>SXGT01084976.1_pt1 | contig 40537 bp, 36 predicted proteins | sample 3176221 | NCBI WGS metagenome assembly SXGT01 (sample SAMN11356862, study PRJNA531348) | freshwater metagenome | isolation source: freshwater sample F1-120 | place: China: Fuxian Lake, Yuxi | collected 2017-12-25
CCAGAAGGATATAGAAAAGCATTGCGCTTGATGAAACTGGCAGAAAAATTCAACAAACCTATTGTTACTTTAATTGATACTCCAGGTGCATTTCCGGGGTTGGAAGCTGAGGAGCGCGGACAAGGGGAAGCAATTGCAAGAAACTTATTGGAAATGTCGCAATTAAAAGTGCCTGTTATTTGTATCATTATTGGTGAAGGAGCTTCTGGTGGAGCATTGGGAATTGGTATTGGCGATAAAGTTTTGATGTTAGAAAACACTTGGTACTCGGTTATTTCTCCAGAATCTTGTTCTTCTATTTTATGGAGAAACTGGAACAACAAAGAACGTGCTGCCGAAGCATTAAAACTGACTCCGGAAGATATGTTAGGAAATAAATTGATTGATGGAATAATCAAAGAACCTGTTGGAGGTGCACATACCGATCAACAGACTACTTTCCAAACAGTAAAAGAAGAAATCATAAAACACATTACTGCTTTAGAAAAACTAGATCCTAAAAAACGTGTTGCTCAACGCATCGATAAATTTTGTGCGATGGGCGTGGTGAATGAAGAGGTTTAAAACGTATCCCTTTCTAACTGTCATCCCCTGCTACGACACGGGATCTGTTAATTGCTTGCTCTGACCTCCTAACAGGGAGATTCCGTGTCGGGGCACGGAATGACGATTACAAAGAAAATTGTTATTCGTATTTGAATTCCGCCAACTTATCAGGATTACTCAACTTTACACTTTTACTCACTCCATCCCAATTTACATTCATCAGATTGGATTGTTCAGGAAAACTTTCATACAACAATTTGTTTAAAATTGAAACAGTTCCTTTACCTTTAAAATTAGGCACTTCCGAATAACACCAAACAGCATCATTCTCCACTTCATATCCTACAAATTTTAATTTCAAGAGCTTCCCTCCTACATTTATTTTGAAATTGACATCCAAATAATTCATTAGCAACGTTTGCACTTCTTTATTATTAACCGAAGTACTCAAATCCACTTTTTTATTAGTTGATTTTAAAAGTGCAGCTTCCAAATCATCCATAAATAATTTTGTACTCACATCTAAAGTGTGTTTTTTAGAATCGATGTTCACTTCCGTTAGCCCCACATAATATTTATGCATCATCGGACTGAATGATGATAACAACATAAAAATAGCACTTGCAAGGCCTATCAATACGATTTTTCTACTTTTTAATCTTACCATTAAACAAATTTAAGCAAATACCATAAGCTATACCAACCATTCATCATAATTGAGCATCACTTATCCTTTTTTTCCTTAGTTTTAGATAAAAATTAACCTTTGGCTCTCTAATGAAAAAAATTACGCTTTTATTAACCGCATTTATTTTTACGCATTTCTCTTTTGCTCAGAATATTCAAAACAATCCGAAATCCAATCATGGAAACAAGTTTGAGCAACTAGGAACCATTTTGCCTGACGCAAATAATTTCCGTTCAGCATCCGGGGCTCCGGGTAATCAATATTGGCAACAAAAAGCCGATTACGTAATTGATGCCTTTTTAAATGAAAAAACGTTGACATTAGAAGGTGATGAACAAATCACCTATACCAATAATTCTCCTGATAATCTTTCTTACTTGTGGTTACAACTAGACGAGAACCAACATAATCCAAACAACGAATCAAATTATTTTGACGGAAGTAAAGTAAATCTGCCCGTTACCGATCAGCAATTACTTGGTTTAGATGTAAAAAAACAAATGGATGGCGGTGGCGTTAACATTGTTTATGTGGAAGACGCAACAGGAAAAAAACTTCCTTATACCATTAACTATACTATGATGCGTATTGACTTGCCTCAAGTTTTAAAATCGGGACAACAATATGTTTTTAAAATAAAATGGAATTACAAAATTCCTGAGCGCACAAGAATTGGAGGAAGAGGTGGCTATGAGCCTTTTGAAGATGGAAGCGCATTGTTCACTATGTCGCAATGGTATCCACGTATGTGCGTATACAACGATTATGGCGGATGGAACAATAAACAATTTACTGGAAGAGGTGAATTTTCTTTAGCATTTGGAGATTATAAAGTAAGCATGACCGTTCCTGCCGACCATATTATTGCTGCAACAGGAACTTGTTCGAATTATAATGAAGTATTAACTCCAGAACAATTAACAAAATGGAAATTGGCAGAAACATCTGATAAACCAATTGAAATTTCTACGCTTGCTGAAGCAAAAGAAAAAGAAAAAGCGCCAGATAAAACAAAATTCAGAACATGGAAATACAGTGCAGATAATGTGCGCGACTTCGCATGGGGAAGTTCCCGTAAATTTATTTGGGATGCAATGAGTATTAAACAAGGAGATAGAAATGTAATGTGCATGAGTTATTATCCGAAAGAATCATACGCACTGTATTCAAAATATTCTACAAAAGTTGTAGCACATACAATCAGAACTTATTCGAAATACACCATTGATTATCCTTATCCTGTTGCAATAAGTGTAGAAGCAGCAAACGGAATGGAATACCCAATGATTTGTTTTAACTACGGAAGAACAGAACCTGATGGAACATATACTGAAAGGGTAAAATACGGAATGATTGGAGTGATCATTCATGAAGTTGGGCATAACTTTTTTCCGATGATTATCAATAGTGATGAACGTCAGTGGAGTTGGATGGACGAAGGCTTAAATACATTCTGTCAGTTTCTTACGGAGCAGGAATTTGATAATAATTATCCATCTAATCGCGGACCAGCTGATAAAATTACCGACTATATGCGTTCTACAAAAAATGAGTTAGAACCAATTATGACCAATAGTGAGAACATTAATAATTTCGGAGCGAACGCTTATGGAAAACCTTGTACTGCTTTAAATATTTTAAGAGAAACAGTAATGGGTCGCGAATTGTTTGATTTCGCTTTTAAACAATATGCAACTCGTTGGGCATTCAAACACCCTACTCCTGCTGATTTCTACAGAACAATGGAAGATGCATCGGGTGTAGATTTAGATTGGTTTTGGAGAGGCTGGTTTTACGATACAGATCCTGTAGATATTTCTTTGGACGGAGTAAAAATGTTTACTGTAAAAAATTCGAAAGAAGTAGAAGAGAAAATGGAAACATGGAAACGCCCGGAAGTAAATCCGAATGAAGATTTTCAACATGTTTCAAAAATCAGAAACAAACAAAGCGGAATGAAATTTTTGGTAGATACAGATACAGCTTTGAGAGATTATTATTTTTACAACAAAGCGCCAAAATTAATTTATCCAGAAAAAGTAAAATACAATGCAAATGCAAAATTAAACGTATTATCTGACGAAGAAATAAAAGCATTCGCCAATAATTTTTACTACGAATTATCTTTTTCAAACAAAGGAGGATTGGTGATGCCAATTATCATACAATGGAATTATGTGGACGGAACAAGCGAAACAGAACAGATAAGTGCTTACATCTGGAGAAAGAATGAGCAAAACGTAGTAAAGACATTTGTAAAATACAAAGAAGTAAAATCCATTTTGCTCGACCCGTTTAAAGAAACTGCTGACATAGATGAGAAAAACAATTCATGGCCAAAAACAATTACAAAATCACGTTTTGAAGTTTACAAAGCAAAACGCGGAAGTAAATATGATAATAATGATGTAAATTGGATGCAGAGAAATAAAGGGAGAGGGAAATAAATGATTTGTTAAAACAAACATCTCAATGAAAAAAATAATATTCTCAAGTGTAGTTATTTTATTTTTAGGTGCCTGCCAAAATGCTCCTCAAGAAAAAGAAATAATAGTAGAACAAAAAGGAGAAAAAACACAACCTGAAAAAATTACGTTCCCATCTTTAGATAGTTTACCAATAACCGCCAACCTTTATTTTAGTGATTCCAGCTCTCCTATTATAGTACTTTGCCATCAAGCCAGATACAACAAGTTTGAATACACCAGAATAGCCGAAACTCTTTTAGAAAAGGGATTTAATTGTATTGCTATTGATCAGCGCTCGGGCGGACCACTAGTTGAAGAGAACAATGAAACAATGTTAAAAGCAAAAGCATTGGGAAAACCAATTGATTATCTGGATGCGGAACAGGATATTGTTGCAGCAGTTAATTACACTTCAAACAAATACAATAAAAAAGTAATTCTTTGGGGAAGCTCCTACTCTTCCACTTTAGCACTTTGGATCGCTTTAGAAAATAAAAATGTTGCTGCAGTTGTATCTTTTTCTCCGGGTGATTATTTTATTGAAGAAAAAGGTTCTTTAACAGAGAAATTAAAAAACTTAAGCATTCCAATGTTTGTTACTTCATCAAAAGAAGAATCCATTGAAACAACCAGTCTTTTAAAAAATGTAAGATTGGATGAGACAAAAATTCAATACATTCCTAAGTCAGTTGGAACACATGGTTCAAGAGCTTTATGGCAAACCGATGAAAACAATCAGGAATACTGGAATGCAATTAGTCCGTTTTTAGAAAGCCTGAAAAAAATAAATTACTCGAAAGAATAATGGACGAGCAAACGCCCCGCGAAATACTAAATAAATTTTATACAGAAAATCATTTAGAATTGGATGGTGGCAACAGTCTTTCCTACGTTCAAATAGAACTCGCTCCGAAATTCTCCTTTTACTTCCCCAATTTCGATGGCCGCAGAAAGGCCGTTATGAAGCACGACATTCATCATTTGCTTACCGGATACAAAACCACAATGAAAGAAGAAGCTGAAATAAGCGCTTGGGAAATTGCTTCGGGTTGTAGAAGATATCCTGCTGCGTTCTTTATCAATACAAGCGGAATGATGATTGGAATTCCAATTAACTTTTGGAATACGTTAAAAGCATTTGCAAGAGGAAGACGAACAAAGAATCTATATGCCGATGAAGTGACAACAGAGCAAGCATTGGATATGAAAGTGGAAGAATTAAAAAAGAAATTTCTATTAGATAAATTTGGGAAAGAAACCAAACCAAATTTGGCAGATTTTCTTTTGTTCTCTGCCTTTTCTATTTACGGATTGGTTTACTCTATTCTTTCTATAGCACTACTACCTTTTATTATTCTGTATTCGATTTATATCGCAATCACAAAATAATTAACTCTCCCTTTCTTTCTGTTTCGCTCCTTCGGTGCTCAAATAATATTTGATAATTTTTATTTTCTATTAATATTTTACTCCTACGGAGTTAAAAAAAATAGTCCCAGAGGGACTATATATTAGTAGCAGAAAAACCTGAATAAGAATATTAATTGAGCACCAAAGGAGCGAAGTCCTAATTTTAACTCGTGTGATCCATTACAATGACCCAGCGTGTTTCTGTTCTCCTCCAAACCAAAGTAAAATAACCACCCACATCACCTTTATCTCTCTTTAAGTGCCATTTTCCAACAACAATAGCTGTACTCGGTGATGCTTGGTCAATACTCAGAATAGTGAAATCCAATGTTCCCATTGTAGCTTTATCCGGATAATTTTTTTTGTAATTATCCAAGGTTTTTTGCCAGCCATAAGTAATACCGCTTTGCCCAATAAATTTCAAACTATCACTTTTCCAATAATGAAACATAAACCCTTCCAAATCGCCCTTATTCCATGAAACTTCCTGCTCTTGCATTGCTTTTGTAATAAGTCCTTTTACATCTTCTTCCTGAGCTTGAGAATAAGTGTTCATTGTAAATAAAATTAGAGTTAGTAATAGAAGTAGCTTTTTCATGATTTATAATTTATAATTCATCATTTATAATTCCTTTTAACCTCCAATCGTCACAACCGCTCCACCTTCACTTGCATCCGTTGCAGGAGCTGTATCTTTAAACGTTCTTGAATTATTATCCGGAGTCCTGTCAATCAATTTATTGTATGGATCAATTCCTACTTTTTCCGGTTCTTCGTTTACAATAACTTCAAACTCCATTACTTTTTTATCAATCTTACGTTTTTGTAAATACAATTCTGTTTCTGTTTTTTTACCGTTCACTTCTTTGTTTCCAAAAACTCCAACATCTATCCAATCTCCAATTGCTACTTCTTTCATTTTTCCAATGCTGTCTGCTTTCATCTTTTTGCAATCAACAGAAATCTTTACAAGATATTTTCCATCCTTTGTTTTTGTGTAAGAACATTTTGTTGTTTTGTTTTCATACAAAGTAATTGTTTCAAACATATCATTAATGATATATTTCAAACTATCTGGAGTTGCTGCTTTGATAAATTTCAAGAACTCAACCGAATTAGTATAAGGTGGTTCTTGATAACCCACTTTTTTAATGTACTTAGCCAAGGCTGCATTCAAAGAATCTTCTCCGATATAATCTTTCAATGCATACATTATAACACTTCCTTTATTATAATGAATGTATTGTTGATTTTCACAAAGCATTAAGGGACGCTCTTTTTTACCTTCTGTTGCACGTCCTTGTAAATATTGATTCATTTCATATTTCAAGAATTTCTTCATAGCTGGTATTCCAAATTCTTTTTCCATCACCATTAAAGCGGAGTACTGACTCATGGTTTCCGACATTACTGTTGCCCCTTGAACATTTCCACCAATCACCTGATGTGCCCACCACTGATGCGCCACCTCGTGTGCTGTAACATAAAAAGGATAATCTACCGACTCAGGATCTGCTGTATCTACTTTTGCAATAAATCCTATTCCTTCAGAAAAAGGAATTGTATTCGGAAAGGATTGTGCAAATGTCCCTTGTGGACGCGCGAATTCTAAAATTCTCACTTGTCGGTGCTGATAAGGACTAAAACTCTTGGTATAATAATCCAATGATTTTTTAATTCCATTGATCATTTTATCCAAGTTATATTCGTGTCCTTTGTGACAATAAATTTCAATTGCGACAGGTTGCTTATTCATTGAACCTGCACCAGGAATCCATTTGTCGCGTTTCACTTCATAATGTGCGGAAAGGAAAGAATAGAAATTTAAAATTTTGCAATCCATTTTATAATGGTAAAACTTTCTTCCATTTTCTTCCCACTCTTTTAATAAATACCCAGGAGCAATGGCAATTTGATCTTTCACTGTGCTAACCGTGCACTCAAAATCAATCCAATCCGAATCACTGGTGATATAATTATTTTTCATCGCAGTTGAATCATTCACATCCGCCATGCGCTCCTTTTTTCCTAAGCCATATTTCTTTCTGTCTGAATCATCTGCCAGCTCTGCTCCTTCTGCATATCCAAAACTTGGCAACACCATGCTATTGAAAAAAGTTCCATTCCACAAAATAGCAGTACCAGCATCTGCATTCTTAAATCCTTTCGGGAAAAAGTCTAAACTTACGTTCACCTTCATTGAATCGCCCGGTTGGAATTTTTTAGCAAGCTTGTAAATTCTAAAACCTGTTTCTGTATCATCTAAAGAAAGTGTTGCATTGTATTCAGGAGCAAAATCCATTGAAATTAAATTTACATCCGGAAACATATTCACCAACAAACTGTCGATTGGTTTATTCGTTTTGTTTTTAATAAAATAATAACCTTTCATAGTTACACCACGTTCGTTCGGATAAATATCCACACTCCAATTAGCAGCGATAATGCGTGGTTGAGGAGTGTTAGTCAAACGCTTATAATTTTTCTCATAAGCAACCTGCGCTTTTTCCTGATCTTTTTCTGAAAGATTTTTGTTCAATACATTGGTGTTGTAATAAATAAAACCACCGAAAAGTAAAAAAGATAAAATACTTAAAGTCATTGCTAATTTTGCTTTTCTGTTAAAAGAAGCTTTAGCAATTCTGAAACGAATCTTAAATCCTTTTTCTTTACCACGAATCCACATCAGGTTAGAAAAAATAATAAGTATCATAGCAAAGCTCACCCAATAAGATTTGTAAATCACAAAAGTGAACAGCTGATGTCCGTAACCATTCATATCGGAATACAACATACGCGGACCACTGCTATTGAATTGGTACAAACCATTGTTCCAACCCATACTGCTTGATAAAATTGGCAATACTACAATCAATATTGCTGAAATGGCATAGCCGACAAATTTTTGATTGAAGATGACTTGTATTCCCATCGACAAAGCACATAACAATGCCAAGCCAATTAATTTATATCCGTATAAATCTATAAAGTACAAGCCAATTTCAAACTTGTAAAAACCATCATACATCTGAATGAAAATTCCGGTTAGAATAATAATCAACAGCAAAGTCATCTGCATCATTACAAGTCCGAAAAATTTTGACAAGAAAGACGTCCATGTAGAAATAGGAGAAGCTCCAACCAGCTCATCTACTTTCGAATCTTTTTCTCTCCATACAACTACACCCGAATAGAAAACAATTAAAATAGGAGCAAAAAGCATAAATATAACTCCGCTTATCTGTAAAACCTGATAAGTTACAAGCATTGTTGGTGTTCCGTAAATTTGTGCTGAAAGCGGTCCAACCAATGTCAATACAAGTATGCACAGCAAAGCTATAATGACAAAGAAAATAGTTTTTACAATTTTGAAATATTCAAACTTGGCTAAAAACCAAATCTGATACAAACTGAATTTGAAAGTATAAATTTGATTTACTTTTGGTAAATCAGATAAAGACATCAAAGGAACGGATGCAATTGATTTCATTTCATTTTTCTTTCTTCTGAACCAAGAAAACGAAACAGGATTATTGAATTGTGAAAACTGAAAACGATAAAATGTAAGTGCACTTATTCCCAAAGAAATCCCAAGCCACATTAATCTATTATATAATAAAATTCCACTCATTGGAATTCCTAAAGTATTTTGTTCTTCAGCCGACCAATATTTTGTTGTATTAGCAAAAGCCTGATCACCGAATGGATCCAGCATAGCTGAAATATCTTGATTTTCGATATCGGAAAGTAAAATTGGAGAAACTCCTTTTAATACTAATAATATAATTGCGCCCACATAAGCAGAAATCATATTACGTGAAAATGTAACCACCGAAAAGAATATTGCACCTACTAATAAAGTATTCGGGATTGCGAAAAACAAAAAGGGCTGAACATAATTCATTAAATTAAAAGCACCCAACCGCTCCGCCTCAATGCCCGGAATTGCACAAACAATCATATGTCCAAACAGCGCTCCTGAAATAACAAACAAAGCAACTAGAAATGCTGCGGAAAAACGCCCAAACATGTATCCGAATTTTGTAATCGGATTTGTGAAAAGTAGCGGATGCATGTTGTACTGAAAATCTTTATAAACAGCAGGAGCAATAATTGTAATTAAAATAATAATTCCAATTAAGTCGGTAATAAGCCCGTTTAAATTTTCAGCAATAACTTTTGCAGAATTGATGGTAGTATTTGATTCACCTGAAGTTCCTATAAATCCTGCTAAAGCAGCCGTAATGAACATCGACAAAGCAAAAAATACCAAGAAGTAAATATATGTAGCCGGTTTTTTTAACCAGAGTTTTAATTCGAAAGAAAAAATTTGTTTGAACATTTTATCAGTATTGAGATATGAGTATTGAGACGTGAGATAATTGATGTGAATTATTTAAGATTATTTTTTCTCAAATCTCACATCTGATATCTCACATCTAATTTGTTATCGTTGCAAAGTATACATCCTCGAGATCCGCTGTCAATGGAGTAAACGAAGCATCAGGCTGCGTTGCGCTGTAAACATGGATTTGAATTTTTCCTTCTACCACTTTTGTAGAAATTACTTTGTGTGCTGTTTTATTTTCTGTCAATTGTTCTTTATCTATCAGCTTCATCCAAATTTTCCCCTTCATATCTTCTATCGCTTGAGCAGGTTTTCCATACAACAAAACTGTTCCTTGATTCATAATTGCCATATTCGAACATAAGTTGCGAACGTCTTCCACAATGTGAGTCGATAAAATCACAATGATATTTTCTCCAATTTCACTTAACAAATTATGAAAACGGTTACGTTCCATTGGATCCAATCCTGCAGTTGGCTCATCCACAATAATTAATTTCGGAGAACCCAATAAAGCCTGAGCAATTCCAAATCGCTGACGCATACCACCGGAATAATCTCCGATATTTCTTTTCCGGGCTTCGAATAAATTGGTTTGATTCAATAAAGCTTCGCAAATTTCCTTACGCTCCTTAGGATTATTGATTCCTTTCAAAATAGCAAAGTGATTAATCATATCCCAAGCCGAAACACGGGGATAAAAACCAAAATCCTGAGGCAAATACCCCAAAACCTTCCTCACCTCATCCTTTTGTTTGAGCACATCCATATCACCTAGGGTGATTGTTCCGCTATCTGCCTCCTGGAGGGTAGCAATTGTCCGCATTAAAGAGGATTTTCCGGCACCATTCGGACCCAAAAGTCCGAACATTCCGCTGCCTATTTCAATATTGATGTCGCTCAATGCCTTCAGGCCATTCGAGTAGGTTTTTGAAAGATTTTTGATGGATAAATTCATATATATTGGTTGTTTGTTGTTGGTTGTTAGTTATTGGTATTTGGTATAATTCGAGTCTATGACGAAGCTAGGCTCTATTTGTTACTTTTTTTTGACTTTTGACCTGCCTGTCCGGCAGGCAGGCTTAAAAACTTTTGACTTTTGACTTTTTCATGCAACCTTTCCCCTACTTTTATCATCATAAATATAGTATTTCTAGGTAAAAATATTCAATTATCTTTGGAACTATAAAATTATCGTATAAAAATGAAGAAAATTCTATTTACTCTCTCAGCAATCGCATTGTTTTTAACAGCAAATGCGCAGGATAAAAAAACAGAAATGTGGCCAAACGGCAACAAAAAATCTGAAGGAATTATCATAGGAACACCTGTAGATGCCACTGCTTCTAAAGCTGTACAACAACGTCAGGGAGTTAATGCTACTAAAGATGGCAAATGGAGCTACTGGTTCGAAAACGGAACTGTTCGTTCGGAAGAATATTACGACAAAGGTACCATGATCGGCAACTGGAAAGTATGGTATGATAACGGACAATTAGAGTCGGATATCAACTTTACTACCGGAAAAACTACTCATTACTATAAAAACGGGAAAACACACAGCGAAGGCAATGTTACCAAAGGAGGAATCCCAACAGGAAAATGGATTGCTTATCATGACAATGGCCAGAAAAACTATGAAGGTGCATACGGTGCAAACGGACAAAAAGATGGAGTTTGGACATGGTATGACGAAAAAGGAAAACAAACTACTGTTCAAACTTATAAGGACTGTGAGTTAATGAAATAATACAGAAACACTACTACTACAACTGCTACTACAAAGAGCCCAGACGATAAATGTCTGGGTTTTTTGTTTTAAATTCATTACGGAGGGCGATCAACTTGTAGCCGTCATCCCGTGCTACGACACGGGATCTGCTTATTAGAATGGCAAACGCTACTAACTAGGAGATTCCGCCCATTCGACTACGCTCAGGGTGACAGCACGGGAGACGGTTGCGATGAATAGACGCTCCGTGACAAATGAGATTGCCACATCCCGCGAAAATGCGGGACTCGCAATGACGTAAAAACAAAAAAAAGCTCCTCTGTTTCCAGAAGAGCCCTTTTTCACAAACAATTATTTTTTAATTAGCACATAAGCAAATTAGCACATTGACTAATTACTTCTTCATCGAAACCCCATTATTCATCTCATTCATAATCGCTACCGTTTCATTCAGATAAATATCTTTCTTAATCGCTTTGTACCAGTCTTTGTTTTTATTCACTTTCACTGTATCACTTTCAGGGAATGCATCTGCTTTTAATGCAATCACCTCTACTCCTTCTATTTCTTTATCCAGCGCATCCATTTTCTTTGCTTCTTCTTTGTAGGCTTTTTGTTCTGCTACATATTTATCATAGTTCAAGGAAACAACAGTATTGTCTTTTTGTTTTTTCAAACGTTTTGCCGCATCGTTTAAAATTCCAAAGCCCGGATTATTTTTTACGCGCTCCGCACTGTTGTTTTTAAGTTGAGAAATAGAATATGCTTGTTTCAATGGTTCATATTTAGCAGGAGTAATTTCATCCCAAGCCATTGGATAATCTTGTTCTTTTTCTCCTTGATCTAATAAGTAATATGGGTCCGGTAAAACTACATCAGGGACAACTCCTTTTAATTGTGTAGTTCCTCCGTTGATACGATAAAACTTTTGAGTAGTGATCTTTACTTCTCCCAAAGGTTTGATGCTCGCATAAGCCGGAGGTAAATAATCGTCTAAATTAAAGAAACGCTGAACAGTTCCTTTTCCGAAAGAAGATGGAGATGTTCCAACAATCAACCCTCTGTTATAATCTTGTATTGCTGCCGCCATAATTTCGGAAGCCGATGCCGAATTGGAATTTACCATAACGGTTAAAGGACCATTGTAAACCGCTCCTGCTTCTCTGTCTTCTAACACTTGTGCAGGATTTGATTTTTGTTTTACCTGGCAAACCGGACCTTTATCAATAAACAATCCTGCCATATCAACTACATCGGGTAAAGAACCTCCTCCGTTATAACGTAAATCTAAAATAACGCCATCTACATTTTCAGCTTTTAATTTTTCTAATTCTTTCTTGATGTCTTTAGAACAACTTCTACCGCCTTTTCCTGAAAAGTCAGCATAGAATGATGGAAGTTTAATGTAACCAATGTTTTTCTTTCCTTTTAAAATAACTGATTGTGCGTAAGTATCTTCCAACACAACTATATCTCTTATAATAGGAATGATTAAAATACTTCCATCAGGTTTTTTTACTGTTAAACGGACTTCAGTTCCTTTTTTTCCTCTTACTAAAAGAACTGCATCATCCATTTTCATATCTACCACATCCACCGGTTCTGCATCTCCTTGTCCTACTTTTAAAATAATATCGCCACCTTTTAATTGTCCTTGTTTATAAGAAGCACTACCCGGAACAATGCTGCTTACTTTAATATAACCATCTTTTTCCTGAAGCTGTGCACCAATTCCTTCCAATTGTCCGGTCATACCAATATCGAAGTTGGCTTTATCTTTCGGAGCGAAAAATTCGGTGTGCGGATCGTAGATTCCAGCTATTGCGTTGAAGTAAATGGCAATTCTATCTGCACGGTCGAACTCTTTCAGGCGTTTGAAATAATCATCGTTGCTTTTTAAGATTTTTTTGCGGGCGTCTGCTTCTAACTCTAACTGGGATTTTAATTTAACAGTATCGCTTTTTTCTTTGGCTTTAGTTTGATTGTCCATCATCTCCACCATACGGGCAAGCGTTTGGTACTTTAAGGATTTTCGCCATTCTTCTTTTAAAGCTTCTTTGTCTTTTGCATAGTTGAGCTTTTCTGCATCCAGCTGAATGGTTTCTTCTGTAGTAAAGTCGAAAGGCTTAGAAAGGATATCGGTATAATAAGCTTTTGCTTCTTCCACTCTTGCATTGATAAGATTAAAGGATTTATCAAAAAACACAAACTTAGCTCCATTGATATCTTCATCAATCAGCTTTTCGAACTTCTTAAGTTCATCCACATCGGATTGAATCAGAAACTTCTTATTATAATCCAATCGTTGCAAATACAACTTATATACTTTTTGGGAAAAATCGTTATCAATAGTTTGTGGAGAGTAGTGAACACTGTTCAAGCTCTGCATTAATATCTGGTCGATGGCTTCTTCCTTGTCGGATTGAACAATGATGGTAGCTGAGACTAAGGCTAAAGCTACTGGAATGATGAAGAATAGTTTTCTTGAAATTTTCATATAATCTACGAATTACGAATTTTAACGAATTACGAATCGGGGTCTGTTATATCCTTTACGAATTTACTCAATCTACATTAATTTATACGCAATAAATGATAAACGGTTGTTTTTAGGTTTCTTTTCTGTTAACTGATACAATAATGGGTCCATTTCCATAAATTTTGCTCGCAGATTTCGCAGTCCCGATAGCTATCGGGATTCGCGGATTTTTTATCCAGATTGCCAAAGGCAATAAAATCATAACCCTACCCTACACCTAGAAATCATTTTTTATCATAATAATCAGTTGAATCTGCGTTCCAATTCCGATGCTCTTAAATAACGCACAAATATCCCCCTTGTTACCCCAAATAAATATTATTTAACATTTTATAACAGAATGTTTTTTTGCTATACATTTGTATTAAGAAAATCTTTCTACCCATAAACTAACCCACAAAAAACTTCCTAAAAAAATGTCAAAACGACTATTAGTGCTCATCTCCGGACTTGTTGCCGTTGGGATGATTTGCTTAATTGTATTCAGTAAAAAAAAATCATCACTAGGTGATACTGCTACAAACCCTGCATTTGGTGCCTATATCAATGCATACACATCAGGAATTATTTCGAATGAATCTACTATTCGAATTTTGCTTACCAATGAAATGGAGAGTCCGATTGAAATTGGAAAACCAATCGACAAAACACTTTTTGATTTTTCTCCTTCTATTAAGGGAACTACTGTTTGGTTAGACAGCAGAACCATTGAATTCCGCCCTGAGAAGCCTCTTCCGCCTAATACACATTATGATGCAGAATTTTATCTTTCTAATATTTTGGAAGTTCCATCTGAATTTGAAACATTCGAATTCGATTTTCAAACGATGCAGCAATCGTATGAAGTGTTTGTTGACAGAATGACAACAACCGATAAAAAAACCTTACGCACACAGCGTTTGGAAGGAACACTTTCTACTGCTGATGTTGCAAATCCACAAGCGATGGAAAAAGTTGTTACTGTTTCACAGAATGGTAAAAACCTTGCAATCACCTGGATTCATGAAGGAAGCAGAACTATATCACGTTTTACTGTAGATGGAATTCAACGTACAGAAAAAGCCGGAAAAGTAGAAGTATTCTGGGATGGCGATGCTTTAGGTGTCGGCATGAAAGGAAGCAAAGTAATTGATATTCCTGCGCTTGGTGATTTTAAAGTGGTAGATGTAAAAGTTATTCAAAGTCCTGAACAATACGCTGTACTACAGTTTTCAGATCCTGTGTTGGAAAACCAAACATTGGACGGACTTGTTACTTTGTCCGGTGGTTCAGCTTTAAAATATATTGTTGAAGACAATGAGATACGTGTTTATCCACAAACCCGTCAGGCGGGACCTCGCACTATCACTGCCGAATTAGGTGTTAAAAATATTTTAGGAATGCCTTTGAAAGAACGTTACGTAATGGAAGTAATGTTCGAAGAAATAAAACCGGGAATCGAATTGATCGGTAAAGGTTGTATTCTTCCAAATTCAAATGGTTTGATTTTCCCTTTCCGTGCAGTGAGTTTAAAAGCTGTTGATGTAAAGATTTTAAAAATTTACGAAAAAAATATTCCTCAATTCCTTCAGGTAAATAATATGGAAGGAAACCGTGAATTACGAAGAGTTGGAAAAGTGATCTTGAAAAAAACTATTCAACTTACACAAAAGAGCGCAATGGATTTAGGAAGATGGAATAATTATTCCTTCGACCTTGCTAAATTAATCAAGACAGAACCCGGTGCTATTTATAAAGTAATTATCTCTTTCAAAAAAGAATACTCTACATATAAGTGTGACAGTGCTGAACCGGATGCAGTGAGTGAAGACATGCAGGAAGTATCGGATGGAACAGAAGAGGATGATGAACACGAATGGGATTATTATGGCGATTACTATTATGATGATTATGAATATTACGATTATGATTACGATGACCGTGATGACCCTTGCAAAAATTCTTATTACAGAAGAAAAGAAGTAAGCAGAAATATTCTTGCTTCCGATTTAGGATTGATCGCAAAACGCGGAACAGATGGTTCGATGAAATTTATCGTTACCAATTTAATTACTACTGCTCCGATAAGTAATGCAACAGTTGAATTATACGACTACCAATTGCAGGTTTTGAAAACACTCAAAACTGATGGCGGTGGAATGTGTGATGCTACATTTAAAAAGAAACCATTTTTAATGATAGTAAAAAGCGGTTCGCAACGCGGTTATTTAAAATTGGATGATGGTTCTTCTTTATCATTAAGCGCATTTGATGTTTCGGGTGAAGAAGTGCAAAAAGGATTGAAAGGATTTATTTATGGAGAACGTGGTGTATGGCGACCAGGTGATACTTTGTTCTTGTCGTTTATTTTGGAAGACAAACAAAATACGCTTCCTAAAAATCATCCTGTGCAATTTGAATTATTGAATCCGCAAGGACAAGTCTTTAGAAAAATGACTAAGACCGTTGGATTAAATGGTTTCTATAATTTCACGACTACAACTGAAAAAAGTTCTCCTACAGGAAACTGGACTGCCCGTGTAAAGGTTGGTGGGGCTTGGTTTACCAAGAACATCAAAATAGAAACGATTATGCCGAATCGTTTGAAAATTAAATTGGCATTCCCGGGTGATAAACTTTCTGTTGAGAAAAAAGACAATGGAATAATGGAAGTGAAATGGTTGGTGGGAGCAATTGCAAAAGATTTGAATGCAAAAGTAGAAGTAACATTAAGTGAATCGAATACTACTTTTAAAAAGTATGACGATTATCAATTTGATGATCAGGCAAGAAACTTTACTTCCGAAGCACAAACTATTTTTGACGGCAACACCGATCAAGAAGGTAAAGCTTATGTGAAACCGGATATCACTGTGAACGATGCTGCTCCCGGAATGTTGAAAGCAAGTTTCAAAATCCGTGTGTTTGAAAAAGGTGGTGCATTTAGTATTGACCAATTTTCTTTACCTTATTCTCCTTACGAAAGTTATGTGGGAATGAAAGTTCCTGAAGGAAAGAAATTTTCGGGAATGTTGGTGACAGATACCAATCACGTATTTAAAGTAGTGACAGTTGATAGTGATGGCAAACCAATTTCGAAAAGCAAACTGAAAGTACAAGTGTATAAAGTTGGCTGGAGATGGTGGTGGGATTCTTATGATGGTGATTTAGCAAACTATGTAGGAAACGAATACAAACAACCAATTCAAGACCAGGTAATTTCTACTGTGAATGGTAAGGGACAATTTACGATGAGAATTAACCGTCCGGATTGGGGAAGATTTTATGTTTGTGTAACTGATGAAGAAAGCGGACACCGAACCGGACAAACGGTTTATATTGATTGGCCGGCTTGGGCAGGAGAATCTCCGAAAGGAAATTCAGGCGCTACATTATTATCATTCAGCTCCGATAAAAAACTATACAATGTTGGTGAAGATGTGAAATTAACTATTCCATCAAGTGGAGAAGGACGTGCATTAATTAGTATTGAAAGTGGTTCAAAAGTGATCAAAGCATTTTGGGCTGAAACTAAAAAAGGAGAAACAACTTTCAACTTCCCGGTAACGGCCGACATGACACCAAACGTGTATGTAAACGTAACCATGGTTCAACCGCACGCACAAACGATCAACGATTTACCAATCCGTTTGTATGGTGTCATTCCTATTTCGGTGGAAGACCCAGCCACACATTTAACTCCGGTTATTAAAACTCCTGATGTTTGGAAACCTGAAACAAAATCAACTGTTACTGTTTCTGAAAAAGATGGAAAAGAAATGACTTATACTATTGCGATAGTAGATGAAGGATTGTTAGACTTAACCCGTTTCAAAACTCCTGATCCTTGGAGCGCATTTTATGCACGTGAAGCATTGGGTGTAAAAACCTGGGATATGTTTGATATGGTAATGGGTGCTTACGGAGCTGAACTGTCGCGCATCTTAGCAATTGGTGGTGATGGTGATGCAGGTAATAAAGGTGGAAATAAAGCCAACCGTTTTAAACCGATGGTGAAATTTATGGGTCCTTACTTCCTTAAAAAAGGACAAACGGTTACTCATGAATTTATGATGCCTCAGTATGTTGGTTCTGTAAGAACAATGGTAGTAGCAGGTTATAAGTCTGCTTACGGTTCTGCAGAAAAAACTACTCCTGTACGTGATCCGTTGATGATACTTGGAACATTGCCTCGTGTGGTTGGTCCGGGCGAAGAAGTGGATCTTCCTGTTTCTGTTTTTGCAATGGAAAAACATGTGAAGAATGTGAAAGTAGACATTCAAACCAATAATATGTTTACTGCAGTGGATGGAAAATCAAAATCAATTTCATTTAAAGAAATTGGCGATGATGTGGTTACTTTTAAATTAAAAGTAAACTCAGCACTTGGTATTGGTAAAGTAAAAATTATCGCGACAAGCGGAAATGAAAAAGCGGCATACGATATTGAAATTGATGTGCGCAATCCAAATCCGAAAGTGGTGAATGTAATTGAAACCATTATTGATGCAGGTAAAACCTGGGATAGTCCGTTCACGCCTGCAGGTATGGCGGGAACAAACAAAGGAACACTTGAACTTTCGAGCATCCCTCCTATTAATTTAGGTGAACGTTTGAAATATTTAATTGAGTATCCTCACGGTTGTATTGAGCAAACTACTTCATCTGTGTTCCCTCAATTATTCCTGAGCGACATTATGGAACTGAACAGCGATTTCAAAATTGCAATTGATAAAAATATCAAAGCAGGAATTGAACGCATCAAACTTTTCCAAACAAGTAGCGGAGGAATGAGTTATTGGGCCGGACATTATGATGCGGATTATTGGGGAACAAGTTATTCCGGTCACTTCTTATTAGAAGCAGAAGCGAAAGGATATGCATTGCCTCCGGGAATGATGGAGAACTGGAAACGTTACCAACGCAACCAAGCAAATTCATGGACACCACGCGGAACAAATCATGGTTATTATTATCACAACCACGATTTAGACCAGGCTTACCGTTTGTATACGCTTGCATTAGCAAAAGCTCCTGAGTTAGGTGCGATGAACAGATTAAAAGAAGTTCCGAACTTATCTGCTTCTGCAAAATGGAGATTGGCTGCTGCTTATGCAAAAGCCGGACAACCTGAAGTTGCTAAAAAATTAATTACCGGTTTACCTTATGTAACTGCTGCTTACCGAGAAATGGGTTACAGCTACGGTTCAAACGACCGTGATGATGCAATGATTTTGGAAACGTTGACATTGTTAAACGAAAAAGTAAAAGCCGGTCCAGTTGTGAAATCTGTTTCCAAAGCATTGAGTTCTGGTTATTGGATGAGCACACAAACAACTGCTTATTGTTTAATTTCAGTTTCTAAGTTTGCTGCATTGGGTGGAACAAGCAAGGAAATGAAATACAATGTGAAAATAAATAACAATGCTCCTATTTCACTCAACACCAAATTGCCTGTGAAACAAATTGACATGGCAATTAAAAATGCAAGTGCGGGAAATATTTCTGTAACAAATAACGGAACAGGAATTATGTTTGCAAGAGTTATCTTAGAAGGTATTCCGGAAACAGGCGACCAAACAGAAGTTGACAACGACCTGAAAGTAAATATTAATTATACCAACATGACAGGTGGAATAATTGATGTTACAAAACTGGAACAAGGAACCGACTTTATTGCCGAGGTACAAATTACCAACCCGGGAACTAAAGGTGAATACCTGCAAATGGCATTGTCACAAATTTTCCCAAGCGGTTGGGAAATTCACAACACACGTATGGAAGAAGCAGAATCTGTAATTAAGAGCGATTATCCAACGTACCAGGATATACGTGATGACAGAGTGTATACTTACTTTAATATTTCTCCATACAAAACAAGCACGTTCCGCTTAGTGTTAAACGCAGCCTATGTTGGAAGATATTATTTACCAACTATTTATTGTGAAGCGATGTATGATAATACAATTAATTCGAGAAAGCCTGGTAAGTGGGTTACAGTTGTGAAGCCGGGTGGGGAGTAATTTATAAAGAGTAATTAAATTAGACAGCTCCGTAAGATTGTTACGGAGCTGTTTTGTTTACATTAATTTATTACCTATACAATAAATAAAATATGTAACTTCATTTTATGAAAAAAAGTCTATTAACAATTCTGTTTTTGCTATCTCTGTCTCAATCCATTGCTTCTCTAGTGGACAGCACTAAATACAGAAAGTTAAATCTTAAAAAACATTGCATCAGTTACAAGAAAGGAGATACTCTTCCTTTTACTGGAATTGCTTATAAAAATTATTTAGGAGGGAAAAGAAAAAGAAGCAGCAAACTTGAATATGGTCTGTCAGAAGGAAAAACTATTAATTATTACAGAAACGGCAAAATAGAATCCGTTGAAATGTGGAAAAACGGAAGCATCCAATCAAGCATTCGCTATAGTAAATCTGGCAAAATTGTATTAACCACAGAATTTGAAAACGGATATTTGTCTTATAAAACTATTAGATATGAAAAAAACGGGGTAAAAAGCTATGAGTACAATATAAACAATGGCAATTACAATGGCCCTTACAAGATTTACCATTCAAACGGACGACTTAGTTCCTTAATGCTTTATGAAAATGGAAAGAAAGTAGGAATTTGGATATATTATGATGAAGATGGCAAGGTAGAATATAAAGAACACTATAAAGATGGAAAAAGAGATTTTACTGAATACCTTGAATAAATATCAATTCAACTTTAAAATGAAAAAAATTATTCTTCTTCTTTTATTTGCCTTTGGTTGTAGTTCTAAACAGGAATACAAAACTTACTTTTTTAACGAAGGTTTGTTTTCAATACAACTTCCCGCTTCTTGGTCTGAATATGATGATGAAACAGATTCATTTTCATTCTTTGATACTTTATTATGGACAGGAAACTTAAGAATATCACCATTCATAGATGTAGTACCAATAGATTCAACCAAATCAAAAGAGTTTTTAATGGACAGATTAAAAGATGAACCTACTTCTCTAATGTCTAAAATTGGCAAATTTGATTGTGCCATATCTAAAAAACACTTCGTACAAGATAATAAAAATGGAATAATATATTTTTGGGCGTTGGCTAAAGAGAGAAATTTATTTATGTGCTCTTTTACAATTGCCAAGGAAAGAGAAGGAAGTAAAGAAAATGATTTAGAAATAAAAAAAGTGGAAGCAATTTTGGAAAGTATAAAATATAAAAATTTACCTAGTGCTCAGTAACCCTTACCTTCCTCCCATGAAAAAACCCTGTAGGCGCTAGGCTCTGCCTAGTGACTTACTATGTTGTTAGGCTCCAGCCTAAATTTTGTTAACTTTATGTAATGAAAAAACTATTCGCCCTTCTAACACTTTGCATCTTTTTATCAAACCCATTATTTTCTCAAAAGGAATTTAAAAAGGAAACAATAATTGATTTTCAGAAATCAACTCAGGATTCAATATTCATTCAAAAACATTCTGACCTTCCTTTTTCAATAGAAAATGTTGATTTAGGATATGGATTTGACACAAGCATCAATCAATTTCATCGCGACCTTCTTAATGGTATTCTTGGATTAGTTTATGGTCCATACACATCAGACACATCCATTTTCTATATTAAACTTATTTCTGCTGATACAGCTTACAAAGCAAGAGTTGGTAACATTTGGATAAACATAAAAAAAGGACGAGACATAGCACTTGAATCAGCTAACAACATTCTTAAAGATGCTCAAGCGGGAAAAGATTTTGACATGCTTTGCAAACTATATTCAGATGACAAAAACAAAGCAACTAATTGTGATTTAGGATGGACATACAACACAAATTTTGTGGAAACATTTAAAACAGAAATCACAAAACATAAAAAAGGGGAAGTATACATGGCAGAAACTTCTTTTGGATTTCATATTATAAAATCATTGGAAAATCCATACAAAGAAAGGAAAAGTGTAAATTATGTTAGTCTGACACACTTAAAAAAGCGATGACAAGAAATAAGTACCCTACCTCATTTATATTGACACTAATTTTATGGTCTACTATAAGACTATTCTTCTGTAGTGTTTTAGGAACATATGCCTTCTCCTTTGACAGAAATGATGGGATATCATTATTTATAGATATACTCCGAGCTGATGGAATTATTGGAATACTAAATGTATTTATTTGCTTGTTTTATATTTCTAAATCAAAAAAAATTGCAAGAATCCTAAACTACTATTTATTTACGCTAACCATAATAACACAAACTTGTATAACAGGAATCAATTATTATATGCATTTTGTTCGAAACACAACCACCTTATCACATGTGATTGTTATGACAGCCATACTTATCTTTCACATATATGTTTTTTATTTAGTTTTAAATAAAACTCGAAAAAGTAGTAATTTAATTAAATGAAACAAAAACCACTTTGGATAATAACAATTATATTACTTGTCATTCATCTTCTAATTCAAAATATATTTATTCATCGTTATAATTATTCTGACACACTAGATATAATCAGTTTTGTTATCGATCTTTTTTCAAATATTATTATAGTAGTAATATTAGGTGGACTTTTAGCGGCATTAACAGCTTTTGTCCCTTCCAATCAAAAAACATATAACGAACGTTTTATGAAAACGTTTCCTAAAAGCTTATCAGTAGTTTTATTAATCTTAATTGGTATATTCATATGGATCTATTATATGATGCTGTCAATCGATAATTAATCCCAAAAGTGCAACTACATATAGCGCAACCTTAACAAATTCCTTACCTTCCTCCCATGAAAAAATTGTTATTCTTCCTTATACCAATTTTTATAGGTTGCACAACCCAAACGTTTGTAAACAAAAGTGGCAGTTGCAAATTACGTTTGCATAAGAGTTCTACTTACTACTATAAGTATCCTTTCTTTTTTGGAAAAATTAGAGAAAGAGGAACGTATACCATTGAAAAAGATGCTATCTTATTAACAAGAATCACAAAAAACAGATATGAAAACAATGAATGGAGTTCAGGTTATTATTATAATTATCCTGACTCAGTAGAATTTTCATTTTTCGACTTAAATGACAGTAGCATCAACGTTAGTTTTACAATGAACCAACAATCTATCCGTTACCAAACAAACACTTCCGGTTCTATTAAATTTTTCTACAGCGAGCTTACAAACAACAAAGTGATTTCTAAGGATAGTGCCTTTTATGGATTCAATATTTCTTTTAATAATAAAAACTATTTCATTAAAGACACTTTCCTTAAACCCACAAGTATTCTATTTCAACTAAATCAATACATGGGAGAAAAATCAGTTACTTTATACAGAAGATTTGAATATAAAAACGATACAATAGAAGTTAACGGAGTTGATCCAAAAGCAATTGGAAGTGATAGGAAGCTGGTTAGGAAAGGCACTCGCTAGATTTGTGTTCAACCCCGCTGGGGTTGTGGTGTTGGTGTGTTATTTTTTTTATTAATATTTAACCCCTCCGGGGTTATTTTGAGATTAATTTAAAAACGGAACGACCCCAGAGGAGTCGCATATTAATAAAAGAACACATCCACAAAAAGAAACGACCCCAGAGGGGTCGCAATATTACTCAATCACCTTATAACCTAATCACTTTATCACTATTTTGCTTTCACAAAACGTTCGTAATGCTTATAATTTCCGTCTTGAATTTGAACTATGTAAACTCCATTTGATAAAGAAGAAATATCAATTGAAGAATTAAAGTTCTGAGTTAATAAAATTTTTCCTAAAGCATCAGTAATAGTAACTATTGTTTCTTTACCAAAAACACCTTTGATGTTTAAAACATCAGCCGCAGGGTTTGGGTACAATAAAGTACTTTTAGTTAGTGCTACATCTTCAATACCAGTAGTACAATCAGAAGATTGTGCATTCATTATATAAGGCCCCGGTGTGTTAGGAGTTCCTCCAAGTACTGGTAAATAATAAGTTCCAGCAGGTAAATTGTAAAAATAAAAAGTAACATTCCCGTCTGAACAGGTTGTAACGTCATAAGTTCCTGCAGTAAAACCGGCAACAGGACAAGCAGTATAATAGATCAATGCACTTTGCATAACAGATGGATTTGTTCCGCAATAGTCAATTTGTAAATTACTACATTCGGTTAATGTTACTGCTTCCCAAACTACAATTGTACTAAATGCCGCATCGTATGTTGCGGCATATGTTGTTCCTGTAAAAGTAACCGGTGCTGCACCATTTACAAGTGTTGTTGGAGTTATTCCGGTACAATCATCATTAGGAGGAGGAATTGGTGGTCCCGGTGGAGCAGATACACACAATGAAAAAGTTCCGGCTTCAAGTCCTCCATTATTAAATATTTGTAAGAAGTAAGTTGTGCTTGTTGATAAGCCGGAAATATTAGTAATTGCTCCGGAAGGCAAAGATCCACAACTCACATCTGCACCCGCACATGATGTATACAATGCGTATGAATATGTATTTGCTGCGGTAATTACATCAAAGTCAATTGCTATACCTGTGTTAGTACCTGTGTTGAATTGATACCAAACATCATTTATAGTTCCAAAAGGAAAACAAGATGGGTTTATTAAAGAATTATTTGCACAGGTATTTGTTCCGGTTGTTGGTGAACAGGATGAAATATCAGGTGCAAGTGACAATAAAATTGCTCCAGAACAATCGTCATTTGCCGGCACCGGCACACATGGAGCAGCACAGGCAATATTTAAACTATATGCTCCGGTGGCTGTACTAAACCCCGTTACAAGTATATAATAGTTTGTACCTAAAACTGAATTAAAATATGCTATTGAATTTAAACCACTAGAAGGACAAGCCCCACCAGCATCATCATTTCCTGCAACACAGGTTAAACTTCCACATGAGCCGGAATAAACAATAATTTTTGTATCAAATGCTGAACCGCAAAGACTTGCAGTAACAGCGTCACCTGTACCAACAAAAGTATACCAAGCTCCCGGAGCAGTTATTGATAAAGATGGTCCACAAACCGGTGCTGCATCAATCGTAGCCGTTACTGTAGATCCTGTGTCTGTAGCTCCGCAAGTAATAGGTGTTGCGTTTATACAAGCATCATTAACAGGCTGAGCAAATGATTTTAAGCAAGAAAAAACGACAAAAACCAGGAGTACTATTTTTTTCATTTGGGAATGTTTAATGTATTCATGAAAATATAAGTGAAGATATTAAAATAAAATAACATCATAAAATAAAAAAGAAACGACCCCAGAGGGGTCGCACTTTATTACTTTATCACTTCATCACCTAGTCACCTAATCACTTAGTTACCTAGTCACCAAAACTATCTCGTCAAGATCACCTTAGTCGTAACTTTATTCTCTTCAGTAGTCAATGTCGCCATATAAATTCCATTAGGAAGATCAGAAATATTATACGACACATTGTATTTTCCTGCATATTGTCTTCCTTGGTTGTTTAATGTTCTCACCATTTTACCGGTAATGTCAAACAACTCAATTCTTACAGCCATTGTGTTTTCCAAATTATAACTCAAAGTAATTTGTCCGCTTGTTGGGTTTGGCGAAACTTTTACTTCAAATTCGGTTGGAGGAAGAATAATTGTTTCAGCAACAATTGGTAATTTATCTTCAGTGTTTTCTGGTTCAGTTACAATAACAGTTTCAGTAATTGTTGCTGTTGTCTCAGTTTCTGTAATTTCTGTAATATCTTCTACCGGAACAATTGGTTCTATGACTTCTGTTTCTAGTATTTCAATATAACTAACTCCACCTGCGATCATGCTTATCGCTTCTGTTTCAACAAATGGAATTGGTTCAATAACATTTACTAACTCTTCTTCAATTAATTCTACTTCTTCTACAGCAAGTGTATCAATTCCAACTTGAATCGGATATTCCATAAAAACTGTATCACCTGTTAACATCATTGGCTCTTCCACAATTTCAACAGTAGTTTCTTCTACTTTTTTTGTAAAAATTGGTTCTTCAATTGCTACTTCGCCCATTTTTATAAATACAGGTTCTTCAACTGTTGGAGGAATTGTTGGCGGAGGCGTGTCAATAACACTTTCAACAACCATCATTTGTCCTAATTGCATTAGTTCTTCATCCTCTATTCTTTTACTTAATCCGCATTTAGTTGCTTTAATTTGTTTTATAGTTTCCTTAGTTACTTCTTTTGTAACTTCTTTCTTATTTATAACCGGCTCCTCAATTGGTCTGATAGCCGGTTTCCCCATTACTCTTACCTTCATTTCTCCTTTCGTCATTTCTTGTCCGTAAGCATCAGCACCATTAAATAATGCAGCACCAAACACCATCAAAAGTGCATAAGCAAATATTGCTAAGCGACTGGTAAGAGTTGGATTTCCAAAAGAAATTACCGGACGTGATAATTGAGCAGGTGTAAATCGTCCGCATACTTTTCCTTTTTCTTCTTTTTCAAAAACTTCAATAATTTCTTCATCGGTTTTTTTAGAAAAGTCGTACACCGATTTTTGGCAGGAAGCACAAAAAGCTCCTTTTGCATCGGGTGTCATTTTGTTCCAGTCTTCATGACAAGGTTTTGGGATTGAGATAGCGAATGTTTTCATGGTTTGAGGTGTTTAATTGAACATTAATTTCTGATAACCAGGAATAAGATGTATTTATAACGGGGATTCCATAAAAGAATACAAAATTTTTGTATTTAACTGATTTTCATTTATTTACATTAAATAAGCTTCAATAACAAATCGTGAATGTTTTGTATATTAGTTCCCATAAGCACAAACTACTCTACTCAAAAAGCAAAATTATGAATATCAGGAATGAATTAAGATACTACCTAATCGGTTTAATCTGTTTGTTTTGCCAGTCATCATTATTTGCACAAAATAGCAAAGTTGATTCACTAAGTCTGGCACTTAAAAATGCAAAACACGATACAACTCGGGCAAGCACTCTTGTAGCTTTAACTGAAGAACTTTTTTACTCTAATCAAGATACTGTTATTCCGCTCTGCGAGCAAGCAATTCAAATTGTTGATAAAAACAATTCAACTACAAATGAAAAAGAAAAACGTTCTTTCTTAAAATCTAAAGCGGATGCTATGCATAACATAGGCTTTTGCCATAATACCAACGGAGATGCATCAAATGGAATGGAGTATTATCAAAAAGCTCTAAAAATAAGAGAACAAATAATTGATAAGAAAGGAATTGCAAATTCATTTATTGGCATTGGTGTAATTTATTCTGAGCAAGGAGACTTAGAAAAAGCATTAAATTTTTATCGAAAAGCTTTAGAAATTCAAGAAAAAATTGGTGATAAAGATGGTGCTGCTTATTCGTTGAATAATATTGGATTTATTTATAATAATCTAAATAATACTAAAGAAGCATTGAATTACTATTTTAAAAGTATAAAGATAAGACAAGAAATAGGCGACAATAAAGGTGTAGCAAATCAATACAACAATATTGCAGTTATATATATTGGCACAGAAGATCTGGCCAAGGCAATGGATTATGCGCGCAAGAGTTTAAAAATAAGACAAGATATGGGCGACAAAAAAAAGATTGCTATGTCGTATGGAGTTATTGCCAATATTTATAATAAACTGGATGATCTAGAATATGCAAAAGACTACTTCAATAAAAGTTTGTCGTTACATGAAGAAACGAATAACAAAATGGGGATTGCATTTTGTTTAAGCGCAATGGCAGATTTTTATGTGAAATTAGGTGACACTGACGCTAGCAAAAAGAAAATGCATTATCAACAGGCACTAGAATATGCAAATCGATCGCTTTTAATTTCAAAAGAATTAAAATTCCCTATGAACATTAAAAATGCAGAGAAATCACTTTCAATTATTCACACAACTTTAGGAAATATACCTGAAGCATTTGAACATTATAAGCAATATATATTTTACAAAGACAGCTTAGACAATGAAGGAACTAGAACAGCAGGAATAAAAAGTCAAATAAAATACGAATTCGATAAAAAGGAAGCTATTGCTACTGTTGAACATCAAAAAGAATTAGAAAATCACAAAGCTTTGGCAGAAGAAAGAAACAAAAAGCAAAAGATTATTATTTGGTCTGCGATTGGTTGCCTTCTTATTCTAGCATTGTTTGCAGGTTATATATTTCGAACATTAAGTACAACAAAAGAACAAAAAAAGATAATCGAGCTTAAGAATGAAGAAACTGAATTTCAAAAACAAATTATTGAAGAAAAAAACAAAAATATTATTGATAGTATTGAATATGCAAAACGAATACAACAATCGCTATTGCCAACCGAAAAATATATTGATAAAAATATAAAACGGCTTCATAAGAAATAAATCCATATTAATGAAAAAGAAAAGCGGACTTGTAATAATAGGGCAAATAATAGGTTTTGGTTTAATCTTTTTCTTGTTTGTCATTTGCATGATGTTGGGAGGTAATCCATTTGCAGGCACTGTTTCCTGGCCTGAATTTATGGGAACGTTTGTTTGTCCCTTAATTTACTTTGTGGGCTTATGCTATTCATTAAAAAGATTAAAATTAGCCGGGATTATCGTTTTATCTAGTGTAGCAGTGGGTTTAATTATATCAATACTTGATAATGGATTTGATTCCTCTGTTGCTTATATTATACTGTCAGCAACTCCAGGTGTTTTATTTTTGATACAAGTACTTAAGAATGAAGGAAAAATAGAATGATTTAAAACATACTCAAATGAAAAAACAACTTTACATACTAACCATCCTCTTCTCTTTAATTTGTACAAATACATTTGCACAAGATGATAAAACATTTCACTTGCATCTTATCTATCCAACATCTCCTAATTCTGAAATAAAAGAAAGTTATACAGATGGGGACTCCATCACAACAGAATATTTTAAAAAATGTGCCATTAAATTATTGAGCAATGGAAAAGATGTGTGGAAAAAACAAGGTGATCCGTTTCTTAGTTCATATGAAATCAAGCTCTATAACAAAGGTAAAGAAGTAATGAGCAAATCACCTAACTCATGGGCTGGTACAACATATAAATTTGCTGAAATGCCTGACAAATTAGTTATTGATAATATTCAAGGGTCAAAAATGGTAGATGGTAAAAAAGTGATATTCTTTGTTCCTACAATTACACTCTATAAAGCTGTTGGATCAAAGAATAAAAAAGCAAATGTGGAAGAGTTTCCTGATAAACATTAATCAAACTGCTTTTCAGAAAACCATTCAAATCAAGCACCTTCTTTTAAAATAATCGGATTTAAAATATTGAAAATATAATTGTCGTCCGCATGTTTTTGAAGCACTTCTCTCCTTTCATTTGGTTTCAATTGTTTCAATTCAAAAAGATCGGTTCGTCTGTCGTTCAAATTACTTACACTTCCATGTGAACGGAATTTTTTTAACAGATCAAGATCTACGTCCACAACTAAAACCATTTCAGCTCCGGGAGTTGCTTCTGCTTTTATTCCATTTGTGGGAAAAGCAAAATCAGCAGGAGTAAAAACACCCGATTGAGCAAATTGAATATCCATATTTTTCACCCGGGGTAAATTACCAACGCCACCTGCAATGGCTACATAACATTCGTTTTCAATAGCTCTTGCCTGCGCACAGGTTTTTACTCTTGTAAAAGCATTTTGTGTATCGGTTAGGAAAGGGACAAATAATATTTCCATGCCATTCAATGCCAATATGCGTGGAAGCTCAGGAAATTCAACATCGTAACAAATCAACACACCAATTTTTCCGCAATCGGTATCGTATACTTTAAGCTTGTTCCCTCCTACTATTCCCCAAGCACTTACTTCGGTGGGTGTGGTATGTATCTTAGTATATCGTTCGATGGAGCCATCTCTCCGACAAAGATATCCGACATTATACAACTGACCTTTCCGGATGAAAGGCATACTGCCGGTAATAATATTTATATTATAAGTAATTGCATACTCAATAAATTTATCCCGTAAAATTTCGGTGTATTGTGCAAGTCCTCGAATAGCATCAGCTTCACTCATGTGGTTAAATTCTGCCATTAAAGGCGCATTGAATAATTCGGGAAACAAAACAAAATCCGAATGATAACCAGAAACTGAATCAATAAAAAATTCTATCTGCTCACAAAGTGCATCCACGTCTTTAAAAGGACGCATCTGCCATTGCACTAATCCTAATCTTACAATTGTTTTATTCTGCAAATTTGCATGAACCGGTTTTACGTGTAGTACATTATTCCACTCCATAAGTGTTGCATACGCCTTCGAATCTTTATCTCCTGGCATATAATTGTTTAATATTTTTATAACGTGAAATTCATTCGCGAGTTGAAAGGACAGAACAGAATCGTGCAATTCTCTGGTTTTTACTTTTTCAATATAATCTTTAGGACTTACTTTTTCAGCGTGTGCAGAATAATTAGGAATTCGTCCGCCAAAAATAATGGAACGTAAATTTTTCTTTTCCGCAAGTTGTTTTCTTGCATCATATAATCTTCTCGCTAAACGAAGTCCACGATAATCGGGATGAATAAAAACTTCTATTCCATAAAGCACATCACCCGATCTTGTATGGGTACTAAAAGTATAATTACCGGTTATCTGCTGATAAGTGTGGTCATCACCAAATTCATCGTAGTTTACAATTATAGAAAGTGCACAACCTACTACTTTATCATTTATCACAACAACAAACTGTCCTTCCGGAAAAATTTCAATCAACCTGGCAATATCACTCTCCGACCAAATAGTATCGTGCCAATTCTTATACGCCTCTACCATCGTATCAGATAAACCAAAATAGTCGTTAACCTTCAGGTTCCTTACTTCTATTTTTTTTATTTCGAGATTGGGTGACTCTTTTTTGTTATAGCGTGGCATAACAAAGAAATTTAAGATGAATACTTGGTTAAATAAGAGTTCGCAAAAGTTTTATTAAGTTCTAAAAATTCTCAATTTTTTTTAAAATATTCATCAGCTGAGTAAGGACCGGAACCATAAATCAGAAACACAATTAACATAACTAATACAGCTATGCTGAGGCTTAAATTTGAATAGACTTCAAACGAGTCGTTATTCATAAAATTTAAAGCAACGGCTCCTACTAAAATTGGAATCTGAAAAGCTACTGCCCAGCGGGTTGCTAAACCTGTAGCGATCATTACTCCACCGGCAAGATGTATCATGCTCACCACCTGAATTATAAAAAAGGAATACAGGTTCAAGCTTCCTGCTTCAAAATATCCGTTAATTTCTCTGGGATTACTTCCAAACTCTATTCCTTTAAAAAAAAGTATTCCTCCAAGCATTACTCTGAAGAAATCAAGCCAACCTACATGGTGACGATCGCCCCATATAGTTATTCTATCAATTGTGTTCATGACAACCTCCGCTTTTAGAATTGAACGTTTTTTTATTTGGTTTACGCAAAAACAAAGCCCCTACATTCTATTTTCGATAAACTCTTCCATTTGAAAGGTGAACTAAGTAAGCAGCAAGGTCATACCCACAATACAAAAGTGGCTAAGCCAGGCATTGAATAAAAATGTGTAATTTAATTCCATGAAAAAAGTATTAGGCTTTGTTCTGACCATTGTTATTTTAACAGGCTGTTCCTGGCAGGAATATTTTGTGGTTCATAATAATTCCGAATCAAGTATTCTGATAACTTATTCTATAAGTCAGGCAAATGGCTTCCCGATATTTGATAATATGCCTGATGCATATATGTCGACCAACTCAGGTGATATTGATTGGAATAAAGAAATAGTTCTGGAAGACATGGATACATCATCCGTAATTTTCAAGTTTACACTTCCACCTAAAAGCATTCTAAGATTCGGACATTTAAGCAACGACAATTATTCAAATAAGAATCAATACTTTATTAATGGTCGTATTTTCAATTTTGAACTAATGGAGATTAAAAAGAAAGATGAAACAATTATTATAACCTATGATAAATTTGATTCATTTTTTAAAAAGAAAAATGGGTGTATTAAATATGAAGTAAAATAACAACACTGTTCTAGACTAAGTACAACATGACAAAAATCCAACCTTCCAATCTTGAGTTTTTAAAACTCCTGAAGAAAAACAATAACCGTGACTGGTTCAATGCTAACAAAGACCGTTATTTAAAAGAGCATGAAAATATTATAGCTTTTGCTGATGCATTGCTATTAGAAATGAATAAGCATGATGTGATTGAAAATCAAAGTGGCAAAAAAAGTCTGCACCGTATATACAAAGACACTCGTTTTTCCAAAGACAAAACTCCTTATAAAAGTAATTGGAGCGGAGGATTTCAAAGAGCAACAAAAAAACGCAGAGGCGGATACTATTTTCACATAGAAGCAGGAAACACATTTGTAGCAGGAGGCTTTTGGGGCCCGGAGCCCAAAGACTTGAAACGAATAAGAGATGAATTTGCACACGATGCCACTGCGCTCCGTAAAATACTAAAGAATAAAAAATTCACTGATGTATTCGGAAAACTGGAAGGAGAACAAGTAAAAACTACTCCGAAAGGATATGATGCAAAAAGTCCGGCAATAGATTTATTGCGCTTCAAACAGTTTTATGTAAAGAAAAACTTTACAGATAAAGAAGTGCTATCAGAAAATTTTGCAAAACAAATGAGTGATACATTTAAGGCAATGAGGCCTTTCTTTGATTATATGACGGAGGTATTGACTACTGATGTGAATGGGATATCGGTGGTGTAGGGTGACAGATTGTGTTTTGTTTTTAATGAGCGTTTAAACTGACTTAAATCGTTTTGTCTACGCAATTTTTCTCTCTTTCTTTTTGCTTGAACAAAAAGAAACAAAAATTCAAGACCGGGCGATTGCTTCCCTCCTCTCACCATTTCCCTGAAAATCTAAATCAAAACACTAAAGGTTTTGCTAAGATTTTCTAGTAAAATGGCGTTCACCCCTAGGCGGCATCGCGCCCGGCCACTCCTCACGCACAGCTCCGAAAAGTTAATTAATCTTGGCTTTAATGTTAACAAGATAACCTTTTGGGGTGGCAATTTGAGATTGTTCAGGAATAGCGGTAATGATCGCCAGAAATATTTACATTTCGGAGATACAACGCTCATGCGATCAATTATCCGTGGTTGTTTTTTCCTGGTAAGGAAAAAACAAATTCCCTTTGCAATCTCAAAAAGGTTTTTGTTACTTTTTGCCTTCAAAAAGTAAAAGGAAGTAAACGGAGCCGAAACGTTATAGTGGGTGACACCCCCTCCTTAGGAAAACAAACCAAAATGTTCTTTACGAAAGTAAACCACTCAAACCAGCCAAAATTATCATTTGGAAATACAACCCATTAGAATTATATTTGAATACCTCATGATAACTCCAAACAACATACAAAAAAACACTTGGGCAACCTTAGCTTCTCTCACATTAATTGTTGGAGGAATCGGCCATTTCATTTTAATTGATTTATGCACAATCATTTTTGAAACAAGCATTGCAAACTGGTTCCCTTCCCCAATTTTAAATGAACTCAAAAAAACAACACTCGACATTGGCGTTTTAGGTAATAATAATGCATTCCGAATCTTCTCAGGATTTAGTTTGTGGATGGCATTCAGTCTTGTTTTGTTCGGAATATTTAATTTATTAATATTCCGACAAATTGAACCAGGACACAAACTTCGCGTTCATGCTCTTGCTTTAAACTTATTCATTTCAATAGTTTTTCTGGTTTTGGCTTCAAGCAGTTTTATTTGGCCGGCAGCAGTTGGTGGTGCAGCAGCTGTTGTATTTTTTGCTCTTGCGTTACGAAAAGAAAAAAAGTATGTTTGAAAGACTTATATTTGAGAATGAATATCCTATTTGTTTGTAGCAGAAATCAATGGCGCAGTCCAACAGCAGAAGCTATTTATAAAAACCGTAATGGCTTGAATGTAAAGTCTGCAGGAACATCGTCCTCAGCAAAAATAAAATTGTCGGCAAAAACAATTCTGTGGGCCGATTTAATTTTTGTGATGGAGAAGAAACACAAGCAACGTATGGTAGAAAATTTTCCAAATGAAACAACAGACAAACAAATAATAATACTCGATATTCCTGATGAATACCAATTTATGGATGCTGAGTTAATTGAGGAAATAGAAACTAAAGTGGATTTAATATTGACACAATAATACTATGAAATTAACAGAAAAAATTTTAGCTGCATTAATCTTTATTTCTATTTTACTTAAATTATTCCTTATACCGGGAGGTGGTGTACTTTTAGTTTTGAGTATGCAGTTACTCACAATAATATACTTTGCTTTAGGATTTGCATTTTTTAATGGCATTCGGTTAAGGAATATATTCAAAAAAGCATCCTATGAAGGAATTAGTACCATGAGGGTAGTAGGCGCAGTAGTAACTGGAATATGTTTGTCGAACTTATTGGTTGGAATACTATTTAAACTTCAACTTTGGCCCGGAGCCAATGCTACACTTATTGTGGCTCTGATTCCTACTATAATTGTTCTTATTATCATTCTCATAAAACTATTTAAAAATAAAGATTCCTATTACTCAGGAATACAATTGCGGATTGCAATTATAGGGACTATAGCACTTTTACTATTTTTATTACCGTCTATTTCAATTATTAAAATACAATTTCGTGACCATCCAAGATATATAAAAGCATTTGAAGAATACAATCGTTACCCAACTGATGAATCAAGTCGATTACTTGATATAGAATATATGAGGGCTACTCTTCCGCCCGAAGATTTTAAGCAATATGAGGAGTACATGAAAAATCAAGGAGAATGAAAAAATTACTTCTTTTCACATTTATATTTTTGTGGCAATATGCTTTCTCACAAATTCCCGCAGATTCATTAAACAGACATAATGATAAAAATAAAAAACATGGATTCTGGAAAGTATATTTAACTGAACAGTTAGTAGAAATAAAAGATACCAGCAAAGCCTATTATTATGGTTATAATTATTACGAAAATGGCGAATTAGTTATTTTGATAGAAGGTGGAGAAAGGTATAAAAGGAAATCCATCAAAACTGTCAGCGATGGTGAGAAAGCTACAATGGGAAAGCCAATATTATTGAATGGGAACTTTAAACTTTATCATGAAAAGGGATTGGCAGTGGAAGAGAAATACATTAACGGTCTTCCGGTAACACAAACAACGTATGATCCAAACAATACTGATAATCCTCCGAAAATAGAAACATTGGATTACACAAAACAATATAATGGTCAATTTGGTTCATGCTATTATGAGTGGTATTATGGAGATGGTTCAATTCGCAGTAAATTCTGGATTGCAAAAAATGAAAAAGGTAAATGGACCTACATAAAAAAATGAAAAAAACAAACAACACAACCGACTCCGAGCAAGTAAGTGCTCATATCAAAAGTCTAGAACCTTCATTTGCTAAAACCATTGAAACAATCCGGAAGATTATTTTAAGCTGCGACAAAGAAATTGGGGAACGTATTAAATGGAACAACCCTAGTTTTTATTATACCGGAGAAATGAAATCTTCTGACCCAAAAGAATACAAAAGAGAACTTATAGTAATGAATCTTCATAAAGAAAGAATAATGTTGGTATTCCCAAGCGGAGCAAAAGTGAAAGACACTTCAGGATTATTGGAAGGCGATTACAAGGATGGCAGACGATTACTTGTATTCAAAGACATGACAGATGTTAAGGCAAAAGAAAAGGCTCTGCAAAAAATAATAAAAGATTGGTTGAAGCTTGTCGATAAATAAAGCAAACTATTTTCCTTTTTTTGAAACTAAAAGCCTAATTTCCTCTACACTTTTTAACTGAACACCTCTGTTTTTGTTTTTGGTTTATTTATTGAGTATTTTTATACCATGAAAAAATTAATACTGCTTATCACTCTTATAGTCTTTTCTGCGGACAGCTTTTCGCAAGACGTTGATTTCTACAATACTTATTTTGAAGGCAATGCTCTATTGTCAAAGGGACAATACGATAAAGCAATTGAAAAATACAATGCGGCACTTAAATTATTCCCTGCCGACTATGTATTCTTTAATCGTGGGAATGCCAACTTCAAAAAAGGAGATTTGCCAAATGCAATATTGGATTATACTATTACAATTAAGATGAGAGATGATTATGCCGAAGCATATTTCCAACGCGGATTAATAAAAAATACTACCGGAGATAAAACTTCCTGCGATGACTTTAAAAAAGCAGTTAAGCTTGAATTAGAAGGTTCAAAAGAAGCCTTTAGAAAATACTGCAAATAATGTCTACCGAAATGGACAGTACAACCTTAATGATAATTGTAGCTATCTGCTGCATTGTTCCCGTTTTTGTTATTCTTATGATTAGAAAGAAAAAATAATACTTGGCACTTGGCACTTGGCACATTTTGCGCATCCTTCCTGTATCTTTCTTAATCATCCCCGTTATTATAGTAAAACAAAGAAGATGCAAAAAGCCTACTCCGCTATTTTAGTCCTTTTATTAATTACGAATTGTTTGTTTTCTCAAACCGGAACAATAAAAATTGCTAAGTCTCCTGCTGCAAAAAAAGATCCGATTGCTGCACAGAAGAATACACGGGCTATGCTGTTTTCATTCAGTCCCAATTTTACATTCAAAAAAAATAAAAAAAGTGGAGGAGATATAGAAGCACTAGTCGGATTCTACAACAATCATTGCTTTGTAGGATTAAAATATTGTATCGAAATGGAGTATTACAGACTATCACCATATAATATCAAAACGCTACAACCGGAAACAGCATATTCGGAATCACAAACAGAATCAAGTTACTTAAAAGTACCGATAGGAATTTCAACTTTTATGCTAGAAGGTGCAGGTATAAAGATGGGAAAAGAGATCCGACTTGCTTATGCGTTAGCACTAGTTCCAGAGTATCTTCTAAAAACAAAAAATCAATACGCTAGATTATCTTATTCTGATTTTAATCAATTTAATTTAGGAGGATGTGCTTCAATAGGATTCCATGTCAAAAACCCGGGCCTAACAATGAGTGTTAGCTATTCCAGGGATTTTTTCGAAAATTTAAAAGATAGAAATATTTATAATGAAACAGGTGCAGTAGTTGATAAACAAAAATCAAAAACAAATTTAGTAGCCTTTTCCATTAGTTATAAGATAGGGCTCCATAGAAAATAGATTCATATATTTTAACATTTCATAAAAATATCTTATATTTGATTATACAATCATAAGACATGAAAAAGCTCTACTCACTTTTTATAATTGTTTTATTCTCATTAAGTTTTTTAATAAAAACAAATGCCCAATCCGTTGTTGAAATAAATGGAACGGCACCACTCTCATTAAACTCACCAAAACTAATCTCCGGTGGCGGAGCAGGATTTGGATTCTACACTCCCCCAATTGATATTATTGAAGCAAGAAGAAGAACAATAAAAAGCAACAACCCTTCCCCACTTTGTTTACGCTTTGGTGGTTATTTTTATTTTGATGGTGTAGGACAAAAAACATTCAAAGGCATTCCCTTATTAAGTGGAACAGGAAATGCCAGCGTAAATTTTTCAAACAGCTTAACAGGCATTAATTTTTCTGCGAAACTTTCATCTTCATTAATAAATGGAAGAATAATTCCCTATGCAGAAGGATTTACAGGATTACGTTATTTTTCAAGTAGCATGACCATCACCCCTGACGATAAAGATGAAAATGCTAATTCCATTACTATTTCAAAAACCAGCGGCATTAATTTTGGTGCAACTGGAGGATTATTATTCAGAATTACAGATGAATTTTATATTGATACAGGAGTAATGTGGACGCACTCAGAAGTGCCAGGTGAATATGTTGATGTAAAATCATTGCAACAAATTGGTAACAACATTGGCTATAGAGCTGAAAAACTTCCTAACGACTTTTTAGTTTTCAAACTTGGCGTTACCGGATACATAGATGACTTTAGTGGTGGCAACGGTGATGGCTGGAGTAATTTTCTTGACGGCCTTTTTGATGGTATCGGATCCGGAAGTGGCAGCGGAAATATCGGACTTATAAAGTTTTAAAAAAGCCTCTCAATAAACGAGAGGCTTTTTTTTATTAGTGAAGAGTTATCTCACTGCTACAACTTGTGGAGCAACTTTCTCTACCATATTCATTGCCTGCACAATATTGATGATTGCCTGGCTTTCTCTTTCTTCTGCGTTATGCAAATTTGCTAAAACTGCTACTACATTTCTTTGCGCATAAGCCTCTTCTCTCAATTCAACTGCAAATCGGTAAGAACGCACTGCAGAAAGCAACATACTCTTAGCCCTGATAATTGTGCTGTCACTTTGATCATAGTCGCCCAACATTTTCATAAACGAAGATTTCAAAAGTTTAAATTCCATTCGGTTGTTATATGCCAATAATTCACAAGCTGCTAATTTTTTTGTGTCAGCTTGTTTTAACAATTCATTGGCAGCATCCATCATTCGCTTTTGTTCTTCTCCTCTTTTTAAACTTGCGAGTGCTTTCATTTTTTTTGCTCTGGCAATTAATTCTTCTGCCTGAATTAATAAAACTGAAGGATCATCAATCATAGAGAATTCTCTTTTTTCTGATTCTGTATAGTTTTGATAACCCAATACAAAATTCTTGTCGTGTTGAAAAGCTGAATTAGCTGGTGTTTGACTTTTTATCACCACATGGATGATCAAAGCCAACAATGTTAAGATAAATGTTTTTGTTTTCATGACTTGTATATTTTAAATGCGTTAGATATATCATCTTGAAATAATTTTAATTCAGTAAATAAATATGATAAATATTGAAGGACTTCTAAAGTCCTTACAGATAAAGAACTTTGTTTACATTAGTATGTAAATTTTGGTTTTTGTACGGCAAGAAAAAATAAAGGTTGGAAAAATCCCTAAAGAATAATGAACAACAAAATGGTGATAAATTTAAAAAGAAAAAATTACGGAACCTTAGATTTGATAGTCCGTACAACTATATCGGGTTGATGGAACGCAGATTGAACTGATAAAACGGATTCACACGGATTTTTATTTGCTAATTAACGAGACTAAACCTTGCCGTCACACTGAGCGGAGTCGAAGTGTTAGGGCGAAAACAATTTTAGAACTATTCAACACTCGCAACTACTCCAACTCCTTCATTCTTAATATCCTTTTTAGCAGGATTTCCTTTATACTTCACTCCACCCAATCCTTTTGCATCTATAATTAATTCCTTTGAAGCAAACACTTCTGCTTTGCCAATTCCATCGGATTCCAAATCCACTTTTTCCGACTTAAAATCAAATGCTTCAAAAGAACCAATTCCTTTATGGTTAACATTAAACACTTTTGAGCTGCCTGATAAAGTTAACGATCCAACCAACTCCGATTTAACATTCAGCGTATCGCAATCTAAATTTAATTTTGTTGCTCCTACTCCCTTTAGTTCCAAATCAACCGACTTCAAATTTAACTTTCCCATGCAATGCAACAAACCAACTCCTTTTGTTTCTAACTTATTAATATCTGCTAATGTAATGTATACATTAATTTTTTTCATCTTGGTAATTTTTGAATCATCCTTCAACTTAACAGTCAAAACATTGTTTTCTACTTCAGTAATTATATATGACAGCACATTTTCATCAGTTTCTATCCTAATTTTCTCTTTTTCTTTCTGAACTAAATAAACATTAAAAACGCCTTCCAATACAATTTGATTAAAAGGTGCTATTTCTCTTTCTTCTGTAGCCACTTTTCCATTTCCTTTTACTTTATCAGAACCATCTCCGGTTGAAACGGTCATATCACCACAAGCAAAAAATGGTATGGCAATGAACAGGAATAAGAATTTCGGGAATTGAGACAGCATTTTCATATTTTATAGTTTAGATGACGAAATTAGACCATTTTTGACTGAGACGAACACACAAATATAAAAGTTACAGGCTCCAAACACCTTATTTTTTAGCAAATAGTTCAAAAAATGACCCTCAGTTTCAGAAACAGCTAAATATTTGTATTTTTATGTAAAATAATCAAACTATGAAAAAACTATCTATTGCAATTATTGCACTATTTGCAATTATCACTACCGGATTTACAGCATCTGTTCTTTGGAATGTATCAAGCGAAGGAGTAACCATTAATTTTGAATTACCCGATGAAGGAACCAAAGGAACAGTAAGTGGATTAAAAGCTACCATCGATTTTGACCACAAAGACCCATCTTCTTCGAAAATAGAAGCATCAATTGACTTCAAAACTCTTGACAGTGGAAATAAGCAAAAAGATGATCACCTGAAAGCTGCAGATATATTTGATGCAGAAAAATACCCTACTATTAAATTTTCATCATCTTCAATTAAAGCTACCAAAGAAGGATTTTTGGCAACAGGCAGCTTAACAATAAAAGACTCCGTTAAAACAGTTGAAATCCCTTTCACTTTTAAGGAAGAAGCAAATGGCACAGGAGTATTAAAAGGAAATATGACAATTCATACAAGTGACTTTGGCGTAATGAAAAAAGGGCAAGATAAAGTTATCGTTACAATCAATGTTCCGGTCAAAAAATAACCTGCCTGCCGGCAGGCAGGGCGAATATAAATTTAAAATGAAAAATTATTTTATCCTTTGTTTTTGTTGCATCGCTCTTTATGCAAATGCTCAAAAAAAAATAAAATACGAAACAGTATTTTTCGAAGACAAAACATTTGAATCGCCAACTATTAAAATTAATGTGACAGGCGCATTGAGCGAGTTTGATGTAATAAAATCTAAACTGAAAGTTTATAACTATGGCGACAAAACCATCGTCATAAAACCTGAAGAGTGTTTTTTCACTA
>SXGT01135815.1_pt1 | contig 40535 bp, 37 predicted proteins | sample 3176221 | NCBI WGS metagenome assembly SXGT01 (sample SAMN11356862, study PRJNA531348) | freshwater metagenome | isolation source: freshwater sample F1-120 | place: China: Fuxian Lake, Yuxi | collected 2017-12-25
AACCGCTTCATGCACGTCCCCGAGCTCCAGCGGATGGGGGCCAGCGTCGCGTTGAGGGGCCACACCGCCGTGGTCCAGGGGGTCCCTCGCCTCTATGGAGCCAGCGTGATGGCCACCGATCTGAGGGCCAGCGCCTCGCTGGTCGTGGCGGGCCTGGTCGCGGAGGACGAGACCGAGGTTCGCCGCGTCTACCACCTGGACCGGGGCTACGAGCAGCTCGAGGAGAAGCTCAGGGCTCTGGGCGCCGACGTGGAGCGCGTCAAGGGAGTGGAGGGCTGAGGTGATGACGTGACCCTCCTCCGCTTGCCAGGGCTCTGCGATCCCCACGTCCATGTGAGGGGCCTGGGCCAGCGCCACAAGGAAGATTTCGGCTCGTGTACCAGGGCGGCGCTGGCCGGAGGGTTCACCACGATCCTGGCCATGCCCAACACCAGGCCGCCCATCGTCGACGAGGGCGCCCTGGGGCTCTACCAGGCCGAGGCCCGCTCGGAGGCCCTCTGCGATTACGGCTTTCACCTGGGCGCCACGGCGGACAACGCCAGGGCCGTGGCCGCCCTGGCCCCTCGCTCCACGGGGCTCAAGCTCTACCTGGACCCGACCTTCGGCGATCTCAAGGTGGACCGGCTCTCCTCGCTCGTGGAGCACGCCTCCACCTTCCCGAGGGACATGCCCATCCTGGCCCACGCCGAGGAGCACTCCATGGCCTCGGCCCTCCTGGTCGCCCACCTGGCCGAGCGCCCGCTCCACGTCTGCCACGTGAGCCGCAAGGTGGAGATCGAGCTCATCGCCAGGGCCAAGGACAAGGGGCTCAAGGTGACCTGCGAGGTCTGTCCTCACCACCTCTTCTTGAGGGAGGGAGAGCCCGGGCTGGGGAGGGGCTTCTGCGAGGTGAGGCCGGTGCTTGGCACGAAGCAGGACGTGGACGCCCTCTGGGCCAACCTGGGCGCGATCGACTGCTTTGCCACGGATCACGCGCCCCACACCCCCGAGGAGAAGGCGAGCCAGAGCCCGCCTCCGGGCTTTCCCGGGCTGGAGACCGCGCTCGCCCTGTTCCTGACGGCGGTCCACGAGGGCAGGCTGGAGCTCGACGACGTGCGCCTGCGTATGGCCGACAACGTGCGCCGTATCTTCTCGCTCCCCGATCCGCCCGACACCGCCATCGAGATCGATCCCGACGCCCGGTGGAGCTTCGATCCGGCGAGGGGCGAGTCCCGCGCCCGCTGGAGCCCCTTCGAGGGAGTGCCTCTCCAGGGGCGCGTCGTGCGCGTTGTGCTGAGAGGGAGCGTAGCTTACACGGAGGGCCGGGTGCTCGCCGAGCCCGGGAGCGGCAGGGACGTGCGCGCCTCGTCCGCCTGAGGAGGGACCATGGAGAAGAATCCGTACTTGCCACTCGGAGATCAGCAGGGGGGGCGCTTCTACGGGCGTGACATCCTGAGCGTGGGCGAGCTCGAGGGCCGGGACGTCGAGGACGTGTTCGGCGTGGCGGCAGCCATGCGCACCATGGTGCGCCACGTGGGGAGTCTGGATCTGCTGCGCGGCAAGGTGCTGGCCAACCTGTTCTACGAGCCCTCCACCCGGACCTCTTCCTCGTTCCTGGCGGCCATGGCCAGGCTGGGCGGCGCCGTGATCCCCATCAGCGAGGTCCGCTACTCGTCGGTCTCCAAGGGGGAGAGCCTGCGCGACACGGTGCGCACCCTGGAGGCCTACGCCGACGTGATCGTCCTTCGTCACCCCGAGGTCGGCGCGGCAAAGATCGCCGCGGACGCCGCCAGGAAGCCGGTGATCAACGCCGGCGACGGGGTGGGGGAGCACCCGACCCAGGCCCTCCTGGATCTGTTCACCATCCGGGAGGAGCTGGGGCGCATCGACGGCCTCACGGTGACCTTGCTCGGCGATCTCAAGTACGGGCGCACGGTCCACTCCCTGGCCAGGCTCCTCGCGCTCCACGACGTGCGGGTCCGCTATGTCTCCCCCGAGGGCGTCCGCATGCCTCCCTCGCTGGTGGCCGAGCTGGGCTCGAAGGGGCTGGCCCAGTCCGAGCATCGAGATCTGGAAGAGGTGCTCGGGGAGACCGACGTCCTCTACGTGACCCGCGTCCAGAAGGAGCGCTTCGCGAGCGACGCCGAGTACGAGGCCATCAAGGGGGCCTACGTGATCGATCGAGCCACGCTCGGGCGGATGAAGGACCGCTGCGTGGTGATGCACCCCCTCCCCAGGGTGGGCGAGATCGCCGAGGAGGTCGACGCCGATCCCAGGGCTGCCTACTTCCGCCAGATGGAGTACGGAATGTACGTGCGTATGGCCCTCCTGGCGATGGTCCTCGGCAAGGCATGAACATGCAAAGCGCACCCTTCTCCGACCGGCCCTTCTTCGAACGGATCGAGAACAGGGCGAGGGCTCTGGACTCGCTCCTGGTGGTTGGGCTCGATCCCCGGGTGGCCCGGGCCGCCGAGCTCCTGCCTGCCTGCATGCGGGTGGTGGAGGCGACGGCCCACCTGGCCTGCGCCTTCAAGCCCAACGCGGCCTTCTTCGAGGCTCACGGGGCCGAGGGGATTCTGGCGCTCGAGGAGCTCTTCCGCCGTATCCCGCCAGGGATACCCACGATCCTGGACGCCAAGCGAGGGGACATCGGCGACACCAACGCCGCCTATGCCCGGGCGGTCCTCAGGATGGGGGCGGGCAGCCTGACTGTGAGCCCTTATCTGGGCGTGGGGGCCCTCTCTCCTTTTCTCCGGGACAGGAGCCTTGGGATCTTCGTCCTCGCTCGCACCTCCAACCCGGAGGCCTGGTCGCTCCAGGAGCTGGGCCTGGCCAGCGGCAGGTCCCTCTTCGAGCAGGTGGCGATCGAGGCGGAGGCCTTGGGGCTCCCCTCCAGGGTCGGGCTGGTGGCCGGGGCCACCAACCCTCGCGCTCTGGCCAGGGTGCGGAAGGCTGCGCCGAGATCCTGGATCCTGGTGCCGGGGGTGGGCTCTCAGGGGGGAGATCTGGCCGGCGCCGTCGCCGCGGGGCTACGCGAGGACGGCCTGGGGGTGCTGGTGAACGCGTCCAGGAGCATCGCCAGCTCGGCCGATCCTGGTCAGGCGGCCATGGAGCTGGTGGCCGAGATCCGGGCGGCAAGGGCCTTTCCTGCGGCGCCCGGGCCGCGCTTCGACGTGGGGGAGCTCGGGCGCGTCCTCCACGACGCCGAGGTGGTGCGCTTCGGCGAGTTCACGCTGAGGAGCGGAAAGCACTCGCCCATCTACGTCGATCTTCGCCGCCTGGTCTCGTACCCGCGGGCCCTCCGCAGGGTGACCGGCGTCTACGCCGAGCTGCTCTCCGGGCTGGCCTTCGACAGGATCGCCGCGCTCCCCTACGCCGCGCTCCCCATAGGGACGGCCGTCGCGCTCTACATGGATCGTCCCCTCGTCTACCCCAGGGGCCAGCCCAAGAGCCACGGCGGGAGATCGGCGATCGAGGGCGTCTTCTCGAGGGGCGAGCGGGCCGTGGTCCTCGACGATCTGGCGACCCGGGGGGACACCAAGCTCGAGGCCCTGACAGTGCTCAGGGAGGGGGGGCTGGACGTGAAGGACGTGGTGGTCCTGGTCGATCGAGAGCAGGGCGCCAGGGAGATCTTGACGCGCGAGGGGATCGCCCTCCACGCGGCCTTCACCCTGCGCGAGCTGGTCGTCTCTCTCCGGGAGTCGGGCAGGATCGACGGGGGGGCCCTGGAGCGGGTCCTTCGCTTCCTGGACGCCGAGACCCCGTGATGAGCCTGGCCCACTCGGCCCTGCGCCGCCTGCCTCCGGAGGCCGCTCACCGGGAGGCCCTCCGCCTGGCGCGGGTGGCCGCGCAGATCCCCGGGGTGCTGGGGCTGCTCGAGCGGCGCTACGCGCTGCGCGATCCTCGCCTGGCGACGCGAGCCTTCGGCCTGGCCTTCGCGACGCCCCTGGGGCTGGCGGCGGGCTACGACAAGGACGCCGTGGCGACCGACGCGATCTTCGCGCTCGGCTTCGGGCACGTGGAGGTGGGGACCGTGACCCGCCGCCCCCAGCCAGGGAACGAGGGGGAGCGCCTCTTCCGGGTGCCCGAGGCCCGCGCCCTGATCAACCGCCTTGGCTTCCCCAACGAAGGGGTGGACGCGATGGCCAGGCGCCTCTCGGCCAGATCCCACCCCGGGATCCTTGGGGTCAACGTGGGCAAGAACAAGGACGTCCCCCTCGAGGAGGCCCCCGCCGAGTACGCCGCGCTCTACCGCCGGGTCGCCCCCTTCTGCGACTACGTCACCGTGAACGTGAGCAGCCCCAACACGGAGGGCCTCCGGAGCTTGCAGAATGCACGCATGCTGGAGGGGCTCCTCTCGGCCGTGGTGGCGGCCCGGGCGGCCGTCCCCGAGAAGCGCCCGATCCTGGTCAAGATCGCTCCCGATCTGGACGAGGCGGAGCTCGACGCGGTGGCCGAGGCCGCGCTCTCGTCGGGCGTGGACGGCGTGGTGGCGACCAACACGACCCTCTCCAGGGAGGGCCTCCCGGCCTATGCAAAGGGCTATACGGGCGGCCTCTCCGGCGCTCCTCTGGAGCGGAGATCCCTGGAGGTGCTGAGGGGCCTCTCCCGCCGGATCCAGGGCAAGATCGCCCTGGTGGGCGTGGGAGGCATCTCCACGGCAGACCACGTGGTGGCGCGTCTACGGGCCGGGGCCAGCCTTGTGCAGCTCTACACCGCCCTGATCTACGAGGGCCCCGCGCTGGCGAGGCACATCCACGAGGGCCTCCTGGAGGCGTGCAGGGTGCACGGGGTCACCAGGGTGGCCGATCTGGTGGGCGTCGGGTAAGATATCAGTGGTTTTCCTCGCCGGAGGCCTATGTGAACGGCGAATCAGTTCAGCTTGAACTCTTCAGCTCTCGCGGCATTACTCCAGATCCGAATCATGATCGGCGGGCTTGGACGTGGGAAGCGCGCTTTCATAAAGCCCCGCAATCCGACGAATTCACGCACCTCGTGGTCTCGGCGGAGGGACGCAAGCAGCTCGACCGCCTTCGTCGGCGCCATCGGGTCACGCCACCGATTCATGTTCGCGTGTTGGCTGGATGCATGGACGCGACCGGTGTCGCGTTCGCGATATTTGATGTTCGCCGTGCTTTAGGGGGGCATGATGGGCGGTCATGTAGCCAGGAGCTTCCTGGCCAGTCTATCGGGTGGAGGCCTCGGGGCTCGACCCTCGCTCCCGCGGCGCAGCAGCGCCGTATCGTCGGTGTTCGTCCGAGCCCTGCTCGATCGGCCTGGGCGGGACTCGATGGGGATGGTGCCCCTCGCGCTCGGAATGAGCGACCAACGAGTGCGGGTCAGCGGCGTCCCTGGGATGGTGGATCGCATCCTCGATGCTTCCGCCTACGAAGAGCTACTCCTGATAGGTAGTGCGCGGTCTGTCGAAAAGAGCATGCCGGTGGACTCGGCGGGGCCACTGGTAGGCGCCTGGATCGGGGCTGAATTCATCGACGCTGTACGGTCGCTCGAAGCGCCGATACCGCGGTTCGACGAGGCGCGATGGATGGCCGTTGAAGAGGATGGTTGGGTCCTGGTCGATACGGCGCCGATGGTCTACGCAGTGCTCGATAGCTGGCTTCGAGAGACATTCGCTCAGGCCATCGAGCGCCGCAGCGAGGAGCTCGCCGAGCTGATGATGATGGTGCTGCCGGAGCGAGACGAGACCCGCGCCGCGCTGTGGTGGGCTTCCGAGTCCGACGAGAGCCGCCGCGAGGAACTCGAGCGGTGGGCCCGGCTGGAGCGTGATGCTGGGCGTCAAGTGAGCATTGAGGCCCTGATGACTCGGATCATCGCAGCGTCGGACGACCTCTGGCCGTCGGACGAGGCGCTGAGCGTCTCCCTCTATGATCTCCCCCTGCCACCGCGCGCCGCGGTCGCGGTCGCGGTCCGCTGTGCGGAGCGCCTGAGTCCTCTGTTCTACTGGCCGGTCGCGTTCGAGGGAGGCGAGGCACACCGCGCGGCGGTTACAGAGATACTCGCGGGCATGCGCCAAGTGGCGGACAGCCAGTCGTTCCCGCTTTGGAGCCATGAGACCCATGAGACGTACCAACGTCGCCTCTCCGGCCTCACTCACCTGCTCTATCAGGTGGAGCCAAGTCGTAAGTCCTGGGGGCTCTTACATCCCTTGAGATGTGCGCTCGAGAGCGCGCTCTTCGCTTGTCGGCCGGCGCTCGGCGGAGATGCAGAGCATGCGCGCGAACCCGTCGACGATGCACGGTGGGCCCTCTGCGCGGGCATCGTCCTGGCGACCTATCCGAACGACGAACCGCACAAATGGTCATTTTGGCGCCGCGCGGCTTCGATCGCCACGCGTTCGGTGCTCGCGGATGTCGACTGGTTGCATACGCGCGAGCGCGTGACACCTGCGTTCTACGAGCGCGACCTCTGGCCCGGCGGGAGGCCTCTGGGATGGGATCTCACGATCGAGAGACATCAGGAGCGCATCGAGAGTCGTTTTCGTGAAAAGCACGGCGAAGAAGGAGGATAACTTTGCGGTGCGGGTTCTGGCCGGGCACGGCAGCGGCTCTTGTCCTTGGGGTGGCGGCCTGCGCTCCGCCGAACCTACCCAGCGAGTCTGGGAGGGGTATGACGACAGTGAGTGGGCCTCCCCCTCGGGCCGTCCCGGCGGTGGCCTCTCCCTCGTCGTCGGCCGAGCCCGAGCCCGCTCTTCAGGCCTCGTCGGACGTCTTCGTGCCCGGCTCGAGGGACGCCATGGGGCTCATGCTCCGCGCTCGACAGAGGTTCGAGCAGGCCAGGATCGCCTCCGTGGGGGACGGAAAGGACAAGCTCTGGCTGGAGGCCGCCGCCATGTACGAGGCGGCCCTCGAGGCCGCTCCCGCCCGCGACGAGGCCCCGGAGGCCGCGATGAACTCCGCATTTGCCTACAAGCAGACAGGAAAGTTCGACAGGGCGATCAGGATCTATACAAGGTTCATAAGCGCCTACGGGGACGACGCCCTGCTCAAGCGGCTCAGGCTGGGCGATCCAAGTCTCGGGCTGGCTCCCGACCCACGGAAGTACGCGGAGCGGGTCGGGTTCCTCGGCGACGCCTATGATGCGCTGGGCACGGCCCACTTCAGCTTCTTCGATTACCAGCGCTCTGCGGAGGTCTACCAGCAGATCGCCAGCATCGAGCGCTTCGAGGCCGAAAAGCGAAAAATCGCCGCCAAGAATGCCATGATTCTTTATTCGAGCATGGGCCAGCGCGACAGGGCGCTGGCGAGCTACCAGGTGCTCAGGAAGCTCTCCCCCACCCCCGACGAGAAGGCCAGCGCCGATTTCCTCGTGGCCGATTACGATCACAAGAAATGGAGCGGGGCTGGAGGCGAGGGGGACCCGAAGCTACGCCTCGCCGCCGAGGCGCAGCTGGTGACGTTCTATCAATCGTATCGAAATCGCCCGCAGAGCGCCATGTACCTTCTGGAGGCCGCCCACGGAGTGGCCAGGATGAAGCGATCCGGCGGGGACAAGGACTACCGGACCTGGTTCAAGAATACCGTCCTTGCCTGGGAGAGCTACAGGGCGCGCGGCCCTCGGGGGAGGGACGGAAAGGCCGAGGCGCTCTCTTCGCCCCACGTGGATTATGCCGCGGAGGCCTCGTACGCGCTGCTAGACGAGGAGATCCGGGAGGCCTCCTCCATCAGCGCCGCCCAGGCGGACAGGTGGGCCAGGGCGCTCGAGCATATCGTGAATACCTATCCGTCCGTGGAGTGGGTGCCCGTGGCCATCGCTCGCCAGGGGAGCCTCCTCGATGCGCTCAGGCACACCCGGAAGGAGGCCGAGCTCGCCGCAGCGGACAGGGCCATGGTAGGTCGGTATGTCACGGCCCTCGAGCTGGCTCGAAAATACAAGAACCATCACCCGGCGATCCAGGGGGCGGCCGTCCGCCTGGCCCACTTTACCGATGTCCTTGGCGACGCCAGGATGCGGGAGTACGTCACCGGAACGGCCGATCCGGTCCGTCCCACCTCCAGGCTGACCTACGGCGACGGGCAGTATGCCCGGGGTCGACCAGGGAAGATCCAGGTCCTTCCCGCGGGCCTGCCGCCTCCGCTCCCCATCGTGCCCTGGTGAGGAACCGCGAGGTCTCAGGGCATGGGAAGGGGCGCGTAGAGCCTGGGATCGCTGGTCACCAGGAGGCCGATGCGGCCTATCTCGACGGGCTCGCCGGCCTCGTCGAGCGAGAGCTGCCCGACGATCTCGTATTGCCCCTCGGAGGAGGGCGCGCAGGCCACGGGCGCCCGGACGACACGTGTGGTCCCTGGCAGGAGCACCTGCGGTAGCGCGATGGGGGCGGCCTGACCCGAGCAAGGGAGCGGAGAGCCCTTCCTGTAGACGAGGAAGGCAAGGCGCCCCGGGCCGAGCGCCACGGGGCGGGTGCTGGCGTTGATGACGGCGACCAGGACCTGGTAATCGCCTCGCGCCCAGGCCTCGGGGGACATGGGGCGGGTGGCCCTGCTCCCGGTCATCACCGCGAAGAGGCCTGCCCTGGAAGGGAGGGCCCTGGGGCTGCGGTGACCCGGCTCGAGCTCCAGCCGGAACGAGCCCGCGAGCCCCTGGGCGGCCGGATCGACGGGGGCATCCCCCAGGCGGGCGGAGACCGTGATCTCGTAGGTTCCAGGCAGCGGCAGCATGCAGTCGATGTCGCGCTCGAACGCGAAGGACTGCCCCGGCGAGAGCCAGGAGGGCTCGCGCACGCGGGCCGACCCTCCCACGTGATCCTGGCAAGGGAAGGCCACGCCCTCGCGCCAGGCGGAGAAGGCCACCCGGAGCGGCGCTATCCAGACGGCCCGGGGGCCCAGGTTCTCCAGGCGGATCACCACGAATTGCCCTCCAAGCCCGAGGGCCTCGGGGTTGTAGGTCGCCCGCCCCGGGGCTCGCAGCGTGAGGCGCACCTCCTGGCGGTCAGGGGCGGGGGGGGCGGGGGCGATCGAGGTCGTCCTGGGTAGTCCGGGCGCGGAGCGGGAAGGCTCCCTCGCGCACGCCGAGAGGGCGAGGAGAAACAGCAGAAGAGGTCGTATCATGTGCTCCTCCTCGTCCGGATATCGCAGAGGTCAGTCGTCGCTCGCCTCGTAGATGGGACGGTCGGGCTGCGGCGGCTTTCCGGTGGAGAGAGACTCCCGCAGGCGCTCTTGAGTGAGGCCCTCGCTGCTCGAGAGCTTGGTATCGCCGTGTGGGTTGTCGTTGCACACCACGGAGTGGGTATGTCCTCGAGGCGGCGACGCCTCCGAGAGAGGATGGTGGCTCCCCGGGCGACCGCTGGCCAGGGTCGAGAGCCTGGGCGCGTGCTTCGCCTCGGGGTAGGCAGGTGGCTCCCCGGGGGCGGTCGCCACGAGCCTCTGGCCCAGGGCGTCGGGCAACGCGCGAAGGAGCCGAGAGCGCACCGCGTCGTCGAGCGATTCACCGACGGCGCGAAGGACGATGTCCGCGTGCTCCCTCGCGCCACCCGGGGTCCCTCGCTCGCGGCGCCTCACGCGCTCGTAGAACTCGGCGGCGTCGAAGTCGCTGTCGTACTCGCTCCGCTGGACGACGCTCCCGAGCTCCTCGGGGAGCCTGCTCGCGAGGGCGCTCGCCTCGTCCTCCGTGAGGCGCTCGCCCAGGACGGCCAGCGTGGCCCGGGCCGCGCGCTCGGCGACTGCCCTGTCGGGGATACCTCTGCTCATGATCTTCTCGAGAAGAGCGAACATGGAGACTGAAGTGCTCATGATTGAATACGGAGCAATCCATGTGCCAGTTTATGCGCTCATGCCTCCTCGTCGCCGCCCAGGGGGATGGTGAAGCGGAAGCAGGTTCGACCCGGGCGGCTCTCCACGCTCACCGTGCCGCGGTGGTCGGTGACGATCCGGTGGGTGACCGCCAGGCCAAGCCCGGCGTTCGACAGTTTCGTCGAGAAAAACGGAGCGAAGATGGGCGCGTCAGGCTCCTGGACCCCAGGGCCGTCGTCCTCCACCTCGATGACCACGTGCTTCGGGCGCCGCCGGACTCGGATGACGACCTGGCCTCCGCGCGACGGCGCCAGCGCCTCGAGCGCGTTCTGCACGACGTTGAGCAGCACCTGCTCCAGCTTGGCGACGTCGGCGACGAGGGTGATGTCCTGGGGCGGCGTGTCCGCCAGGAGAGCGACCCCGGACTTGGCCGCGTGGTCACGGGTCAGCTGCATCACCCGGAACACGAGCGGCTGAAGGACGAGCGGCTGCTTGGTCAGCGGGGTAGGGTGCGCAAACTCGATGAGCGCCGACACCAGGCGCGCCAGCCTCCCGATCTCTTCGGCGACCACGGTCGCCGCGTCGAGCATCTCGGGATCGCAGCCCTTCTCGTGGAGGCCTCGCCGCAGCAGCGCGATGTGGAGCTGAGCGCCGTTCAGGGGATTGCGCATCGCGTGGGCGAGGCCGGCGGTCATCGCGCCGAAGGCGTCCAGCTTGCCGTGTTGGGTTCTCTTCTGGGGGGCGTGCTGGCGCCGATGGTGGTTGGGGTGTTTGAACTTCATCGCGGGTGGAACGGACCGGCTCGTTCTCGGGCGCTCATTGCGCCGACCCGCAATTGTTGCACGAGCAAGCCCTCGAAAGGGCGGACCCGCAAGGTCGGTGGCCGACGAAGTGCCGCAGGGGCCACGACGCTCGACGAGGGAGTGCGCGATTCAATGCGCTCATGCGGCGCTGTGCAAGCATCGAGCGTGCCTACGAAGGATCTCGAGTGCGCCCACGAAGAACGTCGAGCGCTCTACCGGCGCCAGTCGACGGGGAGCTCGGGGAGCGTCCCTTCCCAGGAGGCGCGCTGTTTGTCCAGCTCCCTCTGAGAGAGCTGCGGCGGAGGCAGGGGGACGCCAGCCTTCTTCCCGGGTGAGCCTGGGGTCCCTCTCGAAGCCCAGAGGGCGTTGCGGGAGCCCTTTTCAGGCGGCGGATTGGGAGGTGTACTCGATGTGCTCATCGGGGGTTCTCCTTCCACGCTCGCCGGAGAGGCGCTCGGGGACAAAGAGCAGAATACATGCAACGGGCCCGAGGTCGAGCCACCAGCGTCACTTCCGCTCGTAAGAGAGGGGTTCAGCTTGGCTTGGAGCGGGCGCCCGAGGCCAGCCTCCGTGCGTCGTCGTCCTCATCGCCGTCCTCGTCGCCGTCCTCATCATCGTCCTCATCATCGTCCTCGTCGCCGTCCTCGTCACCGTCCTCGTCGCCGGAGGAGGCTCCTCGGGGAGCACCGCCCCCGTAGCCTTCTTGCGTCTAGGCGCAGACCTTGCGTAACGCCCGCGCCTGCGCCGACGCCTGGTCGCCTCGAGAATCGGGGGCTCGACGCTCGCGAGCCCTTGCTCACGGTCTGGCACGCCTCGTGATCCGGGGCGCTCATGATCGATGGATTCATGCCAACACACCGGGATGCGTTCGCTTCGTTCGCTCCGCCGACGGCGGGGCGCTTCTACGATGCCGTCGGGTGGATGTCGCGCAGGCTTCGTGTCGAGGTGGAAGGCCTCGAGAGGATCCCCGCCGGGCGGGCGCTGATCGTCGCGAACCACACCTTCGGCTGGGACGTCGTCTTCCCGATGCAGGTCGTCTGGGAGAAGCTGCGCCGCCCGGTCTGGGTGCTGGGAGAGCACGCCTGGTGGCAGATCCCTTTCCTGAGGAGGCTGGCCGCCGCCGTGGGGACCGTCGACGGGACCCCCGAGAACGCCGACCGGCTCCTCGCCCACGACGAGCTGGTGCTCGTGCTCCCTGGTGGCCTGAGGGAGGCGGTGAAGCCGCGCGAGCTCCGCTACCGCCTCCTCTGGGGCCACCGCTACGGCTTCATTCGCACGGCGCTCCGCAACCGTACCCCCGTTGTCCCGCTGGCGTCGATCGGCGCCGATGATCTCTTCGACTTCGTGGGCAACGCCTACCGTCGGGGTGAGCGCTGGCTGAGGCGCTCCGGGATACCCATCCCGCTGCCCTCGAGGATCCTTCCCATTCCGCACCTCGTTCCCTTGCGCTTCGTCTTCGGCGAACCGATCGAGCTCCGCGCGAGCCCCGAGCAGGCGGACGATCACGCGCTGGTGCGGAGGCTCCGGCGGGAGGTCGAGGGGGCGCTCCACGAGCTCATCGAGAACGAGCTGGCGAGGCGGGTGGGGATCGACCTGTCGTGATCGAGCCTGCTCCTCGGCGGAGCGGCCTCGTCACCGCGTCAGCGAGCCCCGGCGGCGAGCGAGGCTTCGGGGCGATCGACTGGCGCGCGCAGCCGCCTCGGCGCGCGCCTTCACCCCCGTGAGCATCCTCCGGTCCATCGCGAAGCCGATGGGCTCGATCAGGGATGGGGCAAGGCTCAGCCTCGTTGCCAGATCGTCGGATGTTTCGCAGCGGAAGCGGCTGATCAAGCGCGATCTCCCTGGGCCGAGCGGCTCCACGAAGAACAGCCAGCTCACCTCCGCCCAGGGCTTGCCCTCGGCGCGGGCCGCCGCGTCCGGAGGAGCGTGCACCACGAAGAAGCGTTCAGGGGCGAGCGCCGCCACGCGGAGAGGGGGCATGCGCGGATGCAGCGAGAGGACGTCGCCCTCGTGGATGGCCCAGTCCTCGTGGATTGCCTCGGCGTTCTTCAGCGCACAGCCGGCGAGGTTCTCCAGCCACTGGTAGCTGTAAAATCCCCCTCGATCCGCGCCGAGCTGGGCAATCCACGGCCAGACCCGGGCGGCCGGAGCGTCGATCTCGATGCCGTGCGTCCAGCCCCAGCGCGGCGTCTGGACGAGATCGTCGCCCGGATAGGTCCGCTGGGCGACCTCGTCCTCGAGGCCCCAGCGGCTGCGCGCCTCGCGCAGGAAGGGAGTGAGGAACGCGGCCACCATGACGGCCGCGCCGCCCACGCCCTCGGCGACGTCCCTCGCGTCGTCGCGAGGGAGCCGACCCTCGATCCGCGCCGCGAGGTGGCGGAGCTGCGCCTTCTGCATCAGGTGGTGCACCGGCTTTATCCAGGTGGCGTGGACCCGCCCGGTCGCCGGAAATGCGGCCCTGGCGCGGACCAGGAGGCGCGTCCTTCGCTCGTCGACGGGCTCGAGGACAAAGGCCCAGGATACGTGCCAGAAATGCTCGGGCCGAGCGTCGCCGAAGGGGCGCTGACTCTTGGCGTCGGCGTCGTAGAGGCCTCCGAGCACGAGGAAGCTCCCGGGCTCGAGCGCGAGGACCTCGAAGCCATCCTCTCGATCGATGCTCGCCGGGATCATGTCTCCGACCTGCAGATCCTGGAGCTCGGGGTGAATCTCTCGAGCGCTCCTCACCCCCCCGTTGTCCAGCGAGTCGAGGCTGTAGAAGCCCGCGCGGTGACAGCCCATCTGGACCAGCCAGGGCCAGATCGCCGAGGGAGGCGCCGCGATCGTGATGCTCTCGGTGATCTGCGCCCTCGCGTCCTGCAGGAGCTCGTCCCCGGCGAGCGGCCGCTCCTTGTCCGTGGACTCGGGCGTGCCGTATCGCTGCGCGAGCGAGGAGAGGAGCGATCGCCGGATCAGGTGAGACGCAGGGCCTATCAGCGCGAAGTACCGGCGAAACCTGGACCAGGACTCGGGATCGGTCGCGTCGACGCGCAGCTCGAACACCACGTGGGTGGCGCTCTCGCCTCGCGGAGAGAGGCGCAGCGCCCACGCGACCTTGGCATAACCCGGCTCGGCGAAGGCCCTGAAGGCGTCGGCCGAGGCGACGTGGACGAAGGGGATCTCCAGGTGCCAGACCTTGCCTATGGCCCCCACGACGACCTCCCTGTTCACGTCGTCGACGAGGACCTGGAAGCCGGGGTGCTCGGGCGAAGATCGCAGCTCGTCGATCCTCAGGGTCAGCTCCTTGCCACGGCGCCCTCCCAAGCGATCAGGGAGAGTCCGCACCGCGAACAGCGCGCGCACCAGGGGAGAGCCTCCCAGATCTCCGTGCCTGAGGATCTCCCATGCGCGCTCGGGTAAAATAGCCAGATCGACCTCGTCGATCTCGAGCAAGGAAGGGGCGGGGACGACGAGATCGATCGCGGTCATGAATGCCCTCCATCAGAATCTTGCGGAGCATCTTGGGAGTGAGAAGTGAGAGCGGTGCTCTCCAGGCAAAGCAAGCGCCGAGCCACGCGCCGGGCTCGCGACGGAGAGCGGCCTCAGGGGACGGACCTCTGGAGGAGCCCGTCGACGTGCACCGGCTTGCCGGCCGGCGTGATGGCTCCGGCGGTCGTCGTGCTGCCTTCGTGGCAGCCCGACGAGCTGCACTGCGTTCCCGGGGGGTGAGAGGGGGGGGGAGGGGTCCCGTGGCATGTGCCGCAGGCGCTGGCCGGCGCGCCGTCGGTCCAGCGAGGCGCTGTCCTGGACCCGCCTGCTCCTTCGTGGCAGTAGGTGCCCGCGCAGGTCTTGGTGGCCGTATCCCAGGTGGCACGCCGGCCCCCCCGGGTGGCCAGGCCCGACAGGCGCACGGAGGCGACACCCTCTCCTCGAGGGTGGCGATCGCCTGGACCGGGCACCTCGTGGCAGGTCTCGCAGGCCACGGGGCGCGCGCTCCTTGGCCGGGCGTGGGCCAGGTGTGCCGCGGTGGAGGGCCAGGGATCTTCGCCCCTTCCATGGCACGCGCCGCACGTTCCGCTCCCGTCGCCCAGATCGACCTTTCCATTCATGTGCAGCCTGGGGAGCACGAGCGCCGTGCCCCTGGCGTCGGCCTCTCGATGGCAGCCGGTGCACTCGCCTCCGTAGTGGCCCGCAGGAGGCGATGCGTGGCAGTCCCCGCAGCCCATCGGGCCGTCGCTCCAGGCCGGCGCGGGGCGCGCGCCTCCGCGCGCGTGACAGGCCACGGCGCAGCGCTTGCTTCCGGGATCGAGCCTGGCCTCTCGCCCGGCAATCCCGTGATCGAACCAGACGTCCACGTACCCTGTGGCGTGCGTACCGCCCGGCTGGCCGGAGGTCGGCGTGGGGTGACAGGTGGCGCACGCCAGGCCCTCGGCCCGCGACGGGCTGGGCCCCGAGTGGGCCGCGTGGGCCAGGCCTCCTGGATCGCCCGGGAAGAAGCAGGCGTCGCGAGGAGGATGGGAACGGCCCGCCGCGCCGTGGCAGGTGGCGCACCCCAGAGGGCCCGAGGGCTCTCCGTGACAGGTGGTGCAGGAGGTCGCGCCCGGTGCGGGAGAAGAGACGGCGGGCGGACGCGAGGGGGCTTCCTCGTGGCACCGCCCGCACGCGTCGACGTCCTGGGCCTCGAGCATCGGGCGATAGCTCCTGGCGCGAAGGAACCGGCCGTGGCTCCCTGGGGAGCGCGGGTCGACGAAGGCGGCCTCGTGCACCCCCGACCGGAAGCCGGGAGCGCCCGCCGCCAGCCAGCGCAAGAGCGTGGAGCGCTCCTGGGCCGACAGCAGACCCGCGTGGTCAGGGCGATCGAGCGCGAGGAGGACAGGCGCCTCGGCGCCCAGGGTGGCGGGCTTGCCCGACGCCGTGCACCCGATGGCGCCGAGAAAGGTGTCGGCCCTCCACCCGGCCGCGGGCGCAAGACCTGCATGGCAGGACGCACAGCGTGCGCGGAGGAGCTCGTCGACTCCCTCGCGATAAACGGGGGTCTCGTCCTGGCTCCTCCGCTCGCTCGTGCACGAAAAAAACAGCCCCATGGCCGAGAGCACGCCGGCGAGCAGCAGGGGCCGGGGCAGGGTGGACGAGCGCAGGATGGCAGGGGGACGCCTGGCCTCTGAAATGCAAGGGAGCATACGACTGCACCTCGTATACCCGAGCCAGCGCGCCAAAGCGGTCCTGCCGCCAACAGAGGAGTCCCCTGAATCATGCTCCTATCTCGCACCATCGTCGTCACTCTGGTCACGATGACCCTGGGCACCGGGCTGGTGCTCGGCGCCTGCACGGGCGCTGACGGAGCAACAGGGGCCACAGGGGCTCCTGGCCAGGCGGGGGCTCCAGGGGCCCCTGGCTCTGCAGGGCCGGAGGGCAAGCCCGGGCCTCTCCCCGACGGGGGCGGGTTCAGCGGCGCCTGCACCAAGCCATGCCACACCTTCAACGGCGTGGTCGACCAGTGGCGCTTCAGCAACCACTCGCACCCCCAGAAGAACGAGATAGGCGGAGGCTCCTGCGGGAACTGCCACGCGCTCGACGGTATCCAGCAGCGGGTGGCCGACAAATACTCGGTATCCCCGGACTCGGGGCCGGCGACCAACGTCCCCAAGGGGCATCTCAACTACACCTCCGCCTCGGGCGCCGTCTCCGAGATTGCCTATGGAGGGGCGACCGCCATAGGGCGCATTCACTGCTCCACCTGCCATGATTTCAACCCCGCGACCGACCCTCACTTGACAGGAAAATACACCGCGAATCAGGCGCCGCTCCGGGTGCCAGGCGGAGTGAGCGACACGGCCTTCCTGGAGAAATCGCCGGATGGAGGGGCCACCGGGCAGACCGTCTCCTACAAGGCCGGAAATCTCTGTGTATTTTGCCATAAATCACGCAAGGACGTGACCTCGTACATCACGGCCTCCAACCTGCTGTCCTCCGTCAACTGGGGCCCGCACCAGGGCCCCCAGGTCGACGTGTACTCGGGCAAGGGCGGCTACCACTTCGCGGGCCAGGTCTATACAAGCTCCGCCCATGGCAGCGTCGCCAATGGCTGCGTGTCATGCCATATGGGGCCGGTGGCGGGGAACGAGAACGTCCCGGATCATACGATGAAGCCGGCGGTCGCATTCTGCAAGACCTGCCACACCCAGTACACCGGCACGGACTTCAACGTGCAGGGCGGCAGGACCCTGGTGCGCAATGCCATCGCGGAGCTGGAGGCGGCGCTCAACGACGCCAACCTGCTGACCCGCTCGGCCGGGGCGCCCTATGCGCCCCTCACGGACTCGGAGCTCGCCGACGGGCAGTTTCACCTGGACAAGGTCCGCCCGAAGAGCGGCGACGGAGGAGCCGATCAGATCGCGGACGCGCTCACGGCGGGTGCCGTCTATAACTACCTGCTCGTGGCCCGTGGTAAAGATCTGGGCGTGCACAACCCGACCTACACCAAACAGCTCCTCTGGGACTCGATCCGGCAGATCAAGGGGGCCAACCCGACCACGCTGCCGAGCCGTCCGCAATGAGAGAGCCCCCTCGCTTCAGCGCGTCGACCGTCCTCGCCGTCCTGGTCATCGTGGGCGCGGGAGCCTTCGCGGCGGGGCGATCTTTGAATTTCGGGTCGAGCGAGGCGCCGTCGCTCGCCGAGAAGCCTGCCATGGCGCAGCAGGCCTCCCGGAGCGGCGATCCGGATCTGCCCCCCGGCCACCCCCCCACAGGGAATCTGCCCCTCGGCCACCCGTCGACGGGCTCGGGGGTCGGTCCCTCGGAGCCGGCGGTCGCCACCACCGCGCTCTCCTGGAAGGCCCCCGAGCGCTGGCGGCTCGTGCCGAACGCGAGCACCATGCGCCTGGCGACCTACCGGCTGCCCCACGCCCCTGGCGACTCCGAGGATCCCGAGCTCACCATCACGCAGGCCGGGGGCTCGGTCGACGCCAACGCCCAGCGCTGGATTGGCCAGTTCGGGGCCGACGGAGCGAAGACCGCCAAGCGCACCGCTCTGACGGTGCGCGGCCTCGAGGTCACGATCGTCGAGGCCTCTGGCAAGTACGCCAACGGCATGGGCCAGGGGAGCCGCGAAGAGGACCAGTGGGCTCTCCTCGGCGCGATCGTATCGACCCCCGGCATGCCCCACTTCCTCAAGCTGACGGGGCCGGTCAAGAGCGTCAAGGCCGCCAGGGCGGAGTTCGACGCCCTGGTCGCCAGCGTCTCGCCCCGCTGACCTGGCCCGCTGACCAGGACGGCTCGAGATCAGCTCTCGGGGGGGCTCTTGGGGCGCCTCAGGAGCCTCCGGGAGATCGCCAGATCGCGGGCGACGACCAGGAGGAACAGCGCGAAGGAGAAGGTGCCCAGGACCTGCCCTAGCGAGAGCGCCAGCAGCACGGGCCACACGGTCGGATCAAAGACCGACCAGACCATCAGCGGCAGCGCGATGAGCCCGAAGACGCACGCGAGTCGGAGGAGCTTGTCGCTGGGGGGGAGCTTGGGCCACTTCATGGGCCCACCGGGCCGTCGGCGAGCCCGCCGTCGGCGGCGAGCTCCTTTCCCAGCTTGGTCGCCGGGTGGGCGTAGCCGTGGCACCCCGAGCTCGCGCACGAGAGCGTACCGTCCTGCAGCGAGGCGAGAGACGAGGCATGGTCGCCTATCGCCTTCCAGCCAGGGGCCGTCGTGGTGTGGCAGTTGAGGCAGGCCTGGTTGGTGAAAGGCTTGACGATGCGGATATCGTGTTTTGCCTTTTCGAGAGGCATGGTTCGATATTCGGTCAGATAAAGGAAAACGTGGCGCATGCCCCCCATCTTGGTGAGCACGTAACCGTACATGCCGTAGTCCTTGTGGCACGTGTAGCAGTTGTCTTTGCCGAAATATTTGTTTCGACCGTGGATGGCCGACAGCGAGGTGCTCGCGAGATCCTCCGAGTCGCTCGCGTGAGGGATCATCACGTGGCAGGAGCCGCAGAAGGCGCGCGACTGCGTCGCCTGGAAACCGGCGATGTTCGAGGTGCCGGCGGAGGCGATGGGAAATACCCCGAGCCCCATCAGCAGCCAGAGCTTGACCGAAGCATCGATCGGGCGGCGGCGCACAAGATGCATCAGCAGGATCGCCGCCGCCAGCGTGGCGAACGCCACCGACGACCACCCTAACCATCCGATCTCGTGTACCTGGTTCATTCCCAACCCATGCTCCTGCGAGCCTTCCTGGCCAGACGAAGCAAGCTCGGTGCCGCGTTCGCCGTCGCCGCGCTCCTCTTGTCGCCCCGGCTCGTCGGGGCACAACCTCTGCGGCTGCGCGGGGACGCCCTGGTCCAGACCCGGTCTCCGGTCGGCTTGCTCGTCCTCCGCGGCGAGGATCGCCTGAGGCCCTGGCTGGACGCCGAGGCCGTCACCTGGCTGGGGATCACAAACACCCCGGACGCGACCGGCGATGTGGTCACCCTCTCGGTCCGGGCGCGCCACGCGAGGAGCGGCTCCGAGCTCCGCCTGGGGCGAATGATCGTCTCGATGGGGGCGGTGAGGCCTCTGCACCTGGACGGCGCCCGTGGCCTGGTCCGGGTCTTCGGCGGGACGACCCTCGAGGCCTTCGGCGGCTTCCCCGTGCAGAGGCGCTTCGATTACCGGGCCTTCGACTGGGCGGCGGGGGGGAGGGTGGGGCAGTCGGTCGGCGATCGCGCGCAGATCGGGGCGTCGTACCTGCTGCGCCGCACGGACGATCGGCGCTCGGACGAGGAGGCCGGAGCGGACATGGCGCTCACCCCGGCGCCCTGGCTCACCGCCGCGGGTCGGGTGGCCTTCGACCTGGTCACGCCCGGGCCGACCGACGCCCTGGGGTCGGTGAGCGCCCAGAAGAGAGACGTCCGGGTCGAGCTCCTGGTGACCCACCGTTCGCCGGGGCGCCTCCTGCCGAGCACCTCGCTCTTCTCCATGCTCGGGGACTACGCCGCCACCAGCGTGGGGAGCACCCTTCGCTGGCGGGCATTCCCTCGCCTGGAGCTCGTCGCGACGGGGAGCGCTCAGGCTCAGGGAGGGGAGGTCGGCGGCCAGGGGCTGGGGCGGGCGACCCTGGCGCTGGACGACGGGTGGGCGGGGACGCTCGGCGTCGAGGTGCGCCGCGTCGACTTCGGCTCCGCGAGGTGGACCGGAGCGCGCGCCATGCTCTCCCTCCCCGTGTCCGCTCGGCTCCGCGTCGCCACGGAGCTCGAGCTTGTAAGGCCGGACGAGCCTGGCGATCGCGGCGCCCTCTGGCCCTGGGCGCTGGGCGCGCTCGGCTATCGCCCGGTCCCTGGCTGGGAGGTCGCCGCGGGCGTCGAGGCCTCGAGCGGACCCACCTACCGCGCCGAGACCCACGCCCTGGCTCGCCTCTCCTATGCCTTCGAGAGGAGCGGGCCGTGATGCGCCGGATCCTGATCCTGAGCCTGGCGCTGACGCTCGCGGCCTGCGCGGGGATCCTGGGCATTCGCCCTCGCGAGCCGGGGATGCCGTTCGAGCACCGGGCCCACTCGATCCGTGGCATCACTTGCATCTCGTGCCACCAGGGCGTGGCGCGCGCCGGGGATACGGGCCCGCTTCACCTCCCCGGGACCTCGGCCTGCCTGGGCTGCCACCAGAAGCCTCATGACAGCCGCGCGTGCGGGGGGTGCCACGGTCAGCCTCACGTCCGTCGGCAGGCGAGCCTCGCCCGCACCCACCTCCGCTTTGCCCACGAGCGCCACGTGCCCTCCCTGGGCGGACAGTGCGTCCCCTGCCACGCGGCCGCCGGGGCGGAAGACCAGGCCTCGCTGAGGCCGCCGATGGCCCAGTGCTTCTCCTGCCACGCCCACGCCGATCAGTGGAAAGCGCGGAGCTGCGAGGGCTGCCACGTCGATCTGCCGGCGGAGCTGGCCAGGCCTGCCAGCCACGTGATCCACGAGGGGGATTTCGTTCGAGAGCACGGGATCCGCGCCGCGAGCTCTCGCGATCTCTGCGCGACCTGCCACGGGGAGCCCTTCTGCGCCTCCTGCCACGGCGTCACCGTTCCGGTGCTGCCGTGGCGGCTACAGTTCGACAGGCCCTCGCTCACCGGCCTCCACCGGGCGGGGTTCCGCCACCGTCACGCCGACGAGGCCAGGGCCAACCCGGGGCTCTGCACCAGCTGCCACACCCACGAGCGCTTCTGCGCCGACTGCCACACCCAGCAGAGGGTGGGAGGGGACGCAGGATCGCTGCGGACCCCTCATCCCCAGGGGTGGGTGAGGGCCAGGGGCGGAGAGCACGGGCGCGCGGCCCGGATGGACCCCGGCTCCTGCGCCAGCTGCCACGGAGGCCCGGGAGAGGCCCTCTGCGTCGGCTGTCACCGGGTGGGAGGCCCCGGCGGAAACCCCCATGGACAGGGCTATACGAGCGCGCTCGATCCTCTGCGCGATCCCACCTGCAGGATGTGCCACGCCCCATGAAGACGTGGCGCGCGATCGTCCTGCTCGTCCTGGGGCTGGTCCTGGCCCTGGTGGGCGCCCTGCTCTGGACCCACCCGCCCGTCGAGCCGAGGTCTCCCACGCGGTTCGTACCGGACTCGTGGAAGGAGGCGCGCGTCTCGCCCATGCACGCCGCCCACGTGGGGCAGGAGAAGATCGAGTGCACGAAATGCCACTCGGCGCCGTTCGGAGAGAGCCCGGGCGCGGCCGGCTGCGCCAGCTGCCACGCCAGCCAGGCCTCGCGCTCGCACGCGGGCAACGAGGCCTCGCCGACCCCTTGCCTCACGTGCCATGTCTTTGCCTCGCCCGCGCGCGCCAGCAAGAGCGCCGGGAGCTGCAACACCTGCCACTCGGCCGAGGATGCGGGGACGGGCACCAAGCTCCTCGCCGCCCATGCGAGCGAGCGAGCGACCTGCGCGTCCTGCCACTCCCTGCACGGCGAGGCTCGCACCCGCCCTGTGGACTGCACCGTCTGCCACCAGGACACGAGCGCGATGCATGGAAAGCTCGTGGCAGGCGACGCAGGCGCCCTCTCCACGTCGGAGCCGCCCGCCAGCGTGTGCGCCGCCTGTCACACCCCTCACTCCAGCAAGGCCTCGGCGCCAGCCACCTGCGCCGGTTGTCACACCAGGGACTCCCGCCCTCACCAGGCCTGCGTCACCTGCCACGAGCCTCACCGGGCGACACGGGCTGACGTGCGCGGCTGCGAGGGTTGCCACGGTGGAAAGCGGGCGGTCGCCGTGGTGACTGGCCACTCGGTCTGCACGGGCTGCCACCAGCCACACTCGCTGCGCGCGGCCAGCGCGGCGTGCAAGAATTGCCACGGAGGGGTCACGGCCCTCGCCTCGTCCAGCGTGAAGGAGCACTCGACCTGCACGAGCTGCCACGATCCCCACCGGCCTGGCGCCTCGCCCTCCCTGGCCTGCGTCAGGTGCCACTCGGACGTTCATCCTTCCCACCCTCCGAGCGGGGCAGAGCCGGCGCTGGGCGTGTGCACCGGCTGCCACGCGGCGCACCCCGGGAGCAAGACGATCGCCGCGGCCTGCCCGTCCTGCCACACCGAGGCCAGGACCGACTCCTCGTTCCACGCGCCAGGAGCCACCTGCACCGGGTGTCACCGCCCTCACGCCTTCGCGCTGTCGGGGGCTGTCGGAGGTCCGGCACTCTGCGCGCAGTGCCACGCCAGGGAGGCTGCCTCGGCGCGCGCCGGTCACGAAGCCTGCGGCGCATGCCACGGTCCGGCCCACGAGCCAAGGAAGAAGCCGGACTGCCGGACCTGCCACGCCCAGCAGGCGGCCACGGCCCCGGCGGGGCACGCGGGCTGCGTGCGCTGCCACGACGCGCACTCGGGCGCCCTGGAGAAACGTGCGATATGCACCAATTGCCACGCCGGCAAGGCGACGGCCCTGCATGGAAACCTGGCCAGGGGCTGCGAGGGCTGCCACCGCCCTCACGGGCCCGGGGGCGTCGCCAGGCCCCCTGCGTGCGCGTCCTGCCACGCGGCTTCCGCGCTCCCGGGGCTGCACGGCGTCGCGGCCCACTCCGTCGGCTGCGCGTCCTGCCACGCGGCCCACAAGCCCCCTCTCTCCGATCGGGCGACTTGCACGGGCTCCTGCCACGCCGATCGTCGGAGCCACCAGCCGGACGCCGCGGTCTGCAAGGGCTGTCACATGTTCCGGCGCTGACCGGTCTGCGCCCCTGCGCGTCGCTTGCGTTAACGCGCAGGAGCTGCGCCTTTGCACCCCGGAAATGGCCGAGAGCGGGGGCGGCCAGGCTGGCCGTGGCCTTGCAATGCGGGACCCTGCCGGCGTGCCGGAGGAGGACGATATGGAAAACGAGAAGAGCAACAAGAACTCGCTCGAGGAGTCCGTGGATCTGGCGCTCACTGGGCTCGAGTCGCTCGCCGACGAGATCCGGGTGAAGCTCCACCTGGGAGGCATGGACGCCAACGTGCTATGGAAGGAGAAGCTCGAGCCCAGGCTCCTCCAGGCTCGCGAGCACTCTCGCGAGGCGAGGACCGAGGCGAAGGCCGCCATCGAAGACACCTTGAAGGCATTCAAGGATTTTGCTGCTTCGCTCTAGCCAGGAGCGGGGGAGTGGAGTTCGACGCGCGAAGGGATCGTTCTTGGGTCGAGCAAGAGGAAGATGGACCATGGAGGTCGCGGAGCCCCCGCCCGGGGAGGCGATCAGCTGCTCCCCGTACGATTCGCTCCACCGCGCGGCGCAGATCATGTGGGAGCACGATTGCAACGAGCTCTCCGTCGTGGAGGACGGCGAGACCCTGGGCCGCATCACCGAGCACGATATCTTCGTGGTCGCCTACGTGAGGGACAAGCCCCTCTCCCAGCTCCCGGTGTCGCTCGCGCTCTCGCGCACCGTGACCGTCCCTCAGCCGACCGAGACTTGCCAATCCCTCCACGATCTGGCGCAACAGGCGCAAGCCGCGCCGGGGCGTCAGCCCGAACGGCCCGACGCGGTCCCGATCGAGCGCTACTTCTGGCCGGTCTACCGGGTGAAGGCAAACCGAGGCGGGTGGGAGATCCTCGATCGCAAAGGCCGGGTGATAGGGACGAGGGCGACCCGGGACGAGGTGCTCGAGGAAGCCAGGCGGCTCGCGAAGGGGGACGGAGGGGCCCACGTCCTCGTGTACGGAGTGGGGGGCGGGCTGGAGAGCGAGTTCGTCCAGCCTGTCGGCACGCAAGATGCTCTCTGAGGGCTCATGACCCGAGCCTATCCCGGTCTTCCTCGGTCCTTCTCGGAGCGCCACCCCCTGCTCTCGCCGCTTGAGGGCCAGGCTATCGCCACCAAGGGACCGTTCCAAGTCGGGCAGCTCGTGGGGGAGGTGTTCAAGATCACGCGTATTCTTGGGGTGGGAGGGATGGGGGTCGTCTACGAGGCCCGCGATATCGTTCTCCTCCGGTATGTCGCTATCAAGGTGCCAGGCTCTCCGGGCCACGAGCCGGCCCTTCGCGCAGAAGCGCAAGCTCTTGCGGCGATCCGCAGCCCGGCCTTCGTCACGGTCCACCATGTCGCTCGACACGAGGGGATCGAGTTCATGGTCATGGAGAGGCTCTTCGGTGAGACTCTCCACGAGCGCCTGCTCGGGGTGAAGGCGCGTGGCCTCCGCCTCTCCCTGGACGAGGTCATCGATCTGCTCATCGCCGTCGCCGACGCGCTGTCGGCGGCGCACGCGGTCGGGATCGCACAGCGCGATCTCAAGCCCGCCAATATCGTGATCTGCGGGGAGCGCGTGGTCCTCGTGGATATGGGGCTCTTCGTGCCCGAGGTGCTGGTGGCCCCCGAGAACGATGTGGCGGGCTCTGCCGACTACATCGCCCCCGAGGTGCTCACGCGCTCGGTCGAGAAGGGCAAGGGCCCGCTGATCGACCTCTATGCTCTGGGCATTTTGGCCTACGAGCTCCTGACCAACAAGACCCCCTTCGACGGCGCCTCGCTCGAGCGCACCTTCACCAACCACATCTACGCGCCCATCCCCGACGTGAGGGAGCTCCGGCCGGACGTCCCGTCCGATCTGGCGGCGCTCATGGTCGAGCTGCTCGCCAAGAGTCCGGACGACAGGCCGCCCGGGGCGGAGGCGGTGCTCTGGCAGCTCAAACACATCAGGGTCCACGGGTTGCGCCGCGCCGGGCGCATGACGGTGCTCGCCGTGGACGACGAGGCGCACGTGGGAATCTCGCTCAAGCGCAGTCTGGAGTCTGCCTTCCCTCAGATCCATGTCGAGCCCACCACCGATCCGGAAAAGGCGATACTCAGCGTGCAACAGGCCCCGCCGGACGTGGTGCTGGTCGACCTCAACATGCCCAAGTACAACGGCGTCGAGGTCTGCATGAGCCTGATGGCGATCCCGGCGGATCGCAGGCCGGTGGTGGTGGGAATGAGCGCCCGGGCGACCGAGGACGACATCAAGGTCCTGCGCTCGCTCGGCGTCCGTCACTTCGTGCCAAAGGACGCCTCCTTCGTCGCCGCGATGAGCGAGGTCATTCGTGACTTGCGGACCGGGGGCGCCAAATAAGCGCGGGTCGCAGGCAGGCCGCTTGCATCCGTCGTATCATGACCACGAAGGGCTCTCCCCAGGAGTCGAGGGTGCAGGCCGCCGCTCTGCCGCTCGAGGCCGGCAAGAACATGGGCGATGTCGCGGTCCTCGCCAGGAGCAGCGTCCTCGCCCACCTGAACATCAAGGAGCTCGGCGCCTTCCTCGATGCGCTCGAGCAGCTGACGCTGGCGGCGGGGACCTCGATCTTCGAGCAGGGCGATCCTGGCGAGCACATGTACTTCGTGCTCGACGGCGAGGCCCAGGCGCGCCGGGGCACGCTCCCTCTCGCTCGCCTCGGCCGGGGCGATCATTTCGGTGAGCTGGCGATCCTGGGCGTGCCCACCCGCCCGATGACCGTGCGCGCGAGCACGGCCATGCGCCTCGCTCGCCTCTCGCGTACCCGCTTCCTCTCGCTCGCGGCCGGTCATCCAGGGGTCGCGCTGCACGTCGCCTGCGCCCTGGCGACGTCCCTCTCGGCCTCGCTCACCTCGACGATGGACGAGCTCGGGCGGTGGCGTGGCCCGCGTACGCTCCCCCGCCGCTCCACGGTGAGGGTGATGGTCGAGGGGGCGATCCTCGACGTGGCCATGGGGACGCCCATCGCCTCGCTCTTGCCGCGGGAGGTGGATGGCGCTCTCGTCGTCGCCGCCGCCGTCGACCACAAGGCCGTGTCAATGGACGTCGCCATCACGTCCGACGCTCGCGTGGACGCGCTGACCGTCGCGAGCTGGGAGGGGCGTCGTGTTTACCGATCGAGCGTGGGGCTGCTGCTCCTCGAGGCTGCCCGGCGCGTGGCCCCCGGCGTCACGGTCTCGGTCGGGGCGCGCCGCGCGGACGCGCAGCTCGTTCAGGTGGACGGTCCGGAGCCCACAGCCCTCTGGGTCGCGGCGCTCGAGCAGCAGATGAGGGAGCTGGCTGCGGCCTCGGTGCCCATGCGGGAGGAGCTCTGGACCGTCGAGGAGGCGCGCTCTCGCCTGGAGGACCAGGGCTGGTCCGACGCCGCCTGTCTCCTTCCCTTCCAGCGGGAAAAGACGGTGACGCTCCTGTCCTGCGGAGAGACCTTTGCGCTGGGGCTTGGCCCCGTCGTTCCCGACGCGGGCGAGCTCCAGGGCTTCTCCCTCACCCCCCACGAGGGCGGGGTGCTGCTTGGGTTTGGCGCCCAGCTCGATCGTCACGTCACGACCCGGACGAGCTTCCTCACGGCTTACCAGGATCAGGCGCGGTCCGGCCCGCCGGGCGTGATGGCCCAGGAGCTCCATGCCTGGCTGAGCGCGATGGGTATCTCCAGCGTGGGGCGCTTCAATCGCTCCTGCGTGACCGGCCAGGTCAACGAGCTTATTTATGTATCGGAGGGCTTCCACGAAAAGCATATAGGGCGCATCGCGGACCGCGTCGCAGGCGACCGGAGGGTGCGCGTCGTGGCCGTCGCCGGGCCCTCGTCGTCGGGCAAGACCACGTTCCTGAAGCGCCTGGAGATCCAGCTCGAGGTGAACGGGATCATCCCGCTGCGCCTCTCGCTCGACGACTACTACGTGGACCGCGAGCGCAGCCCGAGGGACGAGCGAGGTGAATATGACTTCGAGGCGCTGGAGGCGATCGATCTCGCGCTCTTCCACGAGCACGTCCGGCGCCTTCTAGGGGGGGAGAGCGTCCGGACACCTCGCTATGATTTCAAGCTGGGGCGGAGCCTCGCGGAGGGGGGGCCGGAGCTGTCCGTCGGGTCCGCCAACGTCCTGCTCGTCGAGGGGCTCCACGGGCTGAACCCCGCGCTCCTCGGGGCGTGTGGGCCCAGGGAGCGGTCGTTCCGGGTGTTCATCCACCCCGGGGCGGGGCTACCCTTCGATCGGCTGACCTCGGTCCTCGCCGAGGACGTGCGCCTCGTCCGGAGGATCGTCCGTGACCGCCATCAGCGCGGCTACGCGGCGAGCCAGAGCATCGCTCGGTGGCCCTCGGTCCGGCGAGGGGAGGAGCGCCACGTCTTCACGTGCGTGGGGGAGGCGGACGCGGTGTTCGACTCCACCCTCGTCTACGAGCTCGCGGTGCTCCGCGTCTACGCGGAGCGCTACCTCCTCGAGATCTCCGAGGACGATCCCTCGTACCTCACCGCGTACCGCCTGCGCCAGCTCATCGATCGCTTCGTCCCGATCCACGCCGATCGCGTGCCTGCCACGTCGATCCTCCGCGAGTTCATCGGGGGCAGCGGTTTCGAGTCGTGAAGGCCCTGGCAGCCGGTCGACGGGGCCGCGAGCACACGGCTCGCGCGCCACGCGGCGAAGAGCTAGGGTCGTAGGCGTGAGCGTCCTCCCTCTCCTCGGTGAGCCTCCTGCCCGGCCTGCCCCGCGCGGAGGAGCCCTGGCCGCCAAGGGATTTCGGCCATTTTTCCTGCTGGCCGGGGCCTTTGCCGCGAGCGTCCTGCCCCTGTGGTTGCTCGCGCTGGCCGGGGTGGTGAGGCCGGACGCCTACCTGGACGCGACGTACTGGCACGCCCACGAGATGGTGTTCGGGTTCACCACCGCCGTCATCGCGGGCTTCCTCCTCACTGCGGCGTCGAACTGGAGCGCGAGGGAGACGCTCACCGGGCCCCCGCTGCTCGGCGTCGCGGCCCTGTGGCTCGCGGCGCGGATCGCCATGGTGGTGCCGGGCCTTGCGCGAGGGATCACCGCCGGCCTGGATCTGGCGTTCCTCCCCTTGATCGCGCTGGCCGTCGCCCGCCCGATCGTGGCGTCGCGCAGCCGTCGAAACTACGGGATGATCGCGCTCCTCCTCGCCCTCTGGGCCGCCGACGTCACGGTGCACCTCGACGTGCTCGGCCTGCTCCCTGGCTGGCGCAGGCGAGGCGTCCTGCTGGGCGTGGATCTCGTCGTCCTGCTGATCGTGGTGATGGCGGGGCGGATATTCCCCATGTTCACGCGCAACGCCACCGGGAGCGCGACCATCCGCTCTCACCCCTGGCTGGACGCGGCGGCGATCGCCGCCATGGTCGCACTCACCGTCATGGACGCCTTCGCCCCGGGCGCGTCCCTCACGGCGATCGCCTGCGCTCTGGCCGCGCTCTTCACGGCCGCTCGCGCCGCGCACTGGGGCACTCGCCACGTGTGGCGCGAGCCTCTCCTGTGGATCCTTCACCTCGGCTACGCCTGGGTGCCGCTCGGCCTGGCCCTTCGGCTCGCGGCGCGCCACGCCCAGGCGATCCCGGAGCCGCTCTCGACCCACGCGCTCACGGTCGGGGCCATGGGCTCGCTCACCCTGGGAATGATGGCGCGCGTCGCGCTGGGCCACACCGGGCGAACGCTTGCGGTCAAGAGCGCGATCACCCTGGCGTTCGTGCTGGTGACGCTCTCCGCGTTGGTGAGGGTGGTGCTACCCCTCGTGGACGTCCGAGCCTACCGCGCCGGCCTCCATGCCTCGGGTGGCCTCTGGACGCTCGCGTTCACCCTCTTCGTGCTCGTTTATGCCCCTATCCTCACCAGGCCGAGGATCGACGGCAAACCTGGCTGAGCGCGGCCTGGAGCTGAAAACCGGATATCAAGGTATGGCGATGGTGGGGATATAGCCTCGCGGGGTATACGGGCACCCCGGATCCTCGGCGGTGGCGTCCCCCGTGGCGGCGTAGGCCCTGGCCCTGGAGCCGCCGCACACGCGACGGAACGGGCACGCGCCGCACTTGCCGCCGAGGGCGTCCGCGTCGCGTAGCGCCCGGAAGAGAGGCGAGTCGCGGTACAGGCGGCCGACGCTCTCCGTCTTCACGTTGCCTGCGGAGATCGGCAAGAACCCGCTCGGGTACACATCGCCGGTGTGCGAGACGAAGAGGAAGCCGACGCCGTCCGTCACCCCTCTGGGCCCCCTCACGGCTCCGTCGTGGATCTCGCGGAGCAGCCCGGTCGGGACGTCCTTGGAGCCGCGCTGCATCAGCACTCGCCGCAGCTGCGGCGCCCCCGTCGTCTTGATCTGGAACGGGGCCCCCTCCCCGATGCGGGCCAGATCCTCGAGCGCTCTCTCGACCTCGTCCGCGGAGAGGGTGAGGAGATGGGTGGCGCGCCCCGTCGGGATGACGACGAAGACGACCAGCATGACCGCGCCGACCTGGCGGGTGAGGGCGGCCATGCGATCGAGCTCGGCCACCGAGGCCCGGGAGAGCGTGAAGTTGATCTGGGTCTCCAGGCCCAGCTCCCGCGACTCGCGCAGGATACGGATGGATTCATCGAAGCTGCCGGCCACGCCGCGAAAGGCGTCGTGCATGCCGGCGTCAGGGCCGTCGACCGAGACGGCCACCCGCGCCAGCCCGGCGCTCTTCAGCTCGTCCAGGAGCTCCCTGGTCATCTGCGGGGTGCCCGAGGGCGTCAACGCCATCGTCAGTCCGGCCCTGGCGCCGTGAGCTACGAGCTCGACGAGATCCGACCTCTTGGCCGGATCCCCGCCGGTCAGCACGCAGAGCGGCGTGCCCATCGCCGCAAAGGCGTCCAATAGCCTCTTGCCCTGCGCCGTTCCCAGCTCGCGAGGGTCCCTGCGAGGCGTCGCGCAGGCGCGGCAGTGCGCGCAGACCAGATCGCAGGCCTGGGTCGTCTCCCATATGGCGACCAGCGGGTGATCGTCGAAATCCAGCGTGGCCCGCCTGCGTCCCAGAGGGGCCATGTCACCTTCGATGCGCTCGCCCATGAGCGCGCGGCGTGCATGCGGCGTGCCCGCTCCCCACGCGCGAGGAAGTCGGGCTCCTCGCCTGGAGCGCTGCAATCGGTGCGCTCGTTGGCGCAAACGGTGCGGTGCTCGACTCTCTCAATCTCGAGCATGAAGGGCCCAGGGCGAGATTCCAGATCGCCGTACAGGCGCATCTCTCCCTCCGGAGTGCCGAGTCGAGTCGGGAGCACCGGGGAGCTCACCGTGGAGCTCACCATGGAGCTCACCATGGATCGACGCGTGCATGGGGGCGCTCCAGCGAGAGGGCAAAGGTCGAACTCGCAACCCCGGGAGAGACACATGCGCTCATCAATCGTCTTGGGCTCTTCGATACTCGTTACGGGTCTTGCCCTGATGGCGTTCGCGGGCTGCGAGGACAAGCACCTGGTCCAGGAGAAGCAAGCGGCGGGCAACCTGGGGGCGTCGGCCTCGATCGGGGATCTGATGAAGGCCCGCAACCTGAGCGAGGCCGACGTCGAGGCCGCGCTGAAGACCTATGTGCCCACGGGGAAGATGGATGAATACTACATCTTTGCCTCGGGCGGTCAGTCCGGAAACGTCGATGTCATCGGCGTCCCGTCGATGCGTATGCTCAAGGTCATCGGCGTCTTCACGCCCGAGTCATGGCAGGGGTGGGGCTTCGGCGGCGACAGCGACAAGGTCCTCGAGGGGGGCAACCAGGGGGCGCACAGGATCCGCTGGGCCGACATGCACCACCCCAACCTGTCGGAGACCAAGGGCGACTACGACGGCCAGTACCTCTTCGTGAACGACAAGGCCAACGCCCGCGTGGCGGTCATCGATCTCGCGGATTTCACCACGAAGCAGATCGTGGCCAACCCGCTCGCCGCCAGCGATCACGGCGGCGCCTTCGTCACCCCCGACACCGACTACGTCATCGAGACCAGCCAGTACCCCGCCCCGCTCGGTCGGGAGTACGCTCCGCTCTCGCAGTACAAGGAGAAGTACAGGGGCGTCGCCATCTTCTGGAAGTTCGACCGGGCCAAGGGCCGCATCGACCCGTCCAGGAGCTGGGCGATCGAGCTCCCTCCGTATACGCAAGATCTGGCGGACGCAGGCAAGCTGGACTCGGACGGCTGGGCGTTCATCAACTCGTTCAACACGGAGATGGCCACCGGAGGGACGCTGGAGGGAAAGCCGCCCATCGAGTCCGGCTCCACCAAGAACGACATGGACTACCTCCATGTGATCAACTGGAAAAAAGCAGAGGGGCTGGTCCTCGCTGGCAAGGCCAAGACCATCGCGGGCATGCGCGTGCTGCCGATGGACGTGAGCGGTCCCGAGGGGGTGCTGACCCTTGTCGGAGAGCCCAAGAGCCCCCACGGCTGCGACGTCACCCCCGACGGCAAGGGCATCGTGGTGGGCGGCAAGCTGGACACTCACACCACGGTCTACGATTTTGCCAAGATCAAGGCGGCGGTCGCCGAGAAGAAATTCGAGGGGAAGGACGCCTACGGCCTCCCGATCATGGCCTTCAAGGACGTCTTGCAGGGCCAGGTCGAGATAGGCCTCGGGCCGCTCCACACGGTCTTCGACGACAAGGGCAACGCCTACACCTCGGTCTTCATCGAGAGCGTCGTCGCCAAGTGGTCGTACAAGGACTTCAAGCAGCCGGTCGAGAAGCTCAAGGTCCAGTACAACATAGGCCACATCCTGTCGGCCGAGGGCGACACCGTGAGCCCCGACGGGAAATACCTTGTCGCCATGAACAAGATGTCGATGGACAGGTTCCTCCCGGTGGGGCCGCTCTACCCGCAGAACTTCCAGCTGGTCGATCTGGCGGGGGAGAAGATGCGCCTCGTCGCGGACATGCCGGTCGGCAACGCCGAGCCTCACTACTCCCAGATGATAAAGGCCGACAAGGTCAAGCCCATCAAGGTCTACAAGCCGGGCACCAACCCCTTCACGGGCGGTATCGATCCTGCGCGGGTGGAGGGGGGCAAGGAGCGGATCGTCCGCGACGGCAACAAGGTGAGCGTCTTCATGACGGCGATCCGTAGCCACTTTACCCCCGATCAGATCGAGGTCGAGGAGGGCGACGAGGTCACCATCCACCTGACCAGCCTGGAGTCCTCCGAGGACCAGACGCATGGCTTCACCATCGACATGTACAACATCAACGTCAGCCTCGAGCCGGGCAAGCACGAGAATATCTCGTTCAAGGCCGATATGCCGGGGACCTTCCCCATGTACTGCACCGAGTTCTGCTCGGCGCTCCACCTGGAGATGACCGGCTACTTCCTGGTCAAGCCAAGAAAGAAGTAGCGGGTGTCCCCAGGGGGGACGCAGGAGGCCAGGATGAAATCTACCGACCCTGTCGCGGACGGCCACGTTCGTCTGAGCGTCGTCCAGTCCGGCGCCGCCAGCAGGCCTGCATGGGACCGGGCGCGATGGCTGGTGGTCCTGCTCGGGGCGAGCTCTGTTGGCCTCCTGGCGGCGGCCTTCTTCCAGCCGTGGTGGACCTTCGTGCTCTACGCGCCGCAGTACCCCAAGGGCCTGCGGCTCGTCATCTCGCTGACGGGGATGGGAGGAGACGTCCACGAGATCGATCTCCTGAACCACTACATAGGAATGAAGCACCTCGCCGACGCGGCTCCCACCGAGCGCCAGCTGGCCGGCTTCGGGGTCGCCGCCGTCGCCGTGGTGACGCTCGCGCTGCTCATGTTCGCCGGAAAGACGTTGAACAAGTTGATCGCGATCCCCGCGGTGCTCTTCCCGCTGGTGTTCCTGGCCGACAGCTTCTACTGGCTCTACTCGTTTGGCCACTCCCTGGATCCGGCGGCGCCGCTGCGCATGAAGGCCTTCACTCCTGAGATGTTCGGCAACGGCCAGATAGGGCAGTTCGAGACCTTCGCCAGCCCGGCGGCGGGCTTCTGGCTGGCGATCGCCGGGGTCTCTTGCGCGATCCTCGGCACGCTCGTCCGCTCCAGGGTGTGCGCCAACTGCGGGCGGGCCAGGGACTGCGGCGCGGTGTGCCCGAGGGCGATGGTGCTCCCCGAGCGGAGGGGGGAGGCATGAGGGCCTCGTACACGCTGCGTGGGCTGCTCGGGCTCGCCGCCGCGCTCGTGTCCAGCGTCGTCCTCGATGGACACGCCGCGAGCGCCACCCCGGGCCTGCCGCCGAGCGGCAGGAGCGCCGGCCCCCGCGACGTCCTCCCCTCGCCGTCGTGGGGGGTCGCACCGACGTTCGAGGCGCTGGAGGGAATGGTCGCCGATCCGGGCGGCCCGAAGGACATCGCGCTCCTGCCCATGATCTACCGGGGCGACCTCACGATCAGGCGCCCGCTCTCGATCCACGGTCGTAAGGGCGCCGTCCTCGAGGGATCGGGCTCGAAGACCGTCGTGACGATCGCGGCAAGCGACGTCCTCGTCGAGGATGTCGTCGTGCGCGGATCCGGCCGCCGCCACACCGCGGAGGACGCCGGCTTCAGGGCAACCGGCGAGCGAGTCCGCATCGCGAACGCGCGCGTCGAGGAGACCCTCTTCGGGGTCTCGCTCCTCGAGTGCAAGCGCTGCGTCGTCGAGGACGTCCATGTCCTTGGCTGGGGCGACGAGGCCGAGCTGCGCGGGGACGGCATCAAGCTCTGGGAGTCGGACGACTCCGTCGTGCGCGGCTGCCTGGTGGAGCGCTCCCGGGACGTGGTGGTCTGGTATACGAAGCGCGCCACGCTGGACGGCAACGAGGTCCGGGCGAGCAGGTACGGCGCACACTTCATGTACGCGCACGATGGCGCGGTCCGCCGCAGCCGCTTCATGAACAACGTCGTTGGCGTCTTCGTGATGTACAGCGCGCGGCTGGAGGTCACGGGTAACGTGGTGGCGGGAGCCCGAGGCGCCGCGGGCATGGGGCTAGGGTTGAAGGACAGCGACGGGGTGCGCGTGAGCGGCAACTGGCTGGTCGCCAACACCACGGGCACCTACCTGGACAACACCCCGCGCACGGCCGCCCAGCCCGTCACCTTCGAGCGCAACAGGTTCGCGCTGAACGCCGTCGCCCTCGGGCTTCACTCGCCAGGGAAGGGCCTGTCCTTCCACGGCAACGATTTCGGGCAAAACACCGCCATGGTGGAGGTCGACGGCGGCGGCGACGCGCTGGGCGTCGAGATGCGCGGCAACCACTATACCGACTACGAAGGCTACGACCTCGACGGCGACGGTGTCGGCGACGTCGCCTACGAGGTCAAGGCCCTGTCCTCCCAGCTCACCGAGACGAGGCCTGCGCTGAAGTTCTTCCGCGGCACGGCCGCCATGGGGGTCATCGACGCGGTCGCCCGCGCCGTCCCGGTGTTCGCCAGTCGCAAGGTGCTCGTCGATCCCGCTCCGCTCTCGCGGGAGCCGGACTTCGTCGCTTCGCAGCAGAGGGCGCCATGATCTCCGTGCTCGAGGTCAGCAAGCGCTTCGGTCCGGTCGTGGCGCTCGACCGGGTGACGCTCTCGATCAACGCGGGCGAGCGGGTCGCGTTCGTCGGGGCGAACGGGTCCGGAAAGACGACCCTCCTCCGGGCCCTCCTGGGCCTGGTGCGCTCGGAGGGGCGGGTCACGATCGGCGGGGTGGACGTGGCGAGGGAGCCGGAGATCGCCCTCCGGAGCGTCGCTTACATCCCGCAGATCGCGCCTCCGGTCGAGGCGCCGGTCGACGAGATCGTCCGAGCCTACGCCTCGCTCCGGGGCAGGACGGTGGACTCGGTCTGGGCGAGGGCGAGCCGCCTCGGCCTCGACCCCGCGGCCGTCCGCGCCAAGCGCTTCCTGGATCTCTCCGGCGGCATGAAGCAGAAGCTCCTCGCCGCCATGGCGCTCGCGGCGGACGCGCCGATCCTGGTCTGCGACGAGCCGACCGCGAACCTGGACGGCGAGGCGCGCTCCTCGTTCCTGGAGCAGCTCGAGGAGAGGCCCAAGACCGCCATCGTGGTGCTCTGCTCGCATCGCATCGACGAGGTGAGGGCCATCGTCGGCCGCGTGGTCGAGATGGGGGATGGTCGCGTCGTCCGGGACACGACGCTCGCCGAGCTGCTCGTCGATCTCCGTGCCTCTCGCCTGAAGGTGGTCGCATGAGCCCTGAAAGACGAGCGCCTGGCCGCAGGTCGGCGTTGAGCCTCCTGGGCGCCGCTATCGTGCTCGCCTGCTCGAGGACCGACGGTCCCCGGGAGCCGGTGTGGGGCAAGGAGCCATGCGCGCACTGCCGCATGCTGGTCGGCGACAGACGCTATGCCGCCCAGGTCCTTCACGAGGGCGAGCGCCGGTTCTTCGACGACGTCGGGTGCATGGTGCTCTGGCTCGAGGAGCGGGGAGCGCCCTCCGATCCCGCCTGGGTCCGTGATGCCAACGGCCCGGGCTGGCTCGACGCCCGCTCGGCTCGCTACGTCGGCGGCAAGGCGACCCCCATGGATTTCGGCTTCGAGGCTCGCCAGGCCCAGGGGATCGGCTTCGAGGAGATGCGCGGCGCCGTCACCGCCAAGAAGGGGCTCGCCCGATGAGTGCCCTGGCGGCCACGCGAGCGTTGTTCCGGCTGGAGCTCGCCGAGGCGATGCGGTCGCGCTGGCTGGCGTTCACCGCGGTGGTGTACGGGACGGTGTTCAGCGGCTTTCTTTGGCTCGGGCTGCGCGAGAGCCGGATCCTCGGCTTCACGGGTCTGTCGCGGGTCGTTCTCAACGTCGCCAACGCGATCGTCCTCGCCGTTCCGCTCGTCGCGCTGGTCGCTACCGGCCAGACCATCGTCAAGGCCAGGCAAAATGGGTTCTTCGAGCTGATGCTCACCCAGCCGGTGAGGCGCTCGGACTGGTTTGGCGCGGTCGTCATGTCCAGGTTGGCCGTGGTGGTCGGGCCCCTGGTCATCCTGATGCTGGGGGCCCTCGTCGCCGGCGGGCTCGGCGTCGGAGGCCCTGACGCGACGCTGGCGCCCGTGGTCCTTCGCACCCTGCTGGTGACGGTCTCGCTCGCCTGGGCCTTCCTCGGGATAGGCTTCTTCATCTCCGTCCACGCGCGGACGCCGGAGCGAGCCATGGTGTTGGCGCTGGTCGCGTGGCTCCTCGCCGCCGCGCTCCACGACTTCGCGCTCATCGGCCTGCTCCTCCGCTTCCGGCTTGCGCCCGAGGTGATCTTCGGGCTCGCGGCCGTAAACCCCATCGAGGCCGCGAGGATCGGGATCCTCGGCGCGGTGGATCCGGATCTCTCGGTTCTGGGCCCGGTCGGCTTCTGGCTGGCCAACACCCTGGGGCCGAAGCTGGGCCTCGCGGTCGGAGCGGGCTGGCCCGCTCTGCTCGGCACCCTCGCCCTCTGGCGAGCGCAGCGTCGGTTCATCCGCACGGATCTGGTGGGATGAACTCCAGTCATCCCGCAGGGGACTCCCCATGATCATAACAAGGAAAATATCATGAAGACGCGCTATTTCGTATTTATCCTGGTCGCCGCCCTCGCCGCGGCCTGCAGCAAGAAGGAAGATGACGCCTCCAAGTCGAGCACCGGGTCTCAGCCGGCCGCTGCCGCCAAGGGGCCCATCGATGCGGCTCAGGCGCAGGCGATCTTCAACGAGCGCTGCTCGGCGTGCCACGGCACGGACGGCACCGGCAACGGCCCTGGCGCGGCGAACCTCACCCCCAAGCCTCGCAACTACCGTGACAAGGCCTGGCAGGCCTCCGTCACCGACGAGCAGATCAAGAAGACCATCATCAACGGAGGGGCCGCGGTCGGAAAGAGCCCGATCATGCCCTCCAGTCCCGATCTTGAAGGCAAGCCCGAGGTGGTGGAGGGCCTGGTGAAGCTCATAAGGAAGTTCGGTAGCTGAGCCGACTCGCATGGTATATCCGGCTCATCTATCCGGAACCCCCGCGCTGGCGGACCGCCGGAAGGAGCCTGGTCATCGATGCGCACCCTCTATCTCCTCTCCGTCTGGCTCCACATCGTCGCCGCGATGACCTGGCTGGGGGGCATGCTCTTCCTGGTCACCGTCCTCGTGCCCATGCTGAGGCGGCCCTCCATGCGAGAGCGCGCCCTCGAGCTCTTTCACGAGATCGGGGTCCGCTTTCGCCTGGTGGGGTGGATCGCGCTGGTCACGCTGGTCATCACCGGGGTGATGAACGTCCTGTTTCGTGGCTTCAGCCTCCACCAGCTCCTGACCGGCGAGGTCTTTGCCAGTCCATGGGGCCGGACGCTTGCCTACAAGCTCGCGCTCGTCACGCTTATCCTTGTGTCAGGAGCGGTGCACGACTTCTACGTCGGACCCACCGCGACCCGCCTGGCGAGAGAGGGCGCGGCGCCCGAGCGCCGGGAGCGCTTCCGGCGCGCGGCGTCGCTGATGGGCCGGGGGACCCTGGCGCTGGCGCTGGCGGTGGTCGCCCTCGCCCTCACGCTCGTGCGCTGACCCGATACGGTGATGTGCTCTTATTCCTCGTCCTCGTCATCACCAAAGAACGACGCTACGCGGAGCTCTGCGGCCTCGAACGGTTCCGCCCGGATCAGCTCCGCGCTCTCTGCGCTCAGCACCTCGACATAACCTGCCTGACTCCACCGTAGGACCTGCAGCGTCTCCTGGATGGGATCGAGCAGCCAATAGTGTCCGACCTGGGAGCGGTGGTAGAGGCGCTTCTTCTTGATGGTGTCGTTGCTGGAATTCGAAGGCGAGAGGATCTCGCAAATCCAGTGTGGGACGACATTGAGGATCCGGCCCGTCGGGAAGACAGCTACCTTGTCTCTGCGCCATCCGATGACGTCCGGGCGAAGCGGCTCCGTGACCTGGGGGAACGCGATCAGCGCCTCGGTAGCGAACCACCAACCACCAGGCCAGCGGCCCCCGGGCCGGCGTCCGAAGCGGGTGTTGAGACGGGTGACCAGGTTGGTCTGTGCGCGGGCGTGCTCGCCGGATGTCTCTTTCTCGTGGAGTTCGCCGTCGATGATCTCGTAGCCTTGTCCATCGTTTGGAAGGGCGAGAAGAGCCGCGACAGTGGCCACGTTCGGGAGAACCGTGCTCGGAGATGCGCCGCTCATGGAGTCAGCATAGCGTAGGAGGCGCGGAGACCGCGAGCGAGCGCCAAGAACGGGTCCATTTCGGAGAGCGAGGTGTTCCTGGTCTCCCGGTGCCCCGCGCCTTTCCTATCCCGAGGTGTCCTCGGTGGGCGCGGCCTCCGCGGGCACCGCGTCCGTCTGGGCGGGCTCGCTTTGGCCTGGTAAGGTACGGAGAGCGAGGCTCTTTCTCCTGCTTTCGCCCTGTAAATTCCAGGGGCCCGGTCCAAGGAGCCTATTGTAGGCATAACCCCGTGAATTCCAGGGCCCGGTCCAAGTAGCCTATTGTAGGCATAGCCCCGTGAATTTCAGGGGCCCGGTCCAAGGAGCCCGGATAGCCTGGGCGCATGTCCCTCGTCCTGTGCGCCTCCTGTGACCGTCACCGGCGCGCCGCCGACGCGGGGAGTCGTGCGCTGACCGATTCTACTGGAGCACGGGCAGGTGAACGGCTCCGCAGGCCATCTCGCTCTTCAGCTCGTCGTCCCCGAAGTAGTCGAGGAGCGGCGGATCGACGCCCGCGAGCGCGCACTCGCGGGCCACGAGCTCCCAGCACCACGCGAAGACCCCCCCGTACACAGGGTGCACGCGCACGTCCTGGCGCTCCGAGATCGCGCGGGCGAGCCGCCCGAGGTGCTCCACCAGGAACTTCTTCCGCGCGTCCCCCACGATCTCGATCCCCTCCGCGTCACCGAGCGAGGCGAGGGCTTGCTCCTTGACGAGCAAGACCGAGTAGAACTCGAGCTCGACCGCGATATGGTCGAGCATCTCATGGACCCTCTCGCCGTCGATCGTGAGCCCGAACGCCTGGTAGAACCCCCCGATATCGGCGAGATCGTTGCCCTTCGACATCCCGCGCATACGACCGTATTCGGTCTCGTAGAGCGAAGCCCCCTCCCGCCCCCGATCGAAGAGGTTCAGGTAGGCCGAGCGGACGTCGTCGAGCCCCTCCGGACCGGACATGGCCGCCGCCAGGCCGGCGGCGCCAGGGTGGTCGGCGACGCCGTCGCCGAGGCCCCCGAGGATGATCCCGAGCTCGTCGTCCGGATAGGACGAGAGGACCGAGGCCAGGGTGAACTGGCGCGCTCGCTCCGCAAAGCTCTCACCGCTCGTCGACGTCACCATCTGGTCCTTCACTTTCACTTTTAATATCCGCGCCGAGCCTGGTGATCGTCACTGGATCGAGATCGGGGTCCACGACATCGTCACGCTCTTGCGCGAACCCACCTCGGCCTGCCCGCCCTGCCACACCGCAAAGGCGATGTTGCCGGGCGCGCCCGGCTTGAGCGTGGAGCCGCCCTCGACGGCCAGCAGGCGCACGATCACGAGCGCCCACATGCCGTCCTTCCACTCCGCCTGCGCCGAGCTCCCGTGGCCCTGCTGCACGGCCGATGTGGAGAACCCCTCGGCGATGATCTCGTCGACGCCCGACTTCGCGTAAGACTGCGGGTTGCCTTCCGCGCGCCCAGGAGAGAACTTCTCTGCCTGCTCGGGCGTCCCGCTCGGCCCGCCGTCCTTGAACTCGAGCGGGTACATGTCCACCGACACGTTGGGATAAAGGTCCTTTACGGTGGGTTTCCCCCTTTCCTTGTCGCGCTGGTACTGAGCGCGCCAGTGGAACAGGTGAACGGGGCTGTCCTTCGATCCCATCATGACCATGGGCAAGGGTCCCTCCCTTGCCGGGAACTCGAGCGCCAGCGCGTCCGAGAACTCCCCGAGACGCCCCCCCTCGCTCTTCTCGGGGTCCTTCCAGCTCAGGCGGAACGCGACGCGCGTCCCGTCGTGCAGCGCCTGCACCAGCACGGACTCGGTCGTGGTCGTGGCGGGGCGAGGCGCCACCATCGGCTGGGCCATGAGGGTCACGATGCCCTGGGGCACGTCCTTCCAGTAGGCCGCGTTGGGATCCGGGTTCGTGAGGTCGACGGAGGCCTTCTTGATGACCAGCTCCTTCAGGGGAGTCGGCTTGGGCGGCTCCGACTTCGGGCACCCCGCCAGGGCCAGCGCCCCCGCCATGAGCGCCGTCGACACGACCTTCTTCATTGTCCTCGTCATGACTGTCTCTCCGTCCGGATCACGGCGTGTTGGTGCGAACGGCGCCCAGCTTCGCGTCGAAGGCGGCGCGCTCGATCACGGGCTCGGTCACGGGCACGCGCACGAGCTCGGTCCCCTTCTCGTCGAACCCCGCCGCCATTCCCTTGGCGACCTCGAACCTGTGCATGATGCGATCGGTGCTCCCCATCAGGCACAGGAGCCCCTGCGCGACGGGGTCCTTGGGAAGGGCCAGGTACCGCTCGATCGCGCCGTCCACCAGCGGGCCGAACATCTGGTGCAGATATTCACGATCCGCGTGGACCGGAGGAATATAATAGATGTTCGGCTCGAGCCCGAGCTGCGGGTAATACGGCAGCGCGATCTGCTTCTTGTGAACCAGGAAGTCAACAGGGTTGTCTTCCCGGGCCTTCCAGGGTGGGTTGATGAACCCCATCACGCGGATCTTGCCGATGCAGTTCACCACGCACTGCGGCTGAAATCCCTCCTCGACCGCAGGGAAGCACCCGATGCACTTCTCGCTGGTCCGCGTGTGCGGGTTGTACATCGACTTCTTGTAAGGACAGGCGCGCACGCACTCGCCGTACCCCTTGCAGCGCGACTGATCGATGAGGACGATGCCGTCCTCCTCCCGCTTGTAGATGGCCTTGCGGGGGCAGGCGGCGAGGCAGGCGGGGTAGGTGCAGTGGGCGCACGTACGGGGAAGGTAGAAGAACCACTTGTCGTGGGGGAGCTCCCCCATGTGGCCTCCACCCTCGACGATGCCACC
>SXGT01857331.1_pt1 | contig 40532 bp, 36 predicted proteins | sample 3176221 | NCBI WGS metagenome assembly SXGT01 (sample SAMN11356862, study PRJNA531348) | freshwater metagenome | isolation source: freshwater sample F1-120 | place: China: Fuxian Lake, Yuxi | collected 2017-12-25
CAGGGACGTACCGTCGACTTTACGAACACGGTACTGATCATGACCTCGAATGCTGGGTCCGAGTTCGTGCTCGGCGAGCTCTCCGACGACGAGATCCGCGATCGTGTCGATGGTGTGCTGCGGCAGACCTTCCGACCAGAGTTCCTCAACCGCATCGACGAGACGGTGATCTTCCAGCGCCTGACCGAACTCGAGATCCGCAAGATCGTCGACCTGCAGGTCGAGCGTCTTGTACGCCGCGTTGAGGCTCGTCGTGTGGCCTTTGAGGTGACCGATGCTGCTAAGGATCTGTTGGCTCGCGAAGGTTACGATCCCACGTATGGCGCTCGACCGCTCAAGCGTGCAATCCAGCGCCTGCTGGAAAATCCGCTGGCGCTGCGCCTGCTCGAGGGCGATATCGGCGATGGTGCCCGTGTGATTGCAGAAGCCAGTGACACAGACGACGGCATTGTCTTCACGATTGCGACTCCTCAGGCGGCCGTCTGAGCATGGGATTGTTCCGCCGTCGCTCTGCGTCGTCCGACGCTGCCAACAATCAGAGCCTCGAGCTTGAGGCACCGGTTGTCGAGGAAGAGCAGGGGCCACTCGGGCCGACCGGTCGGCCATTGCATCCTGTCGGTGCGTACTTCGAGGCCGCTTTTCGGCGCTTTGGCGTCAACTTCGGTGGCTATCTGCTGATTGCAGCCGTCAGCGCGATGCCACTTCTGGGCGTCAAGGTGATTGTGTCGGGTACGGCGGTTCCAGGATTGTGGGCCGGGCTGCTCTATGCAGCGGCCTTCGCACTTGGCAACTTTATGGTGCTCTCGCTCGCCACGATGCTCGTGGTGGGAAGCCTCCGTGGGCGTCTTGGCTCGCTCTTGATCGCCGGTGTCGTCACTGTCGCGGTCGGCACGCTACTGATCTGGCAGCTTGTCTTCGTCGCGATCGTGTTCTATCCGTTGCTTGCCTTCCCGCCGATCATCGCGGCCTCGGGTGACGCGACAGGGTTTGGCTCTCTCTGGCAAGGCCTGCGGACGACGGTGCGTTGGTTCAAGCGCACGTACGCCTGTGTTCTCGGCCTCGCGATCGTGATCGCCGCCGTAGCTGTCGGTTTTGGCATCCTGCTGACACCACTTGGGTCGCTTTTGCAGCAGCAGGTCACGTTCGCCGTCACCACCATCATCGTCTGGCCTGTCGCGGCGCTCGTCTTCCGCAACCTCTACGGCGATGTGACGGGCCGACTCGTGATCAACGAGTCGCCGAAAGAAAACGAGCGACGCAAAGAGGTCATCAAGCTTCGTCGCGAGAAGGCCAAGCGCAACCGTGAGCGGATCAAGAAGGTCACGGGCGAGGAGTAGGATGTCTCAAAGGGGTCAGACCCTTTTGTGGCATTCGACATATCCCGCAATGCCTCAAACGTTTCTTCTAGAGGGATGTCACAAAAAGGTCTGACCCCGTTGTGACATTCGATTTGGATCGCGGCGCCTGAGTTGATTGCGGCGTGGTGCAGTTCGAGGTGATCTCGCGCCCTTGGTTGGCTACCGGTTGATCGTGTCCCAGACGCGGTTCGGCGTCATGGGAAGTTCGTGCACGTGCGTGCCGATCACCTTGGCGATAGCGTTGCCAATCGCGGCGAGTGTTGGGACGCTCGGCGGCTCTGCAATGCCCTTGACGCCACTCGGACCACCATCGGTAGCCGCTGGGCCGACGAAGGCGATCTGGATTGGCGGGACATCCGCAGCCGTCTGCAGCTTGTACTCCAACAGCCCGGCATTGAGGATGCGGCCGTCGTCGGAGATCTTCGAGCCCTCGAGGAGCGCCTGGCCGATGCCCATCACGACACCACCCTCGATCTGGCCCTCAGCACCAAGCGGGTTGATGATCGTGCCCGAGTCGTGCGCTGCGGCAACACCCAGTACGCGCACGACACCGGTTTCGCGATCGACCTTGACGTGAGCGGCGTGGCAGAAAAAGGTGGGGGCAACCCACGACTCCATGCCCATCCGACCGACACAGGCCGAGCCTTCGACCTCGGGAGCGGCTGGAACATCGCCCGAGCCGGTCGCGAGCAACTGATCGCCCCCCGTGGCCTCACCGGCCAAGTCGACGATGCTGACGTTCTTGTCGGGCGAGCCCTTGACACGAACGAGGCCGTCGGCAACTTCGAGGTCGCCCACGGCTGCTTCGAGCCGCTCGGACGCCATCTCGAAGAGGCGGGTCTTGATTACGTTGGCAGCGGCAACGACGGCGCGACCGTTGTTGAAGGTCGTCTGCGAACCGGAGGCACCCATGTCGTACGGGCCAGCCTCGGTGTCCTGATAGACGATCGAGAAGTTCTCGGGCTGCATGCCGAGCACGTCGGCAGCGAGGCGGGGAAGCGCCATCACGGCACCAGATCCACACTCCATTGCGCCGGTCACGATCGTGGCGGAGCCGTCGCCGTTGAACTTGATGTACGCACCCGACGAGGAACCGAAGGATGGCCACCAACCGATCGCCATGCCAATCGCCTCATCCTCTGGCAGGTTCTTGCCGTAGCCGAGCATCTCGGCGGCAGCTTCGAGGCACTGTGGGGCGCCATGAGGATCGAGGATTTGGCCGGAGACCGTTGCGTCACCGTCCTGCACCACATTCTTGCGGCGCAGCTCGAGCGGGTCCATGCCGATTGCCTTGGCAATCACATCCATGTGCTGCTCAAGCGCCCAGTTGACCTGCGGCGCCGTAGGAGCACGCACCGAGCCGGAAGGCTGATGGTTCGTGTAGACGATGCGGGCTTCGATATCGCAGCTTGGGATGCGGTACGGCCCGGCTGCGTGCATGGCAGCGAGCTGCGGAAAGAAGCCACCGTCGGCAGTGTAGGCACCATTGTCGATTAGGATCGTGCCTCGGCGGCCGGTGATCGTGCCGTCGCGCTTGACGCCTGTCTCGAGGGTGATGACCATGCCTTCGCGGCGATGGTCGGGTGCGATGAACTCCTCGCGGCGCGAGAAGACGAGCTTGGTCGGGCGCTTCGCCTTGCGGGCGACAGCGGCGACGTGTGCCTCGAAGTGGAACTCGCACTTGCCACCAAAGCCACCGCCAAGGTGGGGGACGATCACGCGCACGGCGTTCTCGGGCATCTCGAGCGTGTGGGCGACACCTGCGCGGGCGTTAAACGGCACCTGCGTCGACGACCAGATCGTGACCTGATCGCCATGCCACTCGGCAATAATCGCGCGCGGCTCGATCGGAGCGGCGTGCTGCATGTCAGCCATGTAGCGACCACTGATGACGGTGTCGGCCTCGGCCATGCCCTTGTCGATGTCGCCGAAGACGAGCGTGGAGCGGCCCGCGTCGTTGCGGTCTCGCACGATGTCAAACGAGTCGCCGTACGACTCCCAATCGGGATGCACAAGCGCGGCGCCCGGGGCTGCCGACTCTTCGATGTCGTTCATCACCGGCAGCGGCTCGATGTCGATCTCAATCAGGTCAAGTGCGGCCTGCGCGACGGTGGGGGTGGTGGCGGCGACGGCGGCGATGATCTCGCCCTCGAAGCGCACCCACTCGCGGGCGAACAGGCGACGGTCCTGGATGTACGGACCGTGCTGGAGATCCGGGACGTCGGCATGGGTGACGACGGCGAACACGCCGGCGAGAGCCTCGGCCTTGCTGGTGTCGAGACGGGTGATGCGACCATTCGCGATGCCGGCGTAGAGGAACTTGCAGTGCGTCACGCCAGCGAGCTGCATGTCTGCCGTGTAGCGACCAAGACCGGTCACCTTGTCCTTGCCATCTTGGCGCTTAAACGTCCTGCTCTCGACAACGGCCATGGTGGCCCTCCCTCATTGTGCGAACCGAATTCGCTACATCCTACTGGTGCGGGGCGGCGAGTGCGAGCCTGCGCGTTAGGGCCAGCGCTCGAGCGCTGGCGCCATGCCCGCGACGATGATCGTGGTGGCACAGCGAGCGGCCTCGGCGGCGAGCGCTCCAGGGTCCTCATCGGCCTCGAAGGGCGACAGCACGTAGGCGGCAACGTCGCGTTGATCAACCTTGCCAGGACGACCAACACCACAGCGAACGCGGAAGAAAGCGGGCGAGCCGAGCGCGTCGGCCAGCGACCGCAAACCGTTGTGTCCCTTGAGGCCGCCACCGTCACGAGCGCGGACGATGCCTTGCTCGAGCTCGATGTCGTCGTAGATCACGATGATTTCGTCGAGCGGCAATTCGAGGTCATGGACGCAGGCGCCGACGGAGCGGCCCGAGTCGTTCATAAACGTCTCGGGGGCGAGTATGCCGACGGCCACCTCGCCGAGACGAACCTCGGCGTAGCGACCGTTGTACTTGCCCTTGGTCTTGGCACCGTGTTCTGCGAGCAGCGCATCGACGGCCATCCAGCCGATGTTGTGGCGCGTACGGGCGTACTTCGAACCAGGGTTGCCGAGCCCAACGATCAGGGCGTCGACGTAGCCCACTAGCGCTACTCGCCGGAGTCGTCGCCCGAAGAGTCGTCGCCAGACGCCTCTTCGGCACCGTCGGACTCGCCGACGAGCGCAACCTCGCCCTCCGCACCCTCTTCGCCCTCGGTGGTCGCCTCGGACAGGGCGGCACGGGTGACGACACAAGAGCAGACGACAGCGTCGGGATCGCCAGCGAACTCGTAGCCCGTTCCGGCTGTCAGGTCGCGGACATGAATCGAGTGTGCGATACGCAGTTCGGTTATGTCGACAACGATCTCGGTCGGCATCGCGCCCGGCAGAGCAATCACGAGGATCTCGTGCAGCGAATGCTCGATCATGCCGCCGTCGAGCTTGATGCCCTCGGCCTCGCCGACCAGATGCACTGGCACGCGGGCGGTGATCTTTTCGGTCATCGAGATGGCAATCAGGTCGATGTGCGTGACGCGATCGCGGACGCGATCGATCTCCATCGCCTTCAGAATCGCGTTGACAGGCTTGTCCTCGCCATCGATCACGAGCGAGAGGATTGCATTGCGACCGGCCTCGCCCATCATCGCGGAGCGCAGCTTGACGCGCTCGATCTGGAATGGCAGCGGCTCGCGGCCCTGACCGTACAACACACCAGGAATCACGTCCTGCTTGCGCAGGCGCTGGTTCTCGCGCGTCGATGCCGCCTTGCGCTTGGTGATGGTGAGTGTGGTGTCCGACATGTCTTTCGCTCCAGTGAGGTGCGCCGCGCAGTGTACGCGAGGGTGGCGCACGGTGCGCCACCCCGGGAGTTATCTGAATGTATCCGAGTAGATGATAGTGCTGCCGCCAGCGGTGACTTCGGGGTTGGTAAAGAGCGGCACTACTGGAGTGCCGGAGGCACTCCAGTAGTGCCCGAGCCGGCAATTCTGGCGAGCGTGTCCGCCTGTGCGTGTGCCTTGTGGGCGGCGATTTGAGTCTTCAGATTGGCTGTGCTCCCCACAGCGCCTTGAGATACGCGCCGAACAATTTCTGCGTCAATTTTGGCTTACTGGAGCTGCTAGCGGGCTTCGACGGCGTCTTTGCGGGGTTGACAGTAGAGCCGATCAAGGCGATCACCTCTTTCTTGCCGGTGATCGAATGGACCGCATTAAACTGGAGCAGGCCACTGGTAATGCTGGCGTAGGCCCCCGTGCCTGCGGTCAGCATGCCGGCACCCGAGAAGGTCAGGTGCAGGCGCGTCTGAGCGTACGTCGATGCTGCCAAGCCACTGACGGTGCCGAGACTATTTGTGATCGTGAATGTCGTCTCGGCAACGCCGGCCTTGGGATGCAAGGTGTAGGTCAACGTGATCGTGCCCGAACCGATCGGGCTCCCCTGAACGGTGCCCTCGTCGTTCAGCACCGTTGGGCTGGTAACACTGGCGAGATGCGTTTTACCGAGGATGATGACGCCAGCACCCTTGGTGGGGGCAGTGGCAGTCGGTTTGGTCAGCTGCATGAGGCCACCCGTGGCGCCGGCGAACGTTGGTGCAGCGAGGAGCAGCCCAACACTCGAGAGGACGATGACGGAGCGCAGTGGAATTCTGGAAGGCATTGTCAGATCTCTTAGAGGGGCTGCAAACGGGTGGATTTGATCGTCTGCAACTTCTTCATCAGTCGCAAGAACTGCACGTCTTGGGCAGGCGTCCGGTCGTACGAGGCATGCGCGATATTGACCGTCTCGAGTGGATCGGTTTTAAGGTCGTACATCTCGAACTCGCTGGGCACATCGCCCGTGGCATCGTAGTACTCGGCAAACTTCCAGCGCTTCTCGCGGAACGAAACGATGTGCTGCGGCGGCGGAATGTAGGGCCCGCTGGCTTGGCCAGACTGCCAATCGTCATACGTGAAGATGATCTCGTCCTGGACCGGCTTGCTCTTCGGGTTGAGCACAATCGACGAGTAGTCGACGCCTTCCCACGGAGCCTGCGCGGTGCTTGGCGCGCTAAAGAGGTTGGCAATCGTCGGCAGAAAGTCGACGTGCGAGACGAGCGCGTCGCTGCGCACCGGGCGCTTGTAGAGGTTCGGGTTCGAGAAGATCAGCGGAACGTTGATCGCCTCTTCGTAGAAGTTGAAGTTCTTCTGACGCATGCCACCATGGGCAACGCCGAGTTCGCCGTGATCGGCCGTCTTGATCACGAGCGTGTTGCCGAGCAATTTCTGATTCTTCAGTGCACCGAGGATGTTGACGAGGTAGGCGTCCGACGACTTCATCAGGTTGCCGTAGAAGTTGATGTAGTTGCGCTTCTTCCTGGCCGTGTTGAGCACGCCCAAGCCGGCCGAGAGCTTGAGGAAGATCTGCTGCGCACGCGGCTTGGTCGAGAGGTCCTCATTGACGGTGGCGGGCAGGCCAATATCGCCTTCGATCCACGTGGTGTCGTAGCCGGCGTCCTTCAGGCTCTTCGGATACTCGAGGACATCGTGCGGATTGACGAGCGAGACGATCAGGAAGAACGGCTGCTGCGTCGCGGCATACGAGTTGATGAACTGCAGAGCGCCTTCGTTACCGTCGGTGTAGTCCGACGTCTGGCTGCCCATAAAGCGCGCGTCGTTCTGCGCAGTGCCGCCACCCATCTCGGGGAAGCTCTGGTTGGCGCCGGCGTCGTCCGGGTTCCAACGGTTGAAGGAGTAGGCGTTGAGGTCGGCCGACGTCCATTCGGCGCCGGCTGGCTTGCTGCAGTGCCACTTGCCCTTGTAGACCACGTTGTACCCCGCGGCCGACATGACCGTCGCGATGTTCGCGAGGCTCGTCGAGAGCGGCACCTGATCGGGGTACTGCGGATAGGGCATGTTCGACTCGAGCGTGTACTTGACGCCGTGCTGTGCAGGGAAGTAGCCGGACATCAGCGTCGAGCGAGCCGGCGAGCACATGCAGGCGTTGGTAAAGGCGTTCGTAAACGTCAGTCCATGGCGCTGGAGTTGCGTCATGCCCGGCATGTTCGCCTGGGCCCAGCCGATCGGGAAATGCTGGATCGCCCGTTCTTGGTCGGTGATGAACATGACGACGTTCATGCCTTTGAGGTTGGTCGGAGCGGTCGTGGCCGCGCCAGCAACGCCAGGGAGGCCGACGAGGCCACCGAGGCCAAGCGCGCCAGCGGCTGCTGCGGTGCGGGCGAGGAAACTCTGTCGGTTGATGCCGGGCGCTTCGTCGAGATCAGTGTGTTCGATCATGCGGCTCAAGATACCAAGGAGCCACATTCGACATCACCCCTCAGTTACGCCGATGTGAGGGCGCCCACGTGGGGGCAACTAGAAGAGTTGATTCTCACCGTTGAAGAGGTTCGAGACGGAGCCCTCACGGAAAACCTCTTCGATCGTCTGCGCCAAGATCGCGTCGACCGGGAGCACGCGGATACGACTGTCGACGGCGCGCGGATCGATCGGCACGGTGTCGCAGACAACCACTTCGTGCAGGACCGAGTCCTTGATGCGCTGGAGCGCAGGTTCCGACAAGATCGCGTGGGTCGCGCAGGCCACAACCTGCGTCGCGCCGGCCTGGTGGACGGCTTCGGCGCCTGCGCAGAGCGTGCCGGCGGTGTCGATGATGTCGTCGGAGATGATCGCCTTCTTGCCTGCCACGTCGCCGATGATGGCGGCGACGCGCGCCTTGCCGTGCTCGGGTCGCAGCTTGGCGATGATCGCGACGTCGGCGTCGAGCATCTCAGCGAAGCGCGTTGCCAGCTTTGCGCGACCAGCATCGGCCGAGACGACCACGGTGCCCTCGCCGCAGAGGCCCATGTCGCGGAAATGGCGCGCAAACATCGGCAGCGCCGTCATGTGGTCGACGGGGCCGTCGAAGAAGCCCTGCACCTGGCCCGCGTGAAGGTCCATGGTCAGGACGCGATCAATGCCGGAGGCGCGCAGGAGCGTGGCGACGAGGCGGGCGGTGATGGGCTCGCGCGGCGCAGACTTCTTGTCTTGGCGCGCATAGGGGTACCACGGGATGACCGCCGTGACACGCTTGGCCGAGCCGAGGATGGCTGCGTCGGCCATGATCATCAATTCCATCAAGTTGCGATTAACGGGGTTGACGCAGCTCTGAACAAGGAAGACGTCGGCGCCACGGACGGACTCTTCAAACCGCGCATAGATCTCACCGTTGGTAAACGTCTTAATCGTTGTCTGGCCGAGACCAACACCAAGACGGTCGGAGATGCGCTGCGCGAGGTCTTGATTCGAGCGGCCCGAGAAGATCATCAGACGCTTGCTGTGCGAATGCTCGAATGACGCCAGTGGAGTGGTCGCTTCGGAGGTAACCTCGAACAACTTGGAATCAGGCATCGCGCTTCCTCTTCGCATAGTGCTCTTTGATGACTTGGCGTGCTCGGGCGATGCCGAGCGCGCCTGCCGGCACATCATCGGTGATGATGGACCCGGCACCGGTCACTGCATCGTCACCGAGTTCGACGGGGGCCACAAAAACCGTGTCCGAACCGGTCCGGACACGATCGCCAATCGTGGTCTGATGCTTGTTCGTGCCGTCGTAGTTGGCGGTGATATTGCCGGCGCCAATGTTCGAATCCTCACCGACGGTGGCGTCGCCAACGTAGGAGAGGTGGGGGATCTTGCTGCGTGCGCCGAGCGTCGTATTCTTGGTCTCGGCGAAGGCACCGACGCGTGCGTCAGCATGCAGATGGGTGCCGGCTCGTAGGTGTGCGAAGGGTCCGGCCTGCGCGCCGCTGTCGAGTGTCGCGTCGGTCAGCACGCTGTGCGGACCGGCCTCGGCGCCGGCGGCAAGGCTCGTCGTGCCGCGCAAAATCGTGAAGGGGTGGACGACGCAGTCGGGGGCCAGCATGACTGTCGCGTCGATGTAGGTCGTGGCCGGGTCGACGATCCCCGCACCGGCTAGGAGATGCTGTTCGACGATGCGGGCACGCAGGAGTTCGGCGGCTTCGGCCAGCTCGACGCGCGTATTGACCCCGAGCAGCAGCGACGCATCGGCGACCTCGGCGGCGCGCACCGCGAGCCCGGCGGCGGCGATCGCAGGCACCACGTCGGGCAGGTAGTACTCGCCCTGCGCATTGTCGGTCGTCAGCCCGGCGAGCGCGGGGCGGAGGGCATCAGCGTCAAACACGTAGAGACCGGCGTTGACCTCGGTCACCTCGAGCTCGGCAGCGGTTGCATCCTTAGCCTCGACGATACGAATGCCGGCGTCGGAGCGCAGCACGCGACCGTAGCCACCCGGCTCAGCGACGCGGAAGGTCGCGGCGGTACCAGCCGCACCACTCTCGACATGGGCGGCAAGCAGGTCGTTGAGGAGTTCTGCCGTCAGCACGGGCGTGTCGCCCGAGACGATCAGGACATCGCCGGCGAACCCTTCGAGGGCGGGCACGGCGCAGCGCACAGCGTCGCCCGTGCCGAGTTGGTGGGGCTGGACAACGATCGTGGCCTCGCCAACCGCAGCGGCGACGGCCTCGGCCTCGGCTGGCGGCACGACGACGACGATGCGGTCGGCGCCGGCTTCACGGACGGCGGCGAGCACCCAGCCAAGTAGCGGGCGACCCCAGATCGGATGCAGCACCTTTGGCAGAGCAGAGCGCATGCGCGTGCCCTTGCCACCGGCCATCACAACGCAGGCGAGAGGACGAGCGGGGGTGGCAGTAGCGCGCGACATCCGGCCTACCCGACTTTAGTCCGTCAATCGGCAGACGTCTGATTGGCGGCCACGATGGCGGCTTTGAGGTCCGCGGTCGAGAGGAACGTCAGGCCGAGTGTCGCGTCGTGTCGAAAGCGGATCACGCCCTCGCCGTCGATCACGAAGGTGCTGCGCTTCGTGCCGAGGATCGGCGCCTTGGCGCCGTAGAGGGCGGCCACGCTGCGGTCGGGGTCGGCGAGCAGCGGGATCGTCAGCCCGTACTTGGCGGTGAAGGATTCTTTCGAAGCGAGATTCTTGCCCGAGATACCCACGATCGTCGCGTCAAGATCTGCGAGCTCGGCCCATTCGTCGCGATACGTGCACAATTGCTTGGTACAGACCTTCGTGTTGTCACTGGGATAGAAGACGAGCACGACGGTCTTCCCGCGATGCTCGGCGAGGCGAAACGTGCCGTTCGTAGCTGCGAGTGCGAAGTCGGGAGCAGTGTCGCCGATAGTGGGGCTGGCCATGGGGAACCTCCAGAGGGATGCGTCTGACCTTTCGCGCCGCGCGTGCCGTTGGACGGGAGGTTCAGCCCCGCTGCGAGAAGACCACCGTATTGGTCGCCTGCAGCCGCGCGCCGGTCTTCCCGACGAAGGTCGTCGTGAGGACGACGGTCAGCGCGCCTTTGGCACGCAGGCGGCGGCCGGTCGCGTTGAGCTTGCAGGTCACCGACGCCTGTCCGGCCTTGGCGACCTTGGCGGTGCCGCGGCAGATCGTCACGGCGGTGCGGGTCGCCTGCGAGGCGGTGCCGGCGGCGGTTGTGGTACCCGGGCCGGGGGCGGTGAACGTGACTTTGGCACCCGTTGCGCTGGTCTTGGGCGTCGCGGTGCGCAGTGCGGGCGTGGCGGCTGGGGGGCTCGGTCCGCTCGACCCGCTTGGGTTTGTGGGTGCCGACACGATTGCCTTCCACTGCGCGTAGAGGATCGTGTTGCCGGTGATAGCGAACGTGTTGGTCGGGGCATACGACGTGCCGGAGCCGTTGGCGGCCGTGTTCCAGCCGTCGAAGGTGAAGCCGGTGCGGGTCAGGCGATCCTCGTTGGGAAAGTCGCAGTTGACATCGGTGCGGTGGTCGTCGCAGACCGTGACGATGCTGGTGTCCAAGTACGGGCCAAAATGGTCCGTCGGCACCGAGCCGGCGGTGGCACCGTTGCCGTCGTACGCGACGGTGTAGGACGTACCGACGAACGTGAGGGTCACCGATCCATTCTCCGCGGGGTTCCCGACGCCGCCGATCCAGCTGCCACCTGTGCCACCACCGTTTGAAAAGACAGAACTGATCGATCGTTCTGGCTGCACATACGAACCGCCCGCGCCGCCCCCTGAACCGTCGTTGGCTGCGACGTCGTCGCCGGTAGCACCCTGAGGGCACGTGACGGGTGAGGCGGTGTTGACGAACCCACCACCACCGCCACCGCCATAGCCGTCTCCACCGTTACCCCCTTCGGTGGTACCGCCCGCTCCGCCGGCACCACCGGCGTTCCACGCGGCACCATTGAGGCCCGGCGTGCCCGTGAGCGGGGCGGGCACGACCCCGCCGAGCCCCCTGGTCCACCGTTGCCGCCGCCGCCATTTCCAGGGGCGTCGCCACCAACGCCCCGTCTATCAACTCCACCCTGACCACCGGTTCCGCCATCGGCGCACCGCGTCCCGTACCCACCACCGCCACCACCACCTGCCACCGCGATCACGTTGGCAGGGTTCGTGCCGGAACCCTCGTAGATCGCGCTGAGGCCACCACCGGCACCCCCCTGGAGATGTCCCTTCGGCTGCCCGCCACTCCCGACGCTCACCGTCAGGGCTGTGGAACCCATCGGCAGGAGTGACGCATTGACCAGGGCGCCTGAACCGCCGGGGTAGCCCCGGTAGTTCGCCATCAATCCGCCGGGGGCGCCACCCCCGCCGCGCACGGCGACATCGATTCTAATGGTGTTGGCAGGAACGGTGACGGTGGTCGCGCCGCCGGCGTCGTGGAGTCGCAGGTCGGGTTCGCGAGCGCGGTGCCTGACATACCTGAAATAGCGAGTAACGCAGGCGTCAAAACGAGCACAACCCGACTGCGAAGATCGCCAAACACCTGAGCAGCATATCCAAGGACCCATTCCATCTTTGTGGCGCGAATTGCCGGATCAGAATCGGGTGTCGCTGCTCTGAGTAAACGCCGTGCAAGGCAGATGTCCCCAGCCGTGCTACAACCCACGCATGCATCAGCCCATCGAGACCGTTCTGATCAACGCGAAGGTTCGTACGCTCGACCCCGCCAACCCGCACGCCACCGCAGTCGCGCTTGGTTCGGGTGCGATCCTCGCGATCGGCTCGGATGCCGAGCTGCGGGCCACGGCTGGTACAGCCGAGGTGATCGACCTGCAAGGTGCAGCGTTGGTGCCGGGCATCACCGACTCGCACGTCCACCCGTTGATGGGTGCACTCGATGCCCGCGGCGCGGACCTGCTCGACGCCTTCACCTGGGACGACGTACTCGCCGGCATTCGTGCCGAGGCGGCCGATAAGGGGCCGGACGAGTGGGTGATTGGTTGGGGTCTACTCTACGACGCCTTCCAAGGACGCCCCATCCATCGAGAGCTGATCGAGGAGGCCGCTGGCGGTCGCCCCGTCTTCATCAAGTTCATGGATTTCCATACCGCGCTCGTCTCGCAGCGCGCGCTCGACATCGCGGGCATCACGGGTCCTCGGACGTTTACCGAGAACGCCGAGGTCATCTGCGACGCCGCGGGCGCGCCGACCGGCGAGCTGCGCGAATGGGCTGCCATCGGCCTCGTCGAGGCGGCGATGCCGCCGCTCTCGCACGAGCAGAAGCTCGACTTCTATGCGGCGCAGATGCTCAAGTTTGCGGCCGTCGGGATCACCGGCATTCATGGCATGGACGGCGACCTGACAACGCTCGACACGCTGCGTGAGCTCGAGGCCTCTGGGCGGCTACGCACGCGCCTGACGATGCCGTTCTGGATCACGCCCGAGATGACTGAGGCCGATTGGGAGACCTTCGTCCCACACCGCGATGCGCGCGGCCGCCGCTGGCGTGGTGGTGTCGCCAAGTTCTTCATCGACGGTGTCATCGACACGGGTACGGCGTGGCTCTGCGAGCCCGACTCCGAGGGTGACGGGCTGCTGCCGTTCTGGCCCGACCCGGCCAAGTACCGCAAGGCCGTCAAGCGCTTTGCCGACGCGGGCTTCCAATGCGCGACGCACGCCTGTGGCGACCGCGGTGTGCGCGAGGCGCTCGACGCGTATCGCGACGCTGGTGCTCAGGAAGGCATCCGTCATCGCATCGAACACATCGAGACGCTGCAGCTGTCGGACCTACCGCGCTTTGCCGCCGAGAACGTCGTCGCCTCGATGCAGACGCAGCACATGATGTGGCTCGATCCTGCCCGCACCTGCAACTGGACGACACGGATGGGCACGGGTCGCTGCGACCGCGCCTTCCCGACGCGCTCGCTGCGCGAGTCCGGTGCAATCGTGGCGCTCGGCTCCGACTGGCCCGTCGCCCGCTTCGATCCGCGCCTCGGCATGGCCTCCGCGCAGCTACGCCGACCACCCGGCTATAAGCGCGACGCCTTCGACACGCAAAACATCGATGGTCTGGCTGCGCTCGAGGGCTACACGACGATGGCGGCCCGCACGATCTCCGAGGAGCATCGGCTTGGACGAATCAAGATCGGCTACTGCGCCGACCTGACCGCCTTCGCCGAGGATCCAGTCACCTGCAATCCCGACGAGTTGATCACCAACCCCGTCCGGATGACGATGGTCGACGGCGAGATCGTCTACCGCGGCTAGTTCGACCGGCTAGCGGGGTCCGAGCCAGCGCAGGGGCTGGTGGGTGATCGCCGCGATCGTCTCGAAGTCTCGATCGCGATGGATGATGACCTGTTCGGCGACGATTGCGGCAGCGGCGATCAGCAAGTCGACAACAGGGATCGATCGATGCTTGGATCCGGAGCGCTTGGCGAGTGCGCGTTGGATATCGGCAGCAAGCCGGAAGGCTTCTCGTTCGACTGGGGTATCTGGCAGAGCGGAAAGTCGGGCGTCGAGCGTGTCGAACTGGCGCAGGTTCGAGACGCCGCGTAGGAGTTCGAGACGCACCGGGTCGCAGGTTCCCGCTGTGCCGTGCTCGATCTCGGTGAGCAGGTCGCCCGTCGCCGCAGCAGAGGGATTGCGTTCGGCCCAGATCCAGCCGGAGCTGTCGATCAGAGCACTCATACGACCGGTCGCTCGTACGCTCCGCGCTCGTGCCGCATGTCCTGGAGCTCTTCCTCCGTGATACCGAACGGGGTCGAGAGTAGCCCGCGGCGCAGTTCGAGTTCCACCGCCACGGTAAGCGCGCGATTGACGGTCTCTGTGGGTCCGCTCGTGCTGAGCAGGCGTTTCGCTTCGGCGAGCAATTGCTCGTCGATGTAGAGCGAGGTGTGTTTCTTGGTCATCGTTTCCATGCCTCAAACGTAGCGTATCTATTAAAACTAAAATAGCGCATGTATGTGACGGAGTCGTACCGACCGTGCATAAAGTCCGCCGACCCTCAGCGCACGTGACGCGGCTAGTGCTTGGCGATCCCGAGTCGCTCGCGCGCGACGTCGGGCCCGGCAACGGTGCCACCGAGGCTCTCGATGATCGTGACCGCGCGCTCGACCAACTGCGCATTCGAGGCGAACTCGCCCTTGCTGATGTAGAGGTTATCCTCGAGGCCGACGCGCACGTTGCCACCGAGCAGCATCGCCTGCGCGACGAACGGCATCTCGAGGCGGCTAATCGCAAAGCCGCTCCAGACCGCATTCGGCGGCATCGAGTCGGCAAACGTCTGCATCGTCCGCGGCGTCGCGGGTGCACCCCATGGGATGCCAAGGCATACCTGCACGAACGGAGGATCGTCGACGAGGCCTTCATCAACCAGCTTGTTGACGAACCAGAGGTGGCCGAGCTCGAAGCACTCCAGCTCGGGCTTGACGCCAAGCGCGCGGATCTTCTCGGCGCCGATGCGTAGATAGTCGGGCGTGCCGACGTAGACCATGTTTCCGTCACCGAAGTTGAGGCTGCCACAGTCGAGTGTGCAGATGTCGGGGAGGGTGTCGTGCAGGTGCGCGATGCGCTCGTCGGGGCCAATCAGGTCGCTGCCGGGCAGCGGCGTATCGGTACCGTTGGGGCCCACCAGTAGATCGCCGCCCATGCCCGTGGTGAGGTTGACGATCACGTCGACATCGGCTTCGCGAATGCGACTGACGACGTCGCGATAGAGATCAACGCGACGCGACGGCACACCCGTCTCTGGCTCGCGCACGTGGCAGTGCACAATTGCTGCGCCCGCCTTGGCAGCGTCGATCGCCGAGTTCGCAATCTGCTCCGGCGTAATCGGCAGGTCGGGGTGGACGCCCTGCGAGGCACCGGCTCCGGTGACAGCGCAGGTGATAAAGGGGTTCCAATGCATGGTGGCGTGTCCTCTCAGGAGACAGGGCGGAGCGTAACGGTGCGGTGTTCGATCTCGGCCTGCTCCAGCGCAAGGCGGAGAGCGTCGTCGTTGGCATATCCCGTCAGGGGGATCGTGCGAGTCGGTACTTCAATCGTCAGCTGGTCGACAGCAAACGGCCATGGCGCGACGGTCTGATCGTCGCCGTCGGCCGCAATGTGCAGCGTCTGCTCGTCGGGCAGCACGACCTCCATCGGGCCCGGTCCAGCTGGGTCGCCGAGGCAGACGCGTAGCGAAAGACGATCGAAGACCTGGAGCAGCAGGTAGTTGCGCCAGAGCTCGTCTTGCGAGACGTCGAGGCCATCGCGCACCGCTTCGTAGCGCGCCTCTTGCTCGGCAACGAAGGCGTCGACGAGTGACTGTACATCGGGCGCGCGCGTCAGCTTGAGCGCGGGCTGGGTGCCATAGCGGCCGGTATAGATGCCCACCGAGTGCATCGAGACCAAGAGGCCCGCGTACGAATCGGCCGCTGCGACTTCTTCGATGCCGAGCCGGTAGAGCCGCAGGTGCTCGTCGATCTGGACGTTGAGGAAGTTCGTTGGCTGGCCGGTATCCGTGTTGATACGCGGCTCGGCCTCCCAGTGGCGCCAACCGATGTCGTGGAGGCGCGCAGCCACGAGCAGGCTGTCGCGCGCGGTGATCTCGCCGGCCCACGCCTCTGCGAGCTGGCCCGAGATGACCGCGTGGTCGACCTGCAGCACGACCTCGGCAGTGTCGCCAGTGGGACGAACGATCATTGGGAGCCTCTGGGGGAGTGGGCGAGCCAGGCGTGGCGGGTGACGCAGAAGGAGAACGTACCGCGTTGGGCGCTCTCGGTACAGAGTCGTTCGAAGCGATCGAGGTCTGCCGTCGGCACAGTGCCGAGCCGGTCGAGCAAGCGCCGGTACGACGGCCAGGTGTGGCTGAGGAACGTATCGCCGTGCGGATCCGAGACGGCCAGCACACGCGGCTCCCAGGCGACGATGCCGAAACCCGCCGCCACGAGCCAGTCGGGGATCTGGCGTCCTGCGTCGGCGTGCGGCTTTGTCGAACACCACGCGCGCTTGATCTGGTCGGAGAGCGCGCGATCGCCAACACCCCATGACGCGGTCTCCCAGTCGGTGTCCGAGATCAGCAGGCGACCGCCAGGCTTGAGCACGCGACGAATCTCTTGCAGAGCGGCGACGGCGTCGGGGACGTACTCGATCACCTGCACAAGCACCGCGGCATCGAACGAGGTATCGGGGCAGGGGATTGCGGAGACATCGCCCTCCACACAGTCGACGGTGACTCCCGCTGCGTGGGTCTCCTCGACGACAGCCACGAGCATCGCAGGGGCCGAGTCGAGCGCTGTCACGCGCGCCCCTCGGAGCGCCAGGTCGCGCGCGTAAATACCGGGCCCGCAACCGATGTCGAGGACCGCGGCTCCCTCGATCGGGCCGAGCAGATCGATCTGAGCCGTGCGCAACGCCGTCACATCGGCTGTGCGGTAGGCACTGGCGACGCGCGCGACGGCCTCCGGGCTGTCCCAGGTGGAGCCGGGGCCGTGGGCGGGGCGCGAAGGAGTCGCGGTCATCCCGGTAGGCTACCGCCGTGTCCACAAAACCGCAGATGCCACTCCGCGCCGACTTTCCCGTCTTTCGTGGAATCACGACGCGCTGGATGGACAACGATGTCTACGGTCACGTCAATAACGTCGTCTACTACTCGTGGTTCGACACGACAGTCAACGCCTTTCTGATCGAGCAGGGCGTGCTCGACCCCGGCGCGGGCGACGTCGTCGGCGTTGTCGTCGAGACGCTCTGCCGCTACCACGACTCGATTGCCTTTCCCGAGCCGGTCGAGGCAGGGCTACGCGTCGAACGGATTGGGACGAGCAGCGTGCGCTACGAAATCGGGATCTTCCGCGTCGGGGCCGAGTTGGCCAGTGCGGACGGCCACTTCGTCCACGTCTACGTCGATCGCGAGACGCGCCGACCCGTGGCCGTGCCCGACGCCGTCCGCGCAGCTCTGCAACCGCTCTCGGACAACCAGCCGTAATCTTCCGGTAAGCGAAGTATTCGTTTAGACCCACCGTAGAACTCACGGAAAGGCCGGGACATGCCACTCAAGGAGCGCATCAGCGCATTCGACGGACTCGACATCACGCCAGAGCAGCGTGAGATCCTCGAGGCGATCCGTGAGTTCGTCGACCGCGAGGTCATCCCCGTCGCCAAAGAGCTCGAGGCGCGCGACGAGTTTCCAACCAAGATCGTCGAGGGGCTGCGCGACATGGGTGCCTTCGGGATGCGCATTCCGGCTGAATACGGTGGACTCGGACTCGACCTCGTCACGTACGCACTTGTGATCGCCGAGCTGACACGCGGCTGGATGGCCGTATCCGGCATCGTCAACGGCCAGTACATCGTCAGCGGCATGATCGGCGCGCACGGGACGGACGGACAGAAGCAGAACTACCTGCCACGACTCGCCGTCGGCGAGATTCGCTCGTGCTTCTCGATGACCGAACCCGACGCGGGCTCGGACGTCCAGGCGATCCGCACGATCGCCCGACGCGAAGGCGATGAGTTCGTCATCGACGGCAACAAGATGTGGGTCACCAACGGTGATCGCGCCTCCTTGATCGCGCTGCTCGTCAAGACCGACCCCGATGCGGATCCACGCCACACCGGCATGACGGCACTGCTCGTCGAGAAGGAGGCACTCGTCGCCCAGCAGAACGGGCTGACGGTTTCGCCGCCGCTCGGCAAGCTCGGCTATCACGGCGTCGAATCAGTCGAATTCGCCTTCGAAGAGTTCCGCGTACCGGTCTCGGCCGTGCTCGGCGGCGAAGAGATGATTGGCAAGGGCTTCTACCAGATGATGTCGGGCATCGAAACGGGCCGCATCAACGTTGCCGCCCGCGGTCTTGGCATCTCGCTCCGCGCGCTTGAGCTGTCGCTCGAATACGCCCAACAGCGCTCCGCCTTCGGCAAGCCGATTGGTCATCACCAGCTGATCCAGAAAAAGATCACGGACATGGCGACCCGCATCGAGGCCTCGAAGCACCTAATCCTGGCCGCCGCTAAGAAGAAGGATTCGGGCCAGCGCGCCGACATCGAGGCCGGCATGGCGAAGCTCTACGCCACCGAGACCTGCCAACGCTGTGCCGAGGAAGCCATGCGCATCTTTGGCGGCTACGGCTACTCGACCGAGTACGAAGTCGAGCGGCTCTACCGTGACGCGCCGCTGATGATGATTGGCGAAGGGTCGAACGAGATTCAAGAGACGATCATTGCCAAGGGGTTGCTGAAGCGGCACGAGTTGATCTAGGTCGTTGCCTGTGCGACGGGCGCGATGTTTCAAAGGGGTCAGACCCCTTTGATGCATTTCGCCGCGTTTGGCTGCTCTTCGACCTTTGATTGCGGGCTCTACGCACCAAAGAGGTCTGACCCTGGGATGGCAGAGGCGCGGCAACGGGGGATCATCTCTTATCGAGGAGCGTTGCGGTGCCGTGCGAACTGTCTTTGCATGCAAACGGCCGAAATTAGTCGCTTGCAATCGTGACCGACCTATGATTTTGTACACAATTCATGGTAGGCCTCCCGGAAACCGTTGGCACGAATGCTGAGCGCGTCTACGACGACCTGCGCGCCGCGATCGTCAGCGGCGAGTTTCCACCCGGCGAGCGTCTTCGCACCGAGGCGCTGGCAGAACGCTTCGGGACCTCCCGCACGCCGGTGCGTGAAGCGCTCGTCTTGCTCGAAGGTGATGGGCTCGTCGAGATCGAGCCGCGTCGCGGCGCCGTCGTTCGCTCGTTCGACCCAGCGGACCTCGTCGACCTTTACGAGGTACGCGCCGTGCTCGAAGCGCGCGCTGCCTCGCTCGCCGCAACGCGCATCACCGAAGAGCAGCTGCTCGCACTCGAAGCGGTCTGCGACCACGCCGATCGGCTGGCCGGCATGACACCGCACACCGTTGACAAGTTGCTGGCCGCCAACGAAGAGTTCCATCGCATCGTGATCGAGTCGGCTGGCAGCCCTCGCCTGAGCGGCGCACTGCGCACCGTCGCGGGCATTCCGCGTCCCTTCAAGACCGTCTTCTGGAAAGACGCAGCCGAGCGCGCTCGCTCGCTCGCTGCCCATCGAGAAATCGTCGCTAGCCTTCGGGCTGGGTCGGCCGAACGTGCCGAGAGCGCGATGCGACTCCACGTACTAACAGCACGAGACTATCTCGTAGAGGAGATGCGTGAGCGAATCTGAAACCCCCAGCACTGGCCCCCTTGAGGGCGTCCGCACGATCGAGTTTGGCCAGCTCTTGGCCGGACCTTATTGCGCATCCCTGCTTGGCGACTTCGGCTCCGAGGTGATTAAGGTCGAGGCGCCGCCGAAAGGCGACCCAATGCGCGAATGGGGCCGGGAGCGCGTCAACGAGCACACGCTCTGGTGGCCGAGCCTGGCGCGCAACAAGAAGGTCGTAACGCTCAACCTGCGTGTACCCGAAGGCCAAGAACTCGCACTCGAACTGATGGCCAAGGCCGACGTCGCACTCGAAAACTTCAGCCCCGGCACGATGGAGAAATGGAACATCGGGCCGGAGCCGGCAATGGCCAAAAATCCGCGGCTGATCTACGCGCGCGTCTCTGGCTATGGCCAGACCGGTCGCTACAAGGATCGCGTCGGCTTTGCCGCCGCCGGCGAGGCAATGGGTGGCCTGCGCTACATCAATGGCTATCCCGACCAGCCGCCGCCGCGCAGCGGCATCTCGCTTGGCGACACGCTCGCCTCGAAGCAGGCCTTCGAAGGCATCCTGCTCGCGCTCTACTGGCGCGACGCACGCGGCGGCAACAAGGGGCAGGTCGTCGACGCTGCGATCGTCGACGCCTGCTTTGCGATGACGGAGTCGACGATCACCGAGTACGCCCTCACCGGCGTCGTGCGCGAGCCCTCCGGCTCGTACCTCTCGAAGATCGCCCCCTCCAACGTGCACAAATCGAAAGACGGGAAGTGGGTCGTCATCGCAGCCAACCATGACTCCCTCTGGAAGCGACTCGCAGACGTGATGGGTCGGCCCGAATTAGCGGAGGATCCCCGCTACGCAACGCATCGCGAGCGTGGCGATCGCGAGCACGAGCTGTACGCAATGATCGACGAATGGGCGGCCGGGTACACGGCCGCAGAACTCGACGAGATGCTCGCCGAGGCAAACGTGGTATCGGCCGGTGTGTACACCGCTGCCGACATGTTCAACGATCCACACTTCCGCGAACGCGGATTGATCGTGGATCTCGAAGACCCCGAAATCGGCACCATGCCGATTCCGGGCATCACACCGAATCTCTCTGAGACGCCTGGCGAAATCCGTTGGGGCGGCAAATGGGAGGTCGGCGCAGACAATGAAGCGGTCTGGTGCGGACTCGTTGGGCTCACCCAAAGTGAGCTTGGCAAGTTGCAAGAGGCCGGGATCGTCTAGCGTAATGCCTAGCAAGTGGAGAGAAAGGACTAACTCGTGGCCTATCGCCTAGGAGTAGACGTCGGTGGAACATTCACCGACCTGTTTCTCGTCAACGATGACGATGGAACGCAACACCGCGTCAAGACCCCTTCGACACCCAGTGACCCTTCCGAGGGCGTGCTCATCGGACTGACACGCATGTGCGAATCGGCGGCTATCTCGCCTTCCGATCTTCGTAACATCATGCATGGCACGACTGTCGCGACGAACGCCGTGCTCGAGGGCAAGGGCGCTCGCGTGGGTCTGATCACAACCCAAGGGTTTTCCCAGATTCTGCACCTTGCACGCTCGCAGACTCCCGGCCCCCTGGCCGGTTGGATCATCATGCAGAAGCCCGACCCGCCGGCATCGCTCGCCGACACCCGTGAGGCTGTCGAGCGCATGGGCCCGCGTGGCGAGACCGTGGTTGCTGTCGACGAGGCTCAGGTCGAGCAGATCGTCAAGGACCTCGTCGATAGTGGCGTCGAGTCGCTGACCGTTGGTCTGATCAACTCGTATATCTCGAATAAGCACGAGAAGCAGATTGGCGCCATCGTCGAGCGTCTGTACCCGGAGTTCCCCGTCACGCTCTCGAGCGATGTCGTACCGGAGTTCCGCGAGTACGAGCGCACGCTGACCGCCTGCATGAACTCGTATGTGCGCCCACAGGTCCAGGCTTACGTCGATCGACTCGACGTCGAGCTGAAGGCCGCCGGCGCAACCTGCGACGTCAACATCCTGCGCTCCGACGCAGGCCTGATGACGACGCGTGAGGCTGGCCGTAACCCGATCTACGGCGTGCTGTCCGGACCTTCCGGTGGCGTCGCGGGTGCGCTCTACGTCTCGACGCGTGCAGGCTTCCCGAACATCCTCACGTTCGACATGGGTGGCACGTCAACAGACGTGGCGCTCTGCCAGAACGGCGAGCCGACAATTGGTCGCGACACGACAATCGGGCAGTTTCGCCTGAAGGTGCCGTCGATCAACGTGCACACCGTTGGTGCTGGTGGCGGCTCGATCGCCCACGTGCCAGAACTGACCAAGGCGCTTCGCGTCGGTCCGCAATCGGCCGGTGCCGAGCCGGGTCCCGCAGCCTACGGCAAGGGTGGTGAGGAGCCGACCGTGACGGACGCTAATGTCGTCGTCGGTCACCTGCCCGCCAGCCTGCTCGGTGGCGAGATGAAGCTCGACGTTGAGGCCTCCCGCACGTCCGTGCAGAAGATCGGCGACGCGATCGGTCTCGAGCTCGACGCGGCGGCCGAGGGCATCATCAAGATCGTCAACGAGAACATGGCGGGCGCTCTGCGCCTCGTCTCCGTTCAGCGTGGGTACGACCCGCGTGACTTCGCACTCGTTGCCTTCGGTGGCGCCGGTCCGTTGCACGCGAATGCCGTAGCCGAGCTGATGGGCTCGTTCCCCGTCATCGTGCCGCCCTCGCCCGGCCTGCTCTGCGCGGTCGGCGACCTCGTCGCTGAGTTCCGTAACGAGTTTGCTCAGACGATCGTCAAGCCGATCGACGAGGCCGACCCGGCCGAAATCAAGGCTGTACTCGACGATCTCGGCACGCGTGCTCAGGACTGGATGACGTCCGAAGGCATCGGTGCCGGCGATCAACGAGTCACGTACCTCGCAGACATGCGCTACGTCCTTCAAGGCTACGAGATTCCCGTCACGGTCGATATTGCGCAGGTCCAGGCGGGCAGCATTGCTCAGCTGGGGGACCAGTTCGACGCTCTGCACGAGCAGCTCTACGGCTTCAAAATGGACGACGCCGCGCGGGAAATCGTCAACCTCCGCTGCATCGGCAACGGAGCCGTACCGAAGATCCAATTGCCCTCGGGCACCGTCAAGGCGAACGATGCCTCTGACGCGATCTTCGAAGAGCACGAGATCGTCTTCGACGGGAAGCGAATTCCCGCGAAGATTTACGATCGCTCCAAGATGACCCCGGGCGCCAAGTTCAACGGCCCGGCAATCGTCACCGAGTTCGACTCGACGACGGTGGTCCTCCCCGGCTATGTGGCCGAGATGGACGAGTTCTACAACATCCTGATCAACCCACAGGCCTAAGGGAGGAGCTCTAATGGCAACTACTACAGACGAGCTTCGGATCGCAGAGATCCCAACCGGAATCGACATCGACCCGGTTACGCTCGACATCCTTGAGGGCGCCCTGAAGAGTGCCCGCTACGAGATGGACGCAGTGCTGTTCCGATCGGCCATGAGCCCGGTCATCCGCGAGCAGCACGACGAATTTCCGATGATCACCGACCCTCGCGGGCGCATGGTCGTGGGGCAGTTCGGTGCCTACATCAACGAGATGATGGAGGATTGGGACCAGGGCATCTATGAGGGCGACGTGATTCTTTGCGCCGACCCGTTCAAGTGCTCCGCCTCGATCTCCCACACGAATGACTGGCTCGTGCTGGTCCCGATCTTCCACAGCGGTGAGCTTGTGGGCTGGTCGAGCCAGTTCGGTCACATGATGGACGTCGGCGGTCGCCTGCCGGGTTCCTTGCCCACCAACGCGAAGACGATCTACGACGAGGGACTCATCATTCCCCCGATCAAGGTTGTCGAACGGGGCGAGATCCAGAAGCCGGTGCTGTCCCTGATTCTCAACAACATGCGCAACGCGGCGATGAACCGCGCCGACCTGTTCGCCCTGATCGCCGGGTGTCGTTCGGGCGAAAAGCGCGTGCAGGAACTATGTGACCGCTTCGGCAAGGAGACGTACCTGGTGGCGCTTCAGGCGCTGCTCGATCGTACCTACGCCGCAATGAAGCAGTTGATCAACTGGGCCATCCCGGAGACGCCGCAGTCCTTCGAGGACTACGTCGACGACGACGGCCTGGGCAACGGTCCGTTCAAGATGAAACTGACGATCTGGCGCGAGGGTGACCACGCGTTCTTCGATTGGTCGGGCACAGATCCGCAGGCGATGGGACCGGTGAACTTCTACCTCTCCGAGGGTATGTTCAAGATGTTCATCGGCATCTACCTGATCATGGTCAACGATCCGCAGATCTTGTTCAACGACGGGTTCTACCCGCTGCTGCACATCATCTTGCCGGAGGGTTGCCTCTTGCGTCCGAGGTTCCCCTCGGCACTGGGCTGTCGTACCCATGCGCTCGCGCGTATGTTCGACGTGCTCGGTGGTGCGCTCTGCAAGCAGGCTCCGGAGATCAACACGGCAGCTGGTTACGGCACCTCGCCGTACATGTTGTACTCGGGTTGGGGCGAGAAGGGCGACTTCTTCTTCGCCATGGAGATCCTCTACGGAGGCATTCCCGGTCGACCAATTGGTGACGGCATGGATGGTCACTCGTGGTGGCCACTGTTCGAGAACATTCCGACCGAGTATCTCGAGGCGTACTACCCGCTTCGGATCGACGGTTACACGACGATCACCGACTCGGGTGGTCCTGGTCTCCATCGCGGTGGAAACGGCGTTGAGAAGCGCTACATCTACCTCGAGCCGGGTCAGGTTTCGATCCACGACGATCGTTGGTTGACGCGTCCTTGGGGCGTGCTCGGCGGTCTGCCGGGAGGTCGTTCCGAGAAGATCCTCAAGCGCCTCGATGGCACCGAAGAGCGGTTGCCGTCGAAGTGCGACGAGATCGAGGTCGTACCGGGCGACATGCTCGTCTACCGCACCGCCGGTGGCGGTGGTTGGAAGGATCGTCTCGATCGCCCGATCGAGACTGTCGTCAAGGACGTCTCGTATGGCCTGGTCAGCAGTGGCTACGCCAAGGAGGGCTACGGCGTTGTGATCAACGCCGACGGGTCCGCCGATGAGGCTGCCACGGAGCAGGAGCGAGAGCGTCAGCGCACTGAGCGCGGCGATGCTCTGGCCTTCGATTACGGTCCGCCACTCGCCGAGGTTCTGGCGAACTGCAAGGCCGAGACTGGCCTCGAGCCACCGATCCCCGCAGTGCCGCTGCGCTGGTCGCCGCTCGAGCCGGGCGATGACGCGCAGCGTCGCGTCCGCGAGGCCGACAACATGCCGGGGGATATTGTCACCGCATGAGTACTCACGGCCAGGACACCGATTCCTTTTACGAATCTCGAGGATTTGGTAAGGCCGCCGGCTTTGGCCGGCGGCCGGTCCTGGTCATCGTTGACCTCCAGAAGGGCTTCACGGATCCCGCGTCGCCGCTCGGAGGGGATTACACGGAGCTCGTTGCAGAGAACCGCCGACTCGTGGACGCCTGTCACGACAAGGGCGTGCCCGTGGTCTTTACGACCGTCTTCTACGACGAGGCTCCAGCCCAGCCGGCCGCGGTCTTTCAGGCCAAGGTACCGTCGCTGCTCGTCTTGAAAGCCGGCTCGGAGTGGGCCGAGATCGATGAGCGTTTGGGGATGACCAGCAAGGACACGCTGGTCGTCAAACAGTTTGCGTCTGCCTTTTGGGGGACAAACCTCGGCGCCTTGATGGCGTCCTGGCAGGCCGACACGTGCATCGTCACGGGCGTGACGACCTCGGGCTGTGTCCGCGCAACCGTTGTCGACTCGCTGCAGCACGGCTACCGCACGATCGTGCCGCGTGAGTGCTCGGGTGATCGCGCCCCGGGTCCACACGAGGCGAACCTTTTCGACATGAACCAGAAGTACGCCGACGTGCTGCCGAACGATGAGGTTGTCGCCTACCTCGAAGCGCTGCCAGTACAGACGCCAGCGATCTAGCGGGGTGGATCAACTTTGCTTTGGGGTCAGACCCCACAGCAAAGTTGATCGAGTTCAGATACCGGCATCCCGCAAAATTGACTGGGCGCGGAAGACGACGGGGTAGTCGACGAAGGTGCCGTCATCCATTTTGAAGGCCGAGCTGCCCTGTGCTTCGTTTTCGGCGAAGGCGGCAACCACGGCGTGGGCCCAGGCGACCTCGTCGACACTGGGCGCGAAGACGCCCGCCACGATTGGCAGTTGGCGGGGGTGGAGCACCATCTTGCCTTGGAAACCGAGCCGGCGTGCCCACGTGGCCGCCGTCGCGCAGCCATCGTCGTCGGAGAGGCCGAGGTAGGGGCCATCGACCGGCTGCTCGAGACCGGCGGCACGAGTCGCGAGGACGAGTTGGCTGCGCGCGTGGAAGAGTTCGTAGCCGTCGGCGGTCAACTCGACACCGAGATCGTTAGACAGATCGGCGGGGCCGAGCAAGAGCGTACGCAGGCGCGGGGTAGAGGTTGCTACCGCAGGTGCCGCGAGGACGCCTTTGGCTGTCTCCGCGATTGAAATTAGGCGGATTGCGCCGGCCTCTATGCCCTGTTCGCGCTCGAGCGAGTCGAGACGGTCGGCCACGTGACGGACCTGATCAGGTGATTCCACCATCGGAATGATCAACCCGGCTAGGCGAGCGAGCGAGGGTGCCAACGCGTCGAGGTCGGCATCGGAGAACTCTGTCTCGACTCCGTTGATGCGGACATGGACTTGGGCACCCTCGACGGACGGATCTTGGAGCGTCTCCGTGACAATCACGCGGGCTGCAGCCTTCTCGGTTTGGGCGACAGCATCCTCGAGGTCGAGGCAGACCGCGGAGGCCCCAATCCCAATCGCCTTCAACGACTTTCGACTGTCGTTAGCGGGGGCAAACATCAGCGTACGAATGGGTGCGCTCATGGGCTTCCTCTCTTGACCGAATGATTCTTTGACAGTATGCAGGCGATGGACTCCGTCGGCACACCTTGGCACGCCAGCCGACAGGGAGCAGTCGCTGCAGTCGCATTGAGTGGTGGTGCACTGATGATGGGCGCCTACGCCACGCTCTCAATTGCGCCAATCGCGCCGCTGATTCGCGCGGACCTCGGGATTAGCAACGCAGGCATCGGGCTGATTACCGCGGCAATCTTCGGCGGCGCCGCCGTTGCCAGCACACCATCGGGGCACCTGACCGATCGACTGGGTGCCGTCCGACTCCTCTTTATCGCCATGGTCGGGATCGCAGTCACCGAGGCGATCGCCTCGAGTGCGCCGTGGACGTGGCTGTTCGTTGTCGCGATGTTCGGCGTCGGCTTGGCCTACGGCTGCATCACGCCACCAACCAACGTGATCGTGCGTGGTGCGGCAGACGGTGCGAATCAGGGGCTCGTAATGAGCGCCAAGCAGATCGGCGTGACGCTCGGCGGACTCGTCGCCGGCCTGACGCTGCCTGCGCTTGCGGATCGCTTCGGCTGGCGCCTGTCGTTGCTGGCACCTGTGGTTGGCGCCTTGGTTATTGCGGGATTGATCGTGGTGACGCGCGAGAACCTCAAGCGTCAAGTTGGGCCGCGTGCGGGCCACACGGAGGTGATCGAGAAGTTGCACGTCCGCTACGGGTGGCGTCTCGGAGTGGGTGCGTTCGGTTTTCTGATGGCGGGCGTGCAGCAGGGCTTCATGGCGTACACCGCACTGTTTCTGACCGAGTCACATGACTACGGTCTGGCGATCGCCGGTGTATCGTTCGCCGTGATGATGGTTGGTGGCACCGTTGGTCGGCTCGGCTGGGCCGTTATCTCTGACCGCTGGTTTCGTGACAATCGCTGGACTGGGCTCCTGATCACCTCGTTGGTCGCCGCCTTTGGTCTGGTTGGCATGGCCGTCCTACCGACGGGGGCATGGCTGTGGCCGTGCTTCGTACTGGTGGGGCTTTCTAGCATCGGCTGGAACGGTGTCTACCTTGCACTGGTCGCCAACTCCGTGCCCGTCACGCATGTTGGACGACTGACGGGCTGGTCGCTCCGTTGTGTGTTCTCCGGCGTGGTGGTGATTCCACCAATCCTCGGTTTTCTTGCCGATCGCTGGGGTTGGAGCGCAGCGTGGATTTTCGCTGCGACGATTACGCTGATTGCGGGTGCGGGTATGTACCTCGGCGCCCGGGGTCGTGTAAACCCACACCAAGCGTAAGGTTTGACCGAGCAGGCTTGGGCGGCGATACTTTCGGTAACGCGAGACGGAGGAGAGAGCCATGCGCGCAGCGCTGTTTCATGAATTTGGTGGGATCGACAAGATCGTCGTCGAGGACATCGACGTCCCGAAGCCCGCACCGCATGAGGTGCTGATCAAAGTGGGAGCGTGTGCGCTCAACCATCTCGATGTGGACTTCCGTGAGGGTATCTCGCGCTTTCCGGTCGATCCAGGTGGCGTCTTCGGTCTCGAGTTGGCCGGCGAGATCACCGAGGTGGGTTCGGCAGTCTCGGGCGAGTGGAAGGTTGGCGATCGCGTCGCGCCGTACCTGATGGGCATCGACCTGAACAACCACTACGCGCGTACCGGTCGCGAGAACCTTGCCGCCATTGATTTCATCGGTATCACCCGTCCTGGCGGCTATGCCGAGTACAGTGCCATCCCCGAGAGTCATCTGGTGCGCATACCTGACGGCCTCTCGTACGCGGATGCCGCTGCCACGCAGATCGCCTTTGGTACCGCTTTCCACATGCTCTTCACGCGCGGTCGCCTGGCGATCGGCGAGACGGTGCTGATCAACTCGGTTGGCTCGGGCATTGGCTCTGCTGCCGTGCAGTTGGCTGCAATGTGTGGCGCCACCATCATCGGCACCTCGTCGGGTGACGACAAGCTGGCTGCCGCCACCAAGCTCGGTATGCATCACGGCATCAACTACACCAAGCAGGACATCGTCGAAGAGGTTATGCGCATTACCGACGGTGCGGGCGCGCACCTGACGTACGAGCATGTTGGTGGTGACCTCTTCACGGCGGGTCTCAACTCGCTTGGCAAGGATGGTCGACTCGTCACCTGTGGCGGACACTCGGGCGAGGTTGTCCCGGTCGACATGATTCCGCTGTTCCGCATGCAGTGGCAGATCATCGGCTCGTTTACGTACACCAAGGGCGAGTACCAGACGGTCCTGCAAATGGTTGCCGACGGCAGGCTCAAGCCACTCGTCGACTCTGAGGTACCGCTCGAGGACATCCGCAAGGCCTTCGAGCGGATGGAAAGCCGTGGGCACTTCGGCAAGATCGTGGTGGTTCCGTGATCGCACGCGATCTCGCGCGCTGGGTACTTGCACTTGAGTACGAGGACATCGACGCCGGTACGGAAAGCTACGCTCGCGAACTGATCCTCGATCATCTGGGCACCGCGGCTCGTGGTGGCGTGGTCGAGAACATGCCGAGTGTCGATGCGACACTGGCAGCGATGGGAGCGGACTCCGGCTCGCAGTTGACTGCTGTCGTCGGTAAGCGGCCCGCGCGTCCGGAATGGGCGGTCTTCTCGAATGCGATCGCTGCGCATTCGATCGAGCTTGACGACACCCATTCGGCGTCGTCGCTGCATCCGGCGGTTGTGGTGATTCCGGCGGCGCTGGCGGCAGCAGAACTCGAAGGTTCGAGCGGCACCGAGTTTATTGCCGCGGTCGTCGCCGGTTACGAGGTCGCCTGTCGGCTCGGGCGAGCACTCAATCCCAAAGACGTCTACGCCAAAGGGTTTCACCCGACGGCAATTGTCGGACCGTTCGCCACTGCGGCGACGGTTGGCAAGCTGATTGGCCTCACTGAAGAGCAGTTGGCGCACGCCTTTGGGATTGCTGCCAGCGAGTCGGCCGGGCGCACCGAATTCCTCGCCGAGGGAGCCTGGACCAAGCGCTTTCATCCGGGCTGGGCGAGTCATTCCGGCTATATCGCCGCGCGGCTGGCGCAGAACGGGTTTACAGGCCCCTCTCAGCCGTTTGACGGCCGCGACGGACTTCTGCGTGGGTATGGCAGCACAGTGCACCTCGCGCGCCTGACCGACAACCTTGGGGCACCGTTCGAGTTGTCGGCGACGAGCGTCAAGCCGCACGCCTGCTGTCGCTACAACCAGGGCCCGATCGATCTGGCCGTCAAGTTGCAACGCGAGCACGGCATCTCGGTCGCTGACATTGAGTCGATCGAGGTTGGCGTTGTGACGGCTGCAATTGGCATCGTGGTCGAGCCACGCGATCGCAAGATTCGCCCGACCAACGACGTTGATGCGCAGTTCTCGCTGCCGTACGCCGTTGGTCTTGGTATCGAGAAGGGGCAGGCGACGCTCGACGAGTATGCCGAGCCGACCATGTCCGATGCGGGTGTGTTAGCCGTTGCCGAGCGCACTGTCGCTGTCGTGCGCCCTGAGTTCGATGCCAAGTATCCAGCGATCTGGCCGTGCGACATGAAGATCACGACGACCGATGGTCGTCTGCTAGAGGCAAGCCTCGAGTTTGCCAAGGGCGATCCGGAAAACCGTCTCTCGTATGACGAGATGTGCGCGAAGTTCCGCTCGCTCGCAGTGAGCGTCTTTGATGACGCTGAGATGGATGCGATCATCGCCGCCGTCGACAACCTTGCCACGGGCGGGGTTGCCCCGGTGGTCGCGGCAGTCACGAAGTAGAGGGGCCTATGGGAGGACACCACATTCGCACGGATGTGGTGACCTCCATGGAATGCGAGCGGCCCCTGATGGCCCCGCTGCTCGTGGCTTGACCCTCGCCCCGCGGACATGATAAGTGCGTACTTGTGGTGTCCTTCTTGAATCGCGAGCGGACCCTGATCGTCGGCTACTCGCAGGTCGCCCTCGGTCAGCAGACGAAAGCCCTCAGCCGTGCAGGCGGTAAACGCTGAAGGACCGCCCGCCAGAAACACGCCCCGTCCCACCAGAGTGGGACGGGGCCAGCTTGCGTCGACCTAGTCGCCTGAGGCGGCAGCAGTCATCGACGGAATATCCTCGACACCACTGCCGTCCTCCTCGATCGCCAGCGCCTTCTTGCGGCCAGTAATTGCACTGACGAGCAGGAAGACTCCGATCAGGAGGAACGAGATGATGATCGTCACGACACCCAGCGAGTACACGTACGGGCGGAGCACCGAGGACGAGGTGATGATGTAGAGCTTCAAGGGGAGCGTATTGATGGCTCCCGAGATCAGGAACGTGCGCTCGAACTCGTTCAGAGCGAGCGTAAAGCCGAACAGGCCGGCTCCAAAGACGCCGGTCCAGATCAGTGGCAGCGTGACCTCACGGAACGTCGTAAAGCTTGACGCTCCTAGGTCCCGTGCCGCCTCTTCTGCACGGGCGTCGTAACGATTGAATACGGACATCATCACGAGGAAGCCGAAGGGCAAAGCCCAGACGGCTTGCACACCGATGATCGGCACGTAGCCCAGCATGCCCTCGCCCTTGTTAAACCCGATGTAGTACAGGAGGAAGGACAGGCCCAGCGAGAGCAGCAGTCCGGGTGTCATCAGGCTCAGCAGAATCGCGTAGAACAGGATGCCACCACCGCGGAATTGGCGTCGGAACGCCATCCCGAGGCTGAGCGAGAGGGCAGCAGTAATCGCTGCCACCACGAGTGAGACCCAGAGCGACTTCGTGATGCCGTCACGAACACCAACCATCAGGCTGGACTCGGCACGCAATTCGGTAAACCAGTGTAGCGAGCCCAGATCCTTGGCCGGCAGCGTCATGCTGCCGAACGGTCCTTGGAACGAGAGCACACCCATCGTCAGCATCGGGCCGTACATGAACACGATGAAGATCAGGAAGAAGCCCAACAGCACCGGCTTCGACCTTTTGATCGGCAAGAACATCATTGCCGAGAAGGGAATCACCAACAGCACGAGGGCAATGAGGTACCAGATATAGGTCATTAGACGACCTCTCGAATCTTGGAGAAGCGCAGCAAGATGGCGACGCCAACGGTCATCACCGCAACCAGCATCGTCGCCGCAGCCGCAGCCGCTGGAAGATCCGGAATGGTGTAGTAATCGTTGACGAGTGTGCCAACCGACTGGATCGTGCCACCGCCGATGATACGTACGGTGGCAAACTCACCCATCACCAGCACGAAAACGAAGATGCAACCAATCAGGACACCAGGCAGGGAGAGCGGGAAAATGACTTCCCGAAAGACCTTGCCGGGCGTCGCACCGAGGTCGCGTGCGGCCTCGATTGCGGCTTCATCGAGCGTTGCTAATTGGAAGAAGATCGGCGTGACCATAAACAGCACGTACAACTGGACGAGTGCGAGGGTGATCGCAAACGTCGAGTAGAAGAGTGCTGAGATTGGCTCATCCACCACGCCCAGGACCTCGACCAAGAAGTAGTTGATCACTCCCTGACGTCCGAGCACAGGGAGCCACGCGATGATCCGCACGACGTACGCGACCCAGAAGGGGGCGAGTACGACAATGAAGAGCGCGATCTGGAACTTGATCGTTTTGACGCAGCGCGCTAGGTAGAACGCGATCGGGTAGCCGATCAGGATGCAGAGTCCGGTCACGAGCAGTGATCGAAAGATCGTGTTCTTGAGAGTGTCAAGAAACACGCTCGTCTCGAAGATTCGACCGTAGGCATCGAGCGAGAACGAAAACGCCGCAAAGCCGACGGGTGTGCGTTCCCAGAGTGAGACGAGGATGATCATCACGAGCGGGGCGATCAGGAAAATCAGCAGCCAGATCGTGCCTGGCAAGACCCAGGCGAGCGTCGTCAGGGGTGAGCGTCGTGGACCCGTCGTGGCGACGACCGCGGAATTTCCTCCCATCAACGATTCTGCTTGTGCTACCTCCGCGAGCGCCTCATCAAGGGCGGAGTGGTCGTTACTGCTCAAGGAGATGACCGTCCTCAACTGCCCACGTCGCCGTGACCTCTTTGCCTTCGAAGGCTTGGACTTCGCCGAAGCGCTCCTCGTCGACCTTGGCAAGGAATGGCTCGCCATTGAAGTCGAGGTGAAGCTTGATGGAGTCGCCAAGGTATTCGACAAAGTCCAGTCGCACGCGGACGCCATTGACTGCGGGCACCGCGTCCATCGAGATATTGACGGCGCTCGCGCGGATCGCCATCGAGCCCTTATCGCCGGCTGTGCCAGACCCTGGGACTTCGACCTTACCATGCGGCGTATTGATAACTACGTTGCCACCCGAGGCCGACTCGATCGTGCCGTGCAGCACGTTGTTGTCGCCCATGAACTTGGCGACGAACTCGTTGCGCGGATGACGGGCCAACTCAGTTGGCGTGCCGACCTGCTGGATGATTGCATCGCCCATGACGACGATGCGATCGGCCATCGAGAGTGCCTCCTCCTGATTGTGCGTCACGTGAATGAACGTGATGCCGAGATCGCGTTGCAGGGCGCGCAACTCGACACGCATCTTCATTTGCAGAAGGCGGTCGAGGTCGCCGAGTGGTTCGTCGAGCAGGATCGCCTTCGGGCGTGTGACAAGCACGCGTGCGAGGGCGACGCGCTGCTGCTGACCACCGGAGAGCTCGCGCGGCTTGCGATGCGTCATCGCGCCGAGGCCGACGAGTTCGATCGCCGCCGTCGCCTGCTGCTCGCGTGCCGTCTTGTCCATGCCCTGCATTTTCAGACCGAATTCGACGTTCTGGAGCACCGTCTTATGCGGGAACAGCGCGTAGTGCTGGAAGACAGTGGTGACTGGACGCTGCGCGGGAGACACCCCATTGAGCAACTCACCGTCGATCGTAATCGTGCCACTCGACGGGTCGTCGTGCCCACCAATCAATCGCAGCGTCGTCGTCTTGCCACAACCCGAGGGACCGAGAAACACGATGTACTCGCCGTTTTCGATCTCGAGGTTGACATCCGAGACCGCCGTGATGTCGCCGGGGAAGACCCGGTACACATCTTTCAATACTAGGCCTGTATCATTCACCGTGGTTCCTGTCTCTCGCTGTGAAATAGATGAAGAGGGGGCGGCCGAAGCCGCCCCCTCCGGGTAGTACGTGTCGAACGAACGCTTACGCGCTCTTGAACTCCTGCCACTTCTGGGACACGTAGTCAGCCTCGGCCATATAGCTGTTCCACGTGTTGAAGTTACCGCAGCGCTCTTCGTAGCCGCCACCGTCACGGGTGTCACCCTTCTTGATGCTGGGCTGACCGAACGGATCGTTCAGCACACCGGCAGCGGGCGCACCTTCGAGGTAGTACCCGATGTAGTTTGCCGAGTCGTCAGGGAAGAGCATCTCAAAGCCCTCAGACGATGCCGCAAAGACCGCGTTGTAGTAGCCCTGTGCGGCCATGATGCCGGCAGGCTCAGCGGTATTCCACCAGTTCGCGTAGGCGAGGCAGGCCGCCAACTTCGACGGATCCTTCTCGACGTGCGCGGCGATCGAGTTGCCGCCACCCCAGCCGCGGAAGCCTTCCTTAGGTGCGGCATACCGCACCGGGAAAGCCTGCGCCTGTAGGAGCGAGACGGCCGGCGACCACATCGACTCGACGAGTACCTCGCCGGAGGACATGAAGTTGACCGACTCGTCGAAGGTGGCCCAGAAGCCACGGAACTGGCCAGCCTTCTTGAGGCTGATCAGAATCGACATCAGCTCGTCGATCTCAGCCTTTGTCATATCACCCTTGTCGACAAAGGTCATGTCGCCATTGGCCTCAACTGCCAGTGCGGCATCCATCAGGCCAATCGTCGGGTCGTCGATCAGGGCAACCTTGCCCTTCAACTGCGGATCGACGAGGATCGCCCACGAATCCTGCTCGCCGAGCTCATCGACGTTGTAGCCGAAGGCATCAGCGTTGTTGTTTCCTGGAATGCAGGTCAGGAAGTCTGTCGCTGTCTCGCTGATCTCCGTGCCGGACGTGGCGTAGAGCTTGCGGAATGCCGCATCTCCCTGGCCGGGATTGCCGCCACCCTCAATGAGAGAGCCCTTGGTGATCAGAGGCGAAATCTCGGCATAGCGAGTCATCGCCGATGTTGGGATGGCCATTAGATTGCCAGAGGGCCAAACCTGGTCGGTCTGCTGGTAGTACCCGGAGAAAATATCGAACGAATCCGGCTGTGTCAGCGCGATCTGCGTGCACTCAGGAGTCGACTTGACTGTGAACTCGAGTGTGACACCAGGCGTAGCCTTCTCGAAGGCGGCCTTGATTGGGTCGATCAGGTCGACGCCGAGGCCAACGACCTTCAGCGTGCCCTGGTATGCCGCTACTTCGGCGGCTTCCGTGGTTGCCTCTGCTGCTGTGGTTTCGGCAGCAGCAGAGCTCGTCGAGCCCGAATCGCTACCACCGCAGGCTGCGAGTGCACCCATTGCGGTCAGGCCAACACCGGCAAGGCCAGCATTCCTGACGAATTGTCGACGATTCATGCGGCGCATGTTGTCGGATTCCGAATTACTCATACGTTCCCCCTGTGGTCTCGTGCGATCCGAAGGAATCACACAGTCTCTCCTCTACCGAATACCTGCCTCGGCAGAAGTCATCGGTAAAGAGAGGTTATAGGCGCGACAGGACGTAGTGTCAAACCGGTGGTGCTAACTACAGAGTGCGATTGTGCCTGATTGTCTGGTCAGTTCAACTCAGTCGATTCGGTTTCACGTCGATCTCCCGCTGACTTCGGTGCAGCACGGTACCGTGTGGCCATGACCACCATTGTTATCCGCACTGTCCTCTTCGGCGACGAAGTGGATCCGACGGTTGGAGATCTCCTGATTCGCGATGGGAAGATCGTTGAGCGCGGTGTTGATCTTGCCTCTACCGCCGAACCGGATGAGGAGTTTGAGGAGTTCGACGCAACAGGTTTGGTGGCCCTGCCGGGAGCCATCGATACGTACGCGCCACTCGCCAATCCGAAAAACCCCCATGCGCCTGCTGACGACCTCGGCTCGGGCACAATTGCTGCCGCTCGGGGCGGGGTGACGACGTTCGTCGCGCCCGTGCTACCGGCTGCGAACGAGACGCTTGATGTTGCGTTTCGCGATGCGTGCAATCGTGCTGCGGGGCAGGTCTTCGTTGACTGGGGCTTTCTCGTGGGTATCGGGCAACCCGCCGCTGACTCGAGCGCGCGGTTGCAGACGATCGCCGGTGAGGCTGGCTTCCTTGGCACTGTGCTCGATCTGGACGCGCTAGACCATGCGGCAACGGCTGGTCCGGGTGCGCTCTTGCGGATCGCTGCGCTGGCTGGTCTTCCGATCACGGTTCATGCTGCCGGCAGGCGCGGCGCGGCTGCCGAACAACGTCGTGTCCAGATACTTGGACAACTTGGTGCGCTGGCGGACATCGCACCGCACATCGCACCGGTTTCGACTGTGGGAGCGGTTGCAGAGCTCGGTCTTGTAACAGCCTCGACGTCACTGGCACACCTCTGTCTTGCTGAGCTTCCTGATCCGCTGCGGGTGGCACCACCCCTCGGCACAGAGAAAGATCGCGCGGCGTTATGGAGTGCGCTCGCTGATTGCACGCTCGAAGGCGTCATCAGCGACCACCGTTCCGAGCCTCTGAGCGGGTTCGACGGTTGGGTCGGGCTCGCCTCGATCGAACTGATGCTGCCGGCCCTGCTCTCATTCGGTGTGGCGAAGGGGGCAATCGACCTGTCGACACTCTGCGCGATTACGGCGGAACGTCCAGCGCGTCGACTCGGCATCTGGCCGCAGAAGGGCTCGCTTCACGTCGGGGCTGACGGCGACGTCGTGTTGGTCGATCCGGCAGCCGTTTGGACCGTCGATCCGGCTGGGCTCGAGGGACGTGGCAAGGCGCCGGCCTGGCACGGCCAGGAGTTGACCGGCCGCGTCGTCCACGTTTTCTCTCGTGGTCAGCAAATCGTCAACGATGGCTTCCCACTGTTCCGCCCGGGGCGTGGCCGTCCCGTCACGCGCGGCTAGAGCGGAAGTTCTGGCTCGCCGGCTGTCCAGCCGCCATCGACGGGCAACACGACGCCGGTGATCAATGAGGCGGCAGGCGAGCAGAGGAAGGCGACGACGCCACCGATGTCTTGCGGTTGACCGACGCGTCCGAGCGGGATCCGACGCGTCGCGGCAGCAAGGACTTCGGGGATCTCGAGCATTGGTGCAGCCATCGGCGTCCAGACAAATGTCGGGCAGATAGCGTTGACGGTGATGTCGTGCTTCGCCCAGTCGATCGCCAAGCTACGCGCCATCGTGGCGACCGCGCCTTTCGACATCGAGTACGCGCTCTGGCTCGGCAGCGAGACGAGGCCCGCTTGCGACGAGACGAGAACGATGCGTCCACGCCCGGCACTGATCATCGAGCGAGACGCAGCGACCGCCCAATGGAACGAGCCCTTGACGTTGACGTCCCAGAGTCGATCGAGATCTTCCTCACGCACCTGCTCGGCCGTCACGTTCTCGGTCAGCACACCGGCACAGGTCGTCAGCAGGCTGATCGGACCGAGTGCGGCGACAATCGCCTCTGCCGCGGCATCAACGCCCGCCTTCGACGAGACGTCGCAGCCCACAGCGAGCGCTCGGCGTCCGTGCGCCTCGACGAGTCGAACCGTTTCGGCGCAGCGCTCGGCGTCGAGGTCGACGCAGGCGACGTCGGCACCCTGTTGGGCAAGCGCGGCTGCTGCGGCCTGACCAAGACCCTGGGCCGCACCTGTGACGACGGCGACCTCGCCGTCGAGCGAGAACGAGATCGTGAGATCCTGCGTAGTCACGACTGCTCACCCGAGGGCAGCTCGCGTTCGAGTTTGACGAGACCGGAGTAGTCGAGACCGCCAAGGCCAGCAGTCTGCGCCTCGTGGTAGATGCCGGTGACGACCTCGAGCAGCTCGGGGTCGAGACCGCTCTCGGCAGCGAAGACGGTGGCCAGTTCCATGTCCTTCGTCATTAGGTCGAGCGTAAAGAGCGCTTCGAAATCGCGGTTGGCTGGATGCGCATCGTCGACGCCGGCGGCGGGATAGCGCGCACGCATGACGCGCGAGTCGCCCGTCGAGCGCGAGAGAATGTCGAACAGCATCGCGTCGTCGATACCCGAGCGTCGCGCCAGTGTCAGCGACAGACACAGCGCGGCCATGTGTGTGCCGGCCAACATGTTGTTGCAGAGCTTCGCGGCCTGACCAGCACCATGGCCTCCGACGTGGACGACGAAGGCACTCCACGCCTGCGCGATTGGCTCGAGGAGGGCGTACGCCTCGTCCGAGCCACCGATCATCGAACTGAGCGTGCCGGCCTCGGCGCCGATCGGGCCACCCGAGAGGGGACAGTCGGCGACGATCAGGTCCGTTGGTTGTAGTTCGCGAGCGAGTTCCTCGGCGAGCGAGGGCGGGCTGGTCGAGAGATCGGCCAATACGGCACCGCGGGGTAGTGCAGCGGCGGCTTCGCGCGCCACGCTCGCGACGAGCTTGGTCGAAGGAAGAGAGAGTAGACAGACCTCAACGTCGGCGCAGGCCTCCGCCGCACTCGTCGCGGTCGCGGTCGCACCAAGGCTCGCCGCATACTCCATCGCAGCGGGCACGGGATCGAAGACGCGGACGTCGTGGTCGGCAACAACGAGGTGCCGCACGAGATGCCGGCCCATCGTGCCCACGCCGCAGAAGGCAATGCGGGTCATGCGTTGTTCGATTCGTCGTTCAGCTTAAACATCGGTTCTCTGAGTCCTTGGGAGTTAGTCGGTGCCGACGGGGATGAACGGGCCGGCGCGATGGACGAGGCCTGGAAGGTCGCGTCCCATTACACCGCCGAGCCATTCGCTGACCTGGATCAGCGCATCGAGATCGACGCCGGTATCGACACCCATTCCCTCGAACATGTAGACCAGGTCCTCGGTCGCGATGTTGCCCGTCGCGCGCGGCGCGAAGGGGCAGCCCCCAAGGCCGCCGATCGAGGCATCGAAGATGGTCGCGCCAGCCTCGAGGCCAACCGCCGCATTCGCGTACCCCGTGTTGCGTGTGTTGTGCAGGTGCAGACCAACGGGCGTGCCGCTCGAGGCGGAGAGTGTCGCGGGGACGAGCGACGAGACCTGCGTGGGGACGGCGACGCCCACGGTGTCGGCGAGGATGATCTCGTCGGCGCCGGCAGAGACAGCGAGGCGGGCGTGCTCCACGACCAGCCCTGGGTCGACCGGTCCTTCAAACGGACAGCCAAAGCTGACGCCGAGCGTCATCGTGACGCGCTTGCCAGCCGCCTTCGCTCCGGTGACGAGCTGGCCTGCGATCGTGGTTGCCTCGTCCAGCGTGACGTTCTGATTCTTCCGGCAAAACGTGTTCGTCAGCGGATAGGCGACGTGGATCTCGTCGGCGCCCGCGGCAATCGCATCGTCCAGGCCGCGACCATTCAGCACCAGCGCCGCATAGATGACGCCAGGCTTGCGTGTGATCGCACTCATCACCTCGGCGGCACCCGCCATGCGCGGGACAGCCTTCGGATTGACAAACGATGTGGTCTCGATGCGGGGCAGGCCCGTTTCAGACAGTCGGTTGACGAGTTCTGCACGCACGGCAGGCTCGAGTTGGACTGGATCATTCTGGAGCCCGTCTCGCGGGCCGACGTCACAGAGCGTGATGCGCATAGATCCTCCGACTCGTTCGAGAGCAGCATAGCCACGCCGGCGGGAAATCCACTGCTAGAGGCAGTATTCTCTCGGGCATGCGTCCAGCCGCTTACACGCCAGCCACCGTCGTCCGCGATCTCAAGGAGCTGCGCGAGCTGACAGGTGGACCCGATGGCGCCCGCCGCCTCGCCTGGACCGACGACTGGGTCAAGGCACGTGACTTCCTGCGTGCCAAGCTCGAGAAAATCCCAGGCGTGACCTACGAGATGGACGAGTGCGGGAACATCTGGGCGACGCTACCGGGTGCGCGAGCGGAGGCGGTTGTCGTTGGCAGCCACGTTGACGCTGTGCCGCGTGGTGGCTGGCTCGACGGCGTGCTCGGTGTGATGGCGGGCCTCGAAGTTCTGCGTGCAGCGGCCGCCCGTGGCACGCCACCGTGCACCGTCAAGCTCGTCGATTGGGCAGACGAAGAGGGTGCTCGCTTTGGTCGCAGCCTGCTCGGCTCATCGGCCTTCGCCGGCACGCTCGAGATCGACGACGTCAAGGAGTTCACCGACAAGGACGGCATCCGCCTCGACGATGCGCTCAAGGCAATGGGCGTTGACCTTGCCCAGTCGCACCTCGCCAAGCGTCGCATGGAAGGCGTCGAGGCCTACCTCGAGATCCACATCGAGCAAGGTCCGGTACTCGAGAGCGAGGGGCTCGCAGTCGGTGCGGTGCTGGGCACCGTTGGCGTTGAGCGCTACACCGTCACGTTTCGCGGCCAAGCAGCGCACGCGGGCTCGACCCCGATGCTGCAGCGCAAAGACACCTTCTCGGCTGCTGCCCGCTTCGCCCTGCTGTTGCGCGACGTCGCGATCGCCCATGAGGGCGTTTCGACGATTGGCAACGCGACCTGCAGACCAGGCGTGGTGACGGCCGTCCCGGGAGTGACCGAGATCCTCGTCGACCAGCGCCATATCGATGCCGACGTCCTCGCCGCGATGAATGCCGACGCGCGCGCCGCCTCCGAACAGGCCGCCACCGAATTTGGCTGCACCGTCAGCTGGGAGCAGCTCTGGCGGATCCCACCAATCCCGTTCGACCCCGCACTGATCGAGGACGCGCGCGCCGCGGTGCTCGAAGTCACCGGCACCGACCGTGCCCTGCCCTCGGGGCCGCTGCACGATGCGGCAGAGATGGCACGGATGGTGCCGACGGTGATGCTATTCGCCTCGTCGATCAACGGTCTCTCTCACTGCCCCGAGGAGGACACGCCGGAGGAGCACCTGCTGCTCGCCGCGCAGGCGTTTGGGATCGCGGTTGGGCGTGCGATCGATCGGGTCGGAGCGGCCTAAGTTAGTTCAGG
>SXGT01161132.1_pt1 | contig 40530 bp, 35 predicted proteins | sample 3176221 | NCBI WGS metagenome assembly SXGT01 (sample SAMN11356862, study PRJNA531348) | freshwater metagenome | isolation source: freshwater sample F1-120 | place: China: Fuxian Lake, Yuxi | collected 2017-12-25
GCGATCGCCGAATTCCAGAGTTCCACCAGCCGAACGCGCAGAGGCAAAGAATCGGAGTTCATTGAACGCAACGTTGCGCTCGAGCAGCAATGTGCGCATGACGTTTCCCACCATTCCGGTGGCGCCAACCACGCCAATGTTGGGTTTCTTTGCTTTTGCCACCTCGTCAGGCTAACCGTGCAACGAGCCACCAATGACTGGGGTGGACTCGCCGTACGGCACGTCGGTGAACTCCCTGCGCTGACACGCGCACACTGCGACGCGGCGAATGCACGACGGTGACGTCACGCAAACGTGTTCCAATGAGATCGGTTCCAATCGATGCCAACACATCGTCGGGACTCAGGCGATTTGCCTGCCACCCGAGCCGGGTGAGCGACCGCACCCGAGCCATGTACTTGGCGGCCTTGGGGACTCGCCACAACACTCGAACGAGTCCACCGAGAGGGACCAGTGCGGTGTCGAGCATGGTCCAGGTACGAAAGTTGAGCGCGATGTTTCCACCACTCTTGGTAACGCGCAGCGCCTCATGCACCAACGACAAGGCATCACTGCTACTGCAATGTTGCAAGGTGATGTACGAGAACGCGAAGTCAACCGAACCTGTCTCGATGTCGAGCGTCCGACCATCGGCAACGTGCACCGTTCGTAACGCAGTCGGCTGTCCGTGGTGGAACACTGTCTCGCGACAACGTTCCAGAAACGCTGCGTCGACGTCGGCGGCGTGCACCACACCAAATCGCGTACTGAAACCGGCCGTCATTCGTCCGATACCGCTGCCGATCTCCACCATGCTGAGCTCTTGAGTGCCGTCGTCGCTGAATCCGAACAACTTCAGATACCGACGAACTTCATTGTCCCCACCGGTCGTGAACGACTCAAGCGAGACATTCCCGGTCTTGTTGTCGAACACCCAACCAGTGCTACGTACTGATTCGTCTGCACTCAGCGACTCAGTGCGCAAACCGGCACTTCTCCAGGGCACGCCTTGCGGACGACGCAAGCGCTCCCCAATTCGGCGAAGCAGGGTCATCACTTACTTGCGTTCGGGCAGTGGTGCGGAGTAATTATCGCCACTGTCGAGCCCAAAGGCAGTGTGCAGTGCCTGCACGGCCCGTTGCATCATTGCTGCGCGCACCACCACGGAAACACGAATGGTGGACGTGGAAATCATTTCGATGTTCACACCATTGTCGGCCAAGACGCGAAACATCTTGGCAGCCACACCAGGACTGGTCTTCATGCCTGCGCCGACCAACGACACCTTGGCAATGTCGTCATCGTGGTTGACTCCACCGGCCTTCAGGTCGCGTGCGATGCGCTCAACGATCGGCTCAGCGGTTGCAACGTCGGCCTTCGGCACGGTGAAGGAGATATCGGTGGTTCCGGACGTTGACGTGTTCTGCACGATCATGTCCACGTTCACGTTTGCCAACGCAAGCGCTTCGAAGATGTCCGCCGAGACACCGGGCCGATCGGGGACACCAAGCACGGTGATCTTTGACTCGCTTGCATCCTGGACGACTCCGGAGATGACTGGCTCTTCCATGTTCTTCATCCTTTCGTGATGACGACCCACCACCCATGTACCTTCTTCCCACGTGAAACTCGATCGCACGTGAATGGGCACATCATGGTTGCGGGCGAATTCCACGGAGCGCAGGGCGAGCACTTTGCTACCGGCACCTGCCATCTCCAGCATCTCGTCGAACTGCAACACCTGCACCTTTCGCGCCTGCGGTACTACTCGCGGGTCGGCGGTAAAAACACCGGTGACATCGGTGTAGATCTCGCATGAGTCTGCTTTGAGCGCTGCTGCAAGTGCCACTGCAGTGGTATCGCTACCGCCACGACCCAGCGTGGTGATCTCCTTTGCCGTGCTGATTCCCTGAAACCCCGCCACCACCGCAACCTTGTTGTCGGCTACGGCTGCACGAACTCGGTCGCCCTTCACTTCGAGGATCTTTGCCTTCGTGTGAACGGTGTCGGTGATGATGCCCACTTGCGAGCCGGTGAAGCTCACGGCGTCGACTCCTGCGTCGTGAAGCGCCATGCACAACAACGCCATGCTGATGCGCTCCCCCGTGGTGAGCAGCATGTCCATCTCGCGACTAGGTGGATTTGCCGACACCTGATGTGCCAGCTGCAGCAAGTTGTCGGTGGCTTTTCCCATCGCTGAGACCACCACCACCAGTTGATGCCCGGCTGCTCGCGTCGTGGCAATGTGGCGAGCCACGTTGCGCATGCGCTCGGGGTCGGCAACCGAGGTCCCCCCGTACTTTTGCACGATGAGCGCCATGGCAAAACAACGCTATCCGCGAACGATATGTGGGTAGGTAGCATTTCCCACTCGTGGGAACCTCAAAGCGTGAACGACAGAAAAAGAATCGTGAGGCTCGTCGCGAGCAAGTGACACGACGACAGCAACAGGGCAAGGCACGCAAGCGTGGCTCTCAGGTTGGCGTCGTCGTTCTTTTGGTGGTGGCACTGGTCGGCTTCGTGTTCGTCACCGGGAACAACTCCAATACTGACGTCTCGGAGACCGAAACCGAGTCGACCCAGGAGACCGTCGACACCACGCAGGACACCGTTGCTGCGCAAGCAAGCATTCCGTTCGAGTACGGCACCAGTGCATGCCCTCCGATCGATGGCAGTGCCGAACAACGTCGTGAATTCACCGACTCGCACCAGCTCTGCATCGACCCAACCAAGACCTATGTCGCCACGTTCGACACCACGCAGGGTTCGTTCTCGGTTCGACTGTTGTCTGACCGTGCTCCTGGCACGGTGAACAACTTCGTGTCGCTTGCGCGATGGAAGTACTTCGACGGCACCAAGTGCCACCGTGTGATCGAAGACTTCGTGGTGCAATGCGGCGACCCGACCGCAACGGGCACGGGTGGCCCGGGGTATTCCTTTGCTGACGAACTTCCACAAGCCGGTGAGTACAAGATCGGTTCGTTGGCCATGGCCAACTCCGGCCCCAACACCAACGGCAGCCAATTCTTCGTCATCACCGGCAACAGCGGTGCTTCGTTGCCGCCGAGTTACTCGTTGTTCGGTGAAGTCGTCGACGGCCTCGACACCGCAGTGAAGGCCATGGGCGCGCTCTTCAACCCCGACCCAGCGGCCAATGGAGTTCCACCGGCTGGCGACATCGTGCTGAAAAGCGTCACCATCAGCGAGTCGTAAGCGCGTCAGCCAGGGCGCGAACAGCGTCGTCGCTCACTCCAATTTCACGCACGTAGTTGCGCACCGAACCATGACGGCTGGTGATGTCGTTCAGGATGACCTCCATCGCACGCGGATCAGCGGCCGTGAATCGCGGCGGCATTCGGTCGTAGAGATCTGCAAGCTCTGGCTGATGCTGACGGGCCCAGGCTCGAAGCCGTGTGGTCGCAGTTTGTGTCAGCCCATAGTCGGCAGCGATGATCGTCTCATCCACTCCCACGAGACCCAACACGAGTGCAGCCAGAATTCCCGTTCGATCCTTTCCGGCAGCGCAGTGGAAGACCGCAGGTAGCACCGTCTGCTGCGACAACAGATTGATGGCATCGGCGAATCGAGGAGCAGCCTCTGCCAGCATCACCCGGTAAGCCCACACCAAGAAGTCGACGGCGTCGTCGAACTCGGGAGTGTGCGTTTCGCCCCATGTTGCGTCGATGATCGGAAGGTGGTGGTACGCCACGTCATGGTCGTTCACGGGGAATGTTCCGCGTTCACGCACTTCGTTGTTGGTGCGCAGGTCGACCACCGTGCGAACCCCGAGGTTCACCACCACGCTTGCGTCCTGGGGCGTGAGCCGATACAGCCCGTCGGCACGAAACAGCGTGCGCCATCGTGTGTGGCGTCCATCTCCCGTTGGATAGCCACCGAGATCACGGAAGTTGTGCACCGCAAAGAGCGGTACGACGCGGCGATCGTCGTCCAACAGTGAGTTCACGTTCACGCTTGACACTCCTTCTCACGGTAATCACCGAAACGGCCGACACACTACGCTCGCGTCATGGCAGATGGGGCGACATCCTCGATAGGCATCGTTGGCTCGGGAATCATGGCGGCAGGTATCGCCGAGGTTGCAGCGCGGGGCGGTATTCGAGCCATCATTCGTGCACGCAGTGATGCCTCAATTGCATCGGCTCTCAAGCAAATCTCTGGAGGCCTCGCCCGACAGGTAGAGAAAGGCAAACTCGAAGCATCGGAGCGGGACAGGATCCTTGCCAACATCTCCTCCACGACGGAACTCGCCGGTGTGGCCGATTGTGACATCATCATCGAGTCGGTCGTCGAGGATCTCGACACCAAGCAAACGTTGTTTCGCGAACTCGACGCCATCGCCAAACCGTCGGCGATTCTTGCCACCAACACCAGCACGTTGGCGGTGGTGGAAATGGCCAAGGTCACCAAGCGTCCCGACCAAGTGTGCGGTATCCACTTCTTCAACCCGGCGGCAGTGCTGCCACTGGTGGAGATTGTGCGACCCATCACCGCAAGTGATGACACCATCTCGCGCGCTGCGGCATTCGTTGCCGCAATCGGCAAAGAGGGTGTGCACGTGTTGGATCGTGCCGGCTTCATCGTGAATGCATTGCTGTTCCCCTACTTGAACAACGCCGTTCGCATGTTGGAAGACGGCACCGCGTCGATGGAGGACATCGACACGGCGATGAAAGGCGGCTGCAATTTCCCTATGGGTCCATTCGCATTGCTTGATCTCGTTGGACTCGATACATCGCTCTCCATCCTGGAGACGTTGCACTCGTCATTCGGAGACGACAACTTTGCGCCACGACCGCGCCTACGCGAGTTGGTTGCACAAGGTCGTCTCGGTCGAAAAACCAAGGCTGGTTTCTACGTCTACTAGGACGGGTCCCCACGAATCTCGTTGGGGAGATCTCGCATTGTTGCGCGCCACCGGCGGATGGGATCGCGCACCGCAACCGGTTGGTCACTGTGAATACGAGTGGCCGGATGTCTCCCAGTGGCCGGTGGATGATGACCTCATTGGTCAAGGAGCGGATCTCAATGCCTCCACCATCATCGACGGGTACCGACACGGCTTGTTTGCGATGGAACGGAACAGTGACGACCCGGTGCTGTTCTGGTGGTCGCCCGCAGAACGATGCGTCATACCACTCGATGGTCTGCGGATCACCCGTTCCATGCGCCGAAGTGCTCGCCGCTACCACATCCGAATCAATACGAACTTCGAACGCGTGATGCTCGGTTGCGCCTCACGAGGCAACGATGACAAGGTATGGATTACTCCCCGATTCATCGACCAATACTGCGACCTTCACGATCGGGGGTGGGCCCACAGCGTGGAAACCTACAACGAGGACGGCGTGTTGGTAGGTGGTCTCTACGGTGTGCGCATCAAGAAGTTCTTCGCGGGTGAGTCGATGTTCCACATGTCGCGTGATGCGTCGAAGGTTGCACTCATGGCATTGGTTGACATCATGCGTTCAGCAAAGATGACGCTGCTCGATGCACAGTGGCACACTCCGCACCTGGCCAGTCTTGGTGGCATCGTGGTACCGCGCGCCGACTATCTCGCTCGGCTCCGTGCCGCCACAACGCCTTAGCCTTGTCATCGTGACCGAGCAGCGTCCGCGTCAGCAACGCGACGAACCGTGGCTCATGCGCACCTACTCGGGCCATTCTTCCGCCGAGGCATCCAACGAGTTGTACCGCACCAACCTGGCAAAGGGCCAAACCGGTTTGTCGATTGCGTTCGACCTGCCAACACAAACGGGCTACGACCCCGATCACGTTTTGGCGCGTGGTGAAGTCGGCAAAGTTGGCGTACCTGTCGCCCACTTGGGTCACATGCGCAAGTTGATGCGCGACATCCCGCCAGGAACGATGAACACCTCGATGACCATCAACTCAACGGCAGCTTGGCTGCTTGCGCTGTACGTGGCGAACGCGCAAGAACAGGGCGTTGCCAGTGTCGACCTACGTGGCACGACGCAGAACGACGTCTTGAAGGAGTACCTGTCCCGCGGCACGTTCATTTTCCCACCGCTGGCGTCGCGCCGAATCATCGTCGACATGATTGCGTGGGCCAACACCCACGCACCGAAGTGGAATCCCATGAACGTGTGCTCGTATCACTTGCAGGAAGTTGGAGCGACACCCGTGCAAGAGATCGCATTCGCTTTCGCCAATGCCGTAGACATACTGGACGCAGTTCGTGCCAGCGGAAAAGTGGATGACAGTGCCTTTCCCGGCGTGTTCGCATCCATGTCGTTCTTCGTGAATGCTGGAATTCGGTTCGTCGAAGAAACCTGCAAGATGCGAGCCATGACCAACATGTGGGAAACCATCGGTCGCGAGCGGTACGGAATTAGCGATGAACGCGCACTTCGATTTCGCTATGGCGTACAAGTGAACTCACTCGGTCTCACCGAGGCTCAACCCGAAAACAACGTGCAACGAATCATGTTGGAGATGCTTGCAGTCACGTTGTCCAAGCGTGCTCGTGCACGAAGCGTTCAACTGCCCGCATGGAACGAGGCACTCGGGTTGCCACGGCCGTGGGATCAACAGTGGTCACTGCGCATGCAACAGGTACTGGCGTTCGAAACCGACCTGCTCGAGTATGGCGACATCCTCGATGGTTCGCACGTTGTGGAGCGCCTCACTGCCGAACTCGAAGAGGCGGCAACGGCAGAGTTGCGAGAGATTGAGTCGCTCGGCGGCGCCTATGCGGCAGTCGATGAACTCAAGCGTCGATTGGTTGCTTCAATGGCCGAACGTACCCGACGCATCGAGAGCGGTGACCAGACGGTGATTGGGGTCAACGCTTTCACCGAATCTGCCGTGTCGCCGCTGGGTGGCAACGACAACATCCTTCGTGTCGACCCAACGGTCGAAGCGGCCCATGTCGCCGACGTTCAGCAGTGGCGTAGCCAGCGCGATTCACGGGCGGTCGCCGACGCACTTCGCGACCTTCGTTCGGCTGCCCAAGGCAGCCAGAACATCATGGAATCGTCCATTGCCCTTGCGCGAGCCGGTGGCACCACGGGTGAATGGGCCGGCACACTGCGCGAGGTGTTCGGCGAGTATCGCGCTCCCACCGGTGTGGGTGGCATCGCTGCCCCACGTGGCAGCGAACTACAGGCTGTCGCGCGACGATCGAGTGCGCTCCGTGGTGGACCGCCACGACTCCTCGTCGCCAAACCCGGACTAGATGGTCACTCCAGCGGTGCCGAGCAAATTGCCATTGCTGCCCGCGATGCAGGAATGGAAGTGGTGTACGGCGGAATTCGACTGACGCCTCAACAGATCGCAGAATCTGCTCGTGATGAGGACCCCGATGTGATTGGGTTGTCGATCCTCTCAGGCTCGCATCAAGCACTGGTTCCCGACGTGCTGCGAGAGCTGAGTGCCGTCGGTGTCACCGCACCCGTCGTCGTTGGTGGAATCATCCCCGATGATGACCGAGTCGCGCTGCTTGCTGCCGGAGTGGCAGCGGTGTACACGCCGAAGGATTACGCCGTTGCACGGATAATGTCCGACATCGTCGACATCGTGGAACGCCACCGCGCTACACACAAGATCTAGAGCCGACAGGCTCGTCGCTTACGGCAACATCGTGGTGGACGGCGCCACAGGCACGAATCCCGTTGCTGGTGGCATCACCAGTTCGTCTCCCGCTTCGACACGATCGGGGTTCGTAATGCCGTTCAAATCCATGAGTGCTTGCATGTCCACCTGGAAGTTCGAGGCAATGGCAAACAAGGTGTCGCCACGTTGCACCACGTAGGTGATCGGTGGCTGATACACGGTGGTGGTTGAGCTTGAGGTGGTCGTTGCAATCGTGGTGGGTACCACTTCAACTCCACTGTCATTTCGTTGCGCAAAGAACAGAGCCAACCCACCCGAGATGATGGTGACCGCCAGAAGCGTCCACTGCAGCCGACCGCGAAGAAACATCGAATTCATGCTAGGAGTTGGCGTCGGTGAACGACAGTCGAGCAAGCCGAATTCGGTTGTAACGGGCCACGATGATGCACGGGAGATTCACCGTGATACCGAATGCAAGGTTGATCACCACCCACCACCCACGACTCCATGTCATGGTGAGTGGAATCACTGCAAGCAGCACGAAGTGGACACGCTCCGCCCGCAACGACTCGGCGGCAAACCGAGTGCGTCCACCCTCCTGTAACGACGGCAGGTGACGCTTGCTGACTCCACCAAACCACGTGCCGGCCTCGGGTAGCCGGTCCTTCCAACGGCGCACGCAACACCAACGTTCATAGAACCGCCGACTCTCCCACCGTCGCAATCGCGTCAGCACACCATCAGCCCGCAAACTCCGCCAGTCTCGACGGGCATATCCCCACCCCACACCAACTCCGCATATCAACCACACGGCTGTATTCAAGAGCACCAACGGCCACGTGATGTAGCTCACTGCAAACCTCTCGTCATTTCACGTCGCACTCAGCGACGAGCATCCATGAACATGCCACGCAACGCTTGATAATTCTCGATGCAGTGACCAGCGCCAAGTACGACGGCCTCGAGAGGTTGTGGTGACAATTGCACGGGCACTTTGGTTTCGAACTGCAAACGTTCGGGGAGGCCCCGCAACAACGCGCCGCCGCCAACCAAGTAGATACCGCGCATCAACAAGTCTTGAGCCAACTCCGGTGGTGTCACTGCGAGACACTCCTTCACCGAATCGATCATCTGCGTAACTACTTCGTCGAGTGCTTCACGAATTTCTGCAGCGGTCAACACCACGGTTTTCGGGAGACCAGTAACAAGATCGCGACCCTTCACTTCGGCATCTCGATCGGCAGCGGATGGTTGAGCGCTACCGATTTGTTTCTTGATTTCTTCTGCCGTGCGTTCACCAATCGCCAAACCATGTTCCTTGCGTACCCATCCCTGGATGGCTTCATCCATCGTGAAACCGCCGACCCGCTCGGCACGAAGGGTGACGATGCCACCGAGACTGATGACGGCGGTTTCCGTCGTGCCGCCACCAATGTCCACCACCATGTTGGCAATGGGCTCCTCGATGGGAAGATCGGCGCCGATTGCAGCAGCCATCGGCTGTTCCAGCAATTGCGCATCTGCAGCACCCGCCCGACGAGTGGCCTCGGTGACGGCACGACGCTCTACTTCGGTGATAGCTGATGGCACGCAAATCAGCACCTTGGGGCGGGCAAATCGGGACACGCCGGCCCGCTTGAGGAGCAATCGAATCATCTGTTCGGTGGTCTCGAAGTCGGTGATGGCGCCACCGCGCAGCGGTCGTACCGCAACGATGAAACTCGGGGTGCGTCCGATCATGTCCCAGGCTTCATGACCGGTGGCCAACACCTCGTTGGTGCGCCGGTTCTTGGCGATCACCGTCGGCTCGTTCATGATGATGCCCTCGCCCTGCTTGTACACCAGCGTGTTGGCGGTGCCGAGGTCGATTGCTAAGTCACGTGCCATCTCTAGTTTCCTTGTCGTTGCTCACGGGCGATTCGGATTTGTTCACGGAGGTGCTCGCGTGAGTCGTCGGACAATGCATTCAGGTGGCGACGAAACTGGGCGGCTCCATCCACGGGCCTGTGTCGACGATTGTCAGTTGCCACGAGATACGCCAGTGTCGCAGCAGATGCGATGGAGATCGACGCAAACACCAAACTCGTGATCGACGTTGCTGCGATGAGGCTCATCGTTGCCGCGATCATGTGGACACCCGAATTGAATCATCGCGCACTGCAGATGGCGACATGGGACTTACAGCGTTGGTCCCCCAGTCGCTTCCGCCGCTCCATTCCTCTTTCTTCCAGATCGGAACGCTCTGCTTCAATGCATCGATACAGAAACGTGCAGCATCGAAGGCTTCCGGTCGATGCGGGGCGGATGCCACCACCACCACCGATGACTCGGTCAGTTGCAACTCACCCAGTCGGTGCACGAGTGCGACTCGACCTACGGTAGGAAATCGTCTCCTGGCCTCGTCAATGACTTCCTGCATTTTTTTCATGGCTGCTTCGCCGTACGCCTCATAGGTGAGCGAGGTCACATCAGTTCGACCCTCGGCGTGATCTCGCACAGTGCCAGAAAACAGCACTACTGCACCACATTCTGGCAAGAGAGCCCACTGGTACAGACTCGCAACATCAAGCGGCGAGTCTGATACTTCGACGCGGTCGTGAGTCATTGCTTTTCAGCGTACTTGCGAACCGTCATAGGCTCTAGCCGCGTGGCCGAGGAAGAAACGCCGAACCCATTCAGCAATCCGTTGTTCGCACAGTTTCAGCGAGCAATGTCGGCACAGGGTCCACTGCAATGGGATGTCGCGCGACAAACAGCGCTGATGGCCGCCACGCAAGGCACCAACGAACACAACGTCGACCCGCAACGGCGTATCGCCGTTGAATCCCTGGCGGCAGTCGCACACATGCATGCCACGGAAATCACCGGCCAGGAGATCAGGAATCTTGGAAAACTGGAAGTGGTAGGGCGTGCCACGTGGGTGAACCTCACGCTGGATGCGTGGAAGCCATATTTCGAATCGCTGGCACGTGCCCTTCGTGGAGCACCCGACGATACGACGCCCGACGACGACACCACTGATCCGATGATGAAGATGCTGTCGAGCATGAGCAAGATGATCGCTCCGTCCATGCTTGGCATGTCGGTGGGCACCTTGGTTGGTCGACTCGCCGTCAACACGTTCGGGCAGTTCGACCTGCCGTTGCCACGCGAACCCCACGGCAAACTCGTGATCGTCATCGGCAATGTCGACAGTTTTGCCGACGAATGGTCGATCCCTCGCGACGATATGACGATGTGGGCACTCACCCACGAGTTGGTGAGTAGTGCAGTGTTCGGTGTCGATCATCTACGTGATGCGATTCGACAGATGGTGATTCACTTTGCTGAAGGATTTCGTCCCAACCCCGGTGCGCTTTCTGACGGCATCGGTCAACTCGATGTGTCATCCGGTGATCCAATGAAGATTCTGGATTCCCTACTTTCGGATCCGACGGTGCTGCTCGGTGCGCAACGCTCCAGTGCGCAAGACCGCATCGCGCCATCGCTTGATGCAGCAGTTGCCGCCATAGTGGGCTACATCGATCATTGTGTCGATCGTGCTAGTGCTCGAATCCTGGGGGATGGTTCGCGAATCGCCGAGGCAGTCAGGCGTCGCCGCGTTTCCCAATCTGCCGATCGAGTGTTCGTCGAGAGACTCTTGGGAATCGATCTCACCACCGAGCGAGTGGCAATCGCCCACCAGTTTGTGGCGGGGGTGATTGAACGTGCCGGAGAAGAGGGGCTTGCCCAACTGCTAGATCGGCCGGGAAACCTGCCGACGCCGGCCGAAATCGTCGCACCGGGTCTTTGGCTGGCTCGCCTCGAAGGCCGAAGCTAGGCGGGGCGCTCGAACTTGTAGCCCAGACCGCGAATCGTCAGAATCGCCGTGGGATTCCCAGGGTCGACCTCCACCTTGGATCGCAATCTCTTGATGTGCACATCCAACGTCTTGGTGTCTCCGTAATAGTCGCTTCCCCACACGCGATCAATCAGGGTGTCACGGGTCAGCACTCGACCCGCATTGGCGATCAGCACGTACAACAACTCGAACTCCTTGAGTGGCAACTTGGTGACTGTTCCACGCACGGTCACCACGTGCTGCTCAGGATCGATCACGACGTCGCCAACGTTGATGCTGGCGCCAGTTTCGACGGCTTCGCCGGAACTGGCCACATTGCTGCGGCGCAATGCTGCGCGGACGCGTGCAACGAGTTCACGAATCCGATACGGCTTCACGATGTAGTCGTCGGCGCCGACTTCCAAACCAACCACCGTGTCGAGTTCCGTACCCTTTGCCGAAACCATGATGATGGGCACCTGGCTTTTCTTGCGTATCTCGCGACATACATCAGTACCCGACACTTTTGGCAACATCACATCCAAGAGCACGATGTCCGGACTTATCCTGTCGAAATTGGAGAGAGCTTCGGCCCCATCACGGGCAACTTCCACCCCAAAACCTTCGCGCCGTAGTCCAACGACCAGTGCTTCGATGAACGCTTCTTCGTCTTCCACCACCATGACGGTTTGCGACGTGTTGGAGTTCATACGGACACTTTCCTCTCGTCGACTGCTGCATCTACGACCCCATTCCTGACGGTGCCCACGTCACGCGGAAACGTCATGGTGAAGGTTGAGCCGCGACCTTCCTCCGACACCACCGACACCGTCCCTCCATGGTTCGACACGACATGTCGGACGATGGAAAGTCCAAGACCAGAGCCGCCGGTGGTTCGTGATCGAGCCCGGTCCACCCGATAGAAGCGTTCGAAGATTCGTTGATGGTCTTTGGCTGCAATTCCGATGCCTTGGTCCACCACGGAAATACTGACGAACTCGGGAGTCGTTCGCACCTCTACCAACACCTTCTTGCCATCATCGCTGTATTTCACGGCATTCGTCACCAGATTCTCGAGGGCCGACACCAGTTGCATGCGGTCCCCCAGCACTCGAACAGGATCGGCGAGTTTTGCCTCAAGTTTCACTCCTGCACGCATCGCTTCTGGCTGCAATCGAGCAACCACCTCATTGACGACCTCGTCGACAACCATGGGCTCCCAGTCCTGCGCGCCCCCGAATTCGATGCGCGAGAGATCCAATAGGTCGTCCACGATCCGTGACAGTCGATAGGCCTCCTCCACGATCCGAGAAGTAAGCCGCTCGATGACCTGCGGATCTGTTTCGCCCATCATCGTGTCAGCCAATGCGGCGATGCCGCCGATCGGTGTCTTTAATTCATGACTGAGATTTGCGACAAAGTCCGTACGAACGGTGTCGATACGGGTTCGTTCTGTGACGTCTTCGATGGTCGCCACGAGTCTTCCATCGGCGAGTCGCTGGGTTCGTAAGTCGAACGATCGTGAGGGGGAACCAGCAGTATCAAACCTTCGGTGCTGTGGCTGTGATCCGACGGTGTTCTTGAGAAGGGTGGTCACCGCTTCATGCACCAGAACATCCACGTGTCGCACTCCACTGATTGCCTCGGCTGCCGAGTTCTTGAACAGCACCTGAGCATCGGCGGCGGCAATGACGACTCCACTCGGTAGCGAGTTGAGGGCTGCGGCGAGCACGCCGTGCAATTCACCTAGCAATTCGGTTGAATTCGATTCGCTGCGTTCTCCAGACGGTTGTCGCAGAGGTTTCGCGTCGGGTGACGTTGCCGCACCGTTCTGGCTCACTCCACTGCCGGTGGTTGCCATACGCCGACGGGCAACTGAAACGCCCAGTCCTGCGCCGACGAGGAAAGTGACGATCGCGAGTAGGTAGCTCATCGCGATGGCTGCAGTTAACCCTTCGTAATCGGAAACTCGCCAGTGGCATCACGCTGACGCTGGCGTTGGATGGCCCGAAGTTCGGGCTTCCAGCCGGTGAGGGCAAACTGCACACGCTCACCGATGTTTACTGCATGATCGCCAATGCGCTCATAGAAGCGTGCAACGATTGCCAATTGCACCGCCAGTTGAAGGTCCATTCGTTCACGTGCATGAGTTTCGAAGATCGCTTGAACGAACTGTCGATGCAAGGCGTCCAGGAACGAGTCCATGTCCTCTATGGCTGCCGCCGTTGCCGCATCGTTCTCGGCGAACGAATTGATGGCTGATTGATACAACTGCTCTGCTTGCTCACTCATCTTGGAGATGAGACCGCGCAACACGGGGTCGATCTCCTTACCGTAGATCCGACGTGCCGCCTTGCAGATGTTCACCGCCAAATCTGCCGAACGCTCGAGGTCGCTCGTAATCTTGATGATCGACACCAACTGCCGCAGTTCGCCTGCCACTGGTGCTTGCAGCGCGAGGATCTCGAAGGTTCGACTTTCGATGTCGTGTGCCCGCGCGTCGATTTCGTCGTCGGACTGCACCAGATAATCCGCTCCCTCGAGATCGCCGCTCAACAACACGTTCGTGGCGCGGGGAATCAGTTCAATCACCGAGGCTCCGAGGTGAACCACGAGTGCTCTCAACTCATCGAGTTCGGAATGGTACGACTTTCTGGTCTCTTCCATGGTCTCTACGGTAGGCACGCTACGCCCCCAACCCCTGTAACTCCGTGCAAAAACCTGAACACCCGTTGGACAACGGCTGAACAGTTCGTGAACTGACCTAGCGAGACTGTGTTGCCACCACCCACTCGTAGAGCTGTCGCTGGGCATCGTTTGGGGTGTGATGCTCGCCTACCTGCGTCCAGACGTTGTCGGCCCCCATCCGATAGTGCACATTGTGGTCATCCAAGAGGAACGACAACGCCGTATCGAGCCATGCCCGGTGCTTTGGATGGGTCAAGCGAACCAGGGTCTCGACTCGACCCTTCAAGTTTCGAATCATGAGGTCTGCGGAACCAATCAAGTGCAGCGGCTCATCACCGTCGTGTCCATGATCGAAGCGGTAGATGCGTGAGTGCTCGAGGTACCTGCCGAGAATCGATCGAATCGTGATGTTGTCGGAGAGCCCGGGCACACCGGCCCGCATACAACAGATTCCGCGCACGATGAGGTCGATCTTGACGCCTGCGGAACTTGCTGCATACAACGCCTTGATCACCTCTGGGTCCTGTACCGCATTCAACTTGAGCGTGATGCGACCTCGGTCCGCAAAGGTGGCCTCATGCTCGATGAGCGCAATGATCTCTTTCTTCAATTGGTGCGGGGCAACGTAGAGCTGTTCGTACTTCGGCTCGCGACCGTAACCGGTGAGATAGTTGAACAACTGAGTGGCATCGCGACCCACCGCTTCTTCACAAGTGAAGAATCCGATGTCCTCATACACGCGTGCGGTTACCGAGTTGTAGTTGCCAGTCGCCAGGTGCACGTACCGACGAATACCCCCTGCCTCCTCGCGCACCACCAAGATGCACTTGGAGTGCGTCTTCAAACCCACCAACCCGTAGTTCACGTGCACGCCGGCGAGTTCCAACTCCCGTGCCCAACTGACGTTTCGAGCCTCATCAAATCGCGCCTTCAACTCCAGTACCACCGCCACCTGTTTGCCCGCCTCGGCTGCGCGAATCAGGTGTCGCGCGATCTGGCTATCACCTGAGGTGCGGTAGAGGGTCATCTTGATCGACAACACCTTGGGGTCGCGAGCCGCCTGCTCCACGAACATTTCCGTGGATGAGGCGAATGACTCGTACGGGTGGTGCACCAACAGCTGTCGTGAGCGAATGACGTCGAACATCGACTTCCCCGCTTCGTCGGCAGCCGCGAGGCGTCCAGCCGTCACCGGAGTCCATGGCTTGAATCGAAGTTTCGGCATGTCCAGGTTTGCGAGCTGCTGCAGAGCCGACAACTCCACGAACGAGTCGTGCCGAATCACGTCGACAGGTTCCAACTCCAACTCTGCACACATACGGGCAAGTGCTGCTTCACGCACGTTGGTTTGTACTTCCAGTCGAACTGCGCGACCAAAACGACGACGGCGAAGCTCCATCTCCACTGCTGCAAGAAGATCCTCGGCGTCCTCGTCGTCGACCGATAGGTCGGCATTGCGAGTTACCCGGAACCGCGACACGCTGACGATTTCCATTCCCGGAAACAGTCGATCTAGGTGTGCCTCGATGAGGTCCTCCAACAAGATGAAGTCGTGTGAGGCGGGAATCGGGATGAATCGCGGGAAGTTGCGCGGCACTTTCACCCGCGCAAAGTGTTCTTCGCCGGATTCGGTATCTCGAACCGTCACCGCCAGGTTGAGTGCCAGATTGGAAATGTACGGAAACGGATGCGACGGATCGACCGCCAGAGGGGTCAGGATGGGGAAAATTCTGCTCTCGTAGTCGGTAGTGAGTGCTTCGCGAACCCTCTTGCCCAACTTTGCCCACTTCACGATCTTGACGCCGTTCGCTGCGAGCGTCGGAAGCAACTCGCTCATCAGCAATCGTTCTTGCTTGGCGACGAACTCCTGTACTCGCACCGAGACTTCGGCCAACTGCTGTGTTGGCGTGCGACCATCGAGACTGAGCTCGGTGACCTCGGCGGCAATCTGATCGTGCAGAGCAGCGACGCGAACCTGGTAGAACTCATCCAGATTTGAAGCACTGATCGCCAGGAATCGGATCCGTTCCAGTAGTGGCAATTGGGACCCAAGAGCGAGGGACAGCACACGCTCGTTGAAGTCGAGCCAACTCAACTCGCGGTTGATGAATGGGGAATCGATATCAGCACCATATTCATCCGCTCGCTCGAGGGTGCGAGAAGCTGGCTGAATTTTCCGCGTCGTCATGGAAGGTTCATTCACCGTTTACGACGTACGCGGACTGCCCGGCTCACGTACGCGGGGAAAGGGGCTAGTTGTTGACTTCGACCGGAAACCACTCCACGCTGACGTTCTCGTTCTCGGCATCCTTGTTGATGCGCTCACGATTGCGGCGGAACTGGCTGTCCTTCATCGGAACGTACAGGAGTCGCATGTAGGCGCGACGGGCGAACTCATCGATGAGTTCAGGATCGCCGTAGTCGCCGACGATCTCCCAGTGGGGGTACACCGGACCGGTGTAGGTAATGCGGATGTGGGCTCGGGGTGGCTCTTTGGTGACGTCAGACATGGGGACTCCTCGGGAACAGAGAGGCTATCGTCGGAACGAATGAGCGAGCTCGTAGCCGCGCTGGACATTGGCACCAACAGCTTTCATTTGGTGATTGCCAAACCCGTTCCCGGTGGCTTCGAAGTGGTCACGCGCGAGAAGGATGTGGTTCGACTCGGCCACGGCGGTGGCGATATGAAGCAACTCTCCGAAGAGGCAATCGGGCGTGGAGTAAAGAGCCTTGCCCGCATGGCGGAGATTGCTTCATCACATGGTGCCGAAGTTCGCGCCGTGGCAACCAGCGCCGTTCGCGAGGCAAAGAATCGATCGGAGTTCATCAAGCAGGTTCGCAAGGCAACCGGCATCGATATCGAAGTCATCTCCGGTGTGGAGGAGGCTCGCCTCATCCACCTTGGAGTTCTGAACGCCATCGGTATCCACGATCAATCGATGTTCGTGTGCGATATCGGTGGCGGTAGCACCGAGGTGGTGGTTGGTCTCGATGACGAAGTAATGTTCGCCCGCAGTTTCAAACTCGGCGCGGTGCGACTTACCGACCGTTTCTTCGCCGGTACAACCTTGCACCCGAGCGCCATTCCTAGTTGTCGCTCTTTCATTCGTTCGTCGTTGTCGGTGGTGGCACCAGAGGTGATGGAGTTGGGATTCGAGGCGGTGGCCACCTCGTCCGGTACTGCAGAAACGATTGCGCGAATCATCTTGCACACACGCGGCGCGTCGGAACCAAAGAGCATGAACCGATTCGAGTTCTCTGCCGACGAGGTGCGGTCGGTGGTGACTGCCCTGCAAAGTGCTCCCACCATCGACGAGCGCGTGAAGCTATTTGGCCTGGAACCAAATCGCGCCGACATCATCCTGGCTGGGGCCCTGATCCTCGAGGGAGTAGTCGACGTCTTCGAACTGAAGTCGTTGATGTTCTCCGACTACGCACTTCGCGAGGGACTGCTACTCGACACGCTGCGCCGTGAAGGCCTCATTGAGGTGGACGACGATCATGATGCAGCACGGCGAAGTGTGCAACAACTTGCCGACCGTTGCGACGACCGTCCGGAGCACTCGCAGCACGTCGCCGAATTGGCAATCCAGCTCTTCGAACAGCTCGAGGAACCGCTGAACCTACAACCCGAGTGGCGTCGCTATCTGGAGTTCGCGAGCCTGCTGGCCAACGTTGGGGTGGTGGTGTCACACGCCAAACACCACCTGCACTCCTATTACCTCATACGGAATTCGGAACTCATGGGCCTCACCGATCGCGAGGTGGAGATCATCGCCCAGGTGGCGCGCTACCACCGAAAGAGCGTCCCCAAGACCGAGCACACCGAGTTTTCCGCACTGTCCAGTACCGACCAACGAATCGTGCAACATCTCGCGGGGATCCTGCGGATTGCCATCGGGCTCGATCGCACCTACGACGCACGCGTGAAGACCATCTCGGTCAAGGTGAGCACGAGTGAACTATTGATAACCGCCAAGTCACGAGGGAAAAAGAACGATATTTCGCTCAACCTCTATGCCGCCAACGAGCGCAAGGGCCTGTTGGCTGACATCAGCAAACGAAAAGTGAAACTCAGCGAGGCCTGAGCCTCAGACACCGGCCTCAGGCTTGCGGTGTGGAGCCGCTCTCTGGCTTTTGCTCTTTGTTGACTTCGGCGTTGCCTTCCGAAAGGCCCTTCTTCAACTCACCCTGGGCACGACCCAAGTTTCGGGCAATCTTTGGGAGGCGCGAGCCACCGAATAGCACCACAGCGAGTGCAACGATGATCCAAATCTCTGGTCCACCTGGCATATCAGCACCCTAGCAAGGGCTAGGCAGTGATCGAACTGCGATTGGCCTGCGCACGCTGACGACGAAGTCGTCGGCGTTCGCGCTCAGAGAGCCCGCCCCAGATTCCGAACTTCTCACCGTTGGCCAGGGCATATTCCAGGCATTGTTGGCGTACTTCGCAGCCCCGACACACCTCTTTGGCTTCGCGGGTGGAGGCACCGCGTTCGGGGAAAAAGAGGTCGGGGTCCACTCCCAAGCAATTGGCCTGGTCTTGCCATGCGCGGTCGTCACCTTCCGTCGCTTCAATTCGTTGATTCACTGAGTCCTTCTTCCTACCCCGCCCAAATAACAGCCGTGTCATTCTGACAGATGGACGGGTGCAATTGCAAGTCGGACGGTCGAGCCGACGAGCGACAACGTCGAGCGACGCCCGGTCCGACTAACTCGCTCGGCGACGACCACCAGTGGCGCGCAGCAATCGCTTGTGTTCCAAGAAGTCCACCAGCACGTACTCACCGAGGGTCTCTGGTGTGGTGAAGAACGCCCGTCCTTTGTTGATTGCGGTGAGTTGCTCGATGAAACTGCGCAAAGCACCATCGGCGTCGAGCATGAAGGTGTTGATCCGAATGTCGTCACGCGTGCAACGCATGACCTCGCGCAGGGTGGTTTCAATCGTGGAGTATGCGGGCGGATAGCTGAAGAACACCTCCCCGTCGGGGCGAATATGTGCCGTTGGTTCACCATCCGTAATCATGATGATTTGCTTGGTGCCCGACTGGCGGGCCAACATGCGTCGGGCAAGTGCGAAACCATGCTGCATATTTGTGCCGTAGACGAAGTCCCAGGACACTTCGGGGAGCTGGTCGTGGCGCAACTCGCGAGCCGTCTCGCTGAATCCAACGAGGCCCAAGTAGTCCCGTGGGAACTGCGACGAAATCAGCGAATGCAGGGCCATGGCCACCTTTTTGGCGGGTAAAAAGTTGTCTCGCATCGGCATGGACAGCGAAAGGTCCACCATCAACACGGTGGACGACCGAGTGAGTTGCTCGGTCTGATCGATCTCAAAGTCGTCCGGGGAGAGCCTCAATGGCAATCCGCCACCTTGCCGACGCAGCGTGTTGCGGAGCGTTTGCTGCAGGTCGAGGTGAAACGGGTCGCCATACTCATATGGCTTGGTGTCATGCGCCCGTTCATGCCCGGTGCCAATGCGCTCGATTCGGTGTTGGCCGAGAGTGTCACGCTCCAACTGGCCAAACAGGTCGCTCAGAGCCTGCTTTCCGATTTTTCGCAATCCTCTCGGTGTGAGCTCCAGACGTCCTTCCTTTTGATCGACGAGTCCCGCCTGTCGGAGGGTCTCCGTCAGTCGTGCAAGCCGATCCAACGACTCCGCCGTCACGTCACCCAGGAGGTCTCGAACCTTGTCGAGATCCACTTCTTGCAGCGCAGACGGCGAGGTGGCGTTCTGCAGGAACTGCTCGAGATCATTCAGATCACTCAGTTCTTGCATGCTTCGCAAGGCCTCGCCGAAAGGCATTGGTTGGTCGCCCGTGAATTCCTGCGAGTCGCCCCACCCCATGTTGGGGAACATTGCCTGCATGTTGGCATTGAGTCGCTGCATCTGCTCACGAACTTCGTTGTCGCCAAGCATCTGGTCGGTGAGCTCCTGCAACTCGGCACGTTGTTCGGGAGTCATCGAGTTGAGAATGGCTTGGGCTGCTGCCATGCGTTTGGCGATTAGTTCGAGGAGTTCGTCGAGTGTGGCAGGGTTCTCCGGGAAGAACTCCCCGAACTTCTTCATGAATTCTTCGAACTGTGGATCCTCGCCGCGCTGCCGACGCTCGATCATGTCGTTGAGTGCTTTCATCATCTCGTTCATCCGCGCCAGCGCTTCGGGAGTGATGTTCTCAATGCCACTTGCCACTTGCTCGAACTGACGTTTGGAAAGCTGATCCCGCAGTCGCTCGGAGAGTTGCTCGAAACGCAACTGTGCCTCTGGAGACTGAAAGTCATAGTGCGACAACGCTTCGATCTTGCGGGCCAAGTCATCGGGAAGCATGTCGAGTTGCAGTCGACGGTTCATCGCTGATTCCTTGGCTACGTCGGCACGACGGGCATCACCTGACTCCATCGCGGCACGCTCCGCTGAATCAACGGCAAGACGTTCTTCGTCCACGATGTCGTTGAGCTCGCTGGCCACATCGTCGAACTCGTGCCCGACGTTCCCCCGCTCACGAATTTCTTTTCGCTTTTCCCGGAGACGCTCTAGCGCTTGTCGGATGCCTTCGATGTTCCGACCATTGCGATCGCGCAATCCCTGCTGCATGATGCGACGCAGGGCTGCGTTCGGGTCGCCGTGGTGAATGAGTTCATCCGTTATCTCACTCAACAACGAGTCGGCATCGAGCTCGAAACCCTTCTGGGTACCATCCCAGCGCGAATACGTAAAACGAAGGCCCACGTGCGAACCGTAGCATGAGGGGCACGATGCGTTACCCACGCACGATCATTTTCGTCGACCTCTCGGGGTTTACCTCGTTCATTCAGCGCACGGACGACGACCAAGCCAAAGCCATGCTGAAGGACTTCCGTGAGGTTTCACGTGACCTTGCGTCCGAAGTGGGGGTCCGCATTGCCAAGCACCTCGGCGACGGTTTCATGGCCATCGCGGTGGAACAGAATGCTGGCGTGATTTTTGCTCTCGAGCTTCAGCGACGATTCGCCGAGCGCCTCGGGGAACTTCGACTTCGTATCGGGATTGCCTCCGGGCTCATCATCTTGTTCGAAGGTGAGGACTACATCGGCGACGCCCCGAATCTGGCGTCACGACTGTGTGATGAAGCCGCAAACTACGGAATCCTCATGCCCACCGAGGATGCGGTACATCTGCCAGAAGGCATCACCGCCGAACCCGTCGGTTACTTCAACCTGCGTGGCTTCGACCACCCCGTGCACGCCTCACGACTCGTGGGACTTGCTCCCACCAAGTACCGCAATGACACCGGCGAACACTGGACTCGCACACCGTTCGCGGTGTGAGTTCAGTGCAAGATTGCCACTAGACCGCTGCGGAACGCCCGCGATACACGGCTCGACCACCCGATGCGTCCTTGTTGAGTCGCTTCGCCAAGTGCAAACCTTCCAACACGAACTCCACTGCACTGGCGATTGCAGCGGGCGACTCGTTGCCATCGCCGAGCTTCACTGCGAGCGCCCGTAACTCCGGAACTTGTTTGGCAAACTCCAGGAGATCCGTTGACGACACATCTTCTCCGGTGTTCGCAACAGCACCGGCCTCGAATGCCGCCACGACTTCCTTGGTTTTGTCGCCGGACACTCGGCGTTTGAACACTTGGAGCACAGCACCACGTAGCAATTGTTCGAACACTGCACCTTCTCGTCCGTCGTCGACGCTTTCAATCTCGATCTTTCCGGCGGTGGACGCCACCAGCGCATCGAGATCGCTCACTCGCGGTGCAACCGCAGATTCTCCTGCTCGAAGCCCACGGCGGACGGCATTTGCTGCAAGCAATTCATGGTTGCTCACCGACACGCGAACGCTCACGCCACTGCGTTGGCTCACATTGGCGTTCGCACGTGCCAGGTGACTGATCTCGGCAACGATTTCTTCCATGAATGCCGGGTAATACACCGCTACGTCACCGATGGTTGCCGGGCGCGCCTCTTGTCGCACGATCGCCATCTCCGTGGCAACATCGAGTGGATAGTGGGTACGAATCTGGCTGCCGAAACGATCCTTCAATGGAGTGATGATGCGGCCTCGGTTGGTGTAGTCCTCCGGGTTTGCTGATGCAACGAGCAGGACATCGAGCGGGAGTCGAATCTTGTAGCCGCGTACCTGCACATCGCGTTCTTCCAGCACATTCAGCAAACCCACTTGGATGCGCTCCGAGAGGTCGGGCAACTCGTTGATGGCAAAGATCCCACGATTGGTGCGCGGCACCAATCCGTAATGCAGGGTGAGTTCGTCGCTGAGATAACGACCCTCGGCGACCTTGATGGGATCAACTTCGCCAATGAGGTCCGCAATGGAGGTGTCCGGAGTGGCCAGTTTTTCCCCATAGCGATCATCGCGATGCACCCAGCTGATTGGAGTGTTGTCTCCATGCTCGGCTACGGCGTCGCGAGCGTGACGTGACACGGGTTGATACGGATCATCGTTGATCTCGCTCCCCGCCACGATGGGCATCCACTCATCAAGCAACCCGGTGAGCGAACGAATGATGCGTGTCTTTCCCTGGCCGCGTTCACCGAGGAACACGATGTCGTGGCCAGCCAACAGCGCGTTGTGCAACTGCGGCATCACGGTGTCGTCGTAACCAAGAATGCTTTCGCTCAGCGGCAGTCCTGCTCGAATTCGTGCGACGGAGTTCTCACGAATCTCCTCTTTTACCGAGCGCGACTTCCAGCCCGATGCCTTCAATTGTCCGAGAGTGCTCGCTGTTGGTTTCATCGCCCTTCACCGTAGACGGTGCACACGATCCAGTCGGAGTTGAGCCCACAACGCACGGGATTCACACACTTTGGCAGCAACTTCGTGAAGAAACACCGCCGGTTCCGAAGCGAGGTCTTACTGCTATTTGGTCGGTGGCTTGGCCGTGTCGGTCGTTGAACGTTGACCGGACTTGCTTCCGGCTTTCGAGCGTGGAACCGTCGTTCGAGTGGTGGCTTTCGTCCTGGTGTTTGCGACTGGGCGTGTGCCAATGGTTGAACTACTCGAACCCGGTGTCGGTGCAGAGTCATCCCCCGGTGCAGCATCTGACGGTATTGGTGTCGACATCACCTCGCCAGTACGAGTCACGACCACCACTTGGACGTCGTCGGCGCTCGATCCATTGGCCGGGATCGAAACCCGCTTGGCTTCCTCGGGTGTGACGGACTTCCACAATTGTCCGTCCTTATAAATATGAATCAGAGCACCCTTTGGCGCAGTGACTTCCACTCGCAGCACCTGACCAATCGCGCGAATCGCCGCCGGCAACGGGCGCGTCAACGCTGGCAGGGATGGGGGCGGAGTCCCAATGGCCGGGCGCACACCAGCGGCCGGCGCTGCAGTGCGTGCTGGGGCGACCGGGGCTACTGGATTTGAGGTCGCAGTCGATGGTGTTGTGGTTGACGTCACGGTCGGTGACGTGGTCGTCGGTGACGTTGTTGTGGGGGCTGCAGCACGGGAGGGGCGCGCCAACGTCGACGTAGTTGTCGCCGGTTCGTCGTCGTCCCCACCGCCGCCTCCGCCACCACGATCTCCTCCTCCGCCACCATCGCCTCCGCCACCGCGCGATGGAAGCGTCGTGGTCGTCACGACGGACGTCGAGGTGGTGGATGTGGTGGAAGTGGTTGATGTCGTGGTCGGTGCATCATCATCAGCGTTTGGTACCGGCGTAAGCAACGAGTACACCAATCGGTTGGGTGAACCGATACCTGGATTGCTAACGACGTTTCGCGTTGCCGACGTAGCAATCGCCGATGCAACATCCGCCGGCGACATCGAGGGATTCTGTGACAACGCCAATGCCGCGACTCCTGCGACATGTGGCGCAGCCATCGAGGTACCCGACATCGAGCGCGTCGCACTGTCGGAGGTGTGTCCTGCCGACACAATGTTTGAGCCGGGCGCAAACACATCCAAGCACGAGCCGAAATTGGAGAACGACGATCGATCGTCGCTTGAGGTGGTCGACCCCACGGTGATGGCGAGCGGTTCGCCGGCTGGCGACACCGTGCACGCACTTACGTTGGAGTTTCCTGCCGCGACCACGAACGTGACACCATCCGCAACGCCTCGCGCCACCGCCAGATCGAGTGCCGCAGAACGAGGACCACCAAGACTCATGTTGGCAACTGCCGGAACACCACTCTGGTGGTGAGTGATGATCCAATCGATTCCGGCGATGATGTCCGAGGTACTTCCCGAACCACTGCAATTCATCACGCGAATCGGCACCACCAAGGCGGCTGGCGCAACGCCGTAGTTGGTGCCGGCAATTGTGCCCGCAACGTGCGTGCCATGGCCGTGACAGTCACTACTGCCATTGCCGTCACTGATCGTGGAGAATCCAGTAGCCACACGTCCAGCAAGGTCGCTGTGGGTGGCGCGCACGCCGGTATCCACGACGTAGGCGGTAACGCCTGCCCCCGACTGTGTACGTGAGTATCGAGTGTCAAGAGGCAACACGCGTTGGTCGATGCGGTCCAATCCCCACGACAGTGTCGTGACACCATCGTTGGTCTCCGCACGCGGTGTGACAGGTTCGGATGCTGCCGATGCACTGCTGGTGCCAGCGCTGTTGGTTGCGGTAACTACAAAGGTGTACGCGGTGCCGTTGGTGAGTCCAGCGATGGAACACGTCAACGCTCCGGAAGTTACGCACGTACGACCGCCCGGTGACGCAGTCACCGTGTAGGCAGTGATGATTGCTCCACCATCGCTCTCTGGCGCCGACCAATAGACCGTTGCCTGGGCATTCCCCGCGACTGCACGCACGTTCAATGGAACAGACGGCTTCTGGGCGGGTGGGGCTTCGGTGAATCGCCAGTTGAGTGTCGTCGCGCCCTTGCGATTGCCGTAACCGTCGATGGCCACCCAGTACGTGGTGTCCAATCTCGGGATCACTTCGACTCGGCTCCAGTTGCCTCCAGGTGCATCGTCATTCGTGGTAATCGTGGTGAGCGCGTTCACAGCACTGCCCGTGTACACGCCGAGCAGCGTGTCGAAGTCACTACCTTGCGTATCGATCACCACGGTGCCGGCCCGATTGAGGTTGAACGAATACCAGAGTGATGCTGAGGCACCGTAACCCCCGTGACTTGGCTCGCCGGTTTCACGCGTTGCCGATCGGGTGGAGCTGGTGAGACGAACCAACGTTCCTGATTGGCAGTCGTCGCCACACACGATTGCAGTAGCACCGGCAAAAGCATCGTTCACCAATGGCGGCAGTGGAACCACGGGGCTGGACGCTGTTGAGGGTGAGCCGCGACCGGCGGAGTTCACCGCACTCACACGGAATACGTGCGCAACACCAGGAGTAAGGTCGCGCAACGACGACAAGGTCGCAGTGCTCGTGCCGTCAACGTAGGTTGTCCATGACGCGCCAGCATTCACCGAATACTCCACGATGTAATCGGTAACTGGTGCGCCGCCATCGCTCTCCGGCGCCTCCCAGTCGAGCTCCACAACGGCTGGCGTCGCGGTGCCCATGACGTTGACTGGCTGGCCCGGCGCCGCTGGTGTAAGAGGAGTCATCGGGTCTGTGGGTTCCGAGACAGGACCAATACCTACTGCGTTGTACGCCTTCACTCGGAAGATGTGGGCTATGCCATCGGCAAGATCGGTGACGGTACGTGACATGTACTGACATGTACAACCTTCCACACCGGTGTTCTGGGGCCATGCGATCCAGCTCGAACCATTATCCGTCGAGTACTCAATCGTGTAACCGCGCAATCCACTGCCACCGTCGGAGGTCGGCTTTTCCCAGCGCAACGTGATTCGGCGAGCACCCGCCTCGGTGGCTCGAACATCTTCAGGGGCGCTTGGTATTCCCGGTGCTTGCGGCGAGGTCGCCACAGAGGGTTCGGAATTTCCTGCCGAATTGGTGGCGCGCACTCGGAAGAGGTACTCGCGTCCCGACACGAGGCTGTACACGGTGGTGTACCAGATGCCGCCCGCACGCCCGCCGGTGCCGGTTACTACCGAAGTAGACCATGACGAACCGCCGTTACTCGATTGTTCGACAACGTAGCCGGTGATGAAACCGCCACCATCCGTTGCAGGAATCCGCCATTCAAGAGCGATGGACGTCGCCATCACTGTCGTGATGCTGAGATCTCGAGGTGCGCTTGGGGCATTTACTTGCCATGGCACTGCAGTTGCAGTGGTCGATACGGCACCCGTACCGACATCGTTCTTCGCGCTCACCCGGAAGAGATGCGTGGTGCCATTGGTCAAACCTGTCACCGTCGCCGTCAAGGCTGCGGAAACCCCATCGACGAACGTCGTCCAGGAATCACCAGAGTCGAACGAGTACTCAATGACGTAATCGGTAACCGCAGATCCTCCATTGTGGCTCGGCGCGCTCCAACGCAACACCACCTGAGCCGCACCGGCCGTTGCAGTAAGTCCTGTCGGTGCTGTTGGAACCCCGATGACGGCTCGAACCACGTCACTCGTTGGGCTCGTGCCGCTGGAGTTCTCTGCGCTGACCCGAAATGAGTAGGTAACGCCATTGGTGAGTCCTGTGACGATTGCCGTGGTGGATGCGGAGATGCCGTCAGCAAACGTGAGCCATGTCGAACCGGAGTTTGCAGAGACTTCCACCTTGTAGTCGGTGATGCTGGCACCACCACTTTGGGTTGGTGCAGTCCAGCTCAGCGATGCTTGGCCAACTCCTGCAACCACGGTGAGCCCTTGTGGTGCACTTGGCGCTTCTGGAGTTGGTGGTGTCCAGCGTGAGCGTGTGTACAGGAGCCGATTAACCGACCCGGTTCCAGCATTGGTAACCACGTCGGGAGTGGCATACGACGACAGCATCGTTGCAACGTCATTCGGTGACAATCCGGGATTCTCCTCCAGCAGTAGTGCGACTGCGCCGGCTACGTGTGGGGCTGCCATGGATGTTCCCGACAACATGACGGTTTCAATGGATGATCGATGGCCGGCAGAGAGGATGCTGACACCAGGCGCAAAAATGTCAAGCAGGGAGCCGAAGTTGGAGAAAGATGCCCGTGCGTCATTCGACGACGTTGCGCCCACGGTGATGGCTGAGGGCTCCGAGGCTGGCGAGAACGTGCTTGCGTCACGGCGACTGTTCCCTGCTGCCACCACCATGGTGATGCCGTCAGCAACGGCATTGGCCACCGCCAGATTCAGTGAAGTGTTTCGGTTACCACCCAAGCTCATGTTGGCGACAGCAGGAACGCCCGCTGCGTGATGTTGAATCATCCAGTTGACACCTGCGATGACGTTGAACATGCTGCCGCTTCCGGAACATGACAACACTCGAATGGGCACGATGGTGACCGCCTTGGCAACACCAACTGTTTGCCCACCGACAGTGCCGGCTACGTGGGTACCGTGCCTGTTGCAGTCCTCGGTGCCGCGACCGTCGTGCACATGGGTGCTACCGGCTACCACTCGCCCACCGAATTCACGGTGGTCACTGCGTACGCCGGTGTCGATGATGTAGGCGTTCACGCCCGCCCCGGTGAAGTTGTAGGAGTAGTTGTTGTCGCGACTCGCCGATCGTTGATCGATGCGGTCGAGTCCCCACGACGGCGGGTTGGCCTGATCGGCTTCGATGCCCACCACGGTGTTCTCCTCGATGAGCGTCACATTGGGGTCACTTGCCAAAAGCGAAAGTTGCGACTTGCTGAGTCGAGCGCCGAAGCCATTGATGGCGGCGGTCAAGATGCCGAGCACATCCACCCCATTGTCAGCCTGTGCCGCCGCAAAAGCAGAAGCGCCGACGCCGGCACGCAACGTAACGATGTATTCACCGGGAATCGGGTCGCCGATGGCGAGGTCGTCTATCGACGGCACGACGGTGGTGCTGGTTGTCGATGAACTCGTGGACGTGGTAGTGCTCGACGTCGATGAACTCGTGGACGTGGTGGTGCTCGACGTCGACGAAGTAGTCGTTGACTCCTGCGTATCGATCACCGACATCACGGAGTCGGGCTCCACGATCAACACTTGCGAGTCGTTCTTCAGGCGACGAACATCTGCGCTGTCGAGTTCAGCGACGAATCCCTTCACCTTGCTGGAAAAGACATCACTGACCTCATTGCCGAGCGAAGTTTCCTTGTTCACCTTTGCAGCAACACTGACGGAGTCCTTCAGAATGACGATGTAGTCCTTGGTGTCGCCGCCCGCCACTGCGGGTACCGCGCTCACAGCTGCCGCAGGTACGACCGGCAACAACGCCATGAGCGAAACCGCTCCAAGGCACAGTGCTACCAAGCGACGAATCCTCACAACCACCTAACGGCAGGGTACCCCGTATCTGTAACAGGATTTTTCAACATTTTCGCAGGGGCGTTTCGGCCGCCGCACCACCTACCGTGGAGGCCATGTCAGATCCGCAACGCTTGTCCAACACTTCATCAGTCGCCGTGGTGACCGGGGCCAATTCCGGCATTGGTCGTGCCACCACCCTGGCCTTTGCCCAGGCGGGCTACCACGTGTTTGGCACCGTTCGCGGGCTGGCCAAGGCCGACAAGTTGCTCACCAAAGCACGCGACTTGAATGTCGCCGATCGGCTCACCCTGGTGGAAATGGACGTTGGCAACTCAACATCCGTCAGCACGGGGTTTGCCCAGATCTTTGCTGCCGCACCACACGTCGACGTACTCGTCAACAACGCTGGTGTGGGCGGAAACTCCGTGACCGAGGAATGCCCGATCGACACCTACACCGAGGTCTTCAACATCAACCACAATGGCTCGGTTCGATGCATCCAAGCGGTGTTGCCAGGCATGCGTGAACGCGGTCGCGGCGCAATCGTCAACGTGTCATCCGTCGTTGGAAAAATCACCGCAATCGCACAGTCGCCTTACTACGTATCCAAATGGGCGGTGGAAGGAATGAGCGAAGGTCTCGCCCATGAACTCGCACCATTTGGAATCCGTGTTGCAATCGTTGAGCCAGGCATCACGCGCAGTTCCATTTTTGGTAAGAACATCGACGCGCCGAACCAATCGGGTGCATACGACGCTCACTATCGCCGGCTCTTTGCGTTTTATGCCGCAGGCATCACCAACGCAACACCGGCCGAAGAGGCGGCAGCCACCATTCTCGAAGCAGCAACAACACCCGTACCGCGACTCCGCTGGCATTGTTCCTGGGGAGCAGAGGAACTTCTTGCAGCGCGTGCTGCAATGAGTGATGAAGAGTGGGTGTCGTTCGGTCGCCATCTCGATGACGAGGCGTACTACGACGAATTTCACGCACGCTTCGGTCTGGACATCCGCCCTCAGCAATAGTCTGGAACGGTGACCACACTTCCTCCCCCCACATTGCAACCAACCACGAACTCGGCGGCACGAGCCGCCGCTGCCCACAAGGTATACGGATCGGGTGACAGCGAGGTTCGCGCACTCGACGGCATCGATGTGGCCTTCGAGAAGGGTAAGTTCACCGCCATCATGGGCCCAAGCGGCTCGGGTAAGTCCACCCTCATGCATTGCATTGCGGGGCTCGACTCACTCACCAGCGGAAGCGTGTTCATCGGCGACACCAACCTTTCGTCGCTCAATGACAAGGAGCTCACCGAATTGCGTCGTGAGAAGGTGGGTTTCGTGTTTCAGGCATTCAACCTCATCCCCACGCTGAATGCCTACGAAAACATCACCTTGCCCCTCACCTTGGGGAAGAAGAAGGGCGACTCCGCGTGGATCGACCGTGTGATCGACACCATTTCGTTGCGCGATCGGTTGGATCACCGCCCAAGCGAGTTGTCGGGCGGGCAACAGCAGCGAGTTGCCATCGCCCGAGCGCTGGCGAGCCAACCCGACATCATCTTCGCCGACGAGCCAACCGGAAACCTCGACTCCAAAACCGGTTCGGAAGTGCTGACATTCATGCGCCGTGCCGTGACCGACCTCGGACAAACCATCGTGATGGTCACCCACGATGCCGTCGCAGCCAGTTACGCGGATCGAATCGTCTTTTTGGCCGATGGACGTGTCGCGGGCGAAATGTTCTCGCCGACGGCACAAAAGGTTCTCGACTACTTGAAGCGCCTCGGCGAATAGGTCCCCGATGTTCCGCCTCGCAATAAAGATGACGCTTGCCCGTACGGGTCGGCTGGTACTGACGTCGCTGGCCGTCATTCTCGGCACGGCGTTCCTCTCTGGAACGTTCGTTTTCCGCGACACGATCAATCAGACGTTTGACCGGTTGTTCGCCGACGTGTTCCGTGACGTCGATGCCTACGTACGCTCCACCACGTTCTTGGAACTCGACTTTGGCGGCGAACAGCGCGCTGCGACCCCCGTTTCCGTGCTCGACACCGTGCGCGGCATCGAGGGTGTCACCTCGGCCACCGGCGACATTCAGGCGTTTGCCCGAGTCATCGGCAAGGACGGCGAACCGCTCGGCAGCGAGGGCAACGGCCCACCCACGTTCGGTGGTATCGCGTCGGCAGATTCGGCGGGCTTGTGGTCAATCGAAACGGGACGTCTACCGGTGGGCCCGAATGAAGTCGTCCTTGACACTGCCACCGCCGACAATGGTGATTTCGTCGTCGGCGACAAGGTGCGTGTGGTTGCAGTACGTGGTGCTCGCGAATTCACTTTGGTGGGTATCGCAAGCTACGGCGACATCTCATCACCTGGTGGTGCCACCTTTGCATTGTTCGATCAACCGACGGCGTCGGAGTTTCTGCTGCAGCCAGGCTTCGTTGATGCAATCCTGGTCGAAGGCGACGACTCCGTCAGCGACGAGGTGTTGGCGCAACGCATCAACGAGGCTCTCCCCGCTGACCTGAGACTGGAGACCCTCACGGGTGCCGAAATCACTGCCGAGGTGCAGGGGCAGATCAAGGACGTACTCAACATTTTCTCCACGTTCCTAATCGTGTTTTCCTACATCGCGTTGGGCATCGGCTCATTCGTCATCTACAACGTGTTCTCCATCACCGCTGCTCAACGTCAACGTGAGAACGCTCTCCTTCGAGCGATCGGCGCCAGCCGCCGACAGGTGTCGCGTGCGCTGCTGTTTGAGTCATCGGCCATGGGAATCGTTGGTTCCGTCATCGGGTTTGGTATCGGAATTCTGCTTTCCCAGTTGCTGAATGCGTTACTCAAGGCCACTGGATTCGAGGTTCCCACCCAAGGTTTGGCCATCGCACCAAATTCGTTCATCAACACCCTCGTTGCGGGAGTCCTCGTCACCGTCTCTGCTGCATGGTTTCCGGCACGACGTGCTGGACGAGTGCCCCCACTCGCTGCGCTCCGTGACACCGCGCTCGACACGGCAGGAAGCATCTCGCGTCGCGTCATCATTGGTATGGTGCTCGTCGTCGCCGGAGGCGCCGGCATGGTGGCAGCCATGAACGACGCACCAATCCAGATACTCGGCCTCGGGGTGCTCGGCGTGTTCTCTGGCATCCTCGTGCTCGGTCCTGCCATCGCTCGACCGATTGCGCTCTCCATTGGCTTCCCTGTTGCCAAGTTGCGAGGTGCAAGTGGTGTGATGGCACGCCAAAATGCGGCTCGCAACCCCAAGCGCACATCGCGAACCGCAGCTCCCGTGTTGCTTGGTGTCGCACTCGTGACGGCGTTTACCGCACTCGCCGCAAGTATCCGCTCCGAGATTCGAGACACATTCGGCGATGCGTTCAGCGGTGACATTGCTCTCACGGTCGACTCGCAGGGTTTCGGCGGCATTCCCCTCACCATCACCGATCAGATTTCCGCACTCGACGGGGTTGCCCAAGCAACCGGTGTCGGGTTCACCTCGGTTCGTCTGATTGATCCGAACGAACCTGCTTCCGCAACGCAGGCAGGGGCCTCGCAACGCGGAGTCTTCGTGCAAACCATCAACCCGTCAACGATTGTCGGTCTGTTTGATTTGGGGGTGACGGAGGGTGATCTCACCACGCTCGGTCGGGACGGCATCTTCGTGGATGCCGACCGCGCACAGAGCAAGGGCTGGGACATTGGTTCACGGTTGCAAATCATTCGAGTCGACGGTGTGGTGGTGGATGCCGAGGTGCGCGGCTTCGTATCCGGCGACACCAGTTTCGCCAATTACGTGGCCAGTCGCGACATGTTCGCCGATGCCCCATCACCGATCTTCGATGCATTCGTCTATATCAAGGTGGCCGAGGGTGCCGTGTTCGACAACGTGCGTGATCGTATTGCTGCCATTAGCAGTGATGCAGGTATCGGCACATTGCAAACCAAGGACGAGTTCATCGACGATCAAGCCGCCCAGATCAATCAGGTACTGGCGCTGATCTACGGATTGCTCGTTCTCTCCATCATTATCGCGATCGTCGGTATCGTCATCACACTGCTGTTGTCGGTGTTCGAGCGACGTCGCGAAATCGGATTGCTACGAGCCGTCGGAATGACCAAGTCGCAAGTACGCACCACAGTGCGCTGGGAAAGTGTCATTACGTCGCTGCTCGGTGCGGTGTCGGGTGTCGTGCTCGGCATCGTGATGGGCATCGTGGTGGTTGCTGCGCTGAGCGATGAGGGTGACATCACATTCCGACTTCCTGTGAATGCCACCTTGTGGATCGTCTTCATCTCGTTCGTCCTTGGTGTTGTCGCTGCGGTCTATCCCGCATGGCGTGCCACCAAGGTCAATATCGTCGAGGCAATTTCCGCCGTCTAACGCTCTTTATGGAATCGGCTCAACGCTCTTCCAGGGGCTGGGCAAACATCTTTGCTGCCGGGTGTTGATCGGTTGGCGTATCGTCTGCGAGTCGTCGAGGTGCGGTGACGGGTGGCGTGTGCATCGTTTGACACCCGGCGCACCAGTACAACACACGATTGGCTTCCCCGTGATGCGTCACGCGAACGAGGTCACCGCAGCGACCACATGCCTTTCCTTGTCGTCCGTACACCGCGAGGCCACCATCCACGGCTGATGTGGTGACTCGATTCACGCGCTGCAAGTTTGCACGCAGCATCTCGTGCGCGAGGGAAACAAGTTCGCGACATTCATCTTCTGACAGTTCGCTTACTTTTGACCACGGATTCAACTCGCACGCCCACAGCAGTTCGCAGCGGTACACATTGCCAACTCCACACATCACGCGCTGGTCCAACAGCACTTCGGCAATGGTGGTCTCTGGTGGATCGTACGCGCGCATACGAACTACGCACTCGTCGATGTCAGGGTGCTCGTGACACAAATCCGGTCCGAGCCGACCAAGGATTGGATGTCGACGCGGATCAAAGTCGCGATACGTCTCCACCACTGGTGCCGAGAAGCACACCGCAACCCAATCGGCAACGCCGATGACGGCTCGCGCACGATGCGGTGGCTTGCGCCATCGCTCGCCCACTCTATAGACGTGCCACGAACCCGTCATGCGCATGTGCGTGTGCAGCACCACACCGTCGTCCCACACGATTTCCAGATGCTTGCCGTGACTTCGTACTTCTTCGATGGTCTGTCCGATTCGCGGAAGAACACCTTCCAACCGTGGCGCTTCGAATCGCACCATCTTCTTGCCAATCAGGGCAATACGTAGTGCTGCTGCACTGCGATAGATGGTGTCGCCTTCTGGCATACGCAAAGAGTATTCGTCACGAACCCCACGGCGAGTGATTGTTCGGTCGATTTTCTCCCTAGGTTGGGTCTCGTGAACGACCGGCCGAACTCCAACGACTCCGATGACGCCAACATGGTGCGTCGCGCTGCCCAGCGCTACGGCACCGTTGGTGCGATGTTGGCGGGCGGCATGGTCGCCTTCGATCGTCTGCTCGGTCGCAAACCCAAGGAAGAACCCGCGGTGGTAATCGAGGCAGCCACCGAACCCGAGGACATCAACGATGGGATTTCGCTCACTCTCGAACAACCTGACGGTGAACCATTACAGGTGTTTGCACCACCCCCTGGACGTCGCCGTTCACGCGCGCGACGTCGCCGCCGAACCTCGTAGTTCTCTCCACCGTTCCAGCAACGGTGATGAGCTACGGCAGTGCGCCAACAGACGCAAGCGCCAAGCGAAGGAGCCGATCGTGCCCGCTCGTCATCTCGCGGCGCACCGATTCGCTCACGGCTTCGGCGGGTGAATACCATGCCAAATCGAGGGCCGCTTGGGTGGGTTGGCAATCCCCCGACACCGGCACCACGAACGCCAGGCTCACCGCGTGTTGACGTGGGTCGTGAAAACCCGAGATTGAAGGGTCGGGAAAGTACTCCACCACGGTGAACGGGGCAGGCTCGGGCGGAATCTTCGGTAGGGCGAGTGGACCAAGATCCTTCTCCAGATGTCGCAAGAGGGCTTCGCGAATCCGCTCATTGAGCAACACGCGACCCGACACCACGGTGCGCGAGATGCTGCCATCGGGAGTCTGGCGAAGCAACATTCCCACATGAGTGACATTGCCCATGTCATCGACACGAACGGGAACCGCGTCCACGTACACCAACGGCACCTGATCGCGAACGGCGTTCAACTGCTGAGGGTCCAACCAATTGGTTCGGGTGTCGATGCGATCGGTCATGTGAGGGTTCCTTGGCACGCTGAAGCGCGGTTGGGTCATGCGCGACGACCTAGTCTTCGCGCATGACTCGTGGAGAAAAACTACTCGCTTTCTTCCTGCTCGGTGCAGGGATTTCACACTTCGTAAATCCGGATTTCTTCGATGCCATCGTTCCGCCCGCCCTGCCAGGGTCGGAGCGCTTGGCCACGTATCTGAGCGGTGTTGCCGAAATCGCCGTCGGTGTGGCCGTCATCGTGCAACGAACACGACGTGTTGCGCTGTGGGCTGCTGCGGCACTCTTTATTGCCGTATACCCCGCCAATCTCTATATGGCGTGGGACTGGCGTGACCGGGAACTCTCCGAGCGCCTCGTGGCCTACGGGCGACTTCCATTGCAGATTCCGATGGTGTGGTGGGCGGTGGCTGCCGCCCGACGACATCAGAGCTTGGAGACGTCAACCGTAGGTGGAATCAACACCTGATCAATCACGTGGACAACGCCGTTGGATGCCTCCACGTCGGCGTGATGGCGTGCGGCTCGCCACCCCCGACGGGCACTCCTGCCTCGTTCAGCAGGTCGATACAAATCTTCCGAGCTCCTGCGCTCACAATTTTCATTGTGCCAGCGAATCGGCACTCGTTGCTACCGACGCTTATAACCGATTGTGTTGGGAGTAGTTACCAGTTACCTGCGACGTATTTGGTTTCGAGAAATGCCAGGAGGCCGTCATGTCCGCCTTCACGCCCGAGGCCTGACGCCTTCACCCCGCCGAATGGTGCGGCTGGGTCGCTGACGAGGCCGCGGTTGAGGCCGATCATTCCGGTGTCGAGTGCCTCAGCAAACCGCAAACCCTTTCCAACGTCGCGCGTAAAGACATACGACACCAAACCATGTTCTACCGAGTTGCAGTGGCGGAGAATGTCGTCGGCATCGCTGAACCTCACGATTGGCGCCACTGGCCCGAACACTTCGTCCTTGAGAATTGCTGCGTCGAATCCCACATTGGTGATCACCGTCGGGTGATACCCGAACGATGCATCGCCCGCACGTTTGCCACCGCAGACCACGGTTGCACCGCTCGCTACTGCACCGTCGACCAGTGACGCAACGTTGTCCTGTTGCGTCCGCGAGATGAGCGGCCCCACGTGCGTGGCGGCATCCAATCCGTTGCCGAGCACCAGTGAGGACATGCGTTGTGCGAACATGTCGACGAATTTGTCGTGAACTCGTTCATGTACGAAGAATCGATTCGCTGCCGTGCAAGCCGCGCCACCATTGCGCATCTTGGCCAACATTGCGCCGTCAACGGCAACATCGAGGTCGGCATCATCAAACACCACCAATGGCGCGTTGCCGCCCAACTCCATGGAGCAGTTGATGATTCGTTCGGCGGCTTGAGCCAACAACAACGCACCAACGCGAGTGGAGCCGGTGAACGAAAGTTTTCGTACCTTGCCGGACGACAACATCGCTGACACCGCATCACCTGGCGGATCGGGCACGACGACATTGACCACGCCGTCGGGTACGCCTACGCGACGGAGAATGTCACAGATGGCGATTGCGGTGAGCGGTGTGTCACTTGCGGGCTTCAATACCACGGTGCACCCCGCAGCCAACGCTGGTCCGATCTTGCGTGTGGCCATCGCTGCCGGGAAATTCCAGGGTGTCGCCAACAATGACACGCCAACGGGCTGACGCGATACCAACAGCCAGTTGGCACCGGATGGAGCGCGACGATAATCACCGTCGATTCGTACGGCTTCTTCGCTGAACCAGCGGAAGAATTCTGCGGCATAGGTAACTTCTGCCTTTGCATCAGCGAGCACCTTGCCGTTCTCGCGAACGATCAACTCTGCAAGAGCGTCGTGCTCTGCAATCATCAACTCGAACGCCTTGCGCAACATTTCTGCACGTGCACGCGGTGCTGTCGTGCGCCACTCTGCAAATGCTGCATCCGCTGCGTCGACGGCATCCAGACAATCACGGGTACTGGCGTGTGGGACCGTACCAACGACCGTTTGGTCGAATGGGTTGATGACCTTGACAACTCTCACACGTCCATTGTCGCAGATGATTCAGTAGCCTCGCTGCGTGCCACGCAAGCGTTTGCTCATCGCGCTATTCGTGGCAATCGCCGTGAAGTCATCGGCCTACGGCGTGATGTTCACCATGCTCGACGATTACCGCGAAGAGTTCGGGATCAGTGAAGGCGCATTGGGGTTGGTGATAGCGATCGGCTTCTTCACCTCGTTCTTTGCCCAACTGACCATCGCGCCAATGGCCGACCGGGGACGGTCGCGCCAACTCATCTTCGTTGGGTTGTCGCTGGCGATCATCGGCAACTTTGCCATGGCTTTCTCCGACTCTCTACCGGAGTTGCTGGGAGCACGGTTCCTCTCGGGTGTCGGTTTGGGCTGTGCATTGCCAGCCATGCGACGTGTCATCATCGTGAGCGAGCCCGAGAACCTCGGTCGAAATCTCGGACGAGTGCTGTCGTGCGAAGTGGGTGGATTTGCTGCTGGACCGGTGATTTCGCTCTTTCTCGTGGATTCATTCGGCATACCCGCACCGTTCTTGCTCATCGGCACGGTGTTACTGATGATCTCCGTGGTGATTTTCACCATGCCCATCCCTGAAACCGCCGACGAAGATCACCCGACCGAGCGATTCGCAATGGACCTTCTTCGCGACCGAGCGATTGCCGCTGCGGTGCTCATCGGTATTGCGGTGTTCTTCATGATTGGCACCTTCGACTCGTTGTGGGCACTGATGATGAACGATCTGGACGCCCCGACATGGATGGCAAACACCGGCGTAACCCTGTTCGTGCTTCCGATGGTGTTCATGGCTCCCTACGGTGGTCGCTTCGTGCAACGAGTGGGCCCATTTCGGGCCGGTGGTTTCGGAATGCTGTTTGGTGCTGCGTGCATGGCGTTGTACGGTGCAATCTCCGTGCCGTGGTTGTTGATGGCGGTGTTCTTGGTGCACACCCTGAACGACGGCATGACGGTCACCGGTGCCGGTGTGTCGGTGGGAATGGTCGCGCCGGTCGAACGGCAAGCCGGCGCACAAGGGGTGCTCGGTGGCATGCAAACACTCACCGGTGGAGTTTCGGCTTCGTTTGCCGGCGTGTCGTACGAGGTACTTGGTCGCACCACCACGTTCGTAATCGCCGGTGTGGTGATGACCGTGCTCATCGTTGCCGCACGACTGCTCGCCGGCGAGCGTTGGAACATCCGCGGTGGAACTACGAACACACCTGCACTCGTCTAGGGCAGATGGCGCAACTCGGCTAACCACCATGGCGCATCGCGACGGCGACGGATTCCTCTTCTGTGACTGTGGTCGTGAACATTGGGGCCTCCACGGGGCCGCGGGCCTCCTCCTCGTGCGAACCGATCTGGATACCGCACACGTCTTGTTACAGCTGCGTGCAGGTTGGACTCACGGCGGAGGCACGTGGGCCATCCCCGGCGGTGCGCGTGACTCGCACGAAGACATCGTGTCGGCGGCAATTCGCGAGGCACACGAAGAAGTTGGTGTCGACTCGACACGTATCGACGTGCGGCAGGTATTTGCCGACGACCACGGCAGCTGGCGTTACGACACCGTGATTGCGCTCACGAACGACGATGCGGGTGTGTACGCAGCAAACCACGAGTCAGCAGAAACACGGTGGGTTCCGCTCCACGATGTGGGCGGCTACGACCTCCATCCGGGCCTTGCGGCACACTGGACCAACATCGCAGAACTCATCCGTAAGGAACTTACGGGCTGACCGCCCGTTGAGGAGTCCTACAACGCGCGGGCGTACAACTCGTGCACATCGCCACGAGTTGGATACTTCGCTGTGTTCAAGATGATGAGGTCGCGCAACGCATCCTGCGTGAGATCCGCGATGTTGTCGCTGGTGGCCCCCAACTCGCGCAATCGCTTGTTCGTGCCCACCGTTGCCGAGAGTTTCTCGACGGCGGCAATACCTGCCTCGGGATCGTGCTCAGAGCCCAACGCTTCACCGACATCGGCGTAACGCTCCGCTACGACGTCGCGGTTGTAGCGCATCACGTGCGGCAACATCGTGGCCAATGTCTGGCCATGAGCCTGGTGCAACTGTCCGGAAATCGGGTGGCCAGTCGCGTGCACGAGACCCAACAACGGACCCGACGAAAACGCACGACCCGCGAGATGCGAAGCCACTTGCATCTGCGCTCGCGCTTCAAGGTCGCTGCCGTTGGCCACTGCCTTCGGCAACCACTGACCAGTCAATCGAATTGCGTGCAACGCAAGTGCGTCGGCATACGGATTGGATCCCGCAGAGGTGTAGCACTCGATGGCGTGCGTCAGCACGTCCATGCCACACGCAGCAGTACCACGCGATGGCATACCCACGGTGAGCGTTGGATCCAGAAGAATCGCCACTGGCGCAACGGTTGGGTTACTGAAGGTCAACTTGCGATGCACCTTTGGATTGGTGAGCGTGTCGGTAATGAGACCACCACCGTTGGTCTCCGACGCCGTACCCGACGTGGTGGGAATGGCGATGGTGGGCAAACCAGGTTTGGAGGCTTGCGCTTTCGGAGCAAGCGTTCCAAAGTCGATGCGGTCGTTGGCGTCCAAGTTGGGGGCGAACGCCAAGTGCAGATTGTCGACGCCGTTCGGTGCAGCGAGTGCGATGTACTTGCCGCAGTCCATCACCGAACCACCACCGATGAACACCACCACGGTGCCGTCGATGCCGAAACGATTGAGTGCAGCAACGCCGGCCGCAACGTTCACATCCGTCGGGTTTGGCGACACTTCATCGAACACGAACGTCTTGACACCCGCTTTTTCCAAATTCTCCACGATCGGAGCAACGATTCCTGCTCCACGCACGCCGTGGTCGGTGACAATGAAGGCCTTTTGACCGCGCTTCATCACGTGTTGTGGCAGCGACGCTGCAACTCCCGGCCCCGACACGGTTTCAGACATCACGGCCAGGTTGAACATTCGTTGTGCGGACACCACCGGGCCAGTGGTGCGAGATGCTGCGGCTGGCGCCGTCTTCTTCTTTGTCACCTTCTTCGTGACCGACTTTTTCTTCGCCGACTTCTTTGGTGACTTCTTGCTGGCTTTCTTCGCCGACTTCTTCACGGACTTCTTCTTCAGCGACTTCTTTTTTGCTGTCATGGTGCTTGGGTCCTCCCTGGACGACTACAGGTGCTCGCACCCGTAGTGGTCACGGTAGCAAAGCAATCACATCTCAGGATGGCCCGGAAAACCTCTGCGTTTGCTGGTCGTACTCGGTGACGGGTTGCTTGTCATCTTCGAACCGGCTGATCTCCGCGCGGCCGACCACGTGCCAGTGCACTTCGTCGGGACCGTCGGCCAGTCGTAGCGTGCGTTGGCCTGCATACATGCGTGCCAACGGAGTCCACTGCGAGATTCCGGTACCACCGAATATCTGAATCGCCTCGTCAATGATCTTGCACACTCTCTCGGGCACCATTGCCTTCACCGCACTCACCCAGATACGGGCCTCGGCGTTGCCCATGGTGTCCATTGCCTTTGCACCACGCAACACCATGAGGCGCATCGCTTCGATTTCAATTCGAGCCTTGGCGATTGTCTCAGTGTTCTTGCCGAGCCGTGCAATGGGTTTGCCGAATGCTTCGCGTGAAAGCCCGCGACGCACCATCAACTCCAATGCACGTTCGGCAGCACCGATGGAGCGCATGCAGTGATGGATTCGACCGGGTCCGAGTCGTACCTGGGAGATCTCGAATCCGCGTCCTTCACCGAGCAACATGTTGCTGGCTGGCACGCGCACGTTGTTGAAACGAAGATGCATGTGCCCGTGTGGTGCGTCGTCTTCGCCGAACACTTCCATCGGTCCGAGAATCTCAACTCCTGGAGTGTCCATCGGTACGAGGATTTGTGAGTGGCGCTTGTGCGGCGGTGCATCGGGGCTGGTGAGCAACATGCAAATCATGATCTTGCAGCGCGGATCACC
>SXGT01560830.1_pt1 | contig 40511 bp, 28 predicted proteins | sample 3176221 | NCBI WGS metagenome assembly SXGT01 (sample SAMN11356862, study PRJNA531348) | freshwater metagenome | isolation source: freshwater sample F1-120 | place: China: Fuxian Lake, Yuxi | collected 2017-12-25
GGCCCTGAGCGGCGGCTGGAAAACCCGCGTGGCGATGGCCAAGGTGCTCCTGATGAAGCCCGATGTTCTGCTCCTGGACGAACCGACGAACCACCTCGACATCGAGTCGATCCTGTGGCTCGAGCAGTTCTTGAAGGACACGCGATCCGCGGTGCTGATGACGTGCCACGACAAGGACTTCATGAACCGCGTCGTGAAGCGCATCATCGACATCGATGACGGCGAACTGATCTCCTACACGGGCGACTACGACTTCTTGGAGAAGCAACAGGCCGACCGCGCCACGAAGCAGGAGGCCGCATTCTCCCGCCAGCAGGCGATGCTCGCGAAAATGCAGCGGTTCATCGACCGCTTCGGCACCCACGTCGCGAAGGCTGCGCAGGCGCAAAGCCGGCAGAAGAAGATCGACAAGATCGAGCGCATCGACCCGCCGAAGAAGCGCGTCGTCGTGCCATTCGCGTTCCAGAAGCCGCCGCGCGTCGGCGAGGACGTCGCGATCTGCAAGGGCGTGTCCAAGGCCTACGGCGCCCGGACGATCTACAAGCAGTTTCATTTTGAAGTGCGGCGCGGTGAACGCTGGGCGGTCATGGGCCAGAACGGCGCCGGCAAGAGCACGCTGCTCAAGATGCTCGCCGGCGCGATCACGCCTGACTCGGGCACACTCAAGATCGGGCCGAGCGTGGTCATGGGTTACTTCGCCCAGCAATCGCTCGAAGTGCTCGACCCTGACCTGACCGTGCTCGGACAGATCGACAGCAAGTTCCCGCTGGTGGGCGAGGGCACGAAGCGCACCTTGCTCGGCGCGTTCCAGTTCACGGGAGACGAGCCCGACAAGCGGGTGTCGATTCTGTCCGGCGGCGAAAAGTCGCGCCTCGTGCTCGACGAACCGACGAACCACCTCGACCTCGTCACCAAGCAAATGCTGGTCGAGACGCTGAAGAACTTCGAAGGCACGATGATCTTCGTCAGCCACGATCGCACCTTCTTGCGCGGCCTGGCAAACCGAGTCCTCGACGTCTCGGCGTGTCCAAGCGGCGGCGCGCCGGCGATCTATCCTGGCAGCTACGTCGAATGGGTCGAGAAGACCGGCATGGAAGCGCCGGGCGTCCACGCCTGAGCGAAAGCAGTGCGGGGTTGGCCCGGTCGCATGGGACGCATTGCGGTTCCGCTCGACCGCGCAAGACGTGATTTGGTGTCACGCCTCGGCTCAGCAAGGGTTGGAAAGGGCTTCTTCCAACTGAGCAATCATGACCAGAAGCCCCTTCGTCCTTGCGACCACCCTCTTGGGCGCAAGTCTCTTCGCCCAATCCGACTGGCGCCTCGTGGCGGCCGGCAGTCCATCTGCGCGCATCAATGCGCGCAGCGTCTTTGTGCCAACGACGCAATCCATTGTGCTGTTCGGTGGCGCAGGCCCAGCGGGCTTCCTGAATGACACCTGGTCGTGGAACGGCTCGGCATGGAGCCAACTCGCACCACTTGGCGCGACTCCGAGCGCCCGCGCCGGCCACTCCTGGGCCTTTGATTCGAGCCGAGCCAAGATCGTCCTGTTCGGCGGCACGCTCAACGGTGGCGGCGGCAATGACGAAACCTGGGAGTTGGACTCCACCGGCTGGACCCAGCTCACCCCCACGGTCTCACCAAGCTCACGCACCGAGGCATCCATGGCCTACAGCAATGGCCAACTCGTGCTGTTCGGCGGCACGGCCAACGGCAGCGGAGCCGGAGCCCGCTTCGGCGACACGTGGACCTGGGACGGAACCAACTGGACGCAAGTGTCCACGACGGGCCCGGGCGCGCGGTTCGACCATGCGATGGTTGCCGATCCTGCTAACGGCGACATCAAGCTGTTCGGCGGCATGACGCAGAGCCTGCCGTCGCTCGCCGGCTACCGGAACGACCTGTGGTCGTGGAACGGGACCGCGTGGACCCAGATCACCACGGCGACCGCGCCTGCAGCGCGCCGACTCCACGGCCTCACGTTCGACACGGGTCGCAACAAGCTGCTGATGTTCGGCGGCACGCCCGGTGGCTCCACGAACTACTCCGACTCGTGGACCTGGGACGCGACGAACGGTTGGGTGCAACTCAACACGACGGTTGCGCCTTCCGACCGCCACGGACACTCGATGGCCTACGACGAGACGCGGCGCGAAGTGGTGATTCACGGTGGCAACACCTCGGATCCTGCCGGCGCCACGCAAACGTGGGCGCTCGCAGGTCCCGTTGCGGCGCAGGTCTTCGATTGGCGTCAGGCAGCAAACACCACTCCTGGCGATCGCCATGTCCACACGCTCTCGTGGATCTCGACGACGCAGTCGCTGTTGATGTTCGGCGGCGCAACGCCGACTGGATTCGTGAACGACATGTGGTCGTGGAACGGCGCCAACTGGACCTCGATGCCGACGCCCGCAACGGCGCCGAGCCCGCGCGGCGGACACTTCGCAGCATATGACATCCTGCGCAACCGCCTCGTCGTCTTCGGCGGCATCGCTCCAAGCGGCGGCGGACTCGGGGACACGTGGGAATGGGACGGATTCAGCTGGTCCCAGAAGTTCCCTGTGAACAGTCCGAGCGTGCGCTGCAACGGTGCCATGGCCTATGGCCTCGGCCGCGTCGTGCTGTTCGGAGGCACGATCAACGGCAGTGGAGGCGGAGCCCGCTACAACGACACGTGGACGTGGGATGGGATCAACTGGGTCCAGGTCGCCTCAACCGGTCCCTCGGCCCGTTTCGGCGCCACGATGGCCTTCGACAGCATCGCGAGCGACATCAAGCTGTTCGGCGGCAACACGACCGGACCATCGGGCGGCGAACAGAACGACCTGTGGCGCTGGAACGGCCTTTCGTGGAGCCAGATCACGACGCCCGTGGCCCCGCGCGCGCGGCGCCTGCAGCAGATGACGTTCGACCGCGCGCGCAACGAGTTGATCGTCTTCGGTGGCATCACCGGCTCGACGGGCAACCGCAGCGATACGTGGGCCTATCGTCCGAGTAGCGGCTGGATGGAGGTGACCAACCTGTCCAAGCCGACCGGCCGTCACGCTCCGGCAATGGGCTACGACGAGATCCGCAAGGAAGTGGTGCTCCACGGCGGCACGGGATGCACGTCCGCCGAGGCGACCGAAACGTGGGTTTCGCCAGGCGCGTTCACGCAGAGCTTCGGCACGCCGTGCTCCACTTCCGTCGGCACGCCGATCCTCGCGGCCGTAACGCGGCCGACGTTCGGCAACTCGCTGCAGTTGCTGGGCTCGAACCTCGTGCCGAACTCGTTCAACTGGTTCGTGCTCGGCTTCAACAACACCACCTGGAACACGATCCCGCTGCCGTTCAACCTCGCGCAGTTGGGCTTCCCGACCGGCTGCCAGCTGCTGGTGCCGGATGACGCGCTGTTCTGGACGCTCTCGGACGGGATCGGCCAGAGCGCCTTCTCGATCGGGATACCGGCCGCGTCGGCGTTGTTCGCGATTCCCATCTACTTCCAGTGCGCAACCTACGACCCGACTCTCCCCAATGTCTGGCCGCTCGCCTGGTCGAACGGAATCACGGCTCGCCTCGGCTACTGATCCCCGACGATCCCGCTGGCCTCTTGGCAACGCGTCGAAGAACGGCTGCGTTGCAACGAGGCTGGCTTCCTGGTCGCGATCAAGGGGCGCGAACGGCCCGGACGAATGGCACGCAGGCAGCATGCGTAGCAAGACGGGCTATCAGCCCCCCATCTCCACCCGCATCATCTCGAGAGCACGCTGCGCCATCTTGCGGCAGTTCGCCTCGGTGCGGCCGAGATCCTGAGCGATCTCCGCATAGGTCGCGCCGGCGAGGTGGCGCAGCGACAACACGCGGCGATACAGACCCGGCAAGGCCAACAACGCCTGCTCGACGAGGCCGGCGGATTCTGCGCCGGAGAGAATGCGGCTCGGCGACACTTCCTGCGAGGAGAAGAAGGACTCGGAGAGGCTCATGTCGCCATAGCGCTGCCACAACAGCCGCGACTTGGAATTGCCCTGCGTCACGCGTCGTTGGCGCACGCAGTTCTCCACGATGCGCGCGAGCCATGCGGCAAAGGCCCCCGGGCTTCGCACTTCGAAAGCTGGCAGCGCCTTCAGCGCTCGCAGGATCGCCTCCTGCACGATGTCTTCCGCGTCACCGCTCAGTTCGCGCCGCGGCACGCCCAGTTCGAGCGCCACCATGCTGGCTACGCGTGGCAGGTAGCGAGCGAACAAGTCCTCGGTCGCAGCCGCGTCTCCGGTCTGGACCAAGCGCACCAATCGCTGCGTCGACGAGTCGCTCATCGTTCGCTCTCCAGCCGAATTGCGTGCGAGATGCGCTCGGCGGCGGCGCGCTCGGAGCCTTCCATGCGCAACAACTCGGCCTCGATCCGATACGCACGCGCGAGTTCAGGGCGCATGCCACGCCGTTCGTAGAACGCACGACCACGCTCCAACTGCGCACGCACTCCTCGCGACCTCATGCCCTCCGCACTCGGGTCGCGGAGCAAACACTCGGCCAGCAACAAGGGCACGCCGCAGTTCACCTGGCTCATGGCGTCGCTCGTCACATTGGCTTCGATGCTCGCCAGAATCGCCCGCGCGCGAGCAAAGGAGCCTTCTGCCATGAAAGCGCGAGCTTCGATCCCGCGCATCGCATCGGCTCCCTGCCGATCCCGGACGCGCGCATCTGGCACGCCCGGCCGGTCGCGGTTGTCCGGAGTCGGATCGGTGAACCCGCGCTCGTAGAGCTCGGTTGCTCGCGCCGCATCAACTCGAGCCTCTTGGATGCGATTTCGCGCAATGAAGATTCCTGCGCGCACCGCCAGGGCGTTTGCCAGGCGATGGGAGTTGCCGCACGTCTCGAAGTCCGCAATCGCAAACCGCAAGTCCTCGAGCGCGAGGTCCAACCGCCCGCTCACGCGACGCGCCTCGCCTCGGAGCAGCAAGCCTTGCCCACGCGAGTCCTCCACGCCTGCCGCCGCTGGACGTCGCCGTTCCGCAACCCAGAACTCTGGGTCTGTCGCGATCTGCAGCGCGTGGAGGTGCGTCCATTGGCCAGCGAGCGAGAGTTTCTCGACCAGCGTCACGCCTTCATTCGCGAGGCTCTCGCCAACCCCGAGGTCTCCGGCATGGTAGATCGCCCATCGCGCGGCGGCGAAGGCGACCCAGGCCTTGCGTGGCTCGTCCGGCCATTTTCGCAACAGCCGGATGTAGCGCTCCGTTACGTCGCGCCGCTCGGCATCCGTCTTCGATGCCACCAGTGCACCGCGAAGCATGAGGGCTCGGCAAACGCCGAGTGGCGGCTGCATCGCGAGGCCGCGGCGCTCCAGGAGATCGAGATCCGCAAGGGCCTGCTCGTCACCGTGGAACTCGCGTTGGTGCATGATGAGTTCGCACCAGTCCAGCACCAATCCCAACGTCAGCGTCTCCGCATCGCGCTCGACCAGCCCGCGACGCTGTTCTGCGAGGCTCTGCACCAGCCGGTCGTGGATGTAGGTCGAATCCCACGCGACCCAACCCGAGGCGCAGAGGATCGACGCTGTCGCGGTCGCCGCTGCCAATCGCCGGGGCCGCCGCGTCGCGCGACGAAGCCATAACGTGATGCCGCTGACCGGCCGCGCCTCGGTGGGCTCCAGCGCGATGACGCGCCGCAACTCACGCGCAAGCGCCGCGGCGTCTGCGTAGCGGCGGTGCGCGTCACGCTCCATCGCCTTGTGCACGACGGCCTCGAGATCGCGCGGCACCAACGGTTGATGGCGCCGCAACGGCACCGGGTCGCCGCGCAGCACGCGATGGAAGGTCGCCTCGCGGCCGCCTGCGCCGGTGAAGGGATGCACGAGCGAAAGCGCTTCGTAGAGGGTGACTCCGAGCGAGTAGATGTCGGAACGCGCATCGATGGGCCGCGCGCCGTCGATCTGCTCGGCCGACATGTAGAGCGGAGTTCCGATCACTTCACCCGGCTGCGTCAGGCGCTCGTCCGCGTCTGGCAACGCGAGGCCGAAGTCGAGCAGGACTGGCGTGCCATCTGGCTGAACGATCAGGTTCTGCGGCTTGAGGTCGCGATGGACGATCCCAGACCGATGCGCTTGATGCAGGGCGTCCGCCGCGTCCGCGAAGAACTCGAGCAATGCGCGCAACGCCGTCGGCCGGTCATTGCCCGAAGCGCTCTCCACGTCGACCCAGGGGGCAATGGCGCCTGGCCCCTCGCTGCGCGCGCGGGCACGAGCGATGCGCACGCCCAAGGTGTCCCCGTCGTAAAACGGCAGCACGAGGTAAACGCGTTTGCTGTCCTCCAGGATGTCGAGCACCTTTGCGATCGCCGGATGGTCGAGGCGGCCGAGGACGCGCGCTTCACGGCGCAAGCGTTCGTGGGCAGGATCGCTCGGCTCGGCGTCGCCGCGCAGCGCTTTCACCACCACGTCGCGCCCCAACATCGGATCGCGCGCGAGCCAAGCTCGGCCCATGCCGCCCTCGCCGATCAAGCGGATCAGCTCGTAGCGCCCGATCCGATCGCCCCGTTGGAAGTCCTGCTTCTCGAGCGACTCGCCGCCTGATTCGCGAGCAATGGTCTCGTATTCCGCGCGGACGAACGACTCGATGCCCGGGAACTCCGTGACATAGTTGCTGACCGAAGGCAGCCTCCCTCGCTCCTGATCCTCCAGTAGGCGCGAAAGAAACCGAGTGCGCTCGGTCGGCGGTTCTTGGGGGCGTTCGTGTCCTCCGGCCATCGGTCCTTGAAGAACCCCTGCCATGGGGTTTTGTGACACATTCTCCGGCAAATCGCCGCGGCGCCATGTCGAGGTCGGTTCCCCAGCACGTTGCGGCGGCTCTTCCTTGGGGTAGCGTTTTGGAAGTGGAACCCGCCATACCCCCGACCGAACGTCGCCGGCGCCCGCGCGCAGAGGCAGAGTTCGAAGTCATGCTCAGCCATGAAGCAGGGCTGCTGGCCACGACCGCGCGGGATGTGTCCGAGTTGGGCATCGCGGTCCGCAGCAAGTCGCGCCTGCCCATGCGCGAGCCGCTGGAGATTCGACTCTCACTGCCGGAGGCGAAGGACCTGCCAACGATCCGCGGGCACGTGATCCGCTGCCTGCCGGTCGATGCCCGCGGGCGCGAGCACTACGTCGCCATCGCGTTCACCGACGTGCCACCGCCGACGCGCGCCGCGATCTACACGTTCGTGAAGCTCGGCAAAGCGGCGCGCTGACGCGAGGATTCGAGCATCGCGTCCCATGCCGCGATCGTCCGATCCGCGACGTCGTCCCAGTCGAACATCGTGGCCTGCCGCAGGCCGCGGTCGCGCAGCGTGGCGGCAAGGCCCGGTTCACTGAGCACGCGCAGCAACGCATTCTTGGCGTGCTCCGCCGCGCCATCCAGCGGCACGAGCAAGCCAGCTTCTCCGACCACCTCGGGATGCGAGGTCGCGTCGCTGCCAATGACCGGACATCCCGCCGCCATTGCTTCGAGCAGCGGGAAGCCGAACCCTTCCGCCTTCGACAAGAACAACAAGGCCGCGGCATCCGCGTAGAGCGCGTCGAGGTCGGCGCGCGGCAAGAAGCCCGTGAACAAGACATCTGGGATCCGCTTCTTGCTGCAAAGGGACGCAAACTGCTCGATCCCTGGATCCACTGCGCCAACGACGACGAACTGCAGCGGCCGCCGCGCCCGCACCTGCACGAAGGCAGACAACGATGCCGCGAAGTTCTTGTGTGGGTCGAGCGCGCCAACGTGCAGCACGAATGGACCGCGGATGCCGAGCCGCGCCTTGGTCGCCGCAATCGCACGCGCGTCCGGTCGGCTGCGCTGCCCGTTCCATCCCGCGAGCACTGGGATCGCGCGCGCTGGTTCGATCCCGAGCGTGCGGACTGCGTCTGCCGCGGTGAATGCCGAATTGCACAGCAGCGTCGCATCCGACTTCTCGATCTGCCGCAGCCGATCGAGATAGGCGTCACGATTGGAGGCGGGCCATTGTGCGACGTAGTGATGCAGTGGCGTCAGGTCGTGGAACAGCACGGTCGTGCACGGATGCCGAAACACACGCAGCGGCGAGTCAAAGCCGATCGCGAGGTTCATCGGATCCGGGATGTGCATGAGATCGCACGCTGAAGACGAATAGGTATCGACGTCGCGTGCCTCGACGTTGGGCAAGCTCAGCGCGCCCGGCAGTGCGCGGCCCTCGGGCAGGTAGCACGCGATGCGAAGGTCCGGCGCGCGACGCGCGATCGCCGCGAGGTGATGGATTGCGTAGTGACCGATGCCGCGGGCCGTCGAATCGGCATAGGCGACCGTGCGCATGTCGACGCCAAGGACCGCGCGAGCAGCGATCGGCAGCCAAGGGTGCGTTGGCTTCACGACCGCTTCGACCCCGACCGCTTGACGCCGGAACGCGACCACGAAGCCGGTAGTCAGCCGTTCGCCGAGCGTGCACAACTTGGGCCCATGGCTCGCGCCAGCTTGGAAGGCGCAGGCCTCGAGCAGCGCCGGATCCACCGCGGTGCGGATCGGCCAGAGCGGCACCAGTCCAGTGCGCGGCCCGAGTTCGTGTTCGAGTTGCATCGGCTGCAGCAACAACGCCGTCGGCGCGCCGTCGAGGCATGCCTCGCCAACAACGACGACCGTGGCGTCGGCGCGACACGCACGCAAGGCCGGCGCCATGACGTAGGGGACGTGAGCCGCAAGCAGGAGCGCAACCGAACACGATCCCTCAGCTGGTGGCGACGCGGGATCGAAGTCGACCACGCGCTCGAACATCGCCTGCAGCGCTCGCACGAGCCGCGGTGCTGCACGGCCAACGAGCAGCAGCGTCGAAGCCGTTCTCGCGACGCCGGCACGGCGCAATGCGAGCAGCACGGACGTGTCCTGCCAGAACACAAGGTCGCGCGCGTATGGGTCGCGCGTTGCATGACCCGGCTCCATCGCATCCGCCACTGCGAGCCACTCCGGATCGTCAAAGTCCGAGCTCGCGCAAACGCCGTTGCCGACAGGGCCGGCGGACGACTGCGATGGGAGCTTGACCGATGGCAGGATGCGGGCGGCCAGCGAACCGCGACGCGACGCTTCGGCGACACGATCGAGCTGCACGACAAGTTCGGCAGCGCCGCAAGACGCAGCAGTTTCTCGATTCCAAGACAGCCATGCCCCAAAGCATTGCGGCAATGGCTCGGGCCGCGCTCCAAGCTCGGCCAACGGGTCCGTCGCGCCAACGAGGCGATCGAGCAGATCCGCGGCGGCGAACATCTCGGCGCGCCCGATCGGCGCGAGCCTGCCGCAGCGTCGCTGCAGTTCGGCGCGCAACGTCGGCGGCTTGTAGTGCGCGCTCGACTGCCGCACCCAGCCGCCTTCATCGACGATGCCAGCGCCGCGCCACTTCGCGCAGAGGTAGGCCTGGTTCTTCAGCGAGCCGCCGTCGCGCAGGCAGTCTGTCGCGACGCCACTTGCGTGTTCATGGTGCACGACGCCCGCGTCGGGCACGGCCACCAGCTCGACACCGAGTTGCAGCGCACGCACGCTCCAGTCATCGTCTTCGTGCCAGAACAGGCCCAGCTTCTCGTCGAACGGCCCGATCGCAGCAGCGACGTCGGCGCGCACCATGCAGGCAAAGCCACCGCTCAACACGTCGACCGGCCTAGTGCGCCCAAACGCCGGCAGCAGCGCGCGACGCTCGCCGAGAACCTGCACGAGATGCCCGACCTGTCCGAGCATGCGCGCATTGGGGAACTGCCGCATCGCGTCGCGATACTTCGCAAGCCATCCCGTCGTGAACTCCAAGTCGTTGTCGCAGAAGACGAGCCAGTCGTCCGGCCGCATGTTGGGCAACGCGAACGCAAGCAGATCGTTTCGCCCGCCGGGAACGCCGCGATTCGCCTCGTTGCAACGCACGCGCAACCACGGCTTGCCACACGAACGGAGCCACTGCTGCGTTCCATCGCTCGATGCGTTGTCGATGACATGCACGACGAATGGCTCGTCGACGGTTGCCTCGAGCGACGCAAGGCAGCGCTTCGTCTCGGCGAGGTTCCCGTAGGTCAGGATCGCAACGTGCCACTTCGCGGGAAGCGAGGCGGACGCCGGATCGATCAGACGCGGATCGGGGGAAGCCATTCGACCCCTCCTTTTCGTCACGAAAGCCGTCGCGGCTCAAGCCGTGCCATCGGCGCTTTGGCCTTCGGCGGAAGGGCCGGGCTCCAGGCTGGAAAGCTGCCCGCCAGAACCGCTACGGCAGCATGCGGCGCAGCATCTCTGGCTGCAGACGTGGCCCATCGCCAAATGGCGCGGTTTGGCTGGCCGCGACGTAGACGCTTGCCTCCCAACGCGACAGCAACTGCTCGCTTCGCGCGCGGTCGCCGACCCGGCAAGCGAGCGCAAATGCCTCGAGCAATGGCCCGGTCCGGTCGCCGACGAGCGCGAGTCGCTCCTCGTGCCATGCCAGGGCAGCCCCGGCGCCCGCAAGCGGGGCCGGCACGTCGGCAAGGTGCTCCGGCTCGCTGTCGCCTGCCATTCCTGGCAGCCAAAACGACTCGCTGCTCGGCAGGAAGGAGTTCACGACGTGCAGCACGCGGACAAACGTGCCGTGCGCCTGCCCCACCGCCGTGTAGATGCGCGGCGGCCCGAACGCGCCGTGTCGCAATCGGATTGCCGGTGCGTCGACGTCGTCGACCGCTCCTTGCTGCGGCTCGAGAGTCGCGATGCCGCGAAGGTGCAGCTTTCTTGCGAGCAGCCGTGTGCACTCGAGGCGCATGCGATAGGCGCACATCGTCTCGAACACCGGCAAAGCCGCCCGACTGACCGGATCGATGACCGGCGACGCGGACTTCGAATAGACACACACGCCGCTCGCATCCACCGTGAAGCGCTTGGTCTGCGCCTGCGCCGGCGGGCCGCCACTGCTCCATTCGACTTCGAGGACAAAGTCCTGGGGCGGCCAGACGGTTTCGCCCTGTGGCGCGGTCGAGCCGCAGCCTGTCAAGAGTGCAAGAAGCCCGATACCTACAAGTTCGAGGCAGAAATGCGTCTTCGGCGTGGCCAGCGTCCTCCGGTTGGATCCGTGCCCACTCATGCGGCGAGGGCTATCGTAGGTCGCCATGGTTGCCATCCACGAGAAGATCGTTGCGCAGTTGGAACAACGCAAGCTCAAGAAGCGAGACCTTGCGCGCGCGTTGTCCGTATCGCCGCAAACCGCGACCGACATCTGCAAGGGTCGATCCGCCATCACGCTGCCACACCTGCGCAACCTCGTGCTCTACTTCGGGCTCCGCGCCGACTACTGGCTCGACGAGAGCAAGCTGCTCCCGGATGCCAGCGACAAGGTAGGCGGGGCGCCAATCACGGGCGCGACCCAGCCGCCGACGGGCAGCGGCGAAGAACTCACGCGCTCAGGCCTGACCCGGATCAAGGACCCGGTGCGCTTCGTGCAACGATTGCGAGTGATGGTCGGAGAACACAAGCGCGAGTTTGTCTCGCGCAACCCAGACCTTCACGAGACCGAGCGCCAGTTGCTCGGCTTGCCCGAGAACGGCTCGGCACACTCGCTGACCTGAGTTGTCGCGGCAAAGCCGCCGCGAACACGCACCTTCGCCGTTGTCCGTTCCGCGCCGGGGCGGTTCACTGCGCGCATGCGTCGCGAAGCCATGTGTCTCCTGTTCCTCGCCGCCTGCGCGCAGCAAGCGCAAGTCGAGCCCGCCGTCCCGCACCGACCGTTCTTGATCCAGGCCGGCAAGCCGGTCGCGGACCTGCCAGCCGAACCGCACCTGAAGAACGTGCGGCAACTCACGTTCGACGGCGAGAACGCAGAAGCCTACTGGGCCAACGACGGCAAGAAGCTGATCCTGCAGCGCCGCAACGGCGAGATGCCCGCAGACCAGATCTACGTCCTCGACCTCGCGTCGGGCGACATGAAGCAGATCAGCACGGGTGGCCGCACGACGTGCAGCTACTTCCTGCAGGGCGACAAGAAGGTCGTCTACGCATCCACGCACCACCACGGCGCACAACCGCCGCCCGTCGCCAAGCGCACCGGACGAAGCTACGTCTGGAACGTGCACCGCGAGTACGACCTGTTCGTCGCCAATGCGGACGGCAGCGGCGTCGCCCAGATCACAAACGAGCCAGGCTACGACGCCGAGGCGACCGTGTGCCCCGTGACCGGCACGCTGGTCTTCACGTCGGTGCGCGACGGCGACCTCGAGCTCTACACCTGCGAGCCGGACGGCAGCGACGTCAAGCGCATCACCAGCCGCCCTGGCTACGACGGCGGCGCCTTCTTCTCGCACGACGGTCGCAAGCTCGTGTTCCGTTCTGCGTTCCCCCGCACACCGGAAGAGTCGAAGGAGGACGTGGACTTGCTTGGGCAGGCGCTCGTTCGCCCGTCCCACATGGAGATCACGGTCGTGAACCGCGACGGCACCGGGTTCAAGCAGCTGACCAACAACGGCTGCGCCAACTTCGCGCCGTACTACCTGCCCGACGACAAGCGCGTGATCTTCTCCAGCAACTTCGAAGGCATGCGCATCGCGCAAGAAACGGGCGACCACAAGGCCGCGCGCAACTTCGACCTGTTCGTCGTCGGCGAGGCCGGCGGCGAGCCGCAGCGCATCACCAACTCACCGGAGTTCGACGGCTTCCCGGTGTTCTCACCGGATGGGCGCCACCTCGTGTTCGCGAGCAATCGCTACGCGCAGAAGGAAGGCGAGACGAACGTATTCGTCGCCGAATGGATCGACTGAGTGCAGGAACAAGTCCGCGGCGAGCCTTGGCCGCGGATTGACCTTCGCCTCCGACGCGCTTCATCGCCAGCCGCCATCGTGCGCGCATGGAACACGACGAAAGCACGGCAGCCTGCGCCGCAGCAGACGTGGCGGCGCGGCTGGTCTTTGAACGCAAGCGGGCAAGAGCCGAGTTGCGCGCAGTCGAACTCGAGCTCGAACTGCTGCGGCAGCCGACGGACCAAGGCAAGAGTCGCACTGCGACTGCCTTGCATCGCGTCGATCTGGATCGCGCAGCGCATCGCATCGCGCACCACGGAGGGCGTCATGGCATCCGTGCTTGACCTGCGAGCGGACTTCCTCGGCGACAAAGAACGCCTTCGCCAAGTCGAAGTCAGTTGGATTTGCGAGGAACGCGCCGTGAGCCAATTGCTGTTGGAACTCGAGTGCGAACTCGACCACGTGCTGCGCGAGATGTCGTTTAGGCGGCTCCTGTGCGAGGCATGCGATGAGCTAGCAGAACGCGCGATGCTGCTGCAGGCAGAATGCGATGCGCTGAACGCCGAGTCGGCTCATGTGCGCCTCGCGCTGGTCTCGGTGCGTGCCGCATTGCAGCAGGCTCCCGAGAAAGCAGCAGTGCGCGCCGGGGCCTGATCGCGAGCGCGGATCGCCAAGCTCATCGGTGACGCAAGGCCGGACCACGCGCACACTGCGCGCATGAACCCGCCCGACTTCGAACGCATGCGCCGCGACTACGGCGACGCGCCGCTCGACCGCGAGCACATTGCCCACGATCCGCTGCAGACGATCCGCGACTGGATGGAAGAAGCACGCGCCAACGGAGTCTCCGAGCCCAACGCGATGGCGCTCGCGACCTGCGGCCGCGACGGCGCGCCGCACTGCCGCATCGTGCTGTGCAAACAAATCGACGCGCGCGGCATCTCGTTTTTCACCAACTACGGCAGCGACAAGGGCGCGCAGTTGGAAGCGAGCGCCCGCGCCGCTGCGACCTTCTGGTGGGGCGCGCCACGCAACCGCCAGGTCCGCATCGAAGGCTCGGTGACGCGCGTGCCCGAAGCCGAGTCCGACGCTTACTTCTCGTCGCGCCCGCGGCAGGCGCAGTTTGCGAGCGCCGCGTCCCCGCAAAGCCGCGTCTTGCGCGACCGCGCGGAGTTGGAGCAGTCGGTGCGCGAGTTGGAGGCCAAGGTCGGCGACGGCGCGGTGCCGCGGCCGGCACACTGGGGCGGATATGTGATCGCGCCAGAGTCGATCGAATTCTGGCAAGGGCGAGATGCGCGATTGCACGACCGGTTGCGTTTCGTGCGCGATCGTGATGCGTGGCGCGTGGAGCGACTCGCGCCTTAGCAATCAAAGCCCAGGACTCGAGCGGTCCGATGCGGGTGTTACCCGTATGCGCGGGCCGGCACGCTCGCAGTTGGCTCCTGCTTCCAACCGCGCTGGCTTCTCGCTTCCTGCCGCTGCGTGCATCTCCGTTGTTGACTGCGAGTTCCACGCCAAGGGTGCGAGTGTCGACACAACGCACGTCGCTCTTGTCGCGATGATTGCCCCGCGTGGAGTCCTAGCTCCAGCGACTAGACGCCGATCGTAACCGGCAGCAGCAGGGAGCGCGGCGCGCGCAGGCCGACCCTCCACGGCTGGTGCTGGTCAGCGGGCTGCGGCAATGCAGACCCAGGATCAACGGCGACGAGCATGCCGTTGCCCAAGTCCTCCTCCTCCAACATGCAGACTGCGACAGGGAACGTTTCGGCGAGCCGTGCGATCACCCCCATGTGCAAGGTCGGGCACCTGCTACCATCCCTCGCTGTGCAGGATGCGTGGCTGACGACAACTCTGATTCTCGACCGCATGCGCGCTGGCGACGATGCGATGTGGGACACCTTCGTCGAGCGGTTTCGCGAGCCAGTGCTGCGCTTGGCGTTGCGGCATGGCCTCGACGCGGCCGAGGCAGAGGATGCCACGCAGCAGGTGTTGGCGACGTTCCTCACCGGACTCCGTCGCGACAGCTACGACCGCAAGAAGGGCCGATTGTCGGCGTGGCTGTTCGGCATCGCTCGGCATGAGATCCGTCGCTGCGCGCAACACGCGCAGCGTCGCAAGCGTCTCGGCATTGCAGGCAGCGGTGATTCGATGCCGAGTGGTCTGCTCGAAGATCCTGCGCCGCAGGACTGGGAACGCGAGTGGCGCGAACACCTGCTGGCGACCGCGATGGGGCGCGTGCGCCGCGATGTGCAGCCCATAACCTGGTCGGCGTTCGAGCGTGTGCAATTGCATGGCGAGTCGCCGGCAGCCGTTGCCGATGCGCTAGGCATGACAAAGAACGCGGTCTTCGTCGCCAAACACCGGGTGCTGACCCGCCTTCGGCAATTCGAGAGCGAGATCGACGACGTGCGCCCGATCGAGTGCAAAGCATGATCGCCTGCCCGGATCTGGACGTGCTGGAGGGGCTGGCGCGCGGCGAATCCGACGATGCGGCACTGCGGACGCACGTCGAGGGATGCGCGTCGTGCAGTGGTCTCATGGTCGAGATCGCTGCCAACCTCTCTGCGGTGGTGCGGTGGGAACGCTTGCCGCACCCCGCGTCGGAGGCCACGGAGATTGCTCCCACGATTCCCGGCCTCGACATCGAAGCCCCACTTTCTTCGGGCGGCCAAGGCATCGTCTGGCGAGCAGTGCAGCGAAGCACCAATCGCGTTGTCGCCGTGAAGACGCTGCGCCGAGGCAGCGCCGCCAGCGCTTCGGCACGCGATCGCTTTGCCCGTGAAGCGCGCCTCGGCGCTGCCCTGCGCCATCCCAATCTCGTCACCGTGCTCGACGCCGGGGAAACCAGCGACGGTCGTCTCTACTTGGTGATGGAGTTCGTCGATGGCGTGGCACTGGACGCTGGGCCGGCACCGTCAGTCGACGAGGCCATGGCGCGCTTCACCGCTCTTGCGGATGCGGTGCGATTCGCTCATCAGCGCGGCGTGCTGCACCGCGACCTGAAGCCCGCGAACATCCTTCTCGATGCCGATGGAGCCGTGCGCATCCTCGATTTTGGACTCGCCAAGGCATTCGAGGCAATCACGCCGGACGAGCAAACCACGCAAGAAGGCACCTTCATCGGCACGCTTTCGTGCGCGGCGCCAGAACAACTGCGCGGCGAACTCGGCGCAGTCGACGTACGCACCGACTTGTTCCAGCTTGGCGTCGTCTTCTACCACCACCTCACCGGTCAGTGGCCCCATGCGCCCGTGCCCGATCCGCATGCGATGCTCGGCAAGCGGCTGCATGAAGCTCCTCCTCGGCCGCAACGACTGCGGCCCGGTTTGTCGGCCGATGGAGAATCCATCCTGCTGAGGCTGTTGGCACCGTCGCCGGAGGATCGGTATCCGACAGCGCACGACTTGTGGCTCGACCTCGATCGACTCCGTCGCGGGGAGCCAATCGTCGCGCGCGCAGAACAGATCCGAGTTCGACTGGCACGTGTCGTTCGCCGCTACCGCGCCGCCATGATCGCCGGGGCAGTCGTTGTGCTAGCGATGCTGGTAGGAAGCATCGTGATTTGGAGCTATGCGGAAGCCGCCGAACGCAGCCGCGCGGAAATGGCGCGCGAATACGATCGTGCGGAGGAGGCCCTTGGAGTCCTGACTCGCTCTCTGGATGCATTTGCGATCGGCCCAGCTGGCCCGCGCACGCCGATGGTCGACTTCCTCGACCACTTGGTGACAGAACTGCAAACGGCGCCGACCCGCCATCCGGAAGGCCGAGTGGACCTACTGGTGCGCGCGGCTTTCCTCTACGCGCGCATCGCCGATCCCGCGCAAGGGGCCGACTTCCTGGATCGCGCCCTTGCCGTTGTGCGCGAGAGTGGGGGCGACGCAGACCGCGAACTTGATCTGCGCCAGCACGCGCTGCGGTTGCGATTGACGGCGGCCCCGAACGACCCGGCACTGATCGCGGCCCTGCCGAAGATGCGCGCCGATGTCGCCGCTGGTGGCGGGGAAAGTGAACTACCCTTGCTGCGCCTCGATTTGCTGGCGGCGTGGTGTCGCGCGATGTCGGACCCATCAACCATGCCCGCCGCCTATGAAGACCTTGTTGCCCTGCGCGAGCGCGGCGCCGCGTTGCCAGCCGAACAGGAACGCGACGATGCACTGGACCAAGCCGACTGCATGCTAGTGCTGATCGGCGCTGGAATCGGTCGGCGTGACGATGTGATCGAGCGGGGCAATGCACTTCGATTGCGCACCAACGCGGCCAGTTATGAAGGACGACTGCGACGCATTGCCGTCTTGCAGACGATTGTCCAAACCTCACTCGACGGCGGCGGGATCGACCTAGCCGTCGAGGCAAGCAAAGAACTAGTGGACCTTGCCGATGCCCTGCTCGGCGAACGGGACCGCACTAGCGCACTTGCCGCCTTTTCGCGCGCCTTGGCCCTGCATCGCAGCGGCGACCGCGACGGCGCCCGGCCATGGTTCTTGCGTGTCACCAAGGCGCATGCCGCAGGCACGACCATCGATCCGAGTATCGTAGTGGTGGCATGCGGCGAACTTGGTGCCCACGCTGCCAACGAGGGGCGGCACGCGGACGCTGCCGAACTGCTCGGCACCGCCCGCGGAGCGGCGAAGCAGGCTCGACCTGGCCAGTTCCATCCGCATCAACTGCTGTCGATCGAATACCAACTGGCCCAAGAACTCGAGGCGATCGATCGCAAGGCAGAGGCCGCCGCAGTGCTGCGCGAAGCGCTGCCACGCGCAGAGACGCACTACGGCAAGGACGACGAACTCACCCTCAAAATGGCTGAAGCCCTGGACCGCGTGGAGCGGTGACAGGGCGCCAGCCCTTCGATCAGTGCGCCTGGATCTCGAGGCCGTTGGTGGACGAGAAGCCGCCCACGGCACTTGGGTCGAAGAAGAAGGCCTGCATGGCGAAGGAGACGTTGCTGAGCTGCGGCATCACGTAGAACCAATTGCCGGCGCCTGGAATCCCGGCCAAACCGCCATTCTGCATCCAGAACGTCGAGTGCGGCTGCGCGAGATCGATCAGAATCTCGGAGCCGGCATAGGAGATGGGCATGAACTGAGGCGAGCCGATCACCACGATCAACAGTGCGCCTCCGAGACCGCCCGCCGCCGCCACGCTCACCGGGGTGGAGCAGTCGCCGGATGTGCCGAAGAACTGCGGCACGATGCCGCCGGTTCCAGCCTTGCCGTGGCCGTAGCGGTTCGAGGTGGCCGTGCACAGGAACTCGGTGACGTAGATATCCGTGGCTGACGAGAACGGGCCGCTGGTCAGATTGGTTGCCGAACTGACGAAAGCGACCGCCATGCCGAGGTCCCCCTGTCCGATTCTTGGCGACCATGAGATGCTATTGCCCGGCACTCCGTTGGCGTTGCTAACCCTCTCGATGGACCCATCGTCGAGGTCGACGGAGTAGATCTGCCAGTTTGTGCTCGCCACTGACAGCAGGCTCGTGCTGGTCGCAAAGACGACCTTGTTGGTGCGGTCAAAGAGGCGAGGTCCGAAGTCAAGGCCTACCACTGCCGCAACCCCAGCCAGCGAGACCGCAAGCGGCGTCGTGGTCCCGCTCCAGCGATCGCGCACACAGTAGATCCTATTGCCCGATGTCGACCCCAGACCCAGATCACCTGGTTGCGAAGCCGACACGACGAACCGACCGTTGCTCGAAACGGCGCAACCATAGTAGCTGGTTCCGCCGCCAGAGAACTGCGTCTCATCGCTGGCGACCGATACTCGCTCGACGAGCCCCGTTACCATGTCCCGCACGAACATGTCGAAAGCGTTATTGGTGTCGTTTGGCACCAAGTCGGCGTGAGTAGAACAGAATGCCACGAGGTCCCCGCTGGCTGACAAAGCCGGATACCTGTTGGGGTCCACCGTTCGTGCGGTGCCGTCATTCGCTACGATGACGTTGGTGCAACTGCCCGTCTGACGGTCAAGGCGGTAGAGATACACGCCGCCGCCGGCGTTTCCTCCCGGCAGGTCCGTCGCGTTGGACGAGAACAGCACATAGCGACCATCGGTGGAGACGGCGTGGGGCTTGTTTGAAGTGCCGTTGCAAGGCCCACCGGAAGCGGTGCGGCTGACATACTCGGTGATTCCGGTTTGGAGATCGTGCCCGACGACCTGGCCGCCGGTCTGAAACATCGCGAACTGGCCGTCACTGGTCAGGTAGATGTTGGGCGCCCCCCCGAAGTGCACGATTTCGTTGACGTCGGTGCCCACCACGGTGATGGCTCCGGTGGTCGTATTGCGCGCATACAAGTCCTTCCTCCCAGGCACCGGAGTGCCGACGCCGACGTTCTGCGCGTCGGTCAGCATCAGGACGAGCGAGCCCGTTTGGGAGACGCACGTGTCGTAGATCACCCCATTGAGGGGCACGCCTTGGGTGTTCAGGGACACCTTCCGGAGCGCTGTCGTATAGGGGATCTGGGCAAGGGCAAGGGGAGGCATCGCGAGGAGAGCCAGGGCGATGCAGAGACGGGAGCGATTTTTGTTCATGGCTTCGATGCCCCGGAAAGCGGGGTCGAAAGTCCATTGCCAGCAGCGTGCGTGTTCTTACACGCAACCTGAGATTCTGGACCGATGCCAAGCGCATCCGCCGGCTAGGCGCACCCCCAAGAGGCAGCACCCACACAAGTTGCGAGCAAGGCAATCCACACCGAGGCAGTGGGTATGCCCTCGGGAATGCTGCGAGGTGCGTGCTCCATTGGCTCTCGCCAGCGCGGCAGGCGTCACGACCGAAGGAAACCGAGCGTCCATGCCACCGGCCCCCACCACGACGCAGACGTGGCCGGGCGCGAACCACGCCAGGAAGGAGCATGACGATCCTCCATCCCTACTTCGCCACCCTGCACGGATGCAGCCTGCGAATGCAGTCGATGCGGGCGGCAACGGGGTGGCCGTGACGCTCCCCTCAGAACCGGACCATGAATGCAAACGTGAGTCGATCCTCATCCTTGTCGAGATCTGGGCTCCAGCCAGTGACTACCGAAGTCGGGTCGCCGGTGTTGCCACCGGGCGGCGTCATACCGCCGCTGCCGGCGAAATACGGGACGTTGGCGTGGCGGTGGTTGTATTCGAGTCGAAAGGTGCAGTTCGGCGTCGGCATGTAATCGAACGAGATCTGTGCATCCCAGGCGTGGAAGCTATCGCCTGGCGAAGCCGAAAAGTACGGCGAGCCAGAGGCCGCGCTCGCGCCGTTGATCGGCGGCATCAGCACCAGGTATCGGCCCGGATTGTCGATCGCGCCACCGCCGATGGTCAGAGCGAACTTGTTCTCACCAAACCACAGCCGGTGGTAGGCCATGAAACCGAGGAAGTACTGTTTGTCCCAGCTCACGCCTTCCCCGGTCTCGCAACCGGCGTCGATGGTCAGTGACACCGCGGCTTGGCTGATGTCGGCCTTCGGCTCGTTCCGGTAGCGATACATCACGCTGTCATCCGTGTGCAGGCGCATGCGGTCTTGGTCGAGCGTGTCCTTTCCGACCCACTGATTGGCGACGATCGAGAAGTCCTCGGTCGGAGTCCACTTGATCTGCATGCCGCCGCCGGGCGCATCGCGGTATTCGCCGTAGGACTGCCAGCCGTTGACCAGCCACGGCTCAATCTTCAGCCGATCGGAAGGAAAGATCTGCGCCCGCACACCGTGAAAGAACCAAGGCGTGTTCGACGACACGAACGAAGGTTGGTAAGTCCAGTTGTCGAAGTTGTAGTACGACCACAGACCGACATACGACATGAAGATGCCAGCCTGCACGTTGATGCCGTGCATCGCGTCGAAGTGGTAACCCGCATACGCTTCGGACACGTAGCGATATGCGTCGTCGAGATCCCACTGGCCGCGCGACGGCGTTGGGTCGTTGCGCGGCGTCGTCTGCGAATACATGCCAAGCTGCGTCATGAAACGGGCATGGGCGCCGCGGTAGTAGATGTCGCCACCGAGCCCGAGTTGCGTCAGTTGGAACTCGCTGTGCCGGAACACCTCGCTCGATCCCGAGATCGTGTTGTCTGCGGGATTCGCAAACGAGTAGTGGTAGGTCGTGTCGACGCGCGCTTCGCCCGTGAACGCGCCGAACTTCAACGGGCTATCAGTCGGCGCATAGTTGCCGGGCATCCAGCGGAAATCGCCCCATGCAAAGGGCAACGTATCGGGCTGGTAGTCGCCCGTTGGCGACGAAGGCCGCAGTTCTCCGCGTATCGCTTCGTAGTCGCGGAGCTTCGCTTCGAGCTGCTCGATGCGCGCGCGAAGATCTGGATCGATGGTGGGTTCTTGCGCCGGCGCGTGCGCGCTGATCAGCGCGGCGACAAAGCAGGAGCGGTGGCAGGACCAGTTCATGCGTGGACTCCTCGTACCGGCGATCATCGGTGGTAGGACTTCAGGAAAGTACCGTGACACCGTAGCGAGTGAAGGCTGCGCCAGTGCGTCCCTTCAGCAATCGCGCATGAACTCGACGAGAGCCGGAGAGGATCTCTTTGGCAAAACGTGGCGCTGCACTCCGAATGCAGGGCCATTGCAGCAACGCTCGAGCGGCTCGTCCCTGGCTCGCGCGCATTGTGCCTGGATCCGCCGAATAGTGGGGAACGGGACCATGACTGCGTTGCTCGTGCGACGCCGCGCAGCACGCGTAGGAGCCGCCGCCCATCCCCGAGCGCCCGTTGACCATAGAACCCATGTTGAATCCCAGCCGCGTTGCTCTCGCCGCCGCATTGTTCACCGGATGCTCGGCAATTGAGGCCGTCCAAGCTCCATCCGCCGTCGTCCACTTCGACGCGCTGCTGTCGGCTGCGTTCGCTGAGTATGCCAAGGACGGCGATGCCTACCAGCAGAGCCACCACCGCCACCTCGGCGTCACGCAACCACCGCCGAGCACGCCAGCAGGCCCGCTGTGGCCCGACGTCGAGATCGGGGCCCGCACCCTCCGACTTGGCTACATCGTCGAACATCCGCTGCACACCGTCGACGACACGGGTCGGCATGTCGGATTCGAAGCCGAGTTGGCGGCTGAGCTCGTCCGTCGGATCAACGCGCACTACAGGGGCGCACAACTCGAACTGTCCTGGGTCTTGGTCGACGTGGACCTTCCCGTCGGCCCCCAGAAGAACAGCACGGCGTTTCGCGAACTGGCCGAGGGACTCCGTGGGGACCGCTTCGATGTCGCCTTCTCCTGCATCATTCCGGTTCCAGCCACGGACATCGTCTACCTATCACCGACCATGACGATGTTTCCCGGGATCATGTACACCGGACGCGACAACCTCGACGTCTCCGGCATCCACGACCGAGACTCGCTGGTGGCCTTCCTCGTGGCGCATCCAGGAATGACGTTTGTGCACGGCATGGGCTTGGCCGTCTACAACGAGCTGGCCGCGGATGTCAGCAAGAAAGGCGGCAAGATCTCCGTCGCTTCGGCCGGCCTGCCGCACTTCCGCATGGCGGACATCCTCGGATTGTCCAAGATGCAGGCGCGACCCATGGGGCAAGGCACGCTGCTCGACGTGAATCCGCGCCTCACCGTGCAGCGGAAGGCGACCTTCGCGCTCAAACGGTGAACAGCGACATCGGTGCGCTCGCCTTGACGAGTTCTCCTATGACACCGCCAGTGGCGCAGGCCGCATTCTCGACACAGCACCAGCAGCAGCAAGCCGCGTCGTGATCAGCGCAGTCGCGGCCAACGTATGCGCGCTCACGCGTGATCTTTGATATGGCGAGCATGCGCGCCCAAATTGCCCAGTATCTCGGTGATCTCGCGGATCAGCAGGTCCCCTTGGCGTTCGGATCCGCCTGAAACAGCGCAAACATGGCCCCCTGCGGATCCGTCAGCATCGAGAAGTAGCCCACCTTCGGGATCGGCACGCTTTCCATCATCGCCGATGCGCCGAGTTGTTTGGCCTTCACCGTGCTGGCCGCCAGGTCCTCGGTGAAGAAGTAGACGACCCAGCAAGAAGGCGCTCCGGGCATCGGATGCTGCATCAGCCCGCCAGCCTGTTTGTCGCCGACCTTTTGCACGTGGTAGATGCCCGCGGGCCCCATGTCCATGGCCTCGACTTTCCAGCCGACGAGCGCGCTATAAAAAGCCTGCGCCTTGTCCTTGTCGGTGCTGTAGCACTCGTTCCAGCAGATGCGACCGGGCACCGGCAGGTCGGGGTCGGAGCCCTGCGAGTCGGGGTTGCCGCGGTAGAGAGACAGGTAAGCGCCGGTCGGGTCCCCAATCACAGCGAATCGGCCCGTGCTCGGAATATCAGTAGGCGGCACGCAAACCGAGCCGGCAAGCTGCGCGACCTTCGCGGCGGCGCGGTCGACGTCGTCGACGGCTAGATACGGCATCCAATGCGAGATGGGGATGTTCTTGTCCTCCATTACGCCGCCAATCGGGCCTGGGCCGCAATGAATCATGTGGTAGGTCGTTCCCATCATCGGGATCGCGTCCACGCGCCAATTGAACAACTTGCTGTAGAAAGCAAGCGCGCCCTTGGCGTCGGTAGTCATGAGGTCGTGCCAGACAAAACGGCCGAGCCAAGGGCCATTGGAAGGAGTCATGCGAAGAAGTCTGAGCGGGAAATGGTTCGGCGCTTGCATACGGCGTGCGGCGGCGGCTTGCGAGCAGGACGCGAAAGGAATTCGCCGCTTTCTGGCAAGCGCCCGATCTAACCACGCCTCCACTTGCGACAGCGGCGAGATCGCACGGTCGGGTCCGCGAACCAGCGCGGTGCAGCTGGCAGCCCGTTGGAGACGGTTGCGTCGCCGAGAGCCTGGCAGCAGGGGCGAGATCCAGGAGTGCGAGCGGAGTCGAATCTGGGGATTCGACTCCTTCGCACGACGCAGGGATCGGCCCGGATGCCGGGCTCGAGAGGCCGCATGCGTTCTTCAACGGGCTGGTAGACCTCCGTATCTTGTCTCGCAGGGCAACGGACGGCCGCGACGATTGTCTTGGGGCGGGACTCCTGGAGCACACCGACGTGAGGCATGGACTTGCTCCCGGCTGAGATCCATTACACTGGCCGCTCGACACGCAACCGCCGCCGTCTGGCGAAAATCGGGCTATGCTTGTCCTGATGAGACTCCTCGCAACCTTGGCCGTTCTTCTCCTTGGTTCCCTGGTCCCTTTGATGGCGCAAGAGAACGCGTCCGCTGAGCAAGCCACTCGCTCGATGCGTGTTGCGAAGCTCACCGCCATGCGTCACGTCGGCACGCTGGGCACGGTGCGCCGCGTCCGAGCAGGCAGCGCAAACGAAACGAGCGATCGCAAAGCGACCAAGAAAGGCTCGCAACCGGCCTTTCGCCACGTGCACGTGCGGCGCTGAGCACGTTTGCGACGCCCACGGCCAGCCGGGCTAGAACGAGGTGCTCAGGCTGAACGAGAACACCCACGCGAGGTCATCGTTTCCGTTCAGGGCAGCATTGCTGTCGCCTAGGAACAAGGCGTGCACGCCAAGGCTCGCGTCCCACGGCCCAAGGCGCGAAGGCATGAACGGCAATGGGCTGCTCAGCACCGCGCCGATGTCCACGAAGCCGAGCGCCGTGTCGCCGTTCAAGCCTTCATAGTAGCCGCCCAGGCTGAATCCAACCGTGACTGGCAACGCCAGCGACAGATCCAGGCCACAGCACGGGCCGCAGGCAAACAACGGTTCGATCGCAACCTGCCCGTAGGTGCCGAGCTGCTCCCCTCCATCTGCCTGGCCTCTCGTTTCGACTGCGAGCACGATCGACGGCTGCAGGCTGAACGTGTCTGACAGCCAGCCGGTGTCGTCATATCCGAGGCTGAACGCCACTTCTTGGTATGTTCCAAACTTGCCATTGGAGCTGTGGTAGGCAGTGTAGATGACCGCGGCACTCCAGCGTTCGCCGATGCCAGCGCTGAAGGCGGCATAGAAGTCGCTTTCGTACCACATCGACTGGCTGCCGGCACCGCTGCCGTTGTCGTCGTCGTGGAGGCTGTTCCATGTGCCCATTGTGAACGCCACATCGTGCACGGATTCGCCACCTCCCAGGTCATACCCCAGCTCCAAGTGCGGCTGGGCAATGACGCCACGGTTCTCCTGGAGGAGCCCACGAAAGAAATAGGCATTCGAGAAATCGACGCCCCAGTTGCCGCTCACGAAGCGCGTCGGTGTGGAGCCATCTGTTGCAGATACAATCGGATCTTGCGCCGCCACCTGTGTGATCAGAACCAGAACCGAGACAATTACCCTGTTCATAAGCCCTCGCATGGAATGGAAAGATAAGTGAGTTCCAAGCGTGCTTCGAAGCTTTCAGCAGATCTACCTTAGCCGTGCCGCCTCCGTATTTTCCCTATGCCAGGATATGCGGCTTTCTTCCTTGGCTCTCAAGATTCGCTCTACAGGCCGACGAAGTTGCCCCGACCGGCCGCGACTCGCAAGGTCTTGCGGGCAACGGCGCAACGCTCCTCACGAAGCAGCCCAGGAGGCTCCCATGCAGACATCCAATCGCAATACGACAATGAATGTTGGCCGCAGAATCACGCTCGTGGCCTGCGTTTTCACGCTGCCGATAGCCATCCTGTTTTCACAGGTCTGGTCGAGCATTACTGAGTTCGTCACTTTTGCACAGAAGGAGCACGCCGGCAACGCCTACCAGCGCCCGCTAGAGCAGTCCCTCGCAGCCGTGCAGCAACTACGCCTCGCCCTGCTGGCCGGCAACGACGCTGGTGCCGCCCCGCGCCTGCAGGCGGCCATTGATTGCGGTAACGCAGCGATGGAATCCATCGCGCAAGCGGACGCCGACTTCGGGGAGCTCTTGCAGTTCACCCCTGAAGGGCTGCGGAAGCGCAATCGCGCTCACCTGCGCGTCCCCCTGTTGCGGAGTGAGTGGAGGAGCGCGGTAGCGGCCATCGAGGCCGGCTCGATTCAGGGGGCGCTCCCGCAACTCGAGCATCTGGTGGCGGACCTCAGAGGCTACATCACCCACGCCGGCGACACCTCCAACCTGATTCTCGACCCGGATCTCGACAGCTACTACTTGATGGATGTCACGTTGCTGGCACTGCCGCAGACACAGGATCGTATCGGGGCAATCATGAGCTCGATCGAGGCGATACTGGCCCAAGGGAGTCCCTCGAGGGAAGCACTCGCGTCGCTCGCGGTGCAAGCAGCGATGCTCGGTGAGGCTGACCTTGCGCGCGTGGTCGCCAGCACGCAGACCTGCATCAATGAGGACGCCAACTTCTATGGTGCCCAGCAGTCCATGCAGGACGTGCTGCCCAGGGAACTGGCTGCCTACCAGCAAGCGACCACAGCTTTCCTCGAGTTGGCGCGCTGCGTCGCGGCTGGCGAAACCGTCGATGTCGCCACTGCGCGCTCGACGGGCAGCCAGGCCCTAGCCGCCAGCTTCAGCTTTTGGCACACCGCAGCAGTCGAACTCGACGTGCTCCTGTCGACCCGCATCGCGCACTACGAGTCGCGCCGGACGTGGATGGTGAGCCTGTCGGCATTGGCAGTGTTGGTGTCCTGCTTGCTGGGCTACGCAGTGAAGCGCAGCATCACCACGCCGCTGGCCAGGATCTCAGGCTCACTCGGCCCGGGTGCCACCTTGCTTTCCGAGTGCGCCACGCGCATCGCGGACGAGAAGGCAGCCGTGGAGGCAGTCGAGCGGCGGATCATCGTCAACGAGTTGGTCGCTCATGCCGACGACATGCGCAAGGCGGTTCTCGCCTTGTCCGTATTGGTAGGAACTGACCAGGAAGCCGAAACGCTGAGCGGTCGCACCAACGCCTAGGAGCAACGCCATGAGTCCTCTATTCAGCAAGCTGCTGCGGGTGGTCGCTGGTTTTCTCGGCGAAGACAAGGCCATGTCCGTCCTCGAACGCAACATCAAGGGCAACGGAGGCAATCTCTCTACCTTCGACAATTCGGAGATGAAGCGCCTGCTTCCGTACATTTTGGGCGCCTGCCGCCTCTACGTGGCGAACGATGCCAAGCGGGACGAATTGCGTCAGGAACTCTCCAAGATGATCGCGTGAGCAGTGAAGCGAGGTGCGATCGCGACCAGGACACAAGTGCCTGGCCGCGACGCATTCTCACCCGCAGGCTTCCTGGCTTTGCCTGTCCCCCGGATGGAATCGTTCTGCCAAGATCGTGTTTCGCCCTGTCGCGGTCCTTGAGATCGCCAATATGCAGAAGCGTGAAAAATGCCGCCGCGAGAAGCTGCATTTGCTGCGCAATGCCAGAAGTGGTTTCACAAGAATCCTGCGAGCGAAGGCAAGTCATGCATTCTGTGTGCTAGGAGGGAATTAGCACCGGGATCCGTGGAACCTGCGTCGGCCAGAGCGCGGTAGCCGGGACGGGATCGAGAAGTGCGAAAGGAGTCCGATCCGTGGATTCGACCTAGCAGGCACGTGCCAGCAACACGGCCGAGCCAAGGGCCATTGGAAGGAGTCATATGAAGGACTCTAACAGCCAATTGAAAGGCGCATGATGCCTGCGAGCCCGGCATTCGGGCCGCTCTCAGCGTCGTGCGAGCTGCGTCGAATCCCAGGATTCGACTCCGTTCGCACTGCTTGATCTCGCCCCAGATGCCAAGCTCTCGGCGACGCAGCCGTTCTTCGACGGGCTGCTAACTAGGAGTGGTTCGGCGCTTCCATACGACGCGCGGCGTCGGCCTGCGAGCAGGCCCCGGGAGGGAGATTGCCGCGTGCGCGGACCGGCGACCGAATTCATCGAGGGTTCGCAACGGCGCGATGCGCGCTTGCATGACGGATGGAGGCGGCGACAACACTTCGGTGCGTGCGCAGTAGAATGGCCCGCAATCCAGCAACCATCGAGGCGCCGCCAGAATCGGCCTCGCCTACTTGTCGCTCACTCGCGGCACCTCTAGCAACTCGACCGTCAGAACATCCGGACTTGTGGCGTCGAGAGTCCTCTCAGTCACACGCTCCCATCTGTACCCCGGCTTTTGTGAGTAGGCACGCACTGTAACCTTTGAGAAACCACAGGGGATGAACCCCTCGAACCCGGTCGTAACACTTGCCACCAATCCGCCCACGCGCAGATTGTGCTCTGGGCACTCGAGCATCACCGAGCCAGCCCCTGCTTGATCCCCGGCGATTCGCATCCATCGCAGCGCGATCCCACCACCAAGCACGATGTGTTTGTGTTCCCCTTCGACGATCTCCACCGACCCGTGCTTCGCCGCGAGCTGCGTGATGAGCCAATCGTGGGCAGTGAGCTTGTAAACTCCCACTGGCAGCACCTGCGGCTCTGTCAGGTCCAATGGCCGGAATGCGTGATACATCCGATCCTCCCGCAGACGGTCCCATGTCGCCCTGATCTCCTTGTCCGACAGGTGGTGTCGATCCTGCTCGCGAATGGTCGGCAGTTCCACGGCAACCGAGCCAAACGCTGTAGACGTGGGCATGTCGCTCAGCGGAATCACCAACGGGCGCTCCAACTCCCGCACTGCGATCGGGGTGACCGGACCCCTCCAAGCAACGCGGCCGATCGCCTGCACCTCCGCAAGGTAATGCGCCCCTTCGTCTTGCCCGGTCAGGGTGCTAATGGTCCGCGCCGTCGGCAGGCGCTCAGGCGCAGTCTTGACGACTACCGCAGCAAATGCCCGAGGGAACCGATCCTCGATTCGTGCCTTGATCGCCTGGACCTGCTCCCACCCGTCCTTGTTGCTTGGAACTACGTACCACGAGTCTGTCGCTCGCATGACGACATCTTGAATCTTCAGCATTCCCTCTAGCTCGACGACGATCGCATACGGCAGCGATAGTCGGATGTCTCGCCGGGTACCGGGCACTTGGAGAACCAGCTTCTCTTCGGGCTGCACCCCTCCTTCCGCTCCGACTCCCGGGAAAAAGTAATTTGAAGTCTTTGGCAACGCCCATTTTCCTTGGGCTTCATGCACATACACGTACTCTGGATGTCGGCAGTGAATGAAGTAGTTGCCAAAAGCCAATTCCTTGAACTGTGCGAGCCCTTCCGCACTGGTTATGACGCGTTGGACCGAAGTATGCTCCAGTTCCGCGAAGTTCAACCATGCCTTGGCCAATACCACTTCGGCGCCCTCAATCGGCCGCCCTTCTTCGTTGATGATTAGGACAGTTCCCTCGCCTGTTCGCTGGAGGACGATTTCGGCTCGCTCAGAACTGGAGAGCGTGCCCTCCCATCGACTGTGACCAAGACAAGTGGCCGCTGCTCTGCATTGCTCACCAGAAATCGGCGCGGATCCTGTGCCGTCGACAGCGCAAACGTATTCCGCAGCGCCGACCCTGACAATCGCCGCAGGCAGTGGAAGGCCTCTATCATCAGCAACTCTCCATGTTGCGGCGTGACTCGGCACCAGGGACCGGTTGGGCACATCTGCGCGGCCACCGACACTTGCTTCGGCCGGAGCGCTTGGAATCGAATCATGCGCTTGTCCAATCTGGACATGCGGATCGACGTTGCCCGTCAATGTGAGCAGAAGAACCCCGAGCATGCTGAGCACCACAATTGCCGCTGCCCAGGCCCTTGAATTGCGCGGCGCTACTGACATGAGCACACCGGAGTCGGATCCTCTGATTCCGAAAGCAGGTGCAGGCTCAGACAAAAGAACGCTAGCGGGCAACTCGAAGTGCCGCAGACAACGTAGGGGGGGCTTTGGTTGGGCACTCGAATCAGTGCATGGCACGACTCCGCCTGCCCGAACTGTGCTCCGCAGCCGCACCATGTCTCAACGCCCCCATTGTACAACTGAGCATTGAGCTTGCAGGCAGGTTCGGTCGGAGCACACGGCAGTCCACTACACCCGAACACCGTCCATTGCCCAGTCGTCGGATTGAAGGCCACCAGCGTGGTGCATCCATAGAACTCTACACTTTGCCTCAAAGCACCGGAGGCCAACACACTGCAAGGATCAAGGTCGCACCCGATCGCAGACTCAGGGCCTCCACGTAACACACTCGCTGCCATCCCACAACCCAGCACTCCGATGACAACCAACCCGATCATGATGCCTCCATGTTCTGAGTAGCCACAGGACTGTCGCGACTCTCCGTCGAGCGTCCCCGCTTCGGTTCCTCATGTCAACTGCATGACGAGTGATCGACTTCTCGTATCACCACCACCTTGGCTTCCCCGTGCCGAATCGATCACGAGCCGAAGCGCAGTCGCCCTAAGCACGACTTTGTCAGGTATCTACTGAGCATCGAGCCAATACAAATTTCTACGCGTGCTGCGGTTGCGGTACTCCGCCGTCCTTGCTGCGCATCGACGTCAACCGACTGAAGCGACTGACGAAGTTCATGGATGGGCTCGCAGGCTCGTTCGCCGCGGTGGACAGACTGGCAACGCGCTCCGATACGTGCGCGACCTGCTCAGCGATGCGAAGCAGAAGAACATGGAGGGGATGCTGCAACGGCTGCGCGACCCAGGTCAGTACCAATCACTGCAGCACTTCATCACGCACTCATGCTGTTCGCACTCGGAGAACGCTTCGCATCACGAGCCGCCGACTTCATCCGCGATCCGCCCAAGTTGTAAGGGCAGAAACTCTTTCACAACTCGGACTCGTGACAAAATAGTGCTACGACCAGGCGGAGACCTTGGTGGGGTTTCGCGAACAGGACATCCGCAGCTATCAGTTAGCAGTCCGCCTGAATGCATTCAGCCCGTCTCCATCGTGCAACACATGCTCCATTGCGCGGAGCGTCGGCGCACCCGCCAGCAGGTCCTTTAGGTAGACGTGCCGATGCATCGGAAACGCTGCACTCACTTCGTGCGCGTCGATGATGAGGTAGAGCAGTCCGCCCGGCCTGACTGCCTGGGCCAGTCGCTCTACGGTGAGGGCGGGATCGGGAACGTGCTCAATGACCGAGTCCGAGAACACGAGGTCCCAATGCCGACGGGCTGGCAGCACGAGCTCATGCGAAGGCGTATGCACGATTTCGATGTCGTCCTGGCCGCAGCGTGCGAAGTACCACTGAGCAAACTTTGCCGCGGGTCCGTTCACGTCGCAGTAGGTGACGCGCTTGCCTGCGTCGCGCAGCATCGAGCAGCAAAAACCGAGGCCGCCGCCGAACTCGAGCACTTCCGGGCCGGCGCCGACCATCCAGCGCCAATGCCCATACTGCTGATAGATCGCGCGCCGCCTCGCTTTGGTCTGGCTGCCATACAGCAGGTCGAACAGGTACTCGTCCTTCTGTTCGTAGTAGACCTTGGCCTTGTCGAGCCAGTTGTCGCCAGGACACTCTTGCCAAGTGACTTGGTTGAAGTTGCCGAAGTTCTGCGCGCACTGAGCAACCAGCGCCTCGGGCAGGCCGGTGTATTCGGCGTAGAGCTTGAAGACGTGTTCGTCGATGGGCGGACTGACGGCCGACATGCTTGCGATCCTCCGTGGCGAGCTATCGACGACCAGCCAACCGAACTGAAGGCTGCGGTCGCATTGGGCCTTCGACAGGCGAAACCTGACCTGCTCGCCGGCGACTCACCTCGCTGTCGGGCAAACCTCCTCGGACTGGTGCCCGAGTGCATCCGCGCATCGACGCTTGGGTATGGCTGGCCGCGGATCGCGGTGAAGATGACGAGGGCGAGCGACATTGCCCGATCGCATCGTTCGCGGCAATCAGAAGCTGCAGGAGAGGATCAAGGAACGCTCCGATGTTGGCCGCCCGCTGCGGGTCCAGGTGAGTGCACCCGTTGGCAAGGACGATGGGGAGAAGCGCGCGGGGTGATCGATTCAGACACGAACGCTTGCGGCTCTCCACCCCACGACGATGCGGTCGTGCTTCATCGCGCTGTTATCTCGTCACGACAGAGTCGGCTTCGGAGCAAGCTCTCAGCCGACAACGTGGTGCCCTCTCACTGCTACTTGGCTGAGGGGTCGGCTTTGCCCTTCGACAGATCCATGACAATGTTGACGACGGAAGCGGTCGACTCGTCGATCTCCAACTCCATGCCGCCGACGAAGAACACTCCTTGCGCATCTGGAGCAGTTCGAATGGACACGGTTGCACTGCCGAAGCGCACGAATCCCTCGAACCCGCCTGCCAGAGTGTTGACCAGTCCACCCAGCTTGGCGCCGCCATCTGCGTAATGCAGCAGAACCGAACCCAGGCCCTCTCGATCACCAGTGATGCGGATCCAACGAAAGCCCACGCCTGGAAGACACTGAACCTTCTTGATGCACTCATACACCTCGTCCAGAGCAATCCTGGGCTCGCAACGAGTAGTGCCCGGGCCAGCGACTTGGATCAAGCCGCCGAGACGAGAGCGGCAAGCAGCGGACTGCGATGGACCATGAAGGGCTGAAATGACGATGGCCATCATAGCGAAAGCCGAAAGCACGTGGGTCATCAGCAAACCTCCGCTTGGAATCTCTGTGGATGACCCCCCCCTCCAGAAAACACACTTCCCCAGCCCGAGGAATCTCACCCTTTCTTCGACTTGCCCGGCACCGGCACTGCGTCCACCTCGAGCGGGCCAGACTCCAGCTTCTCCGGCCCCCAAACATCATTCGACGCCATCGCGTCGTCCCACGTCACGACTTTGCCCGTGTAAGTCGCCATCCGGCCGAGGATCGCAGACATCGTGCTCTCCGCGACCATCTGGCCTTCATTGAGCAGGTTGCCGCTGCGGATGCCCGCGAACAATGCGTCGTGCTCCGTCTGATACGGGTCGTTGTTGGCGCCGTCGTGCTTCCACGCGTTCTTGCCGTCGATGCGCCAGTTGCCGCTGTCCATATGGCAGCTGCCGTCGGTGCCATACACGTGTTCGCTGACGTCATTGGCGCAGCCGTCGATCTGGCGGCACTCCGAGAAGCACAGGAAGCCGTCCGCGTATTCGAACTGCACCGCGTGATGGTCGAAGATGTTGCCCCACTTTGCATCGGTGCGGACCTGCCGGCCGCCCATGCCGCGCGCGCGCAGCGGGTGGCCCTTGGTCGCCCAGTTGACGACGTCGATGTTGTGGACGTGCTGCTCGACGATGTGGTCGCCCGACAGCCACGTGAAGTAGAGCCAGTTGCGCAACTGCCACTCCATGTCGGTCCACTTCGGATCGCGGCCGCGGTGCCACAGGCTGCCCATGTTCCAGCTACAACGCGCGAACTGCAGCTTGCCGAGCTCGCCGCCGTGGATGCGCTGCATCGCCGCGAGGTAGCCGTTCTGGTGATGGCGCTGCAGGCCGGAGACGACCGCGAGATTCTTCTGCTTGGCAAGCTCGGCCGCGGCAAGCACCTTGCGCACGCCCGGCGCGTCGACGGCGACGGGCTTCTCCAAGAACACGTGCTTGCCCGCCGCGATCGCGGCCTCGAAGTGCTGCGGCCGGAAGTAGGGCGGCGTCGCAATGCAGACGACGTCGATGTCGCTCGCGAGCACGCCCTTGTAGCCATCGAAACCGACGAAGCGCCGCTCCGCTGGCACGTCGATGCGCGCGGCAAGGCGTTCGTTCTCCTGCAGAGAACTGAGCGCGTTCTCAAGGCTGTCGGCGAACATGTCCGCCACCGCAACGAGTCGCACCTGGCCGCTGGTCGAGAGCGCCTGCGCCGCAGCACCGGTGCCGCGACCTCCGCAACCGATCAAGCCGATGCGCAGCTCGTCGTCGCGGCCGTTGCGGACGCGAGCAGATGCAGGAAGCGATGCAGAGAGTCCGGCGCCGATGCCGGCGAGAGCCGACGACCGCAGGAACGAACGACGCGATGCATGGGTCATGCTGGGGACCTTCAAGAAGCGAGCGACATGCGCCGCGCGGCACGCGGAGCGGAGATCACGGGGTTTCGAACTTCGCTCGCTCTGCGGGCGAAGGCTCGACGAAGGGACGCACGATGCGGAAGCCGACCAGTTGGCCCTCGGTGAGATACCACCAACTCTTCGGGATCTGCGGATCCTGCTTGTTCCACGCCTGCTCCGACGGTCGGCGAGCAGCGCTGCGCAGCAATGGCGCCAAGTCCTGCCACGAGCCGCCGCGCAATGGATGCGGGAAGCGGATCGGCCGATCCTTGTTGTCGCGTCCGGGCTGCAAGAACGGGTTGTCGCGCGGCGCCTTGCCGTTCTTCTCGGCATAGAGGTCGGCGAAATACTGGTCCGCCACCCACTCCGCCACGTTGCCGTGCATGTCGTGGAGGCCCCACGGATTGGGCTTCTTCTGCCCGACCTTGTGGTAGGCCTTCTCGCTGTTGCCCTGGTGCCATGCGTGCTCGTCGAGTTGCGACGCGTCGTCGCCAAACGAGTAAGCGGTCGCCGTCCCGGCACGACATGCGAACTCCCACTCCGCCTCGGTAGGCAACCGGTAGAAGTGGCCCGTCACCTTCGACAGCCATGCGCAGTATTGGCGCGCGGCAACATGCGACATCGCGATCGCCGGGAAGCCGTCGCGGCCCATGTTGAACGTCATGTCCGTGTATGCCGGCGTCGGCTTGCTCGTGCCGTCAGGCTTCTTGCTCTGCGGCAGATCGGCTTCGTACCACCGGTCGTACTCGTTCCAGCGGACTTCGTGTTTGCCCATCCAGAACGGCGAGACCTTTACCTCGAGCTGTGGGCCTTCGTGTTCGACGCGACCCACTTCGTTCGCGAGGGCTCCCATCACGAACGATCCGCCGCGGATGGCGACCATGTCAAACGTGACGTCGCTGCCGGGAATCGTCGCCGAGTAGTCGACGAAGGCTCGGTCGTCGCCGGACGCTTTGAGCACGGGCGCTGGATCTTGTGCGACGCGCGTCGGGGGAACCGCGACGAATGCACCAAGGGCAGGAAGCAACGGCAGAAGCAGCAGCGTGCGCATGACGGGTCGCGCAGCTTATGCCGCCGCGAGCGTCGCTGCGAGACTCAGCGTCGGTCCAGGACCACGTAGCCACGGAAGCGCCCGCGTTCGATCGGGACCAACGTGTAGCGAGCTGGGATGTGCTCGTTCGCGAGCGTGTCGAGCAGACCGTCCTTCGTGCCGCGCAAGAGCGCGAGCGCATCATCGGTGATCAACAACTGGCCGCCCTTCTGCCGGATCTGCTGCGCCTGCACGTCGAACCAGAGGAACACGTGCTCGCGCACGCGATACTCGGGGAAGCGGAAGAGCCACAGCCACAGCCCATAGACCGTCAGCACCGTGTTTGGTTCGGCGTGCATCGGTTCGCTGCCGCATTCGGGCCGCAACTGCAGGATCGAGTCCAGCTCGCTGTAGCCGCCGATCAGGATGCGCGCCTTCTTGTCGTCCAGCACGGCGAGCGCATCGCGGCCGTAGGCGAGATCGCTCGGAACGCGCGGTGACGAGAACATCACGGCAAGAGCCGCAGCGAGCCCGATGACCGGCAACGCGATGGCAACCCGCTGCGGCACGAGGCGCAGCGCGAGCATCGCGCCCGGGAGCCCCAGCGGCAGGAAGTAGGCCCCGAACTCGTAGGTCGCAAGCGGTGGCAGATACTCGGGCTTCTGCATCACCGCGAGCGGCCCGAGCAACATCGTCGTCAACACAAGGTAGACCGCGACCGTCGCACAAAACGCCGCGGCGTCGCGGCGAAGATCCCGACGCAGCAACGCGAATGGCGCGAGCACGGACACCGGGAACAACGGCACGAGCCATTCGTGCCAGACGATGCGCGGGAGTTGGCCCCAATCCGTGCCTAGCGACCGCAAGAACGCGAAGTAGGACGCCGCGCCAGCCTCTGGGTTGGGATCGGCGAGGACTTCATCCGGCAGCACGAGACGCGGCGCCATCCACGCAACGAACGCGTGCGGCAAGGCGATTGCAATCGCGTGCGGGAGCATGCGAACGAGCGACGCCATGCTGGGCGTGCGCGCGACCGCGAACAGCCCAAAGGTCAAGAGCAACAGATGCCCCGTTGCATGCGTCGCGGCCGCCACGCCGGTGGAGAGGCCGAGAAGCCACGCGTTGCCCCACGATGGGCGCGCGAGATAGCGCGCACAAAGCCACCACGCGACGCCTGCCGGCAGCAGGAACACTGCGTGGATCTCCACCATCGAGCCATAGTAGAGAATGCCAAAGCACGCGACCGCGGTCGCAGCAGTCAGCGCCGCAGATCGACGATCCATCCACAGCGCAAGGCACGCACGATGGAAAAACACCGCACCGAAGGCCGCGCCGAGCGATGACGCAAAGGCCGCCGCGCGCACGACGGACACGCCAAAGGGCTCCAGCGCATCGACGACGAGACCCGCGAGCGGCAAGTAGAAGGGGTGCCGCGGATTCTGGTGCACGCCGCGCTCGAGGTGCGACAAGAAGCTGTAGGCATCCAGGCCGTGCCAGACTCCGCGCACGAGTAAGGAGCACGCGAGCAACGTGCCGAAGAACAACAACGCGGAGTCGAGCAGGTGCGCGCCGTGCGCGGCTGGTCCGTTCGTCGTTGTGCGGCTTGATTCCATGCGTTCTTCGGTTCTGCAAGGTAGCCGCGCGCCGCGAACCCGACCACGGGCAGCAGCATCTGCAAGCTTGTTCTCCAAAGGGAAAACCCATCCGCCGCCGCGCCACGAACGCAGATGCAGGCTGATGCATCGGTCGCGCGATCCGCCTATCGTCCTCGCCCCGAGGTTCCTATGCATCGCCGCGACTTTCTCCTGACCGCCAGTTCCGCCGCCGCTTCACTTGCCGCCGCAACCGCTGCGCAAGAGCCCGCAGTCGCAGCCAAGAAGGGCCCCGCGCCCTTCCGGCTCAAGTACTCGCCGCACTTCGGCATGTTCGACAACCACGCGCCCGACATGCTCGATCAGCTGCAGTTCGCGGCGGACGAGGGCTTTGTCGGGTGGGAGGACAACGGCATGGGCGGCCGATCGACGGAAGAGCAGGAGAAGATCGCCAAGAAGATGCAGGCATGCGGCATCGAAATGGGCGTGTTCGTCGCGCACGCCGACTGGAACAACCCATCCTTCGCGTCGGGCAACAAGGATCACGCCGCGCGAGTGCTCGAGGAGATGCACAAGGCCGTCGAGATCAGCAAGCGCGTTCACGCGAAGTGGTGCACCGTCGTACCCGGCCTCATCGACCACCGACTCGACTTTGGCTATCAGATGGCCAACACGATCGACCTGCTGCGGCGCTGCGCCGAGATCACCGGCAAGAGCAACTTGACGCTGGTCCTCGAGCCACTCAATCGTCGCGATCATCCGGAGCTGTTCCTGACCGGCGTGCCGCAGGGCTACGAGATCTGCCGCGGCGTGAACTCGCCCTTCTGCAAGATCCTCGACGACCTCTACCACCAGCAGATCACCGAGGGGAACCTGATCCCCAACATCGACCGCGCGTGGTCCGAGATCGCCTACTTTCAGACGGGCGACAATCCGGGCCGCCGCGAGCCGTGGACCGGCGAAATCAACTACCGCAACGTCTTCAAGCACATCCACAGCAAGGGCTTCACCGGCATCGTCGGCATGGAGCACGGCAAGTCGCAGGGCGGCAAGGAAGGCGAGAAGAAACTCATCGACGCGTACCGACAAGCGGACGCATTCTGACCCCTAGAGAGGCACCCATGATCCGACTGTTCTCCGTTTGCGCAGCGCTGTTCTGCGCCGTTCTTCCCGCGCAGGACACGAAACCGGCCGAGCAGAAAAAGCCAGCCGCCATCGTGCAGAAGCCGGCGCTCTATCCAGACAACCTCTGCATCGTCTCCGACGAGCCGCTCGGGGAAGACGCAGTGTCCAAGACGATCGAAGGCCAGACCTACAAGGCCTGCTGCAAGAAGTGTCTGGCCAAGGTCGAGAAGGACCCCGCGAAGTTCGGGGCAAAGCTCGCCGAGAAGCAGAAGGCTGTGCAACTCGCGAACTACCCGCTCAAGACTTGCACGATCTCGAAGGAAGAACTCGGCAGCATGGGCGAACCCGTGCAACTGATGCTCGAGGGAACCCTGGTCCAGCTCTGCTGCAAGAGCTGCACGAAGAAGGCGATGGCCAAGCCCGCGGAGATGGCGCAGATGATCAAGGACGCGGCCTACGCGGCGCAGCAAAAGAGCGCGAACACCTCGTGCCCGGTCGGCGGCGAGAAGCTCGAGGACACCGTCGTCGAAGTAATGTTCGGCACCAAGCTCGTCCGCTTCTGCTGCGAGAAGTGCGTGGCGAAGTTCGAGCAGGACCCGGCCAAGTACGCCGACAAGCTCGTGCCCGCCAAGGAAACGCCGGTGGCCGACGAGCCCGCGAAGGAAGAGAAGAAGGACGGCGGCAAGTAATCGCGGGTGCGACCGGCCCGCATCGCAGGATCGGCCGAAGGGCCTGGTGTTGGGCGCGAGATAGACCGCTGCGCAATGGGCGCTCGTTGGCCACAATGCGGCGATGACCGCAAACCCGCAGCCCGACCTCGCCGCCTCACCGTTCGCCGATTGGCTCGCGAGCAGAGTCGCGGCACGTGCCGCGCTGGCGGCCCTCGTCACGCTCGCGTTCGGCACAGCGCTGCAGGCCGGACTCGTGCTCGACGCACCCAGCGTGATCGGTCAGGATCCGCGGCTGCACGGCCTCGACAGCCAGCGCCTCGCGGACATTCTGTTCGATGACTTCGGTGGAGAGGCACGCACGACCGCTGGCTACCGCCCGCTGACGACGCTGAGTTATGCGTTGCAGTACTCGGGGTTTGGCTGTGGCGTGGCGCCGTTCGGCTACGCGCTCGGCAACGTGCTGCTGCATTTGCTCAACGTGTTCTTGCTGCACGCATGCCTGCGACGCGCAACGAACAGCAACGCACTCGCGTTTGCAGCCGCGGCGCTGTGGGCCGTGCACCCGATTGCGAGCGAAGCGGTCGCCAATGTCGTGGGCCGCGCGGACCTGATCGCCGCATGTGGCGTGCTCTGCGGATACGCGCTGTTCCTCGGCGGCGGTGACGGGCCATACTCGCGAACGCGCAAGGCCGGCATCGCACTCGCGCAGTTGCTAGCAGTGGGCGGCAAGGAGAGCGGCATCGTGCTGATGCCGCTGCTGCTGCTCGGGGACCTATGCAAGCCAGGCCGGGCGCCATGGCGGCAGCGCATCGGCGACGTGCACGCGTGGACACTCGCAGCGCTCGTGCTGTGGGCGATCCTGCGGGCCATCGCGATCGACGCGATCCCGGCGCCATCGGCCGCAGACAATCCCCTGCTCATCCTGCCCCTTTGGCAATCGCTCGGCGCCGCTGCGCTGCTGCAGCTTCGGTATGCCTACGTAATCCTCTGGCCCGCGTCGTTGTCTTGCGACTGGTCGTTTGACGCACTGCCTGTAACGGAACCGTGGTTCGTGTGGTCCGGCGTCTTTGCATTGGTGGCGCAGGTCTGGATCGCGGTGATCGCGCTCCGTCGCCGCACGAGCGCGCCGACGACCGCGTTCCTCGCGCTCGCTTGGTTCGTCGCGTTTGCACCGGTCGCCAACGTCGCAACTCGCATCGGCACGGTGTTTGGCGAGCGACTCGCCTATCTGCCAATGGCGATGCTGATCGCACTCGTGTGCGTCGCCGCTTCGCGCGTGCGTCAGCGCGTCGCAATGACGCTGCTCGCAGCGTGCGTCATCGCGCTCGCGGCGCGCACCAACCTGCGTAATCTGGAGTGGCATTCGCAAGAGACCTTGTGGCAAGCCGCCGTCGCGACTGCACCTTCCTCATTCAAGGCGCACGGTTCGTACTCGGTCGCGCTGCACGAACGCGCCGTCCGCGAAAGCGCCGTCGCTTCGCACATCGATGAAGTCCTGCTGCACGCCGAGGCGGCGCGCGACATCGCCTTGCGCCTGCCACCGCGCGACGTTCCGGCCGACACGCTCGTCAACTATGCGGCCTTTCTGCGAGTGAAGGTCGCTGCAGTCGCCGAAGCCGATCGCCCGCAGTGGCGACAACGCGCGCGCTCCGAATACGAACGCGCCATCGACCTCGAAAAGCAAGCGCTCGCCGCCGCCGGCACGGAGCCCGACGCGCTGCACGGCAGCTTCCGGCTCTGGCTAGCGCACGGACAGTTCCTCGCCGAAGAACGTGACCACGAACGCGCGACTCAGAGCCTGCTGCGTGCGGTCGACCTCGCGCCGACGCCCGAAGCGCTGCTCGCTCTCGCGGATGCGTCGCTCGCCTCGGGCAAGTCGCGCGACGCGGCCATCGCCGCAGCACGGGCGGTTCTCGTCGACAACTCCACGTTGCGCGCATGGGACACGCTGCAACGCGCGTTCTCAGAGTGGAAGCCAGGCGGCGTGGCGGTAACGAATCGCCAAGACGGCTCACCGGTCTTCAACACCAAGCAGGACGGCCTGCGCCACCTGCTGATCGACGCCGCGAAAGCACAGCGCGAGGCGATGCGCGCGCGCGGTCACCACAAAGCCGCCGACATCTTCCATCGTCGCGCACAAGCCTCGCTCGGCCTGCGCCTCGACTGAAGCAGGCGCGTCACTCTGCCGGTCGCTTGCGGACGGCGAGGTACTGCTTGGGCCACGGAAAGTCCGCCACGCCGTATGCGTTCGCGGCGCGCAGCGTCAGGTAGGGGTCCTCGAGGTGCGCGCGCGCGATGGCGCAAAGGTCGGCGCGCCCGGCGCCGACGATCGTGTTGGCGTGATCGACGCCCTGGATGCCGCCGACCGCCATCACCGGCATGCCGGCCTCGTGCCGGATCTGCTCCGCAAATGGGACCTGGTACATGCGGCCGTAGACGGGCTTCGAGTCTGGCGAGTTGCCGGCCGACGACACGTCGATGCAGTCGCAGCCCTTCGCCTTCAGCCAGCGCGCAACCTGCACCGCATCTTCAATCGAAAACCCGCGCTCGCCGAGCCAGTCCGTCGCGGAGACACGAACGATGATCGGGCGATCCTGCGGCCATGCTGCGCGCACGGCATCGAATACTTCCAGTGGATAGCGCGCGCGATGCTCGAGGCTGCCGCCGGATTGATCGGTGCGCGCGTTCGACAGCGGCGACAGGAAGCTCGAC
>SXGT01130756.1_pt1 | contig 40505 bp, 32 predicted proteins | sample 3176221 | NCBI WGS metagenome assembly SXGT01 (sample SAMN11356862, study PRJNA531348) | freshwater metagenome | isolation source: freshwater sample F1-120 | place: China: Fuxian Lake, Yuxi | collected 2017-12-25
AGAAGATCCCGCCGATGCCGCGCGTCTCCCCCCGGTGGGGCAGCGCGAAGTAGACGTCGCACCACTGCTTGAAGCGCGCGTACCACAGCGGGTCGTGCGCGTTGCACACGTCGCGCAGGGTCCGATGGAAATGGACGCAGTCTTCGTCGCGCGGGTAGTACGGGGTGAGGTCCGTGCCGCCCCCCGTCCACAGCGCCGAGCCGCGCTGCACGAGCCGGATGTTGGCGTGCACGGCCGGCACCCGCGGGCTGCGGGGGTGGATGACCAGCGAGAGACCGGCAGCGGAGAAGCGCGTGCCGTCGCCGGGCAGCTGACCGGCGAACGCTGGATCGAGCTCGCCGTACACATGGCTCGTGTTGACGCCCGCCTTCTCGAAGACCTTGCCGCCGGCGAACACGCGGGTGTGGCCACCGCCGCCGCCGTCGCGCTCCCACGGGTCCTCGATGAAGCCCACCTCGCCGCCGTCCACGGACTCGAGCGCGGAGCAGATAGCGGCTTGGAGCTGGCGAAGCCAGGGGTACGCGACATCGAAGGAGGGTGACTGCATCGACCTTCGGTAAACCGGACGCGGGGATGAGTCAACCGACGTGGCGGGGTGGGCAGGCGACCGGTAGCATCGGGCCCGATGCGTACACTCGCCGTCGTCGTATTCCTCGCTGGCTGTGGGACCGGGCTCTCCTCGCGTGAAGAGGCGTCACCGCTGCGCTCGCCCCGCCTCCCTCCCAGCGCGCGGACCGCGTCCGCCCGAGCCTCGTCCAGCGTCCACTGGCGACAGACGCTGGACGAGGCTCGGGCGGACGCGGCCGACTCCGGGAAGTCGGTCTTCGTCTTCCTCACCACGAGCTGGTGCGGGCCGTGCAAACGGATGGAGGAGGCCACGTTTCACGACCCCACCGTCACGCGCGCCATGAACGCGCGCCTGGTCCCGGTGAGGCTCGACGCAGAGCGCGGCGAGGGCAAGACCCTCTGCGAACAGAACCACATCAACAGCTACCCCACCATGATGTACCTCCAGCCGTCCGGGCCCGAGATTGACCGGGCGTTCGGCTACCACGACTCCGCGCGCATGATTCAGGTCATCGGCGACATGTTGGCCGACCGGAACACAGTCGGTGATCTCCGGCGGCGGGTGGCCAGCGCGCCTGGCGCGTTCGCGCTGCGGCAGACCCTGGCCCTGCGCCTGGCGCTCCGAGGCGACAGCGCCGAGGCGCTCCAGCACCTGGATCAGGTCTTGGCCGCCGATCCGAACGACTCGCTGGGCCTGGCGAGCCAGGCGCTGTTCACCAAGGGGCGCTACGTCCACTTCCTCAAGACCCGAAACACTGACGAGGCGCTCGCGGCGCTCGGTCAGCTCCTCGAGCGCTTCCCCAAGTCGGGGCCGGCGCGTGAAGGCGCGCTGGACCTGGCCCGGCTGCGCATCATGCGTGGCCAGAGAGACCTCGCGGTCGCCGCGCTCACAACGATGGTCCAGGCGCTGCCGGCAGACCCCCAACGCGGGCTCGACGCCGCGATGCTCGCGCGGCAGCAGGGGCTGGACCCGCTGGCTGGCTCAGCCTGGGCCGAGCAGGCTGGCGCGAATCGAGGGGATGCGTTCCCGTTGGCGCTGGCGGCCGAGCTGGCGGAGTTGGGCAAGGACCTGCCGCGCGCGCTTCGCTTGTTGAAGCTCGCCAGGGAGAGGGCGCCCAACGACCGCGTGCTCGAGGCGGGCATCCGACGCCTCGAGGCTCAGCTGCGAGCGGGCGGGACCATCTGACTTCCGACTTCCGCTCGTTTTCTGCAGTTCGCTTGCTGCTTCGGGAGGCTGCTGGAATGATTCGGTCGATGCGCGCTCTCGCCCTGCTCTTCGTCCTGTCCTGCGCCACTACGCCCACGACCAGCGTGGCGCCTGCCGTCACGCGCCCGTCGGACGACGCCGCTGCGGTCTTGCGGTCACTCGACCGCCTGGACGGCGAGCTCAACGCCAACGAGGCGGGTTTGAACGAACTGGAGAAGAAGGTGGACGAGCGCCTCCCAGCCGCCGTCCCACCCGGCACCCCCAAGAAGGGGCAGAGTCAGAAGCGCGACTGAGCGCGGCAGAACGCAGGCGAACACGTCGTCTATTCCGAAGCCTCTGTAGCGGCGGCCTTCTGGTCCGCAGCGCCTTGCGGCTGGGCCTTCCTCCCGGCGTGCCACTGCGCCAACGCGCCGCCCTAGTTCGTGGCGGGGCGCACGTCCACGAGGCGTAGCTGCAACGTCAGTTGTCCCTGCCAGTCGTTGAACTCGGGCTTGTAGGCGATGTCGATGAGCTCGCCCACGTTCGGGCAGCGCTCCCCCGCGCGGAACGCCACCGCGGGAAGGGTGAGCCCGTCGTGCCCCAGCTCCAGGCGGAAGTGCTCTCCGGTCTGGCCGACCGGACGGCGCCGGACGACCCGCACCCCTCTGGTGAGGAACGCCGGCTCGGGGTTCCCCGCGCCGAACGGTGCGAGGAGGTGCAGGTGCTCTAGCAGCTCGGTGGTGACGCGCCCGAATGAGAGCTCGTCGTCCAGCGTGAGCGTGGGCGTGAGCGACTCCTTGGGCGTTAGCGCTTCAGCGGCGCGAACGAACGCTTCCCGGAACGCCGGGAGGTTCTCCGGCGCGATCGTCACGCCCGCGGCGTGCGCGTGACCCCCGAACTGGATGAGGTGCTCGGCGCAGCGCTCGAGCCCGGCCAGCACGTCGAAGCCCGAGATCGAGCGCAGGCTCCCCTTGCCCACCCCGTCGACCAGCGCGATCACCGCGCAAGGACGGTGGAACCGCTCGACCACACGCGCGGCCACGATCCCGGCGACCCCGGCGTGCCACCCCGGATCCCAAAGAACATACGCAGCTGCCGACTCACCCTGTTGCTCCAGGGCCTGGGCGAGCGCCGACTTCTCGATGGTCTCCTGGATCCCGCGGCGCTCGGTGTTCTCTGCGTCGAGGCCCTGCGCGATCGCGAACGCCGCTTCGCCATCGTCGGTGGTGAGCAGCTCGAAGCACTTCATGGGCGAAGAGAGTCGGCCAGCGGCGTTGAGGCGCGGGGCCACCTGGAACGCCACCGCGGACGCCGTGACTGACTTCTGCCCCAGCGCCACGGCGCGGAGCGCGCGAAGCCCGGCCCGTCGGTCCGCGGCGAAACGGACGAGGCCGTGCGCGGTGAGGATGCGGTTGATCCCCCGCAGTGGCACGAGGTCGGCGATCGTCCCGATGGCAGCAAAGGGGAGCAGGTCCCGAACGTCTGGCTCCGGGGTCTCGAGGAAAGCGCCCCGCGCGCGCAGCTCGGCTCGGAGCGCCATGGCCAGGTGAAAGGCCAGCCCTGCCGCGCAGAGCTCCTTGAACCCGAACGTGCACTCCGGGTGGTGCGGGTTGATGATGACGCTGGCGTCGGGCAGGGGGCCGCTGGGCAGGCGGTGGTGGTCTACGATAATCACGTCGGCCCCGAGATCCCGCGCGACCTTCACGGCGCCCACTGCCGTGATGCCGCAGTCCACGGTGATGATCAGGCGCGCGCCGGCCGTGACCAGGTCGTTGACCCGATCCGGGTTGAGGCCGTAGCCGTCGCGGAACCGGTCAGGGAGGAAGACGGAGACCTTTGCGCCCACCGCGCTGAGGAACCGGAACAACGTGCTGGAGGCCGTCATGCCGTCCACGTCGTAGTCGCCATAGACCACGATGGGCTCCTCGCGCTGCATGACGGCGAGGATGAGCTGCACGGCGGGGTCCATCCCACGGAGGCCGGACGGCGACAGGAGGTCGGTTAGCCGCGGCTGCAGGAAGGTGCGAGCGGCGTCCGCCGTGGTGATTCCACGAGCAAGCAGGAGATGGGCGATGGGCTCGGAGAGCCCGGAGGCCTCGGCTAGGACGCGGGTCGCGTCCGCGTCGCGCTGCCGAACTCTCCAGGCGCGCGGGACGGCATGGAGGCTCTGCGTTGGCGCGGAGGGGGCGCTCACGCCGCGGCGGAGCTGGTCGACCCCGGACCGGCGAGCGCGCGGGCACGGCGCGCGGCGAGCCAGTTCTCGATGTAGATCGTGAAGGGCACCGCGACGGCGATGGACGAGTAGGTGCCGACGATGATGCCGAAGGTGAGCGCGAAGGCGAAGTCTGCGATGAGCCCGCCGCCCAGCGCCATGAGCGCGCACGTGACGAGCAGGGCCGAGCCGCCTGTGAGGACCGTGCGGCTGAGTGTCTCGTTGATCGAGATGTCGATCAGGCGCGAGAGATCCATGCCCTTCAGCTTCTCCTGGTTCTCTCGGATACGGTCGTACACCACGATCGTGTCGTTGATGGAGTACCCGATGATCGTGAGGATGGCGGACACGATCGGCAGCGTGAACTTGAGGCCCGCCAGCGAGAACACGCCCAGCGTGATGAACGCGTCGTGGACCAGCGAGATGACGGCGCCCGGACCGAAGCGGAAGTCGAACCGGAGCCCCACGTAGATCACGATGCCGATGATGGCGTAGATGAGCGCGAGGATGCCCTTGGCGAAGAGGTCGGCGCCCACGCTGGCGCTGACGGCGGTGGCCGACTCGACCTCGACCTTGTCGGCTCCGAACTGCTTCGTGAGCGCCGCCTCGAGGTCCGTCTGGATCTGCTGGAGGCTCACTGTGAAGACCCGGTCGGTCCGCGTCGCGAGCGCCGCGGCCTTCTTTGCGTCGTGCGCGCTCTTGGCCTGATCGTAGTCGTCGTCCGGGATCTTCTCGCCGGCCTTCTCACGCTCCACGAACGTGAGGTTGTAGTCCTTGAAGAACGCCATATCGAAGGCCTGCTCCTCGTCGGAGACCAGCTCGACGTCCTTGAAGCCGAGGCCACCCAGCGTGTCGGACAGCGCCTTCTTGGTGGCGTTGACCGGGGCAGGCTGCGCGAGGACGACGATGAACTTGTCCGTCTCTTCGGGACGGTCGATCCGCTCGGCACCGACGGCCTTCTTCATGGCCTCGCTGACCGCGGTGGCCCGCTCCGGCGTGAGCAGCGACGTGAGCTCCGTGTAGATCTGGAACTTCTGGACCGCCTCGCCCTTCGAGTTCACGTCGCCGACGTTGAACGTCTGGACCTCGATCTGGCCGGGGTCGGTGCCGAGGCGCTCCTTGATCAGCGCGCCGACGGCGTCACGGATGCCGTCCGCCGAAGCGTTGGCGTCCGTCTTGAACGCGGCGATGACCTTGGTGCCACCCTTGAAGTCGATGCCCAGATCCAGCCCGCGCACCGAGAGCGAGAGGATCGAGACCAGCGTGAGCAGGCCGCTGAAGAGCATGAAGCGGTTGGCATTGGCCATCCACGGAAAGGACACGCCCGGCTTGATGGGCTCTCTGAAGGCAGGTCGCATGGGGAACGTTCTCCGCTTCGGGTCTTAGATGCTCACGTAGTCCCACTTCTTGGTGACTACCAACCACTCGAACACCATGCGGGTCACGACGACCGCGGTGAACATCGTGGTGGCAATCCCCGCGAGAAGGGTGACCGCGAAGCCGTAGATGGGGCCGGTGGTGTAAACCAGCATGATGAACCCGGCGAGAGCCGTGGTGAGGTTGGAGTCGAAGATGGTCCAGAAGGCTCGGTTGTAGCCCTGGTCGAGCGCCGCTCGGAAGCTCTTCCCAGCCCGGAGCTCTTCCCGGATTCGTTCGTTGATGAGCACGTTGGCATCTACGGCCATACCCACCGTGAGCACCATACCCGCGATACCCGGGAGGGTGAGCGTGGCGTTGAAGGCCACCATCAGGGCGATGAGCAGGATGATGTTCACGAGGACGCCGACCATCGCGATGGTCCCCGCCAGCCGGTAGATGTAGATCATGTAGAGGACCACCAAGCCGGCGCCCACGATGAACGAGATGACCCCGTTCCGGATCGAGGCGTGGCCAAGCGAGGGCCCGACCGAGTGGTCGTGCACCTTGTGGACCGGCGCGCTGTAGGCGCCCGTGGTGAGCACCGTCACGAGCGCGTTGGCGTCCGCGGTGGCCTCGGAGCTGGCCGTGCGGCCGAGCGTGATCTTGCAGCGCCCGCCGAGGATCGGCTCGCTGATGTTCGGAGCCGACTTCACCTCGTCGTCCAGCATGATCGCGAGCTGCTTGTCGACGTTCTCCTGGGTCAGCTCGCCGAAGTCCTCGGCGCCCTGGCTGTCGAAGTCTACGCTCACGTACGGCTCGCCGGTGGTCTCGTAGGCCACCATGGCGCGGGTGATCTTGTCGCCGCCCACCGAGATGGACCGCTCCTTGCCGCTGTTGGCGCCGACGCGCATGTTGCGGACCACGTAGATGGCCTGCCAGCCCTTGGAGATGTCCTTGTTGGTGGCGGGGTCCTTCTCCATGAGCTCTTGGAAGCCGACCATGTGGTCCTGATCCAGGAGAGCCGGCTGGGCCTTCGCCGCGCGCTGCTCGTCCACCCACCGGAAGAAAGACAGCAGCTCGCTCTTGCGCGTGGCCGTGAGGGCGCCGCTCTCGAGCTTGAGCGTGTTGACCTTGCCCTGGTTCGCGGCGCCGTAGGCGTCGAGGTCGGCCTTCAGGCCGCCGAACGGCGAGCCCTGACCGACGAGCCGGAACGCCAGCTGGGCCGTCTGGCCGACCATGCCGCGCACCAGGTTCATCTTGGACCGCTCCACGCCGGGGAGCTGGATGTCGATGTCGGCGTCGCCTGCGCGCCGGACATCGGGCTCGACCAGACCGAACGCGCTGATGCGCTTCCGGATGATGTCGAGGGTCTGCGTGATGATCTCGTCCTTGAGCCGCGTGGACTCGTCGGGGCGGAGCACGAGCTCGATGCTGTCTGCGGTGGTGGAGCCCTTGCCGTACTTGGGGTCGACCCAGCGCGCAATGAAGTCGTCGTCCACCGCGGCGATCGCTGCGCTGGTCTCAGCGCCCAGCGTGAGCCGCGCGGTGGTGTAGTCGATGCGCTCGATCTTGACGTCGGCGCGGAGGCGCTCGACCTCTTTCGCGTCGACCCCCTCCTGGTCCTCGAGCTTGCCCAGCTTCTGCAGGATCATCCGGTCGCGGAGCAGGGTGGCGAGCTTGCCCGTGTTGTCGCCGATCGACCGCTTGTAGTCGACGGTGTACCGGAGCTCGAGGCCGCCCTGAAGGTCCAGCCCGAAGGCCAGGCGCTTCCAATCGGAGAAGACGGCGAGATCGCCGAGGCCGAGCGAGGGCAGGGCGTAGATGATGGCGAGCACGGTGACGGTGAACGTCGTGATCGCCTTCCAGTTGCGCTTCTTGTTCATCTGACGCTCCGCCTACTTGGCCGGCTGGGGTTTGGCATCGGGCGCCGACTTGGCGGCGGCCGGCTCACCGACCTTCTTGCCCACTTGCGACTTGAGCACCCGGATCCGGGTGTCTTTGGCGATCTCAACGACGACCGCCTGGTTCTCTTCGTCGAAGCCCGTGATCTTGCCGAAGATGCCCGCGTTGGTGAGCACCTGGTCGCCTGGCTTCAGGCTCTCGAGCAGCGCCTTGTGCTCCTTCGCCTGCTTGTTCTGCGGCCGAATGATGAAGAGCCAGAAGAACAGGCCCATCGCCGCGATCGGGAGCAGCATGCCGAGCGCGCCGGGGCTCTGCGGGGGGGCGGCCTCGGAGGTGACCGGGGCCGCAGCACCCGTAGCACCCGCAGCGGGGGCCGCGGCGGGCTTGGCGCCCGGGATCTCGGCCTGGGCCCACGCGGGGCTGGAGGTCAGGAGGACGAAGGCAGCCAGGGTGGCGCCGAGCCAGGACATGATCAGAACCTCTTGAGTTTACTCCGATTTTTCGGCGGTGGCCGGAAAATTGGGTGCGTACGGATACCACCGGGGGGCACCCGGGTCAATCAGAAGAAGGGGCCACGAGCGGCTCGTGGCCTTTGCTCGCGCGGGGCGCGGACGCTCGGCGGGCGAGGAAGGCGCTCTGGAACGCCGCGTAGCGGCCCTCGATGATGGCGGCCCGGGCCTCGCGCATGGTCTCGAGGTAGAAGTAGAGGTTGTGGGCCGTGATTGCCATGAGCGCGAGGATCTCGCCCGACTTGTAGAGGTGGTTGAGGTAGGCCCGCGAGAAGCGCCGGCACGTTGGGCACGCGCACTCGGGATCCAGCGGGGCATCAACACCGATGTGCGCCTTGTTCTTGATCAGGACGTTCCCGTCTCGCGTGAACGCCATGCCGTTGCGGCCGTTTCGCGTGGGGAGGACGCAGTCGAACATGTCGACGCCGAGGCCCACGCACGTCACGAGGTCTTCCGGGGTGCCCACCCCCATGAGGTACCGGGGACGGTCGGTGGGCAGCTGCGCCGCCGTGTGGGCGCACACATCCCACATGAGATCGATGGGCTCGCCGACCGAGAGCCCGCCGATCGAGAAGCCGTCTACGTCCAGCCCGCCGAGGTCTTCGACATGGCGGGTGCGCGCGGCCTTGTCGGTGCCGCCCTGGACGATGGAGAAGATGGCGCCGCGGGTGCGCGCCGCGAGGCAGCGCCGGGCCCACGCCGACGTGTATCTCATCGACTCTGCGAGCTGTTTCGGCGTGCAGGGGTGGGGTGGGCACACGTCGAGCGGCATCATGATGTCGCTGCCCAGCGCCTCTTGCACCGCGACGCACGACTCCGGCGTGAGCTCGAGGAGCCGCCCGTCCAGGTGTGAGCGGAAGCGCACGCCGTCGGGCGTGAGTTTGCGGAGCCCGGTGAGGCTGAAGACCTGAAAGCCGCCGGAGTCCGTGAGGATCGCGCCGTCCCAAGCCATCATCTTGTGGAGGCCGCCGAGAGACTTCACCAGCTCGGGTCCAGGCCGGTTCAGCAGGTGGTACGTGTTGCCCAGACAGATCTTGGCCCCCAGCGCGGAGAGCGTGGCCGGGTCCACGGCCTTCACCGTGCCTGCCGTGCCCACGGGCATGAACACGGGCGTGGGGATCACGCCGCGCGGCGTGTGCAATAGGCCGGCTCGGGCGGCGGTGTTGGGGTCGCGCGCTTCTTCGGTGAAGCCGAGCCAGGGGCTGCGGGCGCCGGGTATCAGCTGATCCACATCGCGTCTCCGTACGAGTAGAAGCGGTAACCGCGGTCCACGGCCTCTCGGTACGCCCCGAGGACGGCGTCGAGGCCGGCGAAGGCTCCCACCAGCGCGATGAGGCTGGAACCTGGGAGGTGGAAGTTGGTGAGGAGGGCATCGACCGCCCGGAACGAGTACCCGGGTGTGATGAAGAGGTCGGTGGGGCCCGACCAGGCTCGAACGCGACCCGAGTCTCCACCGGCGGCCTCCAGGGCGCGCACCGCGGTGGTCCCTACCGCGACCACGCGGGTGGCCTCGTTCACCAAGCGCGCCGTTGCCTCGGGGATCACTACTGGCTCGGCGTGCATCTCGTGATCCTCGACGCGCTCGGTGCGGATGGGCCGGAAGGTCCCTGGGCCCACGTGCAGCGTGATGGTGGCGAAGCGGGCGCCTCGGGCCTCCATGGCGGCCATGAGCTCCGGCGTGAAGTGGAGCCCTGCCGTGGGCGCAGCGACCGCACCCAGCTCTCGGGCGTAGACCGTCTGGTACCGGTCCGTGTCTGCGGCGTCGGCCGGCCGGTCGAGGTAGGGAGGCAAGGGGATCTCACCCACCTCTGCGATCAGCGCCTCGGCGTCCTCCGAGAAGCGCAGGGCCACGTGGCCGTTGCCCAGGTTCGCCACCACCTCGAGATGGGCGCGCGGCGCGCCGTCCGCGGAGCAGAGTCGCAGCTGTGCGCCGGGCCTCAGGGGCTTCGAGGCACCGTAGAGCGCCTCGGCTTCGTTGCCCCTCACCGAGAGGATCAGCAGCTCGACGCGTCCGCCCGTGAGCTTGTGCGTGACGAGGCGCGCGCGCCGGACGCGCGTGTCGTTCAGCACCCACACGTCGCCCGGGCGGACTCGCTCCACCAGGGATGACACGGTCCCCGCATCGGCGACGTCGCCACTCTGGCGATCCAGGGACAGGAGCCGCGCCGCGGTCCGCTCGGGAGCGGGCCACCGCGCGATGCGGTCCGGGGGGAGGTGGTAGTGGAGGTCGCCAAGGCGCATGGGGCGCGGAGGCTTACCCGCCCGATCCCCCCGGGTCAATGCATGTCTGCGCTGCGCGATACCGAGAATCTTGGCACCGACCCCCGGCGCGGTTTGAATCTGCGGTTACCGCGACCGTCCCTGGCTTCGGTGTCGGAGGTCTTCCATGTCGAGAGTCATTCTGGGTCGTTCGGTCGCCGTCTCCCTTGTCGTAGCCACCCTCGCGGGAACCGCGACCGCGGGACCGCCGACCTTGGCGGAGCGTTTCCCCGCCGGAGAGAAGAAGGAGTTCGGCGGCATGGTCGACGGCCGGCTCGGCTTCGGCATGCTCGACGAGGACTTCTTCGTCTCGATCAACGTCGGGACGGTGCTCACCTGGTGGAAGCTGGGCGTGGGCATTCAGGTGCCCCTGCGTTTCCGCGCGGTGGACAACGCGCCGGAGCAAGGCACGGTGCTGCGCGAGGAGGACTGGGACGAGGCGTCGGACTGGACCCGCGTCCTCCGCTTCGTCTCGTGGGGAACGCCCGACGAGTGGCTCTACGCGCGCCTCGGCGTGCTCGAGGGCACCACGCTCGGCCATGGCTCCATCGTCGACCGCTACATGAACGTGATCGACGCCGACCACTATCAGACCGGCCTGCAGTTCAAGCTGGACCTCGACCTCGCCGGCGGCGAGCTCTTTCTCGACAACCTCATCGACCCCGAGATCTTCGGGATGCGCGGCTTCTTCCGGCCCTTCCAGATGTGGGATGCAGCTCCGGAGCTGAGCAAGACGCTGGAGCTCGGCATCACGATGGTGGTGGATGGCGTGGCGCCCCTCGAGTACACGCGCCAGTCCACCCTTGGGACCTGCGCCGGCGGCGTGCAGTGTCCGCTGCGCCAGGTGACGGAGGACGGCGACGTGATCACCAGCGCGTCCCAAGCGTTCCTCTTCGGCTTCGACCTCAGCTGGACGTGGCGACCGATCGACTGGTTCGCGCTGCGCCCCTACTACGACTTCGGTCTGCTCGGGCAGACCGGGGGCACGGGCAACCACCTTGGCGTCTCGGCCACCTTCGACGTCAAGGGTGCGGTGACCATCGGGACGCGCGTGGAGTACCGGGCGATCTCCGAGGATTACGCCCCGTCCTACGTCAACAGCTGGTACGAGGTCGAGCGGGTGGACTTCGCCGAGAACCCTGCTCCCAAGGGCATCGACTTCGACCGCGTCACCAAGCTCGACTACTTCAAGCGCAAGGACGAGCTGGGCGAGGAGGACACGGTCCACGGCTGGCACGCCAGCCTCGACGTGACCATCCTCGACACAGTGACCGTTTGGGCGCTCCTCGAGGATGTCCAAGGACCGGACAACGCCAACCTCACCATCGGGCTCTCCCTGCCTTACATCGCCGGGGTCCGCGCGCAGGTCTACTACGCCAAGCGCAACTTCGATGAGCCGGCGGAGGCATTCGACCTTGATCGTGGGCTCCTGGTCGCTGACGCGCGCTACAAGTTCTGGGGCCCGATGTTCGTGTACGCGGCCTACTCGCGGGAGTGGAAGGTGAACAAGGACGCCACCTCCGAGGACTTCGGCCAGTACGAGACGCTGAACGACTGGGACCTGGGCGTGGGCGCTGAGTTCACGTTCTAGGAGATCCGCGTCTTCCCGCGTAGAAACAGGATATTCGACGCCGTTGGCTGCGGGGGGCTCACCCCCCGGCGGACCCGCCGTAGGGGTCGTATCGAACACCGGCATCCGCCTGCGCGGAGCGGCGTCTCATCGCCTTACGCGCATTCGAAGTTTGACGCCCCTTCGGGGCACCCCCTAACATCCCGCGGTTCGACGCGGGTCGCCCGCGATGAGGATTGGATGCCCACCCGCCCGCGTGCCACCGGCCTGCTCGCAACTCTCCTGCTCGTCGTGAGCGCTTGCGCCCCAGCGTTCATCCCCGGGACCTCGGTGGAGGACACGCCCGAGAACCGCGACGTGGTGGGCTCCGTCGAGCTCTACCGGAAGGCAATGGAAGACCGCGACGAGGCCACGCTTCTGCGCATGGTGTCTCGGCGGTACGGCGAGAACGGGTCCACGACTGACACGCCCGACGACGACTATGGCTACGAGACCCTCACGGGGCGCGTCCTGCCGAAGCTCCACGACAACATCAAAGAAGTGCAGTACCGGGTCATGGTGCGCCGAATCGGCATTCACGCCGATCGCGCCTTCGCCGAGTACGAGTACGTCGCGCGCTTCTTGTTCTCGGAGGGCGGTCGCGATCGCTGGCAGGCGCTGAACGACTTCAACCGCCTCGACTTCATCCGCGAGGACGGCGTCTGGAAGATCGAGAGCGGGCTCTAGTCTCCGGCCGGAACGAACGCCGCCCGCGCCGCGTTTAGCTTCAGTTCCTGCCTGTGCGGCGTGCGCCTTCGCGCCCCAGCAACATTGGCGGTGTGCGGAGCCCCCATGCTCAGAGTCTGGTCCTTGGTTCTCACGTTGGCGGCCGCCGCGCCGAGCGCGCTCGCCGGGCCCCTCGAGACGGCGCAGTCTCAGGCGCTGCGGGGCGACTACGCCGAGGCTGTGGGCACGCTCGAGGCCGCGGCCAAGGCGGCGCCCGGGCCGGACGTCTCGGTGGCCCTAGCGCGTGCTTACTTCGACGTCGGCCGCTACGAAGACGCCCAGAAAGCCCTCGCCTCCGCCGCGGGGGCCACCACCGACGAGGTGGCCGAGCGCCGGGAGCTGCTGGTCGCCCGGCTGGAGGCGGAGCAGGGGAGCTACGCCGCGGCGCAGAAGCGGCTCAGCACGCTGGTGAAGCGCCGGCCGCGGTCGTACGAGGCTCGGGTCCTGCTCGGTGAGGTCCAGTACCTCACTGGCACGCCGCGCTCGAAGCTCACGGAAGCGGACGCGATCGCCGACTACTACTCGGATGGCGAGGTCACCACGGCTCGCGACCTGGCGTGGCTCGGCCGGGCGCTGACGCTCACGGAGTACTACAAGAACGCCAACACCGTCTTTGGCGAGGCGCTCGAGGTGGATCCCCACGAGCAGCTCGCGCACTACTACTGGGCCGAGCTCTTCCTTCTCGCGGGGCGAAACGAGAAGGAGGCCGACACGTCCCTCAAGGAGGTGTTGAAGCGCAACCCAAATCATCCGGGCGCGCTCACGCTGACGGCGCTGATCGACCTGTCCAGCGACAACGACGCCGCGGCGGCCCTGGGGCACGCGCAGAAGGCGCTCGCCGTGAACCCGCGCTGGATGGACGCCCACCACGCGGTCGCCCGCGCCTACCTCGCCACCGAGCAGTACGCCGAGGCCATGCAGGCGCTCGTGGCGGCGAGAGCGCTGAACCCGAGGCACCCCCGCACCCTGGCGCTCCTCGCTGGGACTGCGTTGCTCCTCGAGGACACCGCCGGCTTCAACGCCGCCATGAAGCAGGCGCTGGCGGTGAACAAGCGCTACGCCGAGGGGTGGCACCTGATCGCCGAGCTCGTGGACACGCGCCACCGCTACGCCGACGCCGTGGCTTTCGAGCGAAAGGCCATCGCCCTCGACAAGGAGTACTGGCCGGCCTGGGTGGGCCTTGGACTCGGCCTCTCTCGCCTCGGCGACGACGATGAGGCGGCGAAGGCGCTCGAGACCGCGTTCGAGAACGACCCGTTCGACGTGCTGGCCTACAACCTCACCGAGTTCTTCTACGACGGCGCGAAGAAACGCATGGTCTGGGAGGAGATGCCCCCATGGCGCGTGCGCTTCGACCAACACGAGCGCGCCCTTTTGAGCCCCCTGGTGCGACCCGTCCTGGCGCGCGCCTGGGAGCACTACAGCTCGACCTATGGTTTCCGGCCGAAGCCCCCGCTCCACATCGAGTACTTCCCGGACCGGAAGATCTTCGCGGTTCGGACGGTGGGCACGCCGGGGCTCGCGGCGCACGGCGTCTGCTTCGGCCACGTGGTCACCCTGGTGAGCCCCTCCAACGCCGATCATGCTTGGCCCATGGTCCTCTGGCACGAGCTGGCGCACATCTGGCACCACCAGATGTCTGACGGGCGCGTGCCCCGGTGGTTCACTGAGGGCCTCGCCGAGCTCGAGACCACGCTGGCCCAGCCTCACTGGAAGCGCGAGATGGACGCAGCGCTCTACGCGGGACTCGAGGCGAACAAGCTCGAGGGTATCGCCCGGTTCAACACGATGTTCACGCAGGCAAAGAGCATTCAGGACATCGTGCTCGCCTACTACTACGCCACGCAGGTGACCCGATACATCCACGGGCGCTGGGGGCGCGCCGCCTTCCCGAAGATGTTGGCGGCGTGGGGCGCGAAGCAGCCCACCGAGGTGGTGTTTCGGGAGGTGCTCGGCCTTGAACTCGCCGAGTTCGACGCGGCCGTCAGGGAGTGGCTGCGGAGCGAGTGGCTCGCCCGTTTCGCGAGCTCCCCCACCGGTGGGGCCACGGGCGACGGGAGCATCGCGGCGGTGGAGGCTGCTATCAAGGCGGGTCAGTGGGCCGAGGTGGCGGAGCGGCTGGACCGGCTGTTCGCAGAGCAGAAGGACAGCGCCACCCTCAGAGAGTGGCGCGCCCGGGCGGCGGAGAGCCTCGGCGACGCGGAGGGCATGGCGAAGCACTGCGACCGGGGCCTCGAGCTCGAACCCGAGCGGGAGAGCCTCCAGAAGCTGGCCGGAACCGCATACGCGAAGATCGGTGTGAAGGCCGGTCAGTACGCGCTGCTCCAACGGCTCGCCGATACGCGCGAGGACGATCTCGGGCTGATGGTGGCCGCGGGCTGCCTCGCCGAAGAACTGAATGACGTTGCGGGGTTACGGCGTTTCGCCGCGCGTGCCCTGGAGATCGCCCCGTTCCAGAGGGAGGCGCGGGTGTTGCTGGCGAAGGCCAAGCTCGCCGACGGCCGCGCCGCAGAGGCGCTGGAGGAACTGGAGACGGCGCTCGGCTTGCCCTCGGACGTGGATCCCAAGGAGCTCCTGACCGTGAAGGCCCGCGCGCTGCTGAGCCTCGGGCGCCGCGAAGACGCGCGGAAGGCCGTGGAGAAGTACCTGCCGCCCGGCGGAGACGTGGAGGACGCCCTGCGGAAGCTCCAGGAGGTCGAGCTCTAGTCCTACAGCTCCTAGCGGACCAGCCGCGAGACCACCTTGAACGCGTCGGTGCCGGCGCGACCGCACCACTGAAACACGACGGACTCGGAGACGGTGATCACCGCCCCGGCGCCCCGCAGGAGCTCGAGGGCCGTCGCGCGGTCCGCGGGTGATCGGGAGGCGACGCCGTCGGCGACCACGTGCACGACGTAGCCCTCGTGGAGGAGGTCGAGCGCCGTCTGCAGCACGCAGACGTGAGCCTCCACCCCCAGGAGTACGGCGGTGCGCCGACCCGTGGCGACCATCGTGGCGCGCAGCTCCGGGTTCGCCCAGGCGCTGAACTCGAGCTTCGGGAGCGGCGGCGACGGGAGCAGCGAGGCCACCTCGGGAACCGTGCTCCCGAGACCCTTCGGGTACTGCTCGGACGCCAGCACCGGGACGTCGAAGGGTCGTGCGCCCTCCACGACCACGCGCGCGGCGCGGAGCGCGGCGGTCATCTCGGCGCCCGCCATCGCTGGGACGAGGCGCTCCTGGAGGTCGATGACGAGCACGAAACAGCTGGCGGCGTCGAGGCGTTCACGCATGGCGCGAGTCTGCCAACGCTGGCGCGGCCTGTCGAACCGTGATGGAGTCGCGCGATGCGCACCGATCCGCTCGTCGATCGCCTCGTGGCCCTCGCCCTCGAAGAAGACCTGGCCCTCGGCGACCCGACCACCGAGGCCACAGTCCCGGCGGGGCTCGCTGGTCTTGGCCGGATCGCCGCCAAGGCCCCTCTCGTGCTCGCGGGAACCGAGGTGGCGCTGCGCGTCTTCCACGCGGTGGATCCGGCGATCGAAGTGGAGCTCCAAGCGGACGACGGCGCGTCGCTCGGACCGGGGGCGCTGATCGGCCTCGCTCGCGGGCCGGTCGACTCCCTGCTCCGGGCGGAGCGGACGGCCCTCAACTTCCTCCAGCGCCTCTCCGGGGTGGCCACGCTCACCCGCCGCTTCGTCGAAGCGGTCGAAGGGACCGGGGCGACGATCGTCGACACCCGGAAGACCACCCCAGGGTGGCGGGTGCTAGAGAAACGCGCTGTGCGCGCGGGTGGCGCACGGAACCACCGCATGTCGCTGGGCAGCGGCGTGCTGATCAAAGACAACCACGTGGACGCCGCCGGGGGGGTAGCCCGCGCCATCGCAGCGGCGCGCTCTACAGCGCCTCACCTCCTCGCCATCGAGGTCGAGGTCCGCGATCTCGACGAGCTCGACGAGGCGCTCGGAGCCGGCGTGCAGCTGGTGCTCCTCGACAACCTCACCCCCGATGTCCTTCGAGTGGCGGTGCAGCGTGCGCACGCCGCGGGCGTGCTCACCGAGGCCTCCGGAGGGGTGCGACTCGAGAACGTGCGCGCGATCGCGGAGACCGGCGTTCGGCTGATCTCGGTGGGTGCGCTCACCCACAGCGCAACTGCGGTCGATATCCACATGAAGGTCGCCCCGGCTCCGTGATGACCGAGCGTTTTCAGGTGGTGCGCAAGGGCGTGGTGGGCTCCACCCTGGACGAGGCGCTCGCGCTGTACGCCGCCGGGGTGTTCCACGGCGTGGCGGTAGTCGCTGAGGAACAGACGGCTGGCCGCGGACGGCGCGGGCGCACGTGGCATTCGCCCCCCGGGCACCTCTATCTGAGCGCGCTCGTACGGCTCGCGGTTCCCCCGGCAGCGGCTCCCGGCCTCACGCTGGATGTGGGGCTGGCCGTTCTCGAGGCCCTCGAGGCGCCCGAAGCGCGGCTGAAGTGGCCGAACGACGTGCTCGCGCGCGGGCGGAAGCTCGCCGGCGTGCTGGTGACCGTCGCCGGGACGCACGAGCGCACCACCGATTTAGTGATCGGCATAGGCGTCGACGTGGCTCCGCTCGACGACACGGCGCGGGCCCTCTCCGCGATCAGCCTGGTTGAGCTCGTGGACGACCCATCGCTCTCGACCGTCGAGGGGCGCGTCCTGGATCGCCTGGCGTTCCGTTGCGCGGCTTACGAGGAGCGCGGCGGGGTTGACCGCGAGGCGTGGCTCCGAAACAGTACGGCGCTTGGCGCGCGGGTTCGAGTGAGCGAGCCAGGGCGGCAGCCCGAGTCCGGCGTCGTGACCGGCCTCGGGCCCGAGGGGAGCCTCATCGTGCGGTTCGCCGAAAGCGAGCGCGCGGTGATCACCGGAGACGTCACGGTCGAGTCGGAGCAGGGATGAGCGACGCGGAAGGCATGCTGCTGGTCGTCGATGTGGGAAACACCAACATCGTGCTGGGCATCTACGACGGGCAGACCCTGGTGCAGCACTGGCGGCTTGAGACTCGCAAGTCGCGCACCTCGGACGAGTACGGAGTACTGCTTCACCAGCTCTGCGCGTTGTCGGGCGTGGAGTCTGCCCGCATCGAGTCGATGATCCTGTCCTGCGTCGTGCCGCCGCTGGTCGAGCCCATGGTGCACCTCGGCAAGCGCTTCCTCGGCTGTCAGCGGATCGTCGTGGTCGGTCACGGCACCAAGACCGGCATGCCGATCCGGTACGAGAACCCCCGCGAGGTGGGCGCTGACCGCATCGTGAACGCCGTCGCGGCGTTCGAGCACGTCCGTCGCAGCTCCCCGGTTATCGTCTGCGACTTCGGCACCGCAACCACGTTCGACGTCGTCTCGCGTCAGGGGGAGTATCTCGGGGGGGCGATCGCCCCTGGAATCAACGTGTCCCTCGACGCCCTGTTCCACCAGGCGTCCAAGCTCCCGCGGATTGAGTTGGTTCGCCCGCGGGACGTCATTGGGCGCAACACCGTCGCCAGCATGCAGTCGGGAGTGCTCTTCGGCTATGTGGGGCTCGTCGACGGCATCGTGCAGAGAATGATCGAGGAGCTGGGTGATCAGCCCGCCGTACTCGCGACCGGCGGGCTGGCGTCGCTGATCGGCAACGAGAGCCGCACGATCCAAGAGGTCCTCCCGTTCCTCACCCTCGAGGGGCTTCGGATCCTCTACGACCGCAACCGCAGCTGAGACGCCGCGGCCAGGCTCCAGGAGCGCCCCGTATTGGCGGCGACGTCCCTGAGACCCAGGCGCTCACCGCGCCTCCGCGGTCCTCAGGAGTTGACCGTCATGTGTGTCGCCCGGTTGCGACCTGACCGCTTCGACTCGTAGAGTCCCTGATCCGACGTGTCGAGCAGGAGCTTCAGCGTGGCCTCGACAGCGGGCTGAGTGAGGGCCCTGCCGCGCCAAGTGACCACGCCGAGCGATGCCGTGACAGGCACCTTCCCCGCCGGTGTGCGGATGTCGATCGCCTCGATCGCCATCCGGAGCCGCTCCACGGCGACACGTGCGCCCGGCTCGTCCGTTTCGGGGAGCACGCAGCACAACTCCTCGCCTCCGAGCCGCGCCGTGATCTCGGTCTGCCGAAGCGTCTCCCTCATCACCCGCGCCACCGCGACCAACACCTCGTCGCCGGTCGCGTGACCGAACGTGTCGTTGACTCGCTTGAAGTGGTCGAGGTCGATCATCACAAGGGTCAGCCACTGGCCAGAGCGCGAGTGTCGCTGGATCTCGCCGCTCGACACCTCCTGGAACCGGCGACGATTCAGGAGCTCCGTGAGCGGGTCGATGAACGCGATCTGTTCGAGCTTCCGGTTCGCCTCCTCGAGCTTCCGCATCAGCGCCCGCTTCTCCTCGAGCGCCTGCTCGAGGCGCTGGGTGAGCGTCTCGTAGTCGTTGTTGGCCGCGACGAGGCACTGGTTGGCGGCGCGCAGGATCTCCTCGAACCGCGGCTGCGCCGCGACCCGCAGGCCGAGTGACTGCGCCGCCTCCTCGACGGCTGCCGGGATGGCCTCGAAGATCGCGTCCGCGTCCTCGGGCTTCAGCCCGAACAGCTGGCCCAAGACTCGCCTCGACCGCGCCAGGGCGGCCGTTGCGTCCTCGCTGCCGTAGATCGACGCCACGTAGTCGGCGGCTTGCGCGATCCGGCAGGCCTCGCGGTGGTGCACGGGGACGACCGGCGCCTCCGGAGTGTGGTGGCACGCCATCGGGAGCGCGATCCCGGCCGGCAGATTCCACGCTCGTGCGAGCTGGAGGCCGATGGCGTCGTGCGTGAGCCCCGCAGATCGCTGTTCGGCCTCTCGGCGTTCGTCCGGGCCCATCTTTCTCCACTCGGGCCACTGCGGAGCGAGGTCGGGGCGGACGAAGAACAGGGCGAGGACACCGAAGTCGGCAAGGAGCCCGAGCGTGAACGCCTCGTCTCCATCGAACCCGACCCGCCGGGCGATGAGGCGTGCCGCCACGCCGCGGCGGAGCGCGTCTTCCCAGTAGCTCATCAGGTCGAACTTCGGGATCGCGCCCGGCCGCACCGCGTCGCGCACGGCCAAGCAGAGCGCCAGGTTGCGGAGCGCCCGGTTGCCGAGCAGGGTCACTGCCTGGACCGCCGTCTTCACCTCGCGCTTGGCGCCGAAGAACGCACTGTTGACCACCCGCAGGATCTCGGCGGTGAGCACGGGATCACGCGCTACCAGCTCCGCGAGCGCTTGCGCACCCGTGCCTGCGTCCGAGCACGCCTGGAGGACGCTCGCGGCGGCCGCCGGTGGTGAAGGGAGGTCGGAGGGTTTGATTGCTCGGCCTGCCAGAGGATCCGCCGGGCCGGGGGGAACGCGCGGTGGACCAGACAACTCTCCGGCTCGATTGGGAAGCGGGACAGGCGGAGCTTGCCATTGGGGGGTGACGGCGGGCGTGTTCACGGGCGAGGCTCTCCGTGTTCGAGGTTGGGGGACCACCGACGAGATCGAGTCACTTGGCGGCCTTGTCTAGCTCAATCGAGTCAGGTCGTATGACTCGTTAGGACTTTCTCGGGTGGGACTACCCGCCCAACGCCGACCTGGAACGCTTGCGGCACGGCGCGAGCGAGTGCATATGAGGGACGTTCCAAACAGGAGTTCGCAATGACGCTGCCGCTCGACGCCGTTCCCGAGGCTCTCCGTAAACATCTGGCGCCGGAAGCCCCCGAGCAGATGCGGATGATGTTGGCCCGAGCGCTCCTACCGATGCCGGCTTCGGACATCTACGTCGTGCTCTCTTTCCTGAGCTCGTCGGCCTCGGGGGAAGTCCAGGCCACGGCGCGAAAGAGCATCGCTGACCTGAAGCGACCGGTGCTCGAGGGCATCTTCAAGGACGCCAAGAACCCCCGCCTGCTCGAACACGCGCTAGCGGAGAACATCGCCGACGAGGGCTACACACAGCTTCTGCTCCTCAACGCTAATACTCCGGACACCGCGGTCGAGTGGGCAGCGCGTCGGCTCAAGGGCGCGTTGCTCGAGCTCATCGCGAGCAACCAGACCCGACTCCTCCGTCACTCCAGAATCGTCGAGGCGATCTATTTCAACCCGGACGCCCCGATGGCGCTCACGAACCGCGTCTTCGAGACGGCGGTGCGTGGTGGGCTCGACCTGTCGCATGTGCCGGGATACCGCGAGATCTACGAGGCCATCTTCGGTCGGGAGGCCGCCAAGAAGCTCGCGGCCGAGGCGGAGCACCCGCCGGAGCCCGAGGAGGCGCCGCCGCCCCCGGATCCGGACGAGCCCAGGGAGGCGCCCCTCCCCCCCGAGATACAGGCGGCCATGGCCGAGGACGGCGGCGGCGACCGTCCGGGTGTCACCGAAGAGATCTTCTCTCAAGTCATGGCGGTGGTCACGGTCGACGATACGAAGCTCACACCCGAGGACGCGGAGAAAGCGGCCGCCACCGGGCGCGTGGGGCAGAAGCCCATGCACGCGCTCATCGAGGAGATGAACGTCCCTCAGAAGGTCCGGCTCGCCCTCGTGGGAAACAAGGCGGCGCGCGCCATCCTCATCAAGGACTCGAAAGCCGTGGTGGCGCTTGCCGTGCTGAAGAGCCCCCAGATCACGGACGGCGAGGTCGCGGCCTTCGCAAAGAACCGCGCACTGTCCGACCGAATCATCCAAATGATCTGCCGCAACCGGGACTGGACCCGTAACAAGGCGATCCAGATGTCGCTCATCAAGCACCCGAAGACGCCGATCACGTTCACCAACCGCTTCGTTCGGGCGTTGGGTCAGCGCGACCTCAAAGAGGTTTCGCGCAGCCGCGACGTGCCCGGCCATGTGGCGCGCCTTGCGAAGAACCTGCTTCAGGCCGCCCAAACGGGCGTGAAGCCGGGTGGCTGATGAAGCCGCGCAACGTGCGACGGGCCATCCGCCCGACTCGAGCAGGGTTCGCCGCTTCATAGGCTCCTTCTGGCCCGCTGTCAGCGGGGGGACTCCGGCGTCGCCCGACGAGCAGCGGGAGTTCCAGCGTTACGTCGGTTATTCGGTGCAGTTGCACGGACCGCGCCTCCTCGTCCTCCTTGCGCTGGTTGTCGTCCTCGCCTGGCCGCTGGACCCGCTTCTCCTCTCCGGTGACACCGCCGCGTTGTCGGCCTTCGCCTGGCTGCGATTCCACGCGTTAGGGGTGCTCCTCGTCGGCGCTTGGCTGGCTCCGAAGACGCCGTGGTTCCAACGGCATCCCGACGCAGTGCTCGCCGCCTTCGCTCTAACAGCCGCGGGCGGCGCCGCGTACTGGCTCGGCTCCATTGAGGGGTTCAACGGGCGCTGGTTCATCTACCTCGCCGTGTTGCCGCTCCTTGCGGTCCCCTTCGCTTCCAGCGGGTTCTTCCGGTGGCCCACGCTGGCGGCGCTCTTCGCCGTCCTCTGGGGGGGCTTCGCCCTCGGCGCCCCGACCGGGACCACGCGCCCGCACGAGTTGGCGGTTGGGGTGAGCTTCCTGGCGTTCACCACCGCGCTTGCCGGTGCACTCGGACAGGTCGTGTTCTCGTCGTCTCGCGACGCGTTCGTCTCGCGCATCCGGCTCGCTCGGCAGGAAGAGGTGCTGCGCGACCTCAATGAGAACCTGGAGGGCCGCGTCGCGGAGAAGGCCCTCGCGTTACGGCGCCTGGCGCGACACCTCGAGCGGCTGCGCGAGGACGAGCGCAAGTGGATGGCGCGTGAGATCCACGATGAGCTCGGGCAGGAGCTCACCGCCCTCCGCTACGCGGTCGCCCTGGCCCGCCTCTCGATGGGAGCGGAGGCGGCCGGCTCCCTGAACGACGTGCAAGAGCTGCTCGATCGCACCCGGACCACCATGCGACGGATCCTCGCCGCGCTGCGCCCGCGTGTCCTGGACGAGTTGGGCCTGGTCGCTGGGCTCGAATGGCTGGCGAAGGACCTGTCGTCCCGCGCGACCCTCGAGATCCAGCTCGAGGTAGAGCCTCCCGACCTGCAGCTCGAGGGCGACGGCGCCACCGTCGTCTTTCGAATCGTCCAGGAGGCGCTAAGCAACGTGCTGAAGCACGCGGAGGCCGGTCGCGCGTGGGTGCGCCTCAGCGTCGAGGCGGGTACGCTCGTATTGATCGTGGCTGACGACGGGCGGGGCCTCCCTCCGGAGGGCGACGGTCGAGCGGCTGACGTACAGCCCGGGCACGGTCTCGGTGTGCTCGGGATCCGAGAGCGGGCGGACGCGATCGGCGGGTCCGCCAGCCTCCGCGCGCGCCGCGAGGGGGGGACGGAGCTCCGTGTCGTGGTCCCGTATCCCATCTTCCCGGCGGAGGGAGAGGTAATCCCATGAGTGACCGTGTCATCCGGATCATGCTCGCCGACGACCACGCCATCGTTCGGCAGGGGATTCGCAAGCTCATCGAGACCCAGCCCGACCTCCGGGTGGTGGGCGAGCTGCCAGACGGCAACCAGGTGGTCGAGCACCTCAGCCGCGAGCCCGCCGACATCCTCGTGCTCGACCTCTCGCTGCCTCGCGTCAGCGGCGTAGAGTGTCTTCGGCGTATTCGCGAGGCAGACCTCCCGGTACGCGTCATCGTCCTGTCGATGTACCCCGAGGACCAGCTGGCTCTTCATCTCCTACGCGAGGGAGCGTCCGCTTACCTCTCCAAGGATCGCTCGCCTGAGGAGCTCCTCACGGCCATCCGGGTCGTGCACCGCGGCGAGCGGTATCTCACGGACACGCTGCGGAGCCTCGAGGTCCACTTGCAGGGCGGCGGGAGCTTGCCTCACGAGACGCTCACCGCGCGCGAGAGCCAGGTCTTTCAGAGGCTCATCGTCGGCCGGACGGTCTCGGACATCGCCGCCGAGCTCGACCTCAACGCCAGCACCGTCTCGAACCACGTCGCCAAGATCCGCGAGAAGCTCGACGCGGCCTCTGTCGGCGAGATCCTCCGCTATGCACACCGGGTGGGGCTCCTCTCATGACGCTCTCTACGCTCGTCAGCCTCGCGATGCTCTCGCCCGGCTTCAACCTGGATCTCCAGGTCCAGGGCTCCCTCGGCGTGCTCGCCCGCGTACCTGAGGCCCGAGGCTTTGGTGGTGTAGAGCTCTACAGCGCCGCGTCGGTCTTCGGCCTCGGCTTCGTGGCCGCCGCTGGCTACGAGCGCACGCCGGAGGCCGTGGACGGGGGGTACTTCTTCGGGGCCTTCCAGGCGCGGCCGCTCGCCTGGAGCGACCACGAGGCCCACCGCGACATCGACCTGCATGTTGCGTTCGGTGGGCTGCTCGGCGCCCTCGAGGGGCCGTCGTTCAGAGGGGCCGTGGTGGTGGCGCTGGGCGCCGACGTGCCCGTCATCCATTACGGGGACGACGAGGCCATCGCCCTCTTCGTTCAATACCGCGTGGAGCTCGCGAGCACCCAGGAGGAGGCGACCACCCACTTGCTCATGCTGGGCCTTGGGGTGCGCGTGGCGCAGTAGCCGGCCGGTCCGTCCGGGTCTCTTGGCGACGGGCACTGGCCCCCCTTCGCAGCAGTTGACCCCCGCTTGCATCACGGGCAGGCTCCGCGCCGCCCGACCCGAGGTGGGCGCACCGACACGCCCAAAAAGGAGGGCCCTGTGACCGAAAAGCTCGACGAGCTCTGTAACGCCACCATCAGCCTCGCTCAGGAAGCGCTCGAGGAGAACGGGGCGTTCCCGCCCTTCGCGGTCTACCTCCTCGCTGACGACGAGCTCGAGTTCCAGACCCTGGAGGACGAGGACGACACGATCGAAGACGCTGACCAGGCCATCGAGGTCCTGCGAGCCCGTGTCCGCGCGCGCCTCAAGGACGACCCCACCATCACCGGCGCAGCGCTCTGCACCGACGTGCTGCTGGACGGCACCCCCGAGAACAACGAGGCCGAGACGGACGCGATCTGCGTACACGTCGAGCTCCGCGAGGGCGAAGACTGCCTCGACGTGCTGGTCCCGTACGCCATCACCGAGGGTGAAGCGGGCGAGGGCGAGGCCGCCGAAGGCGAAGAGGGCACCGGCTCCATCGACTACCAGGACGCGTTTGCCGTCGAGGTCGATCGCGAGCTGTTCATCCTCGCGAACTGACCTGCCTCACGCCGCGACGCTGGGGTGGGGCTCCGAGACCCGGCATGGGTCTTGCTGAGCCGCCCGGCGTCGCGCGCTCAACTGACCCCAGGGGAATCAAATGCACCGTCCGCTCCGTCGTGTCGCTCTCTCGTTTCTTCTGGGTGCCGCGGCTTGTTCCGGCGAGTCGGCCGAGGTCCTGGACTCCGGCGAGGGCGTGACCGGGATCACCCCCGCGGTGGGCAAGGGCGACTCCAGCGCCGAGGCGATCTTCCTGGACTTCGAGTTCGACGCGTCCCTCACCGCCTCCAGCTGCTGGAACCCCGAGGGCCAGATCGAAGACCAGATGCTCTTCACGATCGGGCACTTCAACGGCGAGGGTGGCGTCGGTCGGATCGACCGGCTCGCGGTGAGCAATGTCACCACGTCGACCGAGGCGTCCGGCTGCAAGATCAACTACCACGGGCGCTTGCCGGTGGCCTGGCCGCGCGACCGGCAGACCCCCAGCACCTATACGCTGAAGCTCCCGGCAGACATGCGCTACGAGGCGCAGGAGCGCTTCGCGAAGACCTATCAGCAGTGCCTGGACCCCCACTCGCACGACGTAACCGCTGGTAACTTCTGGTACTACTACCGACCGAAGCAGTCCGGATGCAAGCTCTCGGACGCCGACATCGTGAAGGCCGAAGCGAAGGTCTTCCCGTCCTCGATCCAGACCACCGGGAAGTACCCCGAGTACCACGAGGTGTGGGAGGACAACCGGCTCGAGGTCGTGGCGATCTTCGGCAAGTATGAGGACAACGCCACCACCTCCGCCGATGCGGGGATCAGCGCCTACAACCGCTTCTCGCAGCAAGCGAAGCAGCGCGCATCCAAGTTCGATGCCGCGTTCGCGCTCGAGCCTTCGGACCTCCCGCTCAATCCCGGGGTCCAGGCGCCGAAGTTCTCGGTCACCGCGAACCTCCCCGGCGGCCGGACGCTCCAGATCAAGGCGTTCCTCGTCGACAACGTGCAGCAGGCGCCCGAGACGTTCTGGGACGAGTACGAGACCCTCACGCCCACCGCCGACTTCATCGTCTACAACGGCCACGCGGGCCTCGGCGCCAACGTCCGAAAGCTGGCCCAGAAGGGCAAGTGGGTCCAAGGGCAATACGCCATCGTGTTCATGAACGGCTGCGACACCTACGCGTACATCTCGGACGCGCTGGCGGAGTCCCACGCCGCCGTGAACCCGAACGACCCCGAGGGCACGCTGCACCTCGACACGGTAGCCAACGCGATGCCGTCGTTCTTCTCGTCCATGTCGGCGGCCACGATGGCCATGGTCGACGGCCTGCTCGATTGGGAGCGCCCCAAGACCTACGAGCAGATCTTCAACAACATCGACTCGGCCGAGGTGGTCCTGGTCACCGGTGAGCACGACAACGTCTACGTGCCCGGCTACAACCCGAACCAGCCGCCGGTGGTGGTGGAGCCGTGGGGCGGCCTCGACGAGAAGGGCACCGTCACCCAGGAGCAGGAGATCCGCTTCGAGACCTCTGTGCTCGAGGCCGGGACCTACACCTTCGTGCTCGGGGGCACCGGCGACGCCGACCTCTACGTCCGCATCGGCGACGCGCCCACCACCAACGACTACGATTGCCGGCCCTACGCCGACGGCAGCGACGAGACCTGCGAGGTCCGGGTGAGCACGCCCGTCAAGGTGCACGTCATGGTGCGCGGATACGCCAAGACGAGCGACTTCTCGCTGGTCGGCGAGTAAGCCGCCGCAGGGGACTAGCGGCGCGACGGTTGAACCCGCGCGCCCCCTGCGCATAGACTCCGGGACCGTCCCGTCCCGGAGGTTACATGCGCGTCCTCGTTTCGATTGCCTTGGCCGCCGCGCTCGCGGCCTGCTCCACCAGCACCACTGAACAGATCATCGGCGGAGCCGACACGGCCACCGACGGCAACGCTGACAACACGGACGGTACCGACGGCACCGACGCGGTCGACGGGACGGAAGGCGCAGGGGACGCCGCAGACGCGACGGACGGCACTGACGGCACCGACGGAAGCGCCGATCCCTGGTCGTTCATCCCGGACGGCCAAGATCAGGTCTGCGCCACCCCGTTCAAGTACACCGGCAACAATCCCACATTCTACCCGTTCACCGGCCGCTCCTACGACGCGCCCGACAACAACAGCTACTCGTTCTCGTGTACGCGCTGTCCCACCGGGTACGACTTCGTGGCGGGCAAGTACCGGCGGTATATCGACGAGAACCCGGAGCTCCCGAAGGCGGATGACGAGTCCGAGCTCTGGGAGTTCAAGGGCAACGCCTTCATCAACCGGATCGAGGCCGTCGATTCGGCGGACGGCCAGCGCAAGACGGTGGTCGCCAAGGGCTACTACTTCTGCCCGGACGCGGGGACGCTGCCCTTCAAGACCCCCGACTTCTGGAACGTAATGCTCGTGTACACCGAGGTCGACCCCCCCGGGGCCTTCGGGATCGAGGTGGGCGCGACCGACCCGTGCTTCCTTGGCTTCTCCATCGAGAGCGGCGGCGACGACATCCTCGTCGGCTGCAACTTCCTCTGGGATCCCAAGGAGAGCGCCGCCCAGCAAGACACGTATTGCCGGGTTGGGTCGATGGTTCAGGGCAGGCTCTGCACGGATCCCACGCTCGACGGCAAGTGAGCGAGCCTGACGCCCAGGGCCGGGCACGGCGTCCGACGGCTCTACGAGCTGCGGGCGCGGACTTCTGGCACTTCCTCACGCACTACAAGGCGTGGTGGATCACCCCGATAGTCGTGATCCTCGGGGTGCTGGGCCTCGTGGCGGCGTACTCGGAAGAGCCCGCCGTGGTGCCATTCATCTACTCGGTAGAGTAGCCGGCGGCCTCGGCAACCCGCTCCACGGACCAACGGGCAGCGAAACGCGTTGCGATCGGGCGCGCGCGCCCTTGACGCGTTCGCCGGGTCCGTGGATACGCGCCCCCTCATGAACGACCTTCACCCCGCTGCGACCGCCACCGGCCGCATCTTCGTCACGGGCGGATCCGGCCACGTTGGCGCCAACCTGGTGCGCCGACTTCTGGCCGACGGCCAGTCCCTGCGCTGCCTCGTCGAGCCCGGAGGCGACCGTCGTGCCTTCGCCGGGCTCGACGTCGAGCTCGTCGAGGGCAACCTCTGCTCGGCAGACGACATGATGCGCCTCGTCCGGGGATGCGACCGCGTCTATCACGTGGCCGCCAAGATCTCGGTCCTCAACCCGAACCCGCGCGAGTTCAAGGAGCTCTACGACATCAACGTCATCGGCACGCGCAACGTCATGCGCGCGGCGCTCGAGAACGGGGTGGTTCGCGCCGTGATGACCGGGTCGTTCTCGGCGGTGGGCTACGATCCCGAGGATCCCTCGAAGCCGAGCACCGAAGACATGCCGTTCTGGCCGTTCGACGCGGTCACCCTGCCGTATGCGCGCACCAAGGCCCAGGCGGAGCACGAGCTCCTGAAGGTGGTGGCCGACGGGCTGGACGCCCTCACTGTGGTGTCGTGCGCCTGCATCGGCCCCTGGGACTACTTCCCTTCGCGGATGGGGCAGACCCTCTGCGACTACGCGAACGGCAAGATCAGGGCGTACATCCCGGGTGGGTTCGAGTTCGTGAACCCCCGCGACCTGGCCGACGGCCACGTTCGCGGGATGGCCCGCGGGCGAAAGGGGCACAAGTACATCATCGCCACCGGCTTCCACACCATGGACCAGCTGGTGGACCTCTGGGGGGAGGCGCTCGGGGGGCGCAAGCGGCCGCTCCGGCTTCCTGCGGGGCTGATGTCCGCGGTCTCCAGCCTTTACTCGGGCAGCCTGGGCATGAAGCTGCTGAAGAAGCCCCCGCGCCTCACGCCCGGCTCCGTGCGCATCCTGCAGATGCAGCGCCACGCAGACACCACCAAGGCGCGTACCGAGCTCGGTTGGTCGCCGACGACGCTCCGCGAGGCGATCGTGGAGGCCTACGAGTTCTTCGCGGCGGAGGGCAAGATCCCGCGTGCGGCGCTCGCTTCACCGGGCGCTGGGCTCACTCACCAGCCGCAGGCCTGACCCTCGTTCTGGGCGTCGAGCCAGGTGCGGAGCGGCGCGAAGTAGTCGAGGAGTGCTGTCGCGTCCATCGCTCGCTCGCCCCCGGTCACCACCGCCAGCGCGTCCTGCCACGGCTGCTTGGCGCCCATGCGCAGCAACTCCCGGAACGGCTTACCGGCCTCAGCGCTGCCGTAGATCGAGCAGGCGTGGAGCGGACCGGTGTGCCCCTTCGCCTTGCAGAGCGCGCGATGGAACTGGAACTGGAGGATCGTGGCCAGGAAGTACCGCGCGTAGGGCGTGTTGCTCGCGACATGGTACTTCGCTCCGGGATCGAACAACCCGGCGTCGGCTCGTGCGACTGGCGGCACGACACCCTGGTATTGGCGCCGCAGCGCCCACCAGTGCTCGGTGTAGCGCTCCGGCGGGATCCGCCCGGCGAACACGTCCCAGCGCCACTTGTCGACGAGCAGCCCCCACGGCAGGAACGCGACCTTGTCGAGGGCGGACGACATCAGCTGGTTGAGTGAGGCGTCTCTGCCGCCCCCCTCCGGGAGCAGGCCCACGGTGCGCAGGTAGTCGGGCGTCACCGACAGCGCCAGAGTGTCTCCGATGGCCTCGTGGAAGCCGTCGTTCGCTCCCTGCTGGAACAGCACCGGCTCGCGGTAGTAGTGGTTGTAGTAGTAGTTGTGGCCGAGCTCGTGGTGGACCGTGATGAGGTCCGAGTGGTTCGGCTTGATGCACATCTTGATGCGGAGATCGTTGTTGATCTCCACGTCCCAGGCGCTGGCGTGGCAGACCACCTCGCGTCCGGCGGGCTTCGTGAGCATCGAGCGCTCCCAGAACGTGGACGGCAGGGGCTCCATCCCGAGCGAGGTGAAGAAGCGCTCGGCGAGCTTCACCATCCAGATCGCGTCGGCCCGCTGTTCCACGAGCGCGCCGGTGGTGTCGGTACGCGCGAGGCCGGGCTGCGGCTCGAGGCGCGTGGCCAAGGCAGTCCAGTCTTGCGCCCACATGTTGCCCAGGAGGTGCGCCGGGATCGGGCCCGTCGGTGAGACCACCTCAGCGCCGTATTGCTCACCGAGCCGGCGCCGGGTGTAGCAGTGCAGCGCCTCGTAGAGCGGTCTCACCTGCTCCCAGAGCCCCTCGATTGTCCGCTGGAACTCGTCGGGCGGCATGTCGTAGCCGGACCGCCACATCTCACCGACGTCGGCGAAGCCGATCGCCCGCGCCCCCTCGTTGGCAAGCGCCACGAAGCGGGGGTACATGGGCCGCAGCGTCCTCCCCGCCGCGTCGTGCCAGCCGAGCCAGGCCTCCAAGAGCACCTTCGGGTCTTGGCTGGTGGTCAGAAGGTTGTCCAACTCCCCGAGATCACGACACCGCGCACCAGCGACACACGCCTTGGCCTTGCCGTACTCGGCGTCCATGCCCGTCATCACGGCGGCCAGCTGCTTGGCCTTGGCGGCGCTGTCCGGGGCGGGCTGTCCGGCCAAGCGGAGCAGCTTCAGCTGACGGGCCACGGCGGGGTCGAGGGTGTGCAAGAGAGGGTCGAAGCGCCGCGCCGACTTGATGGCCCGCGTGATCCAGCTCATCGCGGCCGCGCCGGCCTTGGCCGCAGCCCGCTCGGTGGCCGCCGTGATGTTCGTCTGCTTGGCCCACTCCGCGCGGTTCTGGGCCACCCAGAGCCGCCGAAGCTGCGTATCCGCGTCGCGGACGAAGCGCTCGGCGTCCGCCGGTGTGGGCGGGGCCGCGTAGAGGCTGGAGGTGAGGGTGAGGGCGAGGAGCAGCGCGCGCATGGCGGCGAACGTACACCGCGGTGGGGCCGCTCGCTACGGGCTCGTCGGCGGGTGTTGCAGCCGCCGAGTGCCGCGCGCTGCGCTCAGCGACGGCGCAGGGCTCCGAGGGCGAGGAGGGCGGCCAGCACGGCCCAAGCCGCCGCGAATCCAGCAGAGCCCCCGGCTTGGCAATCGGAGGCCTTGGCGCCGCCCGAGCCATCCCCCCCGTCGGTCGCGTCGGCGTCGCTCGCGTCTGATCCGTCCGCAACATCCGTAGCATCGGCGGTCTCTCCCGCATCTGTGCCATCCGCGCCGTCGCTGGCATCCGCCGCGTCGGATGCGTCGGTCGCGTCGGACGCGTCGTCGACGCAGCTGTTCTTGCACGCGTCCGCAGGGTCCACCGCGCAGCTCTGGCCAGCCGCGCAGTCGCTGTCAGTGGTGCACGCGATCACGCCGAGCCCGGTGCACTCGCCGCCCACGCAGGCCTGACAGGCCCCGCAGTCGGCCGCTGTGGCGCACTCCGGCACGTCGGTCTTCTTGACGCACGCGTTCTTGCAGGCATCGGACGCGTGCAGCTGGCAGGTCTGGCCAAGCGGGCAACCGGCGTCCGAGGTGCACTGGACCGCGCCGGTCCCCTTGCAAGACCCCTGGACGCACACGGCGCACTGGCCGCAGTCGCTGTCTTCGACGCAGTCGGCTGTACCGTCGGCGCCGTCGGTGCCGTCGGTCGCGTCGGACAGGTCGAAGGCGTCGAGGCCGTCACCGCCGCCCGGGAGGCAGAAGTTGAGGCAGGGATCTCCGCCGAGCCCGAGGCAGGTCTCACCATCCGCGCAGTCGCCGTCCGTGGTGCACTGGGGGCCGCCAGCGCCGAGGCACTGCCCGAACACGCAGAGACCGCATTGACCGCCGCAGTCCGCGTCGGTGGTGCAGGGTCCACCCACGCCCGCCGAACACACCCCGCCGAGGCAGGTCTCTCCGGCGCCGCAGTCGGCGTCCAAGGTGCAGCCGCCTCCGGCGTCCTCAACGCACACGCCGCCGTCGCAGATCTGGCCAGCGGGGCAGTCGAGGTCAGCGCTGCAGGGGACCGGGGCGGGAGCGCAGAGCCCGGCGGTGCAGACCTCGGAGAACGAGCAATCGAGGTCCGAGGAGCACGCGGTGCCGCAGGTGCCGGCCACGCAGGACTCGCCCTCGGAGCAGTCGAGATCGACCGAGCACTCGGAACCACCGGGGCCGCAGGTGCCGTTGATGCACACCTCCCCAAAACCACAGTCGCCGTCGGACGCGCAGGCGCCTCCAGCGTCCGGAAGGCACAAGCCGACCTGGCAGGACTGGCCCGCGGGGCAGTCGCTGTTCGTGGAGCAAGAGCCCGGGAGGCCGAGGCACTGCCCTGCGAGGCACAGCTGGCCCGGCGCGCAGTCGGTGTCGGTGGCGCAGCCGGCAACAGCAGGCTTGCACGCGCCGTCGACACAGGTCTCGTCGGGGGCGCACTCCGAGTCGGCGGCGCAGGGCACCACCGCCGCGCACTTGCCCGCCTCACAGACCTGCCCCGGGCCGCAGTCCGTGTCTTGCGCGCAGGGCGGCGGCTCGCCTTCGATGGTGAAGGTGGCGATCACGAGGTTGTCGGCCACGATGTCGTAGGTCCCGGGGGTGGATGGCGTGGCGCAGCTCCAGGCGCCGTCGCAGGCGCTGGTGCTGGCTACACAGCCCGGGCTGGCCTCTGAGCTGTTGGCGGCGTTCAAGACCTTCAGCATCTCGGCTGTGGCAGGCGCCGGGTCGCAGTTGACGGGGCCGCCGGGGGCGGAGCAGCAGGCCTCGCACGAGAGCGAGATCGTGGCCTCGGGGCCAGTGACCACGGCCGCGTCCGCGACCACCTCGCACGTGGTGGCGTCGATGAGGTCGCCCTCGCACTTGTTGAAGCAGGTCGCCGAGGCGGCGACAGGCCAAGCCACCACGAGACCAACGATACCCCACGCTCTCACGATCACGCCTCCTCAGGTAACGGCTGCCCCAGGGCATGCGCGGGGACACCGCGCACACCCACTTCGGAAGGCCGCGTCTTTACACAGCACTAAGAAGGGACGCCAGCGCCCGCGACCTGGGTCTGGGGTGACCGGCTTCATCCCGCGCGGAGACTACGGAATCGCCATTCGCTACGCACGCACTTTCAGGTTTCGCGCGTGCTCGTGCTTCACCGCTCCCCTGCGCGCTCACGGCGGCGGCCGGTCCGGAGGTCTCATGGGTTCGCCGGTGCCCTCGCGTCCGCGCGGAATCCGAGGGAATATCGGTCATGCGCAGCGGCACGGTGTCGACCGTCACACGCGAGGCGGCAAGGAGGCTCCTCGTCGCTCACCTTGGGCTCGGCGCTCCCCTCGGCGTCGGGGACGCGGGCATAGTAGACACGCTCGCGCGGCTGCGTTGCATTCAGCTGGACCCGCTCGATCCGATGGGGACCAACGCAGACCTGGTCGTGCTTGCGCGCGTCGATGGCGCCCTCCGGGGCAACGTCCACCGGGCGCTGCGCGGGCACGCCTTCGAGCACTTCGCGAAGGAGCGCTGCCTCGTACCCCGCGAGCGATTTGCCGAGTACCTCACGCTCACCGCCGCTACGCCCTGGTGGCGCTCGGGGCTCCGGGAGTCGCGGGTCCCGGAATCAGTGGTAACTGCCGTGGCAGACGCCCTTCGCGAACATGGGCCCTGTACGGCCGATGAGCTGCCCGACTTCGGCGCGGTCGAGCCGCTCGACTGGAGCGGCTGGAAGGGCACCGCGCGTGCCACGGCCATGGCGCTCGAGATCCTCTGGCTGCGGTGCCAAGCCGTGGTTGTGGGGCGGGATCCGGCGGGTCGGAAGCTCTGGGAGCCTGGGGCGCGCGCGTTCGCGGAGGCGCGCGCCGGGGAAAGTGAAGACGCTGCGTGGGCCCGTCTCTTGGAAGACCGCGTCCAGGCGGCCGGGCTGCTCGCCCACGCGGGAGGCGCGCACTGGTCGATGTTGGCGCCGGTCCGTGGTCGGGCGGCTGGGTTGCTCGCCCACCTTGGGGGCCAATACGACGAGGTCCGGGTAGAGGGGGCCACACGGACCTACTTCGTGCGCGTGGGTGCCTTCGACGCGCCGCCCCCAGAGCCCGACGATCGCTTACGCATCCTCGGCCCGTTGGACCCGCTGCTCTGGGACCGGAAGCTGGTCAACGACGTCTTCGAGTTCGAGTACGTCTGGGAGGTCTACAAGCCGCCCGCGACCCGGCGCTGGGGCTGGTATGTCTGCCCTCTGCTCCACCGCGGCGCGCTCGTCGGGAGGCTGGAGGGCCGCGTCGTCCGCGAAGCGGAGCCGCGCCTAGAAATCACCACGGTCTGGGAGGAGCGGAAGGGCAGCGTGGACCGTCGGGCGCTACGCCGCGCGCTCCAGCGTCACGCGACCGCGTGCGGCGCAGGCGCCTTCTCCATCGGGGAGTGGCGCTCGCCCGCCGGGAAGCGAGCCGCCCCGCGCCCGGCGTGAAGCGGAGTCGGCGGCGGATGGCGTCGCTACCAGTGTCCGGTGGGCTCGCCGCCCGCGAAGCCGGCCAGGTACTTGGCGAGCGCCACGCGCCCCTCCTTCAGCACCGGGCGGCCCCGGCCCGGGAGCAGCGCATCGAACTCTAGCGGCAACAGCTTCAGCTGCGCCTCGAGCGCCCGTGAGAAGTTGGCGTAGAGGCCTCGATCCTCGAGCTGCACCAACCCCGCCGGCTCGCCCACGAGGTAGGACGCGATGAGCAGCCGCAGGCCCGCATGGAAGAGCGCGCACTCGCCTGCCGTGCGCTGGTGAGCGAGCGCCACGGCGACGAAGCCTCCCGGGAGCGTCTCACCTTCGGCGTAGTAGTGGTCAACCGGTACGCGCATGGACTTTCGGTCGGACTCGGGCGCCAGGATCTTCGCGCCGTACCAGTCCTTGAACTGCCGTGCTCGCCGCTCGCTGGGGCGCCCCGTGAGGATCACGATCTTGGGCTTTCCCAGCGCCTCGAGCGCCGGCAACACGACCTCGGGCATGGCCGGCGGGTCGACGAGCACGAGGCCCGCCTTGGTGACGAGCGCGTAGCCGTTCAGATGGCGTTTCTGGGCGGCATCCAGCGCGTCCCACGTATAGACCCGGTCGAGGAGGGGCTCCAGCATGCGCGCGACCTTAACACAGGTAAGCCGTGGTGCGATCCTGTGCTGCACCTTGACTTTCGCGGTGCGCTTGGTACCCATCCGCGCCCGAATCCGCCGTGAGGACTCACGCGGATCGTTTCTCATCTCCTTGGGGAGGCTCCTCATGCGGTCGTTCGTAGCTATGCGTCGTTGGGTTGTCGGAGCGGCCGCCGCCTCGGCCGTGGGGTGTGGCGCTTTTCCGATTAAGGTCCCGCTGCCGTCCGTTGGCACCAAGGATTTCTCGGCGGACGCCCAGAAGGCCATGCTGCGACTCCAGTCGGAGTACACGCTCGCCAAGGGCGTGGTGGCTCTGGTTCAGACCAAGGTCGACGAGTTCCTCTACATCGAAGACGGGCTGAAGCTCGGCAAGGTGCAGTGGAAGCAGTTCCGCAACGAGCTCGAGGCGTGCTGGAACGCCCCGTTCGAGGCGGTGGAGAAGATCGAGGCGCGCTCCGTCAACGCCAGCGAGGCCGCTCAGGCCCTCAAGGGCAACTCCGCGCTCCACGAGCTCCAGGCGGTCAAGGACACCGGCTGGAACGCCGTGAATAAGGTCAAGGCCTGCCCGCAGGCGCTCACGGACGACGTCGGCGGCTTCCCGAAGAAGGCCACGGACGAGTCCAAGGCGTGGGCCCGTCAGAAGTTCGAGGTGCTGAACGACCTCCGCGTCCTCGCGAAGGACGAGGTCGCCAAGCGCGCCACGGCGCTGAAGCCCGCCGCGGAGGACGCGGTGAAGGTGTTCGCTACGCAGCTCGCGTCCGCGAACGCGCACCTCGCGCTCGCCAAGCAGGCGGCCGATCAGGCCGTCACGGCCGACACGCAGCGGCAGATCGACAGCCTCACTGCCATGCAGAACGAGGCCACCGCGCTGGGCCAGCAGGCCGCCACCGACTCCGCCGCGCTGCTGAAGGCGGCGGGCGAGTCCGCCGCCAAGGTGCAGAGCGGGTTCCAGGAAGTGTACGGCAAGCGCAAGTAGCCTGCCGGCGGCGCCGCTCCTCGGGGAGGGTCGCGCGAGAGCGCGGCCGCCCCGGACCCCAGCGTCCTCCCGGGTCGCTCAGCGTGTGGCGGCCCGCAGCCTCTCCAAGACAACAGCGAAGTCCCCCGGCGCCATGTCCGGGATGTCCTCCACGGCCGGCGCGGGCGTGACCACAGCGTCGATGCCCACGAGCTCGGCGATCTGCGCCAGCGCGAGGTCCATGTCCGACTGGGTCGCGACAGCGGACTCGAACGCCGGCAGTAGCTCTCGGAGCTTCGTCGCGGTGGCCGTGCGCATCGGCTCGATCAGTGGGCCACCGTGCGGTAGCCACGAGCGCACCCACAGCGTACGGAGCGAGGCATAAGCCGCGTCCGGTCGACTGGAGGCGATGAGGCACTCGCCCAGCACCGCCGAAGCGTTGCCCACGGCTTTGATCGCCGGTGCGTCGGTGCCTTGCTGGCCGGAGAGCTGCCGCTCGAAGCGTACGGCGAGGTCAGTGAATCGCTGCGCCACCGCGACGAGGCGGCTCAGATCGTCGCCGCTCAAAGCGCTGACGCCGGTGCGTTGGAGCTCCTCTGCCGCCTTCAGGATGAACACGCGGTACTCGTCGTAGAACGTCATGCGGTCGTCGCTGCTCTCGGCCTGCAGCCGGGCCAAGAGGGGTGGGAGCCCACCGCCCCGCATCTTCGATGACGTGTCCTGGTAGCCCTGGGCCCCCACGGCCTTGTGGATCACCGCCGCTGCCCGCAGCTCCCCCACGAACGGCTTTGTCCGCCGCGCCAGCGCGTCGGCGGCGTCAACCTCCCCCTTGCGCACGAGCGTGTTGAAGCGCTCGACCAAGGCCGCGCCGTCTATCGAGTCGAGGCGCTCGACCGTCTTCCCGTGGAACGCGTAGAGCGCTCCCGCAGCGTAACGGATCGTCGCCTGGGGCTCTGGCACCGCCACGCTCTCGACGCGTCCCTCGATGAGGTCGATGAGGCCAACGAAGCGCGTCGCGCCATCCACGAGGGCGAGCACCCGCCCGGACTCGAGGCGCAGCTCGATGGCCGTCGCGTCCGCCCGCGTGTAGCGCCAGAGCTCCTCCCCGAGCGCGGCAGACCACGCCGTGATGGTGACGCCCCCGCTACTGGCGCGCTGCCGAAACAAGACGCGGTCGCCGATCAGCAGCGGTGGTCCCAACGGCTCACCGAGCGCCTTCTTCCACCGCGGCGTGCCGTCGCGGTTGTCGTAGCCCCGGAGGCTTCCCCCGCCGAGCACCGACGACTGCCACGCCACGAAGACCCCCGGCGCGGTGCCGCGCAGGTCCTGGATGGCGCCCTTGCGGCGCGCGACCGCCCACTCGCCTGTGACCTTGCCCGTGGCGAGGTCCGCGGCCACCACCACGTCCGCGTTGCCCGACAGCCACCATGCGTCGAGCGCCGTCCCATCCGTCTCGAGGCCCGCGGCGGGCCCCTCGATACCATCGGGCCGGAGCCGCCAACGCTCTCGCGAGGTGTAGCGATCCAGCGCGACCACGGCGAAGGGGGCGACCTTGCTCGACACCAGGACCGCGGCGGGTGTGACCAGCAGCTTGTCGATGCCCTCGACACGCACCCAGCTCGGCCACAGGCGGCCGCCGCTGTGGGCGTCGAGCAGGAGGAGGTTGTCCTCTTTGCCGTCGAAGCCCGTGAGCACGACCACCTCGTCCGTGACGAGGCGCACCTTCGAGTTGCACTTCCCAGGGAAGCAATTGAGCGGGAACTGCCACAGCTCGTCACCGGTGAGCGGGTTCAGCGCGTGAAGCTGCTCCGCCTGAACGAGCAGGGCCCCGCTCTTCAGCGTGATCTGGCGCAGCGTCTTCGCTCGCGAGGTGAAGCGCCAGCGCTCCACGCCGGACTCCGCGTTCAGCCCCACTAGGTGCTCGGTGCCGAGCTGCACGACCACCGTGGCCTTGACCGTGACGGCTGCGGACGGCGCCCCGCCTGTGGAGGCCCAGCGGAACCCCGACTCGAAGAACGACTCGGCGTGGGCGGTGGAGGCGGCGAAGACGAGCAGCGGGAGAAGTCGTGCCACAGTCACCTACTTGAGGAGGATGCCGTCGAGGAGGATTGCGGAGTCGTAGATCGAGTCACCGACGTCCGTAGCGAAAAGGCTCAGCGTCACCGGACCCTTCCCGGCATAGGGCACCATGTCTACCGCGACCGTCTGCCACGGCGTGTTGAACACCTCGCCGACATCGAAGCTCACCGACGATGGCTCGAGGCCCACATGTTGCGAGCCGCAGCTCCAACAGCCGTTGTCCATTTCGCCGCAGAGATCGTCGACCTTCACCGACACGAGCTGCTTCTGGCTCCCATTGAGCTCCAACGTGGCCTCGAACGTGTCTTGGTACACGTCCCCGCAGAACTCGATGAACTCCTCGCTGTAGAAGCGCCAGTAGAACTCGAGGCTCTCGATCCCATCCGGGACGCAGAAGGTCTGGGTGAGCTCGCCGGTCTGCTGCGTGTAGCCGAGGCCGGTGGAGATGATGCCCATGAACTTCCCGGAGACGGCCAGGGTGTCGTCGCCCAGCTGGCTGATCACGCGGCCGTCGCCGTTGACGTTCCAGCCGGTGGCGTCGCCGGTCTCCCAGCTCGGGTTCAGGATCTCCGAGTTGGAGATGCTGAGGTTGGCGCCACCAAAGAGCGCGAACTGCGTGGACGGGCGCTCCGGATCGGTCACGGGGAAGTTGGCAGCGGTCCCGGTGGTGTTGTCTGGGGAGAGCAGCGCCGAGAACCACGCCTTGGACTGTGACGACGCGAACGCCGAACTTACGTAGTCGCTGTAGCCCGCCACCGCTTTGCAGCCGGCGCCGAACAGCGCCCCTGCGAGGGTCCCGTTGAACAGGGTGCGGCAGCCGCCGAGGTACGCGAGCGAGTCGGGGAATCCGCTGCCCTTGTAGTGCGCGAAGAGCTCCGGGTGGACGCCGTAGCTCTCGGCCCCGAAGATCGCCCGCCCCCGCCTCAGGTCGATCGCCGTCTCGTCGATACACACGCCCGAAGGACCCGCCTCGTTGAAGACGCATCGGGCCGCGCCCGGGCAGTCCGCGTGGTCGGAGCAGTTGGGGTGCTGGGCGCTGAGCGCCGCGCAGTCGATCGCGTCGCCGCTCCACAGGATCTCCTGCGAGCCGTCGTGCTCCCAACCGAAGGCGCGCTTGTGCTCCTCCGCCAGCCCCTTGAAATAGCTGTCAGAGTGACCGGCGAAGAGCAGGATCCCCGCACTCGTCGCCTCCCGAAACCGTCGCAGGGTGGCCGATTGGGCGAGGTAGGGGCCACGCGAGTCGAAGCGGGGACAGGACAGATCCGCCAGGGTGGCCTGAATCTGGGGGACCTCGTCGAAGGGCCCGAGCTGCGCGTTGGCGGGTGCGAGGCCCACGATCGTCCGCGCCCGGATGATGTCGACGTTGCCGAGCGCGCCCCCGATCTGCGCGAAGCCGCTGTCCTCGCCGTCACCGGCGCCCCTGGACCCGTCACGTCCGATGTTGAGCGCTCCGACGATGCCGCTGTGGAAGCGCGCCCAGATCCCATGTCCGGCGTCGTTCGCGCCTGCGGACTCGACCGTGGGGTCGGCCTGGAGGCTGGCGAGCGCTGCCGCCGTGGCCCCGGCGTCCCCGCCCGCTCCCGTGTACGCCTGCACGGCGGCGGTGAGCGTGGCCTTCATCTGGGTGCACTCGCTGGCAGTGACCGGGGGCACGATCTCTATCGGGGTGAGCGGGGACCACAGCGTCGACAGGTTACCGGCCACCTGCAGCTTCGCCGTCACTCTCAGGTGCTTGACTACCGGCGTGGCGCTCTCGAGCGTGATGCAGCGCGAGAAGACGCCGTCGTCTTGGATCTCGTCGCAGTCCGCGGAGAGATCCCCCGTGTCGGCGAGCAGCCCCAGGCTGCCGAGGGTGGCGCCGCTCGGGTCGACCTCGAGGAGCTCTAGCGTGTCGGGCATCACGGTGGGCCCAGGGCGCCTCACGGAGACAGCGACCCGCATCGTGGCGCCCGTGAAGAAGGCCGAGGGCCGCGCCACCGCGGGGCGCTCGAAGACGACGCCCGGGGTGTAGGTGAGCACCACGGTGTCGACCGACGACTCGCCGGCCGGGCCGGTGGCCGTGATGGCGATGAGGTTGTCGCCTGGGGACAGCGTGATCGGCTCAGTGAGCCAGAAGTCGTTTCCGGAGGCTCTCCCCGAGGCGCCCGAGCTGGACGACCAGGCGATCTCCCGGGCCTTGCCGAAGAGCACACCGGCGAGCGAGACGACGCTGCTGGTGGACGATACATGGGACTCGGCGCCAGGGCCGATGATCTGGACGAAGAGCTCCGGGCTGGGGAACCCGTGCATCAATGAGGTGTCGGGCTCTTCTCCTGTGCCCGTCTCGGCGCCTGACGGGGCGTCGGTCGCAGCGCCGTCCGTGTCTGCGCCGTTGACGCCGACGCTCGTGTCCCCGCCTGGGTCGAACCCATTCGCCGGGGCGCCGGACGTGTCAGCGGACAAGGTCTTGCCTGCCTCCGAGCCGCACGCGACCACGAACACCAGCAAGACGAGGCGACCCGACCGTGTCAAAACCCGCCCGAACGTCCCTTGTGGCCACATCATGCGTACTCCATAGCCCGAGCGCCTGCGGGCGCCGGGACGATACCGCACGCCCGTCCGGATTGCGACGTTCGCGGCCTCCCGGGGCGAGCGAGCGACCCGCGGTAGCCGTGTTTCCCTGGCAGCTCAGAATCCGCGATTGACATGCGGGGAAGCGTTCGCTAAACGCCCGCGTTCGGCTCGATGTGCGTATGGCCCCGCACAACGCCCCACTACAGCCCGGACGCCGCCCCCGGCGCCCATGGAGCAACCCGGTGTCCAAGAAGAACTTCCTGTTCACGTCCGAATCAGTGACCGAGGGTCACCCCGACAAGATCGCCGACCAGATCAGCGACAGCATCTTGGACGCCTGCCTCGATCAGGATCCGATGAGTCGAGTCGCGTGCGAGACGCTCGTCACCACGGGCCTCGTGCTCGTGGCCGGCGAGATCACCACGTCCGGCTATGTGGACATGGGCACCACGGCGCGCGAAGTGGTCCGCAAGATCGGATACATCGACCCGAACCTCGGCTTCGAAGCCGACACCGCGGCCGTGCTGGTGAGCATCGACCGCCAGTCGCCCGACATCGCGCAGGGTGTAGACGAGGGCAAGGGCCTCTAC
>SXGT01546310.1_pt1 | contig 40486 bp, 26 predicted proteins | sample 3176221 | NCBI WGS metagenome assembly SXGT01 (sample SAMN11356862, study PRJNA531348) | freshwater metagenome | isolation source: freshwater sample F1-120 | place: China: Fuxian Lake, Yuxi | collected 2017-12-25
CTAACCAATTGAGCTACGTCCCCTCGTTCCGGGGAGACCTTTATCATAGCTAATCGGAGTTTACCAGCAAGCGAGGCGCTCATTTTCGTGGCGTTTTTTACCGGGATGCCGGGCCATGCACGTGGTTTTTCTCGCGACGCAGGCCCCCTCGGGCTATCGTTGGGAACCTGCCATTTTTGCAGAAGAAACGCTTGTATGTCCCCTTGGCAGCGCTTATAATGCCGGGGAAAGTTGGGTTGAGTAACCCCTTCGTGGCCTTCATGACAGGTTTCCTTGGTCCGCCCCATTCCCAAATCAGGTCAACCATGCGGATTTTTCATGCGACGGCGTCAGGCCGCTGTGGACCTAGCTCGATTGCGTGATTTTCTTTGAAGGAGTCCCTCCGTGGCGAAGAAGTTGTATGTCGGCAACCTGCCGTATTCGGTTTCCGACTCCGATCTCCAGGCGATGTTCGAGCCCTTCGGCAGGGTCGAATCCGCCCAGGTCATCGTGGATCGAGACACCGGGCGATCCAAAGGTTTCGGCTTTGTCGAAATGAGCAGTCCCCAAGAAGGACAGGCCGCCATCGAGGCCTTGCATGACAAGGATGTGAATGGCCGCAAGCTCGTCGTCAACGAAGCTCGCCCGCGTGAAGAACGTCCCCGTGGCGGTGGCGGCGGCGGCGGCCGTGGTGGTTACGGCGGTGGCGGCGGCGGTGGTCGCGGCGGCTACGGTGGCGGCGGCGGTGGTGGCGGCCGCGGCGGACGCTACTAGGCAAGCTTCCGTTCCACCCGCAATATCGTGAATTCGACAAGCCGTTCTGGTTCGCCAGCACGGCTTTTTTCTTCCCCCGCCTTACGCTCCACCCCACCGAGGTTCGCAACCCCGATGTCATTCTGGCCGCTCTATCGCGATGATATCGTCTTCAGTTTCCGGAAACAAAAGGAACTGGCCGAGAAGGCGTTCGCACAGCTGGCGGCGGACGACGATTTCTTCAACCAACCGGGCACGCACTCCAACAGCATTGCCATCATCGTCAAGCACCTGGCAGGCAACCTCCGCTCGCGCTGGACCGACTTCCTTACCACCGACGGCGACAAGCCTGGGCGCGATCGTGATGCCGAATTTATCATTGAAAAAATCGACACGCGGGCTTCCTTGATGGCGCGTTGGGACGAGGCCTGGGCCATCGTGTTTGAATCGTTGAACGGGCTGCAAGAAAGGGATTGGCTACACATCATCACGATTCGCGGCGAGAAGCACACCGTGTTGCAGGCGATCCACCGCTCGTTGACTCACGCGGCGTATCATGTCGGCCAGATTGTCTACGTCGCACGATTGCTGAAATCCGATGATTGGCGCTGGATCACGATTCCGCCCGGAGAAAGCAAGACGTACGAAAAGAAGTACCTGAGTTAGTTCGGGCGTTTGATCAGGTCTAATACGGCCAAACGACGCTTCAGCATCAAGAATAACGAGATAGAGGACCCAGTATGAAAATCACTCAACTGACCGCCCTCCGCGTCCGCATCCCGCAGAAGCCGCCGATTGCGCCGTACCAGAATCGCTACAAGGCTGGTACCTACAAGGAAGCTCTGCTCATCCGGCTCGAAACGGACGGCGGGCTCGTCGGTTGGGGCGAAACTCCGGACGATTGGATCAACAAATCGTTCGAAGGGACGCCGATTGATCGGCTCAAGAGTCAGACGCTCGGCCGTGACCCGTTCGACATCGAAGCGTTCTTTGCCGAGAACACGCTTGGCAGCTACCTGGCAAGCGGCGTCGAGATGGCGATGTGGGACATCGTCGGCAAGGAGACCAAGCAGCCGCTCTACAAGCTGCTCGGCGGCGCCGTCCGATCGAAGAAGATCGAATTGGCCGCGTGCATGGGCATTCGGCCCTACGACGAGGCCAAGGCGATTGCCAGGGGCTACGTCGAGCAGGGCTTCACCACGCTCAAGACCAAGGCGGGGCGGCGGGCCGAGGAGGACCTCGAAATGGTGCGAGGCATCCGCGACGGCGTCGGCGACAAGCTCAAACTGCGCATCGATCCGAACATGGGCTACGAGCCTGCCGTTGCTTTGTCGCTGGCGCGCGATCTGGAAAAGTACAACCTCGAATACTTCGAGCAGCCGATGGAATTTAGCCGCATCGGCGAGTCGGCTCGCCTGCGGCGGATGACGAAGACGCCGCTGGGCCTCAACGAATCGGTGACGACGCCGGAGATCACGCTGCAAATCTTGCAATTGCAAGCTGCCGATGTCTTGTTGCCTGACACGTACCAGTGCGGCGGCATCCTTGGCGTTAAGAAGGTGGCGGCATTATGCGAGGCGGCCAAGATCCCGTGCGTTTTCCACTGCGCCCACGACCTGGGCCTGAAAACGGCGGCGATGCTGCACACCGTGGTGAGCACGCCGAACTTCCCGCTGGCAAACGACTGCACGTACTATGGCCTGGAAGGGGACGTCATCTCGCCGTTGCACGTGATCGAACGAGGGTACATGGCAGTACCGGAGGGGCACGGACTGGGGGTCAACGTGGATGAAGCAAAGCTGGCGAAGTACCGGGTGTAGGAGTTTCTTCGTTTAGCGCTCGCTTGACGTCTGCGAGCGCTAAACGAGGATCTGGATGCTCAATGCCGTAGCAGAAACTCGGCGAGGTTGAAGAGCGCGTACTGCACGTCTTGCAACCCCCTGGTCCGGTCGCCGAGTTTCTCGATATGGCGGACAGCGATGGCAACCTCGATGGTCGTCGGCCGGCGCGACAGCGTGCCGAGGTAAAGCTCCTCCACGAGCGCGGCGGTGTCCTTCTTGTCGCGCGCCAACCCCGCCAGTCGGCTTTGCGGCGACGACACTTTGTTCAGCATCCCCTTGTTGTTCAACAAATGCAGCATCTGCGGCAATGACGGATCCTCTTCGCGGGCGCACTCGCAGGTCGCGTCGCGCACGGGCTTTGAAAAGGCTTGCAGGAATGGATGGTTGACGCCGCCTTCGGCAAGCTCAATGGCGCGGGTGCCGACTGGATATCCCTTGAATGTCTCCGGAATACCCGTTGCTGCGGAGATTGCATCGAGGATCTGCTCGGCCGAGAGCATGCGGATCGCGGCCTTGGTGAAATAGCGATCGGGGTCGGCGGCGAATTCCGATTGCTTGGGAGCGCCGACGCTGGCGAGCTGATAGGTGTTGGAGTTGAGAATCGCACGCATCAGCGGCTTGAGGCGGTAGCCGTTCTTCACGAAGTCGCTGGCCAGCGAGTCGAGCAATTCTGGATTCGAGGGCGGATTGGTGTCACGGAAGTCGTCGACCGGCTCGACAATTCCCCGGCCCATCAGGTGATACCAAACACGATTGACCAGCGACGGCGCAAAGTAGCGGTTGTCGGATTTGGTGAGCCACTCCGCCAGCTTTTCACGGCGGTCTTCATCCGGCGCAAGCTGGCCGACGGCGCTGCCGAACGCGATCGGGTCTTGCCTCTTGCGCGTGGTCGGGTGCTGCACTTCACGGCCCGGCTGAAGGTAAACAATCTCGTCATCGAGGCCGAACTTGGCGCCTTTGAGCTGCACCTGGGCAAAGAATGCCGACAGGCCGTAGTAGTCGGTCTGCGTGATCGATTCAAACGGATGATTGTGGCACTTGGCGCATTGCACGCGAACACCGAGGAAGAGTTGGGCGAAAGCTTCAGCCGACTCTTCGGGCGTGCGTGAGATGCGGTAGAAGTTGGCCGCCGGCCTGTTGAGCGTGTTGCCAAGGCCGGTGAGAAGTTCACGCGCAAACTGGTCCATCGGCTTATCGGTGGCAAGGGTGCGCACAAGGTAGCGATGAAAGCTATGGACGCCGCGCTCGCTGATGGTGGTCGGGCTGCCGCGCAGGACGTCGGCCCATTTGAGCGCCCAGAAGGCAGCGTACTCGTCGCGGTCGAGGAGCTTGTCGATCAGCTTGGCGCGCTTGTGCGGATCCTTCGAATCCAGGAACGACCGTGTTTCATCGGCTGTCGGCACCGCGCCGATGGTGTCGAGGTACACCCGGCGTAGGAATACCTCATCGGTCGCCAGCGGGGCAGGGTTGAGCTGAAGCTCTTTCTGCTTGACAAAGACGAGCCGATCGATCTCGTTGGCGATCGGCGGCGACTTGAAGGCAAACGTCGGATCGCTGCGGACGAATTGAAACTTGGCGCTGCGAATCTGCTCGAGGTAGCGGACAAGGATCGACGCGTCGCCGGTGCGCTTGAACTCAACGAATCCGCCAGGCGTCACGGTGGCGGCGCCCGCGTTGTTGACGCTGAAAACCGTCAAATCGGTGACGTCGCGAACCGAACGGCGTACGCCAAAAAGCGTACTGACCTTGAAATGGGCCCGCACCGCAATTTGCTGGGTCGAGACGCCCGTCGCCAGCCGCAGATTTTCGGGTGACACTTCCAGTTTTTCGAGCACCGTCGCCCCATCGTCGCGGCATCCCTCGGCAACCCAGCGTTTCAAGGTTTCGTAGGCGGGCTCGCCGGCCTTGAGTCGAACGCCCCCTTGATGCGGCACGCTGCCGGTCCCTTTGAGCAAGAATAGGCTGTTCTCAGGCCTGGCCCGATCGACGCGTCGGCCCAGGTCAGCGCGGGTGAGCGTGAAATGATCGACGTCGGGATCGAATCCGCGCAGACTGAGCCGAAAACCGTTCTTGCCGTTGGGCGAGCCGTGGCACGCGCCTTGATTGCAACCGGCCCGTGAAAGGGCCGCGATGACGTCGGTGCGGAAATCGACGGGGGGAACGCCGTCACCACGGAGGGCGGGAACAAGTGCGAGCAGAACGAAAATCGGAACGAACGTGCGCAGCATAATCGAGTCCCCCCATCATCTTCTTGATGGATCCCATCTTATCAGGTTGCCGAGATGCATGCTACTTCTTCGGCATTGGCGCCTTCACGATATCGATCTCGAATCGCCCGCGTTGCTCTTCCTCGAACCCGTTGACGATGGCGGAGGCGTTCAGAGTGATGTTCTGCCGGCCTGGGGAGCGGTCGGCGGAAACTTTGAACTTGATATCCACGCCTGCCTGGCCACGCGGGATTACGACCTGGTCTGGCAACTCCATTCCCGGGACGGGTGAGAGCTGCACGGTCACGTCGCCATCAAACGTCTTCAAACGTTCTGCGTTCAGTCGGACCGTGGCAGTGGCGCCGGGCTCCAACTTCAGGAGGGCCGGCTCCGCTGTGACCATGAACGCCGACTTGATGTCGAGCTCAAAGGTCCGCGTCAGCGTCACGCGCCGGCCTCCCTGTACGCCGACCGCCGTGACATCGACGCGATGCTTGGCGAGATTCGTCAAGATTTTCGAATGGATGGACCCTCGGTCTTTTACGAACTCCGCATACACGCGCGTCCTGCCTTCCTCCTTGGGTGCGAGCTGGCCTCCCTTGGCGGTGTAGGTGATCGGGCCTTCGAAGCCTGGCGTACGGGTGAGCGCAATCGGAAACTCGACATGCTGGTAGCGCCCCAGCGTCGCCTGCGTTTGCGGCAATGCAAAGGTAAAGTAGCTCGGCGGCGTGATCTGGAGGGCCAGGCGATCCGTGAGCGACGGCGGCAGACGACGCTGATCCTCGCGCAACGCATGCGGTATCAGATCGACGTTGATGATCTGCTTATCGATCAACGGCCGCGTGCGCACCAGCGACGGAGCGCCAGGCGTATCCGCGACCGTGATGTGGGCCAGGATTTGTAGCGTGTGTATTCCCAGCGCCGCATCCGGCGTTGCCGACAGCTTGCAGACGATCGCGTTGACACCGTCATCGATTTCGCTGGGAGTCAAGGTGACGCCGGCCGGCGCGCCCGCCAGTGACAGCGTAATTTTGCCAGCATAGTCGCTGCGCGTCACCGTCAAGGGGATCGGCTGATAGTCGCCGCGCGGCACCGTCAGCCCCTCGACATCGGCCGTCACCTGCACCCACGGCAGCGGGGTGCGAACATCGAGCCGATAGGCGTAGGCGGGACCACCGTCGCGGTTGACGTCGCGCACTGTCACCCCATAGATGCCCGGCGTGCCGGCATTGAAGTCGAGGGCGACTTCTTCCTGTGCATTCTCGCCGGCCCGGCGAATCTCTTTGCCCTTGGCGTCGGTGATGGCTATCTCGAGATCAGCCGGCGAATTAAACGCGCGTGCCTCGGCCCGCACCTGAATCCGCTGCCCTTTCGTCAATTCAACTCGGAAGAAGTGGCGATCGCCCGGTTTCTGAAGAACGCCACACAGGATCCCTGGTACTTTGCCAAGGGTCCCGTCCTCGATCGTATTGCCGGGATGCTGGTGGGCGACGACCGCGGTATCGGTAGCTTCCATTGGCAGCCAGGTCGAACCCTCGTCTCCCTTTCGCTTGACGACGCCAAAGAAGAGGCCCGCGGCATCCTTGGGAAACGCATACGCATATCGGCCCTCTTGATCGGTCGAAGGTCGTTCGGGGATGAGCGGCTGAACGCCCGGGATTTCCAATCTGAATCGCTTGCTCCATTGAATCGCCGTCGGCATCGCGGCCGTCGCCGCCGGGAATTTGCCCATGCGCAGAACGTAGAAGCCATGCTCGGAGCCATGAAAACGCGCGTCGCGCATCTCCACCGTGTAGGTTCCCTTCTCAGCAAACGTGTGGGCGAATCGGCAGTCAAAGTAGAGCCCCGCATCGTTGTCGCGTTCTGCAATGATTTTGCCCCCCGCATCGCGAATAGTAACGAGCGGATCGACGTCCTTGCCCAGGCGATTGGCGACGGCCTCGAAGCTGACGCGCTGTCCGGCAGCAACATCGATGGCAAAACGATCGACGGTGGCTTTACGGAATCGCCCCCAGAGTGCCACGGGTAACGACGTCTTTACTCCCCTTTCCATTCCGGGGGAGAGGGGCCCGGGGTGTGGGGGCGGCGCCACGCGAACGGGCAAATCGTCGATAAGAATCAAACACGCGTTGCCGAGTTCATCCTCCGTCGCGAGCCGTACGCCGCATAGGCCGACTGGCGCGTCAGCAGCGATAGCAACGTCCAATACGGCCTTGCTCGTACTCGGTTCGCCGACGGGCGTGGCCTTGACTGCACCTGCCGGTAAACTCGTCCACAGGCCTATGGGCTTCCCGAACTGGGAGCCAATCACCGTGACGCGGGTCGTCTTGCCTCGTTCAAGCACCGGCGGCTCAAAATGTTCCACGAAGCCCTGGGCGCGGCAAGGAGACGTCAAGGCGATCAAAGCGAAGGTCGGCAGCGGTAGAAATGAGAACTTACGAAGCTTCATGATGGGCCTCCACAAGTCGGCATGCCAACAAGGAGCGCAGAGCGGGGTCGCGTAAGCACCCCGAGCCCGCCCGGGAATGCGGGTTGCTTGCAAGCCGGCTACGGGGCGCTTACGCAGCCCCGCTCGATCGCCGGACGGCTGCCGCGACCGCATGACCTCCTCCCCTTTAAGAGGCTATCCGGATTGCCACTTAATGCCAAGTGTGGTAATAAGATGCGGAGGGGATTCGCCTGTCACGCTTCTCTTTTATTCCAGCAACCGCCATGGGCACCGAGCCGCAACTCTACCACTTGCCGGGCTTTTATGAGCCGTTCAGTGCCGTGAGCCATCTGGTCGGCACGTTGATCTTTCTATTCCTGGGCTGGCTACTGGTGGTGCGAGCACGCGACAACCGCGGCGGGTTTCGCTATGTCGCGGTTTTCGCCGCGGTAGTGGTCCTGCAGATGCTGATCAGCGGGCTATTTCACATGCCGCCGCGTGGCAGCCCCATCCATCGCGTGGCCGAGCGCGTGGATCATGCCGCCATCTTCGTGATGATCGCCGGCACGTTCACCCCGGCGCTCGGGATTCTTTTCGGCAACCGCCTGCGGACGCGCGGCCTGGCCTTGATCTGGTGTGCGGCGTTGCTCGGCGCAACGGTCAAGACGATTTTCTTCGATTACCTGCCGGAATGGCTTGGATTGACGATGTACCTGGCGATGGGTTGGCTCGGCGCCCTTGTCGTCGTTGCGGCCGCCCGGCGTTACAGCGTCAAGTTTGTCCAGCCGTTGCTCATTGGCGGCATTGTGTATTCCGTTGGCGCGGTGCTTGAATTCTTCCAGTGTGCCTATGTCGTGCCAGGGGTGATCCACGCCCACGAGGTTCATCATCTGACGGTCCTCATCGGTGCGTTTTGGCACTGGGTGTGGGTCTGGCAATTCGCCACCTGGGAGCCGCGTGGGCAACCTGTTCCCGACAGCTTCGAGGAACCGAGCCCCCAAACCGCATAAGCTGCTTGCTTTCACGCAAGCGAGGCGTTACACTTTACCGAAGTAATACCTGCCTGCCGTCCGCTTGCCGACCCGCCGAAAGGATCCCTGTCATGTTCAAGCTCTGGAATCTTTCCTCCCGCGCGGACCTGCTCGATCGCCGGGAGTTGTTGCGCGTCGGCGGGCTGTCGCTGGCAGGGCTCACTCTCCCATCATTGTTACAAGCCCAAAGCCGGCCGGCCGCGGGAACGCAACGGCGCGGACGCAGTTTCGGGCAGGCAAAACGATGCATCATCTTGTATCTCTCCGGCGGTCCCGCCCAGCTCGATACCTTCGATCCCAAACCCGATGCGCCGGACGACATCCGCGGCGAGTTCCGAACGATTCCTACCTCGGTGACCGGTGTACGCTTTTCCGAACTGGTACCGCATACGGCTCGCTGGATGAACAAGATCGGCCTCGTGCGGACGATGAATCACACGCACAACGATCATGGCCGCGGATCGTACTGGATGTTCACCGGCTATCAATACCTGGGCTCAGTGCCAGACGTGAACTCAATGAGCCGCGCGGATATGCCGCACATGGGGTCGATCGTTGCAAAGCTGGCGCCGGGCGAAGGCCCGATGTTCCCGTTCGCGATCGTGCCGCACCGGATGGACGTCGCCGGCGGCCGCCGCGCGGGGCAGTTCGCCGGTTCGCTCGGCGGACGGTTTGACCCGCTCCTCACCGGCGGCAATCCGAACGACGACAACTTTCGGCTCGATCACCTGCCGCTCGCGCCCAACGATGATGTCGCGGCCCTGCGCCGGCGTTTGAGCCTTGCCGATCAACTAGGCGCGCAAACGCAACAGCTTCAGCAGCTGGCAATCACGCAAAATATTCGCGACAACCAAGCTCGGGCGCTGGACGTACTCTCCTCTGACGCGGTTCGCCGCGCCGTCGATCTGGCCGGCATCGAGCGCGCTGAGCGCGAACGCTATGGCCGAAACCTCTTCGGTCAATCGGTGCTGCTGGGCCGTCGCCTGCTCGACGCCGGCGCGCGATTGGTCCAATGCAACTGGCAGCGCACGCAAGGGCGCAACGGATTCGCGTGGGACACGCACTGGAACAACTTCTCGGCGCATCGCGAAGACCTGGTGCCGCCGTACGACTTGGCCTTCAACGCGCTGATGACCGACCTTGACCGCACGGGCAAGCTCGATGAGACGCTGGTCGTTGTTGCCGCCGAGTTTGGCCGCAGTCCGCGCATCACCCGCTCCAATGCCGGCCGCGAACATTGGCCGGAATGCTACAGCGTCCTTTTCGCCGGCGGCGGCATCCGCGGCGGCACAGTCGTGGGCCGCTCGGACCGCATCGCCGCCTACCCCAGCGCCAACCCGATGACCCCGGCCGACTTCACCGCCACCATCTACCACTGCCTGGGCATCGATTCGCACGCCGAGACGCGCGACCAGACCGGTCGGCCAATCGCTCTCTCGCACGGCACCCCAATCTCGGAACTGGTAAGTTAGCCGGAAGCGCGAGTGACGGAATGCCAGTCCGTCGCTTGCGCTTCCGGCTAACATCAAAGGATTCTACTTCTCCGCCTCCGCCGGCGCGGGAACGCCGCGAAACTCGGGCGACCACAGTTCAAAACCCCAATTGGTGGCGGGCGCGGCAAGTGCACTTCCGCGGCTAAGTTTGCCGCCGTGGTCGATCTTATCTGGCCCAATCGAATGCACAATGATTCCCGTCGTTGTCCGCTTCCACAAGAGCGGCTGACCGCCGTAGGGATCCATTGGCGTTTCCTTCAACATGCCTGCCTTGACAAGGTCGTCTGCGCCGCGTGGCCAATCGCCGCGCTCCAGGCGAAAACGTTCGGCGGCCAGGGCGGTAATTGCGCAGCGTAACTTCGCCTGGGTACGCTGTTCGCTCTGCGTCATATCGGCAATGAGCCGTAGCGTGAACGGCGTCGTGATATCCGCGTTTTTCTTCATTTTCTGCGCCACTGCTTGCATCGCCGCCATCTGCGCTTCATCGCGCAGTTTGCTCGCATGCACCTGCTCGGTCTGCAGCCGCAGTTCTTCGCCGTGGCTAAGCAGGAGCAGACTCGGAAACAGATCGTAGAACTGGGTCGGCACGCGAGTTTTCAGGCCGCCCAACATTTCCTTGTGGGAAACTTCCCCTTTTTTCAAAAGTAAGTAACATTCGTGGCGCAAGGCTCGCTCGCCGCGCATGGCATGATAGAGGGCGTCTGATCTGGCCTCCCTCTCGAGCGCCCCTTGCATCATGCGCAGACGCTCCCTGGAAACGACGCCGCTGGCCAGCACGCGTTCGAGCGTCGCCAGCGCCAACTCTCGGCCCGCCATGCGAAGCAAACAGGCCATGAAGGCAGGGTAACCATCGAGGGAATAGGTCGTGTGCAATAGCGCCTGACATGATTCGCCTGCCTCCTCGATATTTCCATCGTTTGCGCGCAGAATCGCGTCGTGTTGCAGAAGCATCATGACGTACCGAATGGTAAGGTTGATGCCGGACCCCACCCCGGCATCTTTGACAGGCGGTACCGGGTAGCGGCCATCCGGTAGGTCCTTTAACTTGCGTGCTTCCTCGATGGTGCCAGGATCCAGGTCGCCCAATGGGTCGCGTAGGCTTTTTTTTTCAGCCTTGCTCAATCGCGCATTGAGGTAAATCGGGGAATTCAGAGTCGACAGTGATATCTTGAGCAACCAGGAGACCTTTCTGACCTGCAACGCCGCATTGCGATCGTCGGGCGGCATTGGCTTCTCGGCGATCAGGTCGTTCCAGCGCCAGTTCGGGTCGTCCGCATCCAGCTCGCGATAGACCTTCTGCAGCTCGCGGTCCGCCAGCCAGCCGGCGACGAAGTAATAGCCCACAAGCGTCGCCGCCATCAGCAACAAGAAGCCGGCAAGATAATAGCGAAGCCGTCGCGGGTTACGCGGTACCGGCTGCGGCGGGGATAGCGTTGACATGATGTTGACGCCAAGATGAAACGCTGCATCGAGTTTAACTGAGAGTCTATCCGGGAAGAAATCCAGCAGAGAATCACGAAAACAGAGCGGAGAATATGGAGTTCCAGCGTTTCTAGCTCGGTTCTCTTCTTTTCGTGCTTTCGTACTTTCGTGATTCTCTTCATAAGAACTTTCCGGATAGACTCTGAGATTACGACGTCGAAGTGCCAAACGCAAGTAGGTCTCGGACCGCCGGAACTTCGATCAAGGCTTCAATGCCCTTGACATAGGCATTCACGTTGGCGAAACTACAGAAAGATCCATCCAACCTACGGCCGGTATGAGAGTCGGCTTGAAAGTCTCAGGCGTGATCCGTCCGATCGAGGACGGTGCCCGGCAAGATGTCCGACGACATTCCTATCGGGACGCTCAAAAGTATCCTTCGCCAACCGGAGTTAGGCCAATGAACAACAGCACGCATGAAGCCAACGTTGCAAACATCGAGCAGCAGCGCCAGGACGCGATCAACGAGACGATCGCCGAGCATGGGCCGAACTGGATGGAGCAATATGCGCCGGGTACGTTTGGCTGCCACGAGCTCCTCGACCGCACGATTCTCGCAGCGGAAATGGTCGAGCAATCGGTTCTCGAACATCCCGCGTGCGCTCAGAACCGCGAGTGGTACGCACTCGCCGAGCGCGCGGTGGCGGCGCTGAACGACCTGTACCAGGCGGTCGGGACGGAACATTTGGGCGAAGAGCAATCGGCCGATTCTGAGTCTCCTGTTGTTTAGTTCGAGGCGTTGCGAAGTGATTGAGGTGCTGGCGATGGCCAAGGGGACTTGCGCCCAGTGCGGCGTGGCTGTGAGCCGAAAGTGGGCCAAGAGGGGCATCTGTCGGCATTGCGCGGCCCAAGGTCCGGGCGGCCAGGGAATGTCCGCGGGACACGATGATTCCGAGGACAAGCTATGGGACTACCTCTTCAGCAAGTGGTGGGGCCATTGGCTCTTTGCCCTCGTCTTCTTTGGCTGTGCCTGGCTTGTCTTCGATCACATTTCCACGCATGAGCAAACGGGGCACGCAGGCAGAATCTGGTGGCTCGTCGCGCTCGTTTACGCGATCGCGGGCAAAGGGGGCGCGACGCTTGTCTTTGCGATCCCGGCTGTCGTGTTCACCTTCACCGGACTGGTCAAACTGGGTCAGCCAGCGGACAAGGCCTGATTCGAAGCTACGGCCGTTCCTTCATCAGCTTCCGCAACTCCTCCGCTTCGTTCACCGCACTGCCAGGACGTCCCGAACGCGGGTCGGCTTCAACCGTGAGAGTTCGCGCCTGCTCCACGCCATCCACGCTCAGCACCACGCGATAGGCGCCCGGCCTCACCGGCTGGTCGTAAGGAGTGAAGGGCGTCTTGCCCTTGGCCCCCTTCGGTTCGCCGCCCGCGACCAGGTCCCAGCCGATGCGGTGAAAGCCCGGCTCACGCTCCTTGGCCAGGTCGAAGTCGCGCACCCGATTGCCGTGAAGGTCGAGAACCGTCAGCGACAGTTTGTCGGCTTTCTTGGCGAGTGTAAAGTCGAACGTTGCGTTGGGTGACGGGTTTTGGCCGACGAAATGCCGCGTGCCGGTGCGAAACATGCCTTCACGCGTGAAGTCGAGCTGCCAGCGCGTGACTGTGGCCGGGGCGAAGAAGTCCCCCCTCACCCCCGGCCCCTCTCCCCCGGTGGGGAGAGGGGAGAGATGGGCGGGTTTCAACTGTCGCAAAGTTGTCACATCGAGCACCCAGATACTACGGCCATGCGTGCCGGCAACGATTTCGTGGGCGGTCGTCGGCTGGGCGATCTCGTGAATGGCTACCGTCGGCAGCGTCTGCCCGTTGATCTTGAACCACGACGCCCCGCGGTTGATCGACGCGAACAGTGAGAACTCCGTACCCAGGTACAGCAGGTCGGCGTTCTGCAAGTCCTCGCGCAACACGCGCGTCGAGCCCGTTGGCAAATTGCCACGCAGCGAGCGCCAGCTTTGGCCAAAGTCCTCGGTGACGAAGACGTACGGTTCATCGTCGTCGGAGCGATGCGCGTCGAAAACGATGTAGCAACGGCCCGCCGCCACGCGCGATGCCTCGATGCTGGCCACCCAGCGCGGGCCAGGCAGCTTGAACTTGCTGGAAAGATCGGCCCACGTCTTGCCGCCGTCGCGCGTCATCCAGACGGCGCCATCGTCGGTGCCGACCCAGAGGACGTCGGAGTTTTTCGGCGATTCGCTCAAACAGGTCGCGCTGCCGTGCTTGGTGCGCGTGATCTCCGGCGACATGATGCGCAGATTGTCTCCCTGCTTGACGGAGCGGAAGACGTAATTGCCGGCCGCGTAAAAGATGTGCGAGTTGTGGCTCGACAGGATGAACGGCGTACTCCAGTTGAAGCGGAACTTGCCGGCGCCGGCCTGCATCTTGGGGCGAATCGATTTGCCTTCGCCGGTGCGTAGGTTGCGGCGGAACATGTTGCCGCCTTGACTTTCGGAGTAGACGACATCGGGATCGTTGGGATCGACTCTGCAGACAAAACCGTCGCCTCCCTGGATGAACTGATAGTCGGCGTTGGTCGGGCCGCTCTGCCGTAGAGTATGTGACGGGCCGCCCCAGCTGCCGTTGTCTTGCAATCCGCCGTAAACGCGATACGGTTTGCGCGTATCGACCGCAACGTGATAGAACTGGCCGAGCGCAAGGTGATCGAGGAATTCCCAGTGAGCGCCGCGGTCGTAGCTGACGTAAAGCCCGCCGTCGGTGCCGAGCAGCAGGTGCCGGCTATCTTTCGGGTTGATCCACATGTCGTGGAGATCGACGTGGAAGCCGGTATTGAAGCCGTCGGTCGAGAACGTGTTGCCGCCATCGGTGCTGCGCCAGAGGTGGATGCCGAGCGAATAGATCGTGTTCTCTTGATTGGGATCGCAGCGAACGACGGAGAAGTAGAAGGGGCGTTCGTTGAGGCTATTGACGCGGGTCCAGGAATCGCCGCCGTCAAGCGACTTGTAGATGCCGCCGGTGTGCTCGCCGTCGGGCCCTTGATAATCCTGCACATTGGCGCGTTGACCGCCGAGGAAGCCGCCGGAGAACGGCCGGCCCGGACTGCCGGGCTCGGGAGCAGCGAGCGTGACGATCGTCTCCATCGTCTGTTTGCCGCGTTGGTAGGCGATCTTCACCTTGGCGCCGATTTGCTTCGTCGCCAAGGCTTTCAAGAGCGTTTCGCGCGAGCCGATCTTGACGCCGTCGAGGGAGAGCAACAGATCACCGACCTTCAGACCGGCCTTGTCCGCGGCACTCTTCTCGATGAGCTCGGTGAGGACCACGCCGTCGTCCGTCTCATCGACCTGGATGCCGAGATTGCCGCGCTTGAGGCCTTTTTTCTTCTTCTCGTCGCCGGGCCAATCCGAGAGTTTCACTTCCACCGTCTCCAGTTTCTTGTTGCGTTCATACACGAGCGTCATCGTGTCGCCGGGATTGAGCGGCTGCAGCGCCAGCAGGTAGTCCGGGATCTTTTTGAATTCCTTGCCATTGATGGAATGCAGCACGTCCCCCTTGGCGAGCTTGGCGGTGACCGCGGGGCTTTTCTCGGGCAAGTTGTTGATGCGCACGCCCTGCGGCGAGTTCTCGACGGAGACGCCGAAGTAGCCCTTGGACGGCGCCATGCCCGTGCCGGTCTTGTCGGTGTCGATGACAGCGACGACAAGGTTCGGATTCTTGCGCGACCAGTCCAGGCCGACGCGGCCGAGGTTTGCTTTGGGTAAGCCTTGCGCGAGCTTCTTCCACGACTTGCCGCCGTCCACGGTTTTGTAAAGCCCGCTGCCGGGGCCGTGCGTCTTGACGGGAGCGTAGGCATCGGCGCCGGCCGGGGGCTTGGCATCGCCGACGAAGGTATCGAACTCATCGCGCTGACGTTCCCAGGCGGCCATCACTAGCACCTCGGGATTGTTCGGGTGCATGATGATATCCATGACGCCGGTCTTGTCATCGAGATGCCAGACTTGAGTCCACGACTTGCCGCCGTCGGTCGTCTTGTAAAGTCCGCGTTCCTCGTTGGGGCCATAGAGCCTGCCGAGGGCGCCGACATAGACGATGTCGGGGTTCTTGGGATGGATGACGATCTTGCCGATCTGGAATGACTTCTTGAGCCCCATGTTGGTCCATTCCTTGCCGCCGTTGGTCGATTTATAGACGCCGTCGCCGTAGGAAACGCTGTTGCGCGGATTGGCCTCGCCGCCGCCGGCCCAGACGATGTCACGATTGCTCGGCGCGACAGCAACCGCGCCTAGGGATACCGTGGCTTCCTTGTCAAACTGATGTGCGAACGTGGAGCCGTTGTTGGTCGTCTTGAGCAACCCGCCCGATGCCGTCGCGGCGTAATAGCAGGTCGGGTCGGCATCGAAAAACGCGAGCGACGTGATGCGGCCCCCCATGTTGGCGGGGCCGATCGAACGCCAGGCGAAGAGCTTGTCGAGGTTCGCTGGGGCCTTCTCCTTGGCAACTTCCTGCGCATGGCCGACCAGCGCGATGGTAACGATGACGGCGGACGCGAAGAGGAATCGATGGTGTCGCATGAAAAATCGCCCTTGGGAGAAGAGACCGGTGGTTACCGAATAGATAGCGGCTGCGAACGGCGATGACAACGTTGCAGCGTGGTCGCATGCGCCGGGGCGGAGTATACTTTGAGCGATTGAACCTGCCACGTGCGCGAAACCGCTTAGCGAGCACGGCTGCCGGTCTCCATGGTGAGCGGCTATTGGGAATAGTGCTGGGAGCCGACCGATGAAAATCGACCATCTCGAAGTCATCAACCTCCGCTACGAATATCCGCCCGCGCATCGTTTCGACTACGCCGGCGGCACCTGCACCGGTCGGCTTTCGTCGCTCATCCTGGTGCACACCGACACCGGGGCGGTCGGCGTCGGCTCGGCGTATTCGCATCCGGGGCTGGTTGCGCTCATCGTCAAACAGCAACTGGAGCCGCTCCTGCGCGGCCGGGATCCGCGCGAGGTCGAATTCCTCTGGGACCGCATGTATGCCGTCACGCGCTGGTATGGACGCAAGGGGGCGGCGATGTCGGCCATCGGCGGGCTTGATGTCGCCTTCTGGGACCTGCGCGGCAAAGCTCTCGGCAAGCCCGTTTGGGCGCTGCTTGGCGGCACGAAGACGAGTTGCCCCGCCTACGCCAGTGCGCTCCTCTGGAAGCCTGACGTCAAGCTGCTCGCGGACGAAGCACTCGGCCACCTGGCGAAAGGCTTTCGCCGCATGAAGATGCGCCTGGGCCGCAGCGAGGAGTATGACACCGAAGCCGTCCGGGCCGTGCGCCGTGCCATCGGCAACGACAACGACCTCATGGCCGATGCGTCGATGAAGTATCATGTCGTTCTCGCGCAGCGCATCGGCAAGTTCCTGGCAGAGCAGAAAGCGTTCTGGTTCGAGGAGCCATTCCAGCCGGAGGACATCGATTCTTACTCCGCCCTGCGCGGCACCGTCGGCGTACGCGTTGCGGCCGGCGAGAACGAATTTGGCGTGCAGGGTTTCCTCGAACTGATGCGCGGCAAGGCGGTGGACATCGTCCAGCCGGACGCAAGCCGTTGCGGAGGCATCAGCGAAGTCTGGAAGACGGCGAAGCTGGCAGCCGACGCGGGCCTGTCATTCGCGCCACACACCTGGAGTGATGCGGTTGCCGTCATCGCCAATGCCCACGTTGTCGCGGCGATGCCGAATGGTCTGACAGTCGAGATGGACCAGACCGGCAACCCCCTGATCGACGATCTGCTCGTCGAACCGTTGCGCGTGAAGGATGGCTTGCTTCAATTGAGCGACCGGCCCGGGCTGGGCATCGAGCTCAACGACGCCGTCGTCAAGCGTCTGCGAATGGCCGACCCGCTGGCGATTCCGGACGGATTCTACTCCGACATGGTCTTCGGAACGGAAGGGCTCGGCCCGTCGGCGTCCTACAAGGAGAGGCCATGACCACGATCGCCCTCGGCTCCCTCTTCACCGAGTGCAACCACCTCGGCGGCGCGCCGACTGATCTGGCGTGCTTCGAACGCTATGAGCTACGGCGTGGCAATGATGTCCTCATGCAGGACGCCGGCACCGTCGGCGGCATGCTCAGCGCCTTGCGTGATCGGCAGGCGACGGTCGTGCCGCTGCTGGTCGCCAGCGCGTGTCCTGGCGGGCCTTTGACTGCGGAATGCTATCGTCAACTCAAGTCGGAACTGCTTGATCGACTCAAGTCAGCAGGGCCAATCGATGGCGTGCTGTTGGCGCTGCACGGCTCGGCGTCGGCCGACAACGCCGGCGATCTGGAAGGCGATCTGCTCAGCGCGGTGCGCGAGTATGTCGGGCCACGGATGCCGATTGTCGCGACACTTGACCTGCACGCTCACGTTACTGGCGAGATGGTGCAGGCTGCTGACGCCCTGGTCGCCTGGGAAACGTATCCGCACAAGGATGCTTTCACGACGGGCGTGCGCGGCGCCAACCTGCTGCTGGATATCCTCGCTGCCAAATGCAGGCCGACGATGGCGATGGCCAAGGTGCCGGTCCTGGTCGGCGGCGTGCGTGGCCACACCGAGGGCGAGGGACCGTTCGCTGACGTGATGCGGTTTGCCAAGAGCCATGAGGGCAGGAAAGGCGTGCTGTCCACCAGCGTCTTTCTGGTGCATCCGTATCTCGATTTGCCCGACATGGGTGGCGGCGGCGTGGTCATTACCGACAACGATATGCCCAAGGCGGTCGCGCTGGCGGAGGAGATCGCGCGACGTTACTGGGATCGGCGTTTCGATCTCGATCCGCCAGTCTTCACGCCGGCGGCGGCGATTCGGCGCGGGCTGGAGCTCGAAGGCGGACCGGTTCTGCTTGTCGAGACCGCCGACTGCTGTGGCGGCGGCGCTTCGGGCGATAGCGTCGCCACGCTGCGGGCGCTGCTGGAGTTGACGCCGCAAACCGCGGCCCTCGTGCCAGTGGTCGATCCCGAGGCAGCCGCACGCTGTCATCAAGCCGGCGTCGGCCGCGAGGTTACGCTGACGCTCGGGCACAAGCTCGATCCGCGCTGGGGGCAGCCGCTTTCGTTGACGGCTCAGGTTTTCAAGCTAAGCGATGGCCTATTCCGCTACACCGGGGGAATCTGGGACGGGCAGACCGGACACATGGGGCCGAGCGCCGTCTTGCGCGTAGGCGGCATCCAGATTCTCGTCATGAGCCATGCAACCTACGATTGGGCGGATGAGCAATTTTGCGCCGTCGGCCTCGATGCACGAAATGCCAAGTTTGTCGTCGTCAAGAATCCAATGAACCACCGCCTTGCTTATGCGGGCATGTATCGCGAGGCGATCTTGCTCGATACGCCGGGGCCGACGCCGGCGGTCATGCATCACGTGCCGTACCGGCGCTTGCAGCGGCCTTACTATCCCGCGGATCGCGACATCCCAAGATTGCAGCCGCGCGTCTGGCGTTCTCGTGGATAATCGGTTTGCCGCTTGCGGCGTAGCAGGAGCAAGGCATCCTGCTACGCCGCAAGCGGCAACAACAAGGAGTCAAAATGACCACCACCACAGCCAAATACCTGCGTCGCGATCCCGCCGAGGTGCAACCCTGGGCGGAGACGTGCGGACAGATTCGGTGCCTGATCGAGGAGAAAGACGGCGCCGCCGGCGAGGTCTGCCAGGTCGAGATCCACGACGCCAAGCTGCACTACCACCAGCGGACCGATGAGTTCTATTACGTCATTTCGGGAACCGGCATGATGCGACTCGATGACGAAGAGATCGAACTGCATCCGGGCGTGGTCGTATACGTGCCTCGTGGCGTGAAGCACAAGGCGGCCGGGAACCTGACCGTCCTGATCGTGTGCGTGCCGTCTGGCATCATGAACGACGTCCACGAGCTGGAATGACGCGCCGAGATCGGCCCGCGTCGGATATAGTAACGGTGGCTCCCTGTTTCTTCCCACCGGTGCCGATGTTCGACACAAATAGCCAGATATCGATGATGCAGCACTTGCTGCCGCCGGCGGCCGCTGGGGACCAGAAGGCCGTCGATGCGCTCCTGCGGCACTACAGCGAACGGCTGACGCTGCTCACGCGCCGCATGTTGGGGGATTATCAGCGCGTGCGCCGCTGGGCGGAGACCGACGATGTCTTGCAGAACGCCCTCGTGCGACTCGTTGCCGCCCTGCGCAGCGTGAAGCCGCAAACGTCGCGCGATTTCCTTGGCCTGGCCACCTTGCAGATCCGCCGTGAACTGATCGATCTGGCCCGGCACTACTACGGACCCGAAGGCATCGGCGCCAACCACGATAGCCAGGGCCCTGGCGACTCGCAGCATCCAAACCCGGCCGAAAAGTCCGACCTTCGGCACGAGCCCAGCTCGCTTGCCCAGTGGACTGAACTGCACGAGAGAATCGGCACTCTGCCAGTGGAGGAACGCGAGGTCGTCGGGCTGCTGTTCTATCAGGGGCTGTCGCAAGCCGAGGCGGCCGAGGTGCTCGGGATATCGTTGCGCACATTGCAACGGCGCTGGCACGAGGCGTTGTGCAAACTGCACCAGGTGTGGAACGACGCGTAGTGCACCGGTTCCTCATTTTGAAGCTGTTTCGAAACCGCGTTTTCGTAGCATAGGCGTTCCGCCTGCGCTACGTTTCTCGGAGTCGTACCACAGGCGAGACGCGTATGGTACGTGTTTTGAAACAGTTTTTTAGCGCTCGCACGGCGTCATGCGGGCGCTAAAACGGGGAAGGGTGGGCAGCGGAGGATCGTTGAGACGAATAACTTCCCGAATGGAGCCTTCGTAAACGAGCCGCGACCGTCAGGGAGCGTGGGCAAATGCGGATTCCCGCTCCCTGACGGTCGCGGCTCGTGGTAGACAAATCGGGAAGTTAATTTTCTAATCGTTTCGGCAAGAGTAGGAGTCGAACCCTCAAGGCGTATTTCAGCTCGGTCGTTTTCGGGACGACTGCCATCGCCCGTTGGTTTGCCGTTCGACAGCGGTTCGCGAAAGATTAACCAGCTGGGGGCGCCGCCGGGGCCGTCTCCGATGCCTGGAAGCCGCACGCCTTGTGCGAGCCGTCGCAGAACGGCTTGGCTTTGGACGCGCCGCACCGGCACAGGGCGATGTTTTCCTTGCCCGCTGGCAGCGGGAATGGGTTGCCCAGGTGATCGACGATGATGAACTTCGCGGGCAGGACCAGTGGGCCGTGCTCGCGCATACGAAGCGTGAGTTTTTCGTCGGACATTCTTTTTCTCCCTGGTGAGCCGAGCCCCGTGAGGGGCCGGTTGAGTTATTCGAATTCTTGCCCGGCCCCTCACGGGGCTCGGCTTACCGATTTCAATTCTTGAGCGCCGGCAGCATCACGCCCACCCGGATTTGGCTCGGGCGCTGCTGAGACCTATACACCTTGTGCGTTGCCACGATGAAGTCGTCTTCGTTGGCGAAGAAGATATTCGGCACATACTTCTGCGGGTTGCGATCGGCCAGCGGGAACCATGTACTGTGCACCTGCACCATCACGCGATGCCCTTTCTTGAACGTGTGCAACACATCTTGAAGCGTCAGCTTGATCGTCGCCGGCTCGTTCGGCTTGAAGGGCTCCGGCTTCTCGTAGCTGTTGCGGTAGCGGCCTCGGATGATCTCGCTGCGCACGTGCATCTGGTATCCGCTCATCACTTTACCGGACTTGGCCACGGAGAAGCCTTCCGGGAAGACGTCGATGACCTTGACGACCCAGTCGGCATCGGTCCCCGTGGTGGCGACGTGCAGCTCAGCCTCGATCGGGCCCGCAAGCGTCAGATCCTTCTGCAACACGCCCGTCTGGTACGTCAACACATCAGGCCTGGTGGAAGCATAGCGCATGTCGTCGGTCATGTACGCTTGCGGCATGCCAAAGACGATGCGGTCCGACGTCGGCACCGGCTTGCTGGGGTCGCTGACAAAGCTGTCGAAGCCATTGTTGTCCTTCGGAGCGCCGGTCGAGAGCTTGCCCTTCGCGTCGAGGAACAACACCGTCGGCTGTACTTTTTGCGGCGGCCACTTGGCGAACTTTCGCCATTGATTCACGCCGGTCTCGAAGACATACGCCTCCGGCAGTCCGTGGTCCCCCTTCCCCTTGAGGAAGTGATTGAAGAAGGGCAGCTCGATTTCTTTCTGATAGAAGGCGGCGGTATCGGCGCCAAAGTCGATGTGCCCCAGGCCGGTGGCCTGAGCGCTGGACCATTGCCCGTGCGCCCATGGGCCGCACACCATCACATTGAAGATACCGGGGTTCTGCTGCTCGATCGCCTGGTAGGTGCGAAAGGTGCCGTACAAATCCTCGGCATCGAACCAGCCGCCGACCGTCATCACCGCGGGAGCGACGTTTTTCAAGTGAGGCAACAGGTTTCGGTCCTGCCAGAACTTGTCGTAGGTTGGATGCTCCAGCATCGTGTTCCAGAAGGTGATCTTGTCCTTGTAGTGGCGAGGGTTGACATTCTTGAGCGGGCCGATGTCGAGGAAAAACTTGTAGCCGTCCATCGTACCGTAGTTGGGGGGCGTGACGCGTTTAGTGCTCGGCTCGGGGCCGCGCGGGTCGCCGAAGCGATCGAAGAACGGGAAGGCGTGCGACAGGAAGAACGCGCCGTGATGGAAGAAGTCATCAAAGAACCAGTCGGCGATCGGCGCCTGCGGCGACGCAGCCTTGAGCGCGGGGTGAGCGTTGATCATTCCCGCCGAGGTGTAGAAGCCTGGGTACGAGATGCCGTACAGGCCGACCTTTCCGTTGTTGTTCGGCACATTCTTGACGAGCCAGTCGATCGAGTCATAGGTGTCGGTGCTTTCGTCGATGTCCTTTTTGCCGCCCGGATTTTGGAGCTGGGGCCGCATGTTGTCGTAGACCCCTTCGGACATGTATCGACCGCGCACGTCCTGGTAAACGCAGATGTAGCCTTCCTTGGCGAAGTATTTGTTGGGGCCGATGGTAAAGCGGTATTTGTCTTCCTCGTAGGGGTGGATGCCATACGGCGTGCGCATCATCAAGATGGGATACTTTTGCGTCTGATCCTTGGGGGCGTAAACGATGGTGTAGAGATGGACGCCGTCGCGCACCTGGATCTTGTGGGAGCTGCGCGTGTAGTTGTCGCGAATATACGACGCTGGCGTTCCCTGGGCGTGCGTTGGTGGAACCCAGAAGACGAAGCTGAATACCGCGACAATCCAAAAGCGAGCCATGGACGCGTACCTCCGTAGCAGCGGGATCGATGGAGCCGACAGCCACTTGTAACATACGGGTTGCGAGTTGCAAGTTCCAAATCCGTCGGAGCAAGAACCGTGAGCGACGGCAAGCCTGATCCTTTGATAGAATGGAAACGAGAGAATAAAGCCCCTGACGAAGGATTTCGAGAGCGCGCATGGCGACACTGGACGATGAGTCACTCCTGAATTTACTGCGCGCGATCGCCGACCTGGCGCCCGGGCCGCTCTATCCCGCCCGGTTCGCACAGGAGCGGAGCGTGGAGAGGAACCTTCTTGACGACGGACTGGACGAACTCCGCCGCCGCGGGTTGGTCACGTTTACGGAATGGGTCAAAGACCTGGGTCAGGGCTATGTGCTGACCGATGCAGGCAAACACGCCCTGGCGAGTAGAAAGTTGACCCGCGCCGCGGCCGCCATGCCGGCACCGCCAATCATGGCGGACGCCAGCAGCTACCAGCGCGGCGAGATCGTTCGCCGGGCGATTTTCGATCATCACCCCGGCTACGTCACGCGCGTGCTGCTGATTGCCAATCTCGTCTACTTCGGCGTGGGAGCCGCCTACGCGTCGTACAAGGGGATCCTCCTGGCCGATTACCTGACCGGCGAGTCTGCCGGCACCCATGCCGTGCTTGACGCACTCGGCGGCTTGTGGCCCTTTCGCCTGGTTCAAGACCAATTCCTGCCCGGCGCCCGGCCGGAATATGAACGCATCCTCCTGTCGTTTTTTCTGCACATAGGCGTGCTTCATCTGGGCATGAACATGTACTTCCTCGTGGCGATGGGGCGCCAGATCGAGGCGATGTGGGGCTGGGCCCGCTTTCTGACCATCTACTTTGTTGCCGGCATCGTCAGCGGCTGTGCGGTGTTGCTGATCGATGGCGTCCGGGATGTTCATCCCTTGCAGAGCGGTATGACGGCAGGGGCGTCGGGGTGCCTTTTTGGCATTTTCGCGGCGATGGTCGTTTGGTTTTCACTCAACTACGAACACTTGCCGCCTCGCCTGGTGCAAGACTGGTCGCGTAACACGATGTTCAACGCCGTGCTGCTCATCGCGATCAACTTTGTGCCCGGCGTCAGCTGGCAGGGGCATTTCGGCGGCGCTGTCGGCGGCTTGCTGGCGGCACTCTTGTTGCAAATACAACGCTTTCATTCGTCCCGAGCCGTGCGCTGTCTGGCGCTGGCGGGCGTCGCGGCGGTCCCCGTTGTTTTTTTTCTGGCCGTTCTTTGGCAAGAAGGGCGGTTTTGAGTAATCTGGACAAGAGGATTCAAGGCATTCGAAGGATCGGTTCATGTCGAAAAAACCCAAGACCCTCGCCATTCAACCTCTTCCAGCTCGCATCGCCAGGGCACGGCGCGAAGGCAAAACCCAGCACGCACTCGAACTGGCCCAGCAATACTACACCGTCCAGCCCTGCGAAGAACGACGCGAGCTCTTGCGCCAGGTTACACTCGAGCGAGGCAAACAGCTTCTCGTTCAGCAATCCTACCGAGACGCGGCTGACGTCCTCGGCAATGCCCTGAATCTGGGCGGTGGTCCCACGTATCTTCTCGACGTTGGCCAACGCCTGGCGATGTGCGGCAGCCTGGCGCTAGCCCTCGGGGCGATGGACAAACTCCCCGACCCGGCCCAGCGGCAACGTCTGCTTCAGCACGTCGCGGATGGTGCGGTCAACCTTGGCGCTACAAGCAAGAGCAACCTTCCGACCGACTTGCACGCCGCCTTCGAGCTGACGTTGCAAGCCTTCAGCCATTACGAAGCAAACCGCGACGAGGAAGCGCGGACCGCAATGCAGGGTATCGGCTTGCAGTCGCCCTTCCTGGAATGGAAGCTCTTCCTGCGCGGTTTACTCGCCTACCATGCCAACGACGACGTGCGTGCCATCGAGAACTGGCAACGGCTTGACCCAGCACGCCTGCCTCACCGGCTCGCCAGCCCCATGCGGGCTGGCATCGATGCAGCCTTCTTGCAAGCCCAGCCGGACGCCGTGCAACGCACGCTGCGGGCCCAGCTCATGCAAATGCAAGGCATTTCGTGCGCGCCCGTCCTGTTCGAGCTGCGTGATTTGCTGCACAAAGACGGCCTCGCCCCGGCGTTTCGCAAGGTTGAAGCTGTCGTACCGGCCCTCAAGCAGGATTTTCCCGATGTGCTTTCACGCCTGGCACGCTGCTTCTACTGGGCCATCGTCGAACGCGGTGAACCCTTGGATGTTGAACGCTACCTTCATGTCTTCGGCAGACCGGCGGACGACCCGAATCTCTACCGCCTCCAGGGCCTGGCCCTCGAATCACGCGGCATGTGGCCTGAAGCGCACAAGGCGTGGCACGATTTCATCACCGACGTCGGCGCTGCGCCGCTCGTCTGGCCGGAAAGACTACGGCCACGGCTGCAAGCGGCGATCTGGACGCACATGGCCGAGAACGCGATGCCCAATCGCAAGCGCCGCAGCCGGTCCGCCAATCCGCTTTTCGATTTGTTTGCGTCCCAGACGGCGCCGCTCAAGCCGAGCGCTGAGACCTGTCTCGAGAACGCCATCAAGCTCGCCCCGGATCGCCTCGAACTCTATCGTGCGTTGTTCGAGTTGTATCGCAACGACCATAAGCTTCCCAAGGCCAAGAAAATAGCGCAAGAATTACTCAAACGCTTTCCCAAGAACGCGGAGACGCTGGAAGCCCTGGCCGATCTCTACCTCGATACCAGCGACTTCAAGAATGCGCAGGAGTTCCTCGAAAAGTCGATCCAGGCGAATCCGCTCGACCGTAGCTTGCGAGGCAAACTGGCCCGCGCCCGGCAGCTCTTCGGCCTGTCGCTGACGGTAGCGCGACAATACGATCAGGCCCGCGCACAGTATGAACAAGCATTGAAGGATTGGGACGGCGTGAAGACCGCAATCCTCTGCCAGTGGGCGATTGCCGAGATCAAGGCCAGCAACCCGACCCGGGCCGGCGAACTGGTCGCGCAGGCTCTGGCCGAGCCAAACCATCGGCTCGCGTGCCGTTATGCCCTCGTAGGCGAGAGCGTCCGTGCGAAGCTCTCCGCACCTCAGAAAAAGCAAATCGCCCAGGACCTCAAGGAAGCTCTCGCGCTGGCCCCCACTCCGGCGGAGATTCTCGTCCTGGTCGAATCGGCTGCGCAGCAGCGCACCACTCACGAGCAATCCTTTCACGGCCAGAAGACCCAGGAGAAGACTATCCTCAAATTTCTGGATTCACTCCCCCTGAATGAATTCGGCGAGCCGCAGCTCGAACGCCTTTGTACCAGCCTGGGCGTCTTGGAGGCGCGCAAGGCCTGGCTGAGCTGCCTGAACCACGCACGCCGAAAGTGCCCGACGAACCCATTCTTTCGACTCGCTCTTGCCGATCATTACCTCATGGATGGAGATCCGTACTCTGCCAAAAAACACCTGGTTCGCGAACATCTCGATGCTGCGCGCCAGCTCATTGAGAAAATGCCTCGCGGCGAGTTGCAGCAGCAATACCTGCAACAGGTCCAGGAAAAGGAGAAAGTGCTCGCCGAGATCAGTGCCCGCAATCCGTCGATGGCCGACGTCCTGGACCGCATGTTCGGCGACGATGGCTCACCGTTCGGCTATGAGGACGAAGACGAGGACGATTTCTTCGACTATGAGGACGACGAGTAGGACGGCAAAGCCGCAAGGAAGGTAGTCGGCCTACCCCAGGTACTGACCTTAGCACACAGAGTTTACGGGCTACCATCGACGTTCAGACTTCGCAGGATGTAGTTGGAATCAGAGCGATAAGCCACAGCTTGCCGCGCCGCTACGCAAGCTTCGGTGCTTCGTGTTGCTGAAAGGCTTCGCACAATTCGACGTGTTGCGCGATCGTCAATGTCTCCGCACGCTCGGTACCGGCATAGCCCAGGGCTGCCAGCTTGGCGTCCACTGCCGCCTTGTCGTGCTGGTTTCCCGTCGCACTGATCAAGCCGCCGCGTAGGTTCTTGCGCCGGTGCGAATACAGATCCCGCAGGAAATTGCGGAATCGTTGCACATCCGGCACTTGCTGGCGCTTCTGGGCATTCGGCTTGATCAACACGATGCCCGAATCAACCTTAGGCTTGGGCCAAAACACCGTGGGGGCAACCTTGCGCAAGATCTCGGCGTCGGCCAGGCTTTGCACCAGGATCGCCAGCGCACCGTATTCCTTGGTGCCAGGCTTGGCGATCATTTTCTCCGCGATTTCCCATTGCACGGTGACAACCATGCGCTCGACCTCAACACCGGCGATCAAGAGATTCGAGATTACCGGCGTGGCGACCGCGTACGGCAGATTGGCGATGAGCTTCAGCCGCTGCGGCTGATACGTCGCACGCAGTTCTTCGAGAGCAGTGAGCACCTCGGGATTGGTTTGGTTCTTGCTTTTCAGGACGTCGGCGAGGAGCAATCGCACATTATTCCGGCCAAGGACGGCGCCGCCGGCCAGATCATGAAAGGCGGGATCGATCTCGACACTGAGCACGGCGCCGGCGAGATCGGCAAGCTTGGCGGTGAGGCTGCCCGTTCCAGTGCCAATTTCGAGGACGAGGTCGGCCCGGGTAAGATCGCCGGCGCGAAGGAGCAGGTCGATCAGGTTCAGGTCGATCAGGAAATTTTGGCCGAGCTTGTTCTTGGGGAACAGTCCATTGCAGCGAAACAACTCACGCAAGTACGACTGGGTTTGCCGCGGCGCGGGATGCTGGACGGGATCTTGGTTCATGCGGTTATTGTATTAGCTCTCAGCTATCAGCTACCAGTCGTTGGCGGACCAATGTTGACACTCGGCATCGGCTTAGAGCTGAGAGCCGATAGCTGCACTTCCAGGCACTTGAAGACATACTTGGCGAACATGTCGATTTCGAGATTGACCGTGTCGCCGACCTGCTTGTAGCCGAGCGTGGTCATGGCCAAGGTGTGCGGGATCAGGGCGACGCTGAAGCGATCCGGTTCGACATCGACCAGCGTCAGGCTGATGCCGTCGACGGTGATCGAACCTTTGCGGATCATCATCCTGGTAAGGTCAGGCGAACAGGAGAACCAGACGGTCTCCCAGTCAGCCTGCCGTTCGCGCCGGGCAATTCGCCCGATGCCGTCCACATGCCCTTGCACGAAATGCCCGCCAAGCCGATCGCCAAGCCGAAGCGAGCGTTCCAGGTTGACGCTCATTCCTGCACGTAGCTCGCCAAGGTTGGTCAGCCGCAGCGTCTCCGGCCCGGCTTGAAAGGAAAAGGATTCTGCATCCGCTGCGACGACAGTAAGGCAGACGCCATTGACGGCAACCGAAGCGCCTAGCGGGAGGTCCTTGGCGATCGTTGGCTCAACGATGCTCAGCAGAGTTCCCGTACCATCGGCGGAGACTTCGCGAACGGTGGCAAGGGTTTCAACGAGGCCGGTGAACATGCGCAACTTCCAGTTTGGATGTCCCGCGAGAGGCAAGAGATCTACAGCTTGTGCGGCGCATGTTCGTCAACGGGCGCCGCGCTGGTGGCCGAGTCGGTACGGAGATTGCGTACGATCAGCGCTCGAATGGGGTACACGATCGCGTAGACCCAGAAGACCAGCAACGGGGCCAGCGAACGGAACATGAGCAGGATGAAGCCCGCCAGCAAGACCTGGATGAGATGCCCGATGTGCTTCTTGCCGCGAAAGATCTTGCCGGTCGCATGCGGATACGGCACATTGGACACCATGAGGAGGGCCACGAGGAGGGCGCCAATCGGCGAAGCGATCTCGACGGCGCGGGCGACGGTGTTACGCGCGAGATTCAGATCGACATCGATCCACGGCGACGCCAGCGTGGCCGGGAATTCGCCGCGCACGATGGCGAGAGCGGCGATACAGCCGGCAGCGCCTGGCGAGGGGAGCCCGCGAAAACGCTTGTGGCTGCCGGGGTCGGGATCGTTCTCGACATTGAAGCGCGCCAGCCGCAGCGCGGTACAGGCAAAGTACAAGGCCGCGATGCCCGCGAGCACCATGTGCAGGAATTCGTTTGCTTCCTGCGTCGGACCGAGCTTGAGCAGGAGAAATGCAGGCGTGACGCCGAAACTGACGACGTCGCACAAACTATCCAGTTCGCCGCCGAAGTCGCTCGCTGTTTTCGAGAGCCTCGCGACGTAGCCGTCCAGCATGTCGAACAGCATGCCAAACAAAATGAACCAGCCGGCCCAGGCGAAATTCGCCTCGTTGGCCGCATGATCCGCCGTCGTGATCTTGCTGGCAAACGTGATGGCGACGAACCCGCAGATACCATTGCCCAGCGTCAGCAAGGTCGGGAGCACGGCGATTTTCTTCACGGCGCGGATCCTGTTGGGCAAAGAAGTTGCAAACCGTCGCAATAATATCACCATATCCGATAAGCAAGCGAATCGCCAGCAAAAACCCCGAAATTGGCGTCGCCCCAGCTGCAAACTGCCTTCCGCTAACCCCGAGCGCCAGCGAGGGGATACCACGGCGCAGGCGACGATGCCGTGTTCTTCGCAAGGCGCCCTGGTATCTCCTCGCTGGCGCCCTGGTATCCCCTCGCTGGCGCCCTGGTATCCCCTCGCTGGCGCTCGGGGTTAGTGGCAGCGTTACTTCTTCCCTGCGGGTTCTTGCCGTAGACGGCTGAACCAGTCGCCCTCCTTCGGCGCCGGGCCAGGCGGGAACGCGCCGATGTAAGGCGGCATGTTGTCGCTGACGCCACTGGTAGCGAGTGGGCCATTGGCGTCGATGCGCAGGTAGTCGGCGTGCCTTGGATCGAGCGACAGAAACGCATTGGGCGCCACCAGGTTATTCGGTAGCCTCGGCATGGCTTCCACCCGGCTGACAGGCTCGGCCAGGAAGCAATTCTGCTGCACTTGCCATTTGGTCTTGCCAAGCTGTTGGTCTGGACCGACAAGGTGAAATCCTTCCTTGTTTCGGGAGTGCATGATGTTGTTCTGAATCCGGACCGTGAGCGGCAGGACAACCTTGTCCTTTTCCATGGGGCTCCAGGCCCAGCCAGGGGTGTTCATTACATCCAGCACGTTGTTGGCGATGAGGTAGCGAGCCTTGTTGCCCGCCTGGATGTTGTGCGGGCCAAGAAGAAATCCGTAGTGAGCCAGGATCACATTGTGCCTGATCACCGTGAGGCCTGCAGCGACATGGACGACTCGGATACCAATGCTGACCGGGGCAACGACTCGGTTACGTTCCATGAGCACGTCGGGATGGGTCCCGCGCACGAAATCGACGGATCCTTCAAGCAGGTTGTCCCGTACCACGTAGCGAGTTGTGCCAGCATCGTCGGCGCCGATGCGCAAGGAGTAGAATTCGTGCTCCTTGTATTGTGGCGACGGGGCATCCGCTGCTTCGCGCGGCGTGCGCAGAATTCGGCACGATTCCACCACGATCTCCCCGGCCGCAGCCAATTCCACGGCGATCGCAAATGCGAAGTCGGCGGGGAATTCCGGGCAGACCAGTTCGAAGCCAGTGAGACGGAATCCTCGCGATGAATGCCACACCATTCCTTGATAGATGTGCTTCTTCTTGTCAGGTTCCTTTGTGTTCCAAACATGCCACTTCGGAATCTCGATGCGCGTGCCTACCTTACTGACCAGCCCGACGTTGTCAGGCACTTTGCCGATGAAAGATTCGCGGTAGGGGCCCTTGTCCAGCACCTCGATGACCTGTCCAGACTTGACCTCCTCCATGGCTTTCTGAATCGTGGTGAACATCGCCTTGCCGTCCTGCCGGACTGTCAAGATCGTGCGGCCCTGGAGGTATTCGTCAAGCGGCAGCGGTTGCGGCACGACATCGGCGAGCAGGTTGGGATTCGGAGCCGGGAAGGACTTCTCATAGGCGGCCTTGGCTTTGGCGTGATCGCCCAGGCGTTCGAAGATGATGCCCTGCCAATACCGGGCGCGACCATGTTTCGGATTTAGCTGGAGCCCGGCCTCGAAATCGGAGAGGGCCTTGTCGAACCGTCCCTTGTAGGCCCAGGCGACGCCGCGATACTCCAGGGCGGCGTAGGCATCGCGGCTGCTCTTGTGCTGACTCAAGAACAAGGTAGCATCGGCAATACACTCATCATGTCTACCGGTATGCAGGAAGTAGTAAGTCCGATTGTGCCGGGCGTCATGATGATTGGGATCCAGCTTCAGCACGGCCGACACATCCTGAATGGCCAGTTCGCGCCTACCGAGATTCCACTGGGGCCATGCCCGGGCATGAAGGGCCGCGATATGGTTGGGCTCGCGCCCGAGAATCTCGGTGCATAACGCAACGGCCTGATCGAACTGTTTCTGCGCGACGGCGGCGTTGGCCTGGTCCAGCAACTCCTTCACCGTCGGCGGCGGCAGGATCGACCAGACCTTGAGCCCCTCGAACGCCAGCACGCTTCCCTTGTCGCCGCCAAGCGAAGTGAGGCTCAAAACAGCCGGGGAGATCTGGCTTTTTAACTTTACTGGCTCGCAGGCCTCTACGCCGTTCACGAAGATTTCGAGGGTTGTCCCTCCGCGCACGATCACTGCGAGGACGTTTTTTTGCCCCCCCTGATTGAAGTTCGGCACGCGAATAGGCCCGACCGCTGCTATCTCGACGGCTGGGTCCTTAATGATCCGATTCGGGATAATGTGCAATTCGCCCTGGCTATTCAAGAAAATCTCCACGCCGCCTTTTTGATGGGGATCGGCGAGAACGCCAAGACCCCACCCCCTGTGGGGCGACGCGACGATAGTTCCTCTCGCTTCGCAAACGAAATCGGCAAAGCGGAAGCCGCCGCTGCTCCAGAGGGGGGCTTCACCGTCGTAAAGGAAGATCCGACCGTTCTTGAAATGGCGTTCGAAGTCGCCCCAGCCGAAGGCGCTTTTCTTGGGATCAACAAAGTCTTCGTTGGCCAAGAGCCTCGCCTTGCTCAGGTCAACGATGTCCCTTAGCTGGCGGCGCGGCTTGGTGTCCACTTGCAAGAGCGCCTTCTTGTCCGCCAGCATCCGCGTGAACCAATCGCCGTCCTTTGGCGCGGGCCCAGGCAGAAACGCGCCGAAGTATTTCGGCAGGTTGCCGTCGGCCCCCTTGGTTGCAAGATCGCCGGTGGCAGGGATGCGCAGGTAGTTGGCAGAATCTTGAGGGTCAGACGACAGAAATAGTTTTTCGGGCATGCGGTCGTTGGCCCCTGTAGGCCAGGCGACGCCGAATACGTCTGCGTCTTTTAGCTGGCCCGACTTCGGCTTATCGGCATACGCATTGGGGCCGACTTGCCAGTTGCCGCCCATTTTTTTCATCGGATCCTGATACACCCATACACCCTGAGATCTGCGCGACCGCACCACATTGTTGGCAACGGTTAGGGAACGCGGCCGGAGCACATTCGGCTCCGGTCCGATCAACCAGAACCCCAGCGGACAATCGGTCACATCGAAAACATTGTTGTGAAAAAGAATGTCCACTCCAGGCTGCGCCTTTTCTTTATCACGCGGCAGAAGATGCACGCGCGGCCCCTCGAAGTGCTGCACGATATTGTGACGAAAAGTAATGCTTCCAGACTGGTGGGAATGCAACTCGGTCCGCGCGGAGGATTGGGCGAACCAGTTACGCTCGATCGTCAGGTGATCTTGGGTGAAACCGGCGATGATTCGGCCGCCAAAGTAATTGTTGTATAAATGCACCTTGCCCGGCTGATCGGTGCCATTCCTACAAATCATGGCGATGGAATTTCCGGGAAACGGCCCTTCGAAAGAGCAGTTGTCGACAATGACATCGCGTCCCCAAAGGTTCAGCAAATAGAAATAGGAATCCCGCGGTTCGTTCACGCTGACCCACGTAAGGCCGCTCATACGAAAACTGGTGTTGGTGAAGAGGCCTGCTGCCCAGTATTGGTTTTGCTCGTCCTTGGCGTACTTGGCAACCTCGATGCGTGCTCCGTCCAAGCTTACGAGGGCCACGTTGGGGGGTAAATTCCCGTCCAGCGTTTCGCGGTAGGGGCCCTTGCCTTTGACCTGGATGACCTCATTTGCTTGCACCTTCTTGAGCGCTTCGTCGATAGTACGGAAGCCGACCTTCGCGTCCTTGTCGACGATTAGCACGTTGCGTGACTTGAGCAGTTCCTCAACGCTGGGAATATTCGGCAAGGCGGGGTCCACATAGCGATCGAAATCCGCTTCGCAAACCACGCGGAAGCCGCCGGACTGCGTGGAGAAGATCTGGTCATAGCTCCACCGCCCGCCAGGCAGGGGGCCGTGCATGAAGGTGCCACCGCGCACCACTTTGGAATGTCCGCTGGTTGGGCCAGTAGGATCGCTTGCGGATTCTTTGGGAAAGTCGCGAATCCAATCTTGGCAGAAATTATGGACGTTTCCGAACATATCGAAGAGGCCGAAGGCATCGGCGGGCAGTTTGCCGACGGGCTGGGATTTCTGCCCCGATTTGGGGGCAAACCAGCCGCGTGCTTCGATCGCCTTGCCATCAAGCGGGCCTCCGCCGCGGGCCGCCCACTCCCATTCGGCTTCGGTCGTCAGCCGATAGTTTTTCTTTTCCTGCCGGCTCACCCAGTTACAGAAACTCACCGCATCGGTCCAGCTGAGGAAGACAGCCGGATGCTGATCGGTTGGCGAAAATGTCTTGTTGGTCCAGTTGTGTTCGCGTTTCGGATTTGCCGGGGCGCCTTTGTCGTCAACCAGGAACCCGCCCCCTGACTCGGGCCGCTGAGCGTCGGTGACATATCCGGTCGCCTCCACAAACTTGCGAAACTGCCCGACGGTCACCGCGTGAGCGCCGAGGTAGAACGGCTTGGTGAGCCGTACCTTGTACTCCTCGCCCATTTCGAAGTCACCCCCGGGCGGAATTAACGCCAGTTGCATCCCCAGCGAGTTGGTCTCGACGACCTTGCGTTTCAGAAACGCAGCCCACTCCTGCTGCCGTTTCTGGCCCACCTTGGCGGTGAACGGAAAATCGAGCGGCTCCGGCGACTTCTTTGAATCAACTGGCCGCGGAGTAAACTCCACCGTCACCACCTGCTTGTCGTTCGCGGTCTTGATCTCGAACTTGTTCGCAGTCAGTTTCATGCCGGGCTTGGCGTTGACCAATTCGATGGTGTATTCACCAATCTTGAGCGGCAGTTCCAGCTTGTGCATGGGGAAGAACAGCGCCACTTCCTTGCCGCCGGACTTGACGGAAATCTGCACGTCCGGGTCATCCGTTTTGACGATCAGCGTGCCGTACGGCGTATCGACGCGCAGGACGATTTGAGCCAACCAGTAGCCGACGCCAAGCAGCAGGGCGGCGGCGATGATGGCAGCAGCGATGAGGGGCTTGCGTGATCCCAGGGCTTGCCGGCTCTGGGCCTTGGGGGCTGTTGCGTTGGCTTGGGTGAATGGGGCCAGCGCCGCCGCCACCTCGCCCGGCGTCTGGTAACGCTGGGTCGGGTCCTTCGCCATCATCTTGGCGACGATGTTCGTCAGTTCCACCGGCACATCAGGACGAATGTGATGCAGCGGAATCGCCGTCTGATCGCGATGGGCCGTCAACCGTTCCACCAGCGTCGAGGCCGGGAATGGCACCTGCTCTGCGAGCAAATGATAGAGCGTGCAACCCATGCCGTAGATATCCGCGCGGGAGTCGGCCGAGTGTGCGTCGATGGCTTGCTCCGGCGCCATGTAGTCGGGGCTCCCCATGAGGGTGCCGTGCTGCGTGGATCGGCCGGCCGAGCCCTTCATCGGCGTCCCGGGATCGTTCGTGTCGTCGGCCGGCGCCTGCTCGCTGACGAACCGCGCGAGGCCGAAGTCGAGGATCTTGACCTCCCCCTTGCTCGTCAGCATCAAATTCTGCGGCTTGATATCGCGATGCACCATGCCGCGTTCGAGGGCGTATTGCAGCCCGACTGCCGTTTGCCGTAGATACTCGCACGCTGTCGCGACTGGGATGAAGCGTTTCTCGTGCAGCGTTTGCGCGAGCGTTTGGCCTTCGACATACTCCATGACGAGCAGGTGCATGCCGCCGACCTTCTCAGCGTCGTAGGCGGTGACGATGTTCGGGTGGACGAGCTGGGCGGCGGCCCTCACCTCGCGCTCGAAGCGATCGACGGCGCCGGCTCGGGTCACCAGAGTCGGGTTGACAATTTTGATGGCCACGAAGCGATCCATCATGCGATGCTGCGCCTTGTACACGGTCCCCATGCCGCCGGCGCCGAGAGGGGCCACCACTTCATAGCGGGAGTGAGCTTCGAGTTCCTTGGGGATCGCAAACCCTGACGGCGAAGACAGCGATGGTTTCCCTTTCTCGAGCGCAGGCGATGCCGGGGGTTGGGCCCCATCCTGCTCCACAAGGATCGACGCCAGCTTCTTGTAAAGCGGCGGCAGCGATTCCCCCTGCGCAGGCGCTGGCATTGGCGCCTGGATGTCCGACGTATCGCCGCGGGCGTTGGAATCCGAGAACGTGTCAGGCGTTGGGGCTTGCAGCAGACTGACCAGCGAATCGGCCGGCAGGTCCTCCAGCTTCTTGCGGCACTCTTCGCAATCGACCACGTGCGTTTCGACAGCCTTGGAGTCGGCCTCGGAAAGACGGCCGAGACCGAAGGCCGTGAGATTTTCGCGATCAGGATGTTGAGTGTGCAGGCCTGGCATCGTAGTCCCTCGGTTGATTGCAAGAAACCTCACGTTAGACAAGACGCCAACCTGCAAAACCTGTCCGAAAAATCGGGACTCACGAAAGCAAGCCCGCGAGCTCTTGCCGTAACTGCCGCAGTATCTTCGACTTGGCCAAAAACACGGCATTGACCGAGATGCCCAGCTCGGCGGCGACCTGGGCGGGTTTGTGCCCTTCCTGAACGACGCGCCGAAACGCCTCCAGAGTCGTCGCTTCGAACTGGGGCGCGATGAGTTCGAGCAAACGCCGGACGACATGGCGATCATGCTCGATATCCCACGCCTTCGCCAGCGCGCTATGTGGATCTTCCAACTCCTGAAGCTTGAGTAGAAAGTCGCTGTCTCCCGTCGCCAGCGGCCGATACTTCTCCGACCGCCAATGGCCCCGGAGGCAGTTCGTCGTGACCACGCGCAGCCAGGCGCGAAACGATCCCTCGCGCTGACGCTGGAACTCCGGCAGCTTTTGCACGACAATCTTCAGCACTTCCTGAATCAAGTCGTCGTGATCGGCCCGCTGCAACGGCGTTCGCGTCAGCCAGTGGCCGATCAAGGGCGTATAGATCGCGACCAGCTTTTGCCAAGAGTCGGCATCCGGCTGCTGCTGCAGGCGATCAAGTAAGCTGAAGGACGTTTCGTGCATGGTGGCAGATCAGGACGGTGATGGGCCCCCTCCAGCACGCTACTATCGGCGAGAACGCGCCGGAAAGCAACAGAATAACGAGCGTACAGATCCGTCAAAAGCGACGCCGCGATCTCGCCTGTTGCGCGTGCAGAAATCCATGCGATTGCAGTAAGGGCCGTTTGCTCCTGACGCCTTTCCTCTTTCCACAGGCAGCAACGGCTCTAGCCGGACGCTGGACGGAAAACTGAGATATTCTTTGCTTTTTCAAGGATGCCGCTTTACAATCTTGGCACTTGCTGGCCCCCTCATTCGCAGAGAGGACCCAAGGGGACCCTACCCTCGCTGCGCATGGCTCGCCCCTCATGATGCTCGACGCCCGATTAGCCGATCTGCTGTTGCGCTGGGAACAACTCCGCGCCAAAGGTCAGACCATTTCACCCGAAGAACTCTGTCGCGATTGCCCGGACTTACTTGAAGAGTTGGTGAAGGGAATGCGTGCCTTGCAGACAATCCACACGCTCTACGGCACACCGCATGAAGCCACGGGAGCTGCCGTGCCAGCTCCACTCCAATCTGCGCCCATGGGCCTCCCCGCGGTTGGCAACTACCAAGTCTTGGGCGAGCTGGGGCATGGCGGCATGGGGGTCGTCTATCAGGCCTATGATCGCAAACGCCAGGAAATGGTTGCGCTGAAGACACTGCAACGTATTGATCCGTCAGCCCTTTACCGCCTCAAGCAAGAGTTCCGTGCCTTGGCCGAGGTCACTCACCCCAACCTCGTAAGGCTTCATGAATTGATATCCTCCGGCCAGCAGTGTTTCATAGCGATGGAGTTGATCGATGGGGAGCATTTACTCGCATACATTCGCTCGGGCGGCGGCATGCCAACCTACCAGACCGTAGACTTCGTTCAGCCTCCTCCGAATGCCGACGGGCGGCCTGAGACGGGACCGCGTGCTGAAACCTCTGATCGACAACCCGCCGCAACCTACGCTCTCCAGCCTCATCAGTATGACCGCCTCCGCGCGGCGCTCCGCCAACTGGCACACGGGATCTCGTCTCTCCATGGACTCGGGAAGTTGCATCGCGACATCAAGCCGTCAAACGTAATGGTGACCCGGCAAGATCGTGTTGTGATCATGGACTTTGGCCTGGCCGCTCAGTTGGATCACGCGGGCATTCATCAAAGCACCGAGCAGCATGTCACCGGAACCATCGCCTATATGGCCCCCGAGCAAGCGGCCAGCCAGGCACAATCGCCTGCCAGCGACTGGTACAGTGTCGGCGTCATACTGTTTGAAGCTCTTACCGGACGACTGCCTTTCACGGGAACCCCATTTCAGGTTCTCATGGACAAGCAGAAACGCCTACCGCCGGTGCCACGTGAATTGGTGCCCGGCGTCCCGGAGGACCTCAACGAACTGTGTATCAATCTGCTGCGGAGATCCCCGGAGGAACGTCCGCACGGGCACGAAGTGCTACGGGCCCTGGTCGGCAAGTCGGCAGAGCAAAAAACCACTGGGCGTTTCGCACCAACTCCGAAAGCGTCCTTTGTCGGCCGAGAGTTGCATTTGGCCGAACTGGTCACAGCGTTTCAAGCCATGCGGAAGGGGCACGCCGCCGTTGTCCGCTTGCAGGGCCGATCGGGAGCCGGCAAGAGCATGCTGGCCCAGCACTTCGTCGATTACCTGTTGCAGCGAGGCGAGGCGGTCGTGCTGGCAGGCAAATGCTACGAGCGTGAATCGGTCCCGTACAAGGCCCTCGACAGTTTGATTGACGCTTTGAGCCGATATCTCCGCCATCTACCAACGGTTGAGGCCCAGGCCCTACTGCCACGCGAAGTGCATTTGCTGGCACGCGTGTTCCCCGTTTTGCAGCGTGTCGCCGCCGTACTGGAAGCCCCAAGTCGGGCCGCGGAGGTCGTGGACCCGCACGAACTGCGGCGGCGCGCGTTCGCGGCTCTGCGTGAACTCTTGGCCCGACTCAGCGATCGCAAGCCGTTAGTTCTATTCATCGATGATTTGCAGTGGGGCGACGTGGACGGCGCAACGCAGTTGGCTGAACTGTTGCGTCCTCCTGAAGCACCGGCGCTGCTGTTGCTTTCGTGCTACCGGAGTGAAGACGCGGACACCAGTCCGTGTCTGGAAATTCTCCACCGGGCATTGGAGAAAGCCGGCGCGGCGTTGGAACAGCGCCAGTTGGCCGTCGAACCACTCGGTTATGATGAGGCATGCGAACTGGCCTTGACGCTGCTGGGCCGCCGTGACGCCGCCAGTGAGGCGCAGGCTGAGACCATTGCCCGAGAATCCGGTGGGAACCCCTTCTTCGTGCATGAGTTGGTACAGTGCGTCAGCGCCAGCGTGGAGGTTACGGAGGGGCCAGCCGCGGGAACGCTGGTTCTCGACGAGGTCCTGTGGTCCCGGATCCAGAAGTTGCCTGAGGAACCACGCCGTTTGTTGGAAGTAATTGCCGTATCGGGCCAACCATTGCGGCTTGCCGAGGCGTGTCAGGCAGCCGGTTTGCGCCCAGGTGAACAGGGCGGCCTGGCCGTCCTACGCTCGGGCCGACTGATCCGCAGCAGCGGCTCGGCCGACCTGGAAGAAGTCGAGACGTACCACGACCGCATTCGCGAAACGATTCTCAGCCATCTTTCCGCCGATGTGGTGAAGGAGTTCCATCACCGGATCGCAGTAGTTTTAGAATCGGCAACCCAGGGTCCCAATCAAGGAGGCGTCGAATCGATTGCAGCCGCGGACGAGGGATCGCCTGCCCTGAGAACGCAGACTTCGAAACGAATATTCGATCTTGCCTACCATTTCGATGCCGCCGGAGAAAGCGAGCGAGCATTCCCCTTTGCGCTGGCCATGGCCGAGCAGGCACGATCGCAATATGCCCTTGAAATCGCCGAGCAACTCTATCGAATTGCCGAGCGAGGCGCAGAAAACGCTGATAACGCTACGCGTTATCAGGTCGCCGAAAACCTGGGCGACGTGCTGATGCTTCGCGGACGCTACCCTGATGCGGCAGTCCGATTCAAGGCGGCCCTGGCGCTGACCACGGATACGCTTTCGCAAGCCGAGACCGAAGGGAAGCTGGGAGAGCTTGCCTTCAAGTGCGGCGACATGAAGGCGGCGATCGAAGCCATCGAGCCAGCCTTGCGAAAACTCGGCAACCGCGTGCCTCGATGGTCGATAACGTTTTTTTTCTGCCTGCTCTGGGAAACGTTGGTGCAGGTATTGCACACGTTTTTCCCCCGACTCTTTTTGGCACGCAGGAAGCTGGATGGCGCGGAAAAACAGTTGCTCACGATTCGGCTGCACAACCGATTGCTGTATGCCTATTGGTTCAAGACCGGGCAGATTCCCTGCCTGTGGGCCCATTTGCGAGGCATGAATCTAGCCGAACGTTATCCGCCCACACTGGAGTTGGCGCAAGCATACTCAATCCATGCTCCCGTCATGCACCTGATTGCCCGTTTCAGACGTGGCATAGCCTATGCTCAGAAATCATTCGACATCTACAAGTCGCTTGGCAATCTGTGGGGGCAAGGACAATCGCAACATTTCCATGGGCATGTGCTCTATGCGGCTGCGAGATTTGAGGAATGTATCGAGAAATGCCGCGAGGCAATTCGGTTGCTGGAACGAACGGGTGACTTCTGGGAGGTCAATGTCGCTCGATATCATGTCGCATTGAGCCACTATCGGCTGGGAGATCTCGCTGGCGCAGTCGTCGAGGCCCGGCGCATGCATCAGTCAGGCGTCGAACTAGGTGATATTCAGGCGTCCGGGGGCGCGTTCGACCCTTGGGCGCGCGCGTGTGGCGGACTGGTCGACCTTGCGGCGTTGCAAACTGAACTTCGGCGGCCACGCGAAGACGTTCAAGGCACTGCGATGGTAATGTTGGCCGAAGGAGTGCGGCTGTTTACGCTGGACCATGTGGAAGAGGCGGCCGCGGTTTTCGAGAAAGCCCACAAGATCGCAGATGCGGCGGGGGTGAAGAACGTCTATGTTTATCCCCACCTCCCCTGGCTAGCGTCAGCGTTGCGCCGACAAGCCGAGAAAACGCCGAACGCTTCGCCTGGAGATCGGGCCGCTCTACTTCAACGTGCCAGCAAGGTCGCTCGGCAAGCCCTGCGGATTGCCCGCACCTTTCAGAACGATCTGCCGCACGCCTTGCGTGAATGCGGCCTTATCGCTGCCTTGCAAGGACAGGTCAAAAGGGCACGCGCGTACCTGGACGAAAGCCTTGCCGTGGCGGAGAGGCAGGGCGCACGCTTCGAGCATGCCCAATCAATGCTCGCCCGCGGCTTAGTCGGGCAGAAACACGGTTGGCCGAATGCAGAGCAAGACCTGGCGACGGCCCGGCAAACGCTTCGCGCGCTGGGCGCCGAATTCGCCCTGGACAAAGAATCGCAATTGCCGAAGTAAGGCGGAGAGTTGGGGCGGAACCGAAACGGTTGATTCTCGATAGGCAAAAAGTGTGGCAGGTTGAGGTAGCTAGTGACCCCGACGGGATTCGAACCCGTGTCGCGGCCGTGAAAGGGCCGTGTCCTAGGCCTCTAGACGTCGGGGCCAGCGTATCCTCTTCCACTATGCTAGAAGGCAGTTCGACCGCCGTCAAGCTGGACGCGGGAGTTTGCCCGCGGCACTCTTTCCCTTTCGGACTAATTCCCACTTCAACTTGACGACAACTTGATCCCTTGGTTGCTCCCCTTGACTCGGCCCTTATAATGGTAGAAACACTCCGTCGCCGTGCGCGGCGGAAACACCAAGAAAGGATCCCTTCATGGCAAGCGCCAATGTCTTAGAATTCACAAGCGATAACTGGCAGACCGAAGTGGTTGGCAGCACCGTTCCCGTCCTGGTCGATTTCTGGGCC
>SXGT01275998.1_pt1 | contig 40481 bp, 34 predicted proteins | sample 3176221 | NCBI WGS metagenome assembly SXGT01 (sample SAMN11356862, study PRJNA531348) | freshwater metagenome | isolation source: freshwater sample F1-120 | place: China: Fuxian Lake, Yuxi | collected 2017-12-25
CGCATGAACGCCGACCTGCACATGGCCACGGAGTTGAAGGCGACCGGGAAAGGCAACCTGTTCGTCATCTTCGGCGAGCCGGACATCGTCATCGACCCCATGCCCGACAAGACTGATCCGAGGGTGACCGTGACGGTGAAGGGTGTGGACGTCTTCCACCCCAACAGCGGCGAGGTCCGGAGCGACACGGTGGACGGCATCGCGTGCTGGGTCATCGACACCGCCGACAACGAGGAGAGCTTCTTCGTCCGACCCGCCTACTTCCTGGGGGCGAACGATCCGTACAACGCCCTTCGCACGACCTTGAAGGCGGAGATCAATGCCGAAGCCTGGGCGTCGCTGCACAGCGCCACGTCGCGGCCCTTCGCTCGCCCGGCATCGGGGAGGATCGCCGTCAAGGTCATCAACCACCTCGGCGACGAGGTCATGAAGGTGTTCAGGGTGTAGGAAGAGCAATGTCGGATTCACCACATCTCCCCATGAGCAGCCAGCGAGGCGCGCCCGTTGTTTCGGCGCCGGACCTCCGTGCCGTGTGTCCAGCGCGGCGGCCCCGACTTCCACCGTGCCCCACGCCCGTGAAACAGTTCAGAGCAATCGCCCCATGAAAATCGAGTCCATCCGCCTTCAGGGCTTCCGATGTTTCGGCCCGACGGCCCAGACCGTACTTCTCGACGATCTGACGTGCTTCGTCGGTCCGAACGCATCGGGCAAGACCGCAATCATGATGGCGATGAGTCGAATCTTCGGAGAGAATCAGGCCGAGCGAGTCGTCCGTGGCCCCGATTTCTTTCTTTCGCCAGGCGAAAAGCTCGATGACGTCGCCGAGCGCGTGCTCTCGATCGAGGTGAAGCTCTCATTGCCGGAGCTCGCTTTGACCCCGCCTGCAGGGGCGGCCATCCCCGAGACATTCAACCAGATGGTTGCCGGGAGCGTCGGAGGGACGCCGTACTGCCGAGCGCGACTCGACGCGACCTGGACGCGCGACGGCAGTCCCGCTGGCGACACTCAGCAGCGCCTCTGGTGGGTCACCACCACCTCCGATGACCCTGCCGTCGTCGCGGAGAACCAGCACGGCATCAAACCGGCGGACCGTGCAAGGATTCGCGTGGTCTACGTTCCGGCCGCGCGAGATCCGGCCGGGCAGATTCACAGCGCGACGACGACTGCGTTCGGACGGCTTCTCGCCGCGCTCGACTGGGGCGGAAAGGACGCCGACCTCAAGCAACGGCTGGTCGAGCTGAAGGGGGAGCTTGGCCAACTCCAGGGCATCGGAACGATCAACACCAAGGTGCAGGCCGCGTGGCGGGCTCTGTACGACGGGCGCGTGGCCTCCAATGTCTCTTTTGAGGCGGTGGATGCCGACCCGGCCGCGCTGCTGGACCTACTTGTTCCGGTGTTCGCACCAGACCAGCAGGGGACCACTAGCCTCACAACCGAACTCAGCGACGGGTTGCGCTCCCTCTTTTCGCTCTCGCTTCCACTCGGGATGCACCGGATTGAGCAGATGATGAAGGCGGATGCGGCGGGGGCGGGCTTTCAGGCACTCGCCGCGGACAAGCTCCCGCTTCTGACGCTGTTCGCAGTGGAAGAACCGGAGAATCACCTGTCCCCGCACTACCTCGGCAAGGTGATCACGGAGCTCACCGCCGTTGCGGTGATGCCCAACGCCCAGGTCATGGTGTCGAGCCATTCCCCATCAATTATGAGTCGGGTCAAGCCGGACAATGTTCGCTACATGCTCGGAGGTGAGCACCAAGCGGCAACAGAGGTACGGCAACTTGCGCTCCCGCAACTCGACCAGGACGAGGCGTTCAAGTACGTTCGAGAAGCCGTCCGGGGTCATCCCGAACTCTACTTTTCAAGATTGGTCATCCTGGGCGAGGGGGCATCCGAGGAGGTCGTGCTGAGGAGGCTGTTCGAGGTGAGCGGAACACCGCTCGACGCCCACTTCATTTCGATCGTTCCCCTCGGCGGCCGACACGTGAACCACTTCTGGAGACTGTTGGCTGACCTCCGGATTCCATACATCACCCTGCTCGATCTCGATGCCGAAAAGGAGGGTGCCGGGTGGGGGAGAATCCAATACGTGCGTGACCAATTGCTGCTCCTGTACCCGACGGGTTCAGCACGAGGCGCGTTCACGGACCCCACCGGCGCCGCACGAACCTTGGACGAGGGAGCGTTCGATGCTCTCCACCAGAAGGATGATCGGCTCGATGCCGCTGAGCTGCGATTGTGGGTGCAGGCGCTTCGCGAGCAATACGATGTCTTCTTTTCGGCGCCGCTGGACTTGGATTTTGCCATGTTGGAAGCGTTCCCAACAGCGTATCGGAGTCAGCATCCGCCCGGCGGAGGGCCTAGGCTTCCGCCGGGCGAGCCTGAGCGTGCCGCGGCCGCGAAGGAACGGATGCGACAGGTTCTCGCGTCAGACCCGGGCAGCGCTCCGCCGGCGCTCGGGGCTTCGTACGGCGCCGCCCGTGCTGAGACATTCGCCTGGTACAAGTATCTATTCGTCGACGGTTCGAAGCCTGTGGCCCACATGCGTGCAAACGTCTCGCTTGCCGACGCGGACTGGCTTGCCTCGGCGCCAGAGTTTCTGGCGGCGATTCAGGTGCGTGCAAAGGCGCTGGTTGAGCCGCTCGTTGACCCGCTGACCTGATGGCCTCGCGGTTCATCTCGGCTGACCTTTGGGTTCCCGTCGGGGTAGCCGAGTTGGAGCCAGCCGCCCTGGCCGTGGTGCGATCTGACGGCAATCGCCTCGTGGTGGCCGGACCGGGCGCCGGCAAGACGGAGCTTCTGGCCCAGCGAGCGAGTTTCCTCCTGGACACGGGACGGTGCGTCTCGCCGCAGCGGATCTTGTCGATCTCATTCAAGCGGGATGCGGCGAAAAACCTTCAAGAGCGCGTCGAGAAGAGGTGCGGCGAACGCTCGGACCGATTCGACTCCCTGACACTCGACGCCTTCGCGAAGGGGATCGTGGATAGGTTCATGCCGGCTCTGCCGGAGGAATGGCGGCCGAATGCCCGGTATCAGGTCCGAGTGGCCTCCATCCCGCCGCCTGCGGCGCGGACTTGGATGCAGGGTGCGCCAGTTCCGAACGGGTACGCGAGGCCGAACCCGCACGCGTGGACCAACGACACGGTGAAGGAGCTCATGGACCGGCTGATGCATGGCGAGCCGCTGCCGTACGCCGCGCCTGGGATTCGGCCGATCAAACAGGCATGGGGACTGCAATGGTGGCGTGAGCAACTCCGGCAGCCCCCCCCCACACCGAGTCTCTCCTTCCCGATGCTGAACCGTCTCGCAGCCTACCTGCTGAGGCTGAATCCGAAGATCTTGGGAGCGATGCGCTTGACGTATTCCCACGTCTTCATGGACGAGTTTCAGGACACGACCGCCTCGCAGTGGGACCTCGTCCGCACGGCGTTTGGCGGCTCTATGAGCGTGGTGACCGCCGTTGGTGATGGCAAGCAACGAATAATGGCTTGGGCCGGGGCAATGCCCGATATTTTTGACTGTTTTCGAGTCGAGTTTCAGGCGGCTCCCGCGGAGCTCGTTCGTAACTATAGGTCGGTTCCCGAACTTGTGGACATTCAGCACGTGATAGCGCTGGCACTGGAGTCGGGCGTAGTGAAGCCGCTTTCGGCCTCAGCTCATCCCGGTCCGGGTGTGTGCGCCGTTCACGAGTACCAATCGCCGGAGGAGGAGGCCGCGGATGTAGCAGCGCTCGTCGCGGGAGAAATCAGCGACGGCACCGCAGGGCCGAGAGACTTCTGCGTTCTTGTACGCCAACTTCCCGCGAAAATGATCGGTCTACTTGGCGCCCAACTCGCGAGCCGAGGGGTCAAGATGCGGGACGAGTCGGCACTTCAGGATTTGCGGGCTGAGCCGGTCACCAGGATCGTCCTTGCCTCGTTGATGCTGGCGACGACCCCTCGTTCGGCCAAGGTTTGGAGCGAGCTGCTGGTCGATCTTTCACGGCTTTCGGGGCTGGATTCGGAGGAAGACGCATCGCGCCTGGAAGCGCTCGCCCGCGCGCACCGGGACTTGGTGAGCGGGCACCTCGCAGCCGGTCAGGCAATTCAGAGCCTTACGTCGCGAGTTGTCGACCTGCTGGGTAGGGCTCGCTATCAGTCGACGTTTCGGCAGTACGCATCGGGGGACTTTCTTGACAAGGTTATCAATGATCTTGGCCAGGCACTTCGCCAAAGTCTGGACGCGGTTGGGGAGCCCGGGTTCGTCGTCGACGACTTACTGGGCGCCAACGTCGTTCCTGCGATGACGATCCATAAGAGCAAGGGGTTGGAATTTGGCACGGTGATTTTCCTCGGGTTGGAGGATGGCCAGTGGTGGGGCTTCGCCAAGGCACCGGAGGAGGAGAAGCGGGCCTTTTTCGTGGCGTTCTCGCGCGCGGTTCGCAGGGTCATCTTTACCTGGTCGGACGTGCGCGACGGCCGTAACGGTCGCGAGGACCAGAGCCGTGAGAGCGTCGACGCGCTCATGGCGATTCTGCTTCGTGCGGGCGTGCCCACGGTCGACCGCCGTGGATTGTGAATCCCCGCCGCGAACTGAACAAGTGCTCAAGACGCAGAGAAGGCTCCCCGCACAATCCCCAGGAGCGCCCCCCGATTCCGCGCCACAAACCCCTCGACATACGCCGCCTCCACCCCCACCGGCGGTCTCGCCCGCATGACACCGATCGCCAGCTCTAGTAGCCGCTCCGCCCGCGAGCTCGCGCTGGGCGACGTCGCCACTGGCGCCAGCGTCATGCGGCCCGCAGCCCGCTCGCTCTCTCGCAACATCGCCGCGTTCGCCGCCTTCTCGGCCTTGACCGCGTCCCTCGCTGCCGCGAGCTGCCGCTCCAGCCTCGCGATCCGCCGCGCGTCCTCGTTCTCCCGCTCAGGCAGCCGCAGCAGCTTCGTGGCCAGCACGGCGATGGCCGGCAGCAGGTGGGCCGTAGCCGCCCCGAGATCTTCCCGCCTCGAAACAAACTCTTCCGTGTGGCCCTCCCCCATGAGTCCATCGAGATGCGTCAGTTCGTGAACGGCCACGCCGTGGAGGAACGCCGCCAGCGCGAGCGGCCTCCCCCGATGCGCCTTCACCACCTGCGCCATCCGGTCCGGGTGGATGAACACGAAGCGCCGACCACCCGGCCGCTCGACGGCCTCGGCCACCACGTTGTCGTCGAGCACGAAGCCCGGCCTGAACGTGCGCCGGATGCGTGCCTCGGTCGCCACCATGCGAAGCGTGCCGTCCCAGGCCAGCAGAAAAGGCACCCACTTCGCATAGTTCTTCCGAAAGCGCCGCGCTCGATCGCGGTCGTAGGTCTTCTTCGATATCCGCATCCCGGCGAAGCGGCCGAACGGGTTCTTGATGCGGCGCTCGGTCTTGTCGAGCTGTTTCGCCCACGAGGGCGTGATCGCGTCCAACGCGCTCGTCGCCTTCGACACGGCGACAGCCTGAATCAGCCCGCCCCCTCCCGGCGCGAGCGCGGCCTCGGCCGCCCGGTCGATCGCCGCCTCGACAGCCTGGGTCTGCCACCCGTCGAGCTGCTGCCCGGCCTCGGCGCGGCGGAGCGCCTGGTCCACCTGCTCGGTGACGATGACGACCCGCACACCGCCCGCGGCCTTGCCCTGGTCGTCGGCGCTGGTGAGCATGGCTCGGAGCACCCCGGCGGCCTGCAGGTCGGACGGCGCGGCGATGTCGGCCGCCAGCCCTCCGCCGCCGGCCGCGACCTCCATCCCGGCGGGCAATACCCAGCCGCGCTCGGGCGCATCCCCCTCGGCGACGGCCTTCGTCCCACGCGGGGCGGCCGAGGCGGTGACCTCCTCGACACCGCCGTACTTGGCCTGCTCGCCGTAGAAGTCGCGTATCCCACCCGCCGCATCGGCGATGGCCCGCTGCACGTCGGCGTCGCCGAACGCCTCGGCCATCTGGTCGGCGATCTCGGTGCCGCTGGCGTCGTCGTCCCCCTCGGGGTCGATCCACTCGTCCTGCTCGTTTTTGCCGACCGACTCGTTCTCGCGCTCGACGTCGTCGACCACGTCGGAGAAGGTCCACGCAGCCTGGTCCTGCAACCCGTCGCGAGCCGCGTTCATCGGGTAGCCCCGCGCCCCCGGCCGCACGGTCGTGGAAAAATCGACCACGACGTCGGCCTTGAGCCCGCCGCGCTGGGACGGGACCTTCACCTGGAAGAGGCCGCCGAGGCGCAGGTAGTAGGCCCCGCCACGGTCGCCGGGGGCGCGCCGGTACGCCCTGACCGTCGCCGTGGTTCCCTCTCCCCACGATCCCTCGACGCTCACGCGCGAGCCGCCTCGGCGGCTGAACATCGGCTTCACCTCGACGCCGTTGAACGTGAGCCGGAGGCCGGGGAGGTCGTTCGCGGCGAGCAGCTCTTTCAGCCGGTCCTCGATGCCGACGTACACCCCGCGCGCCCGATCCCAGTACCGGACCGAGTCGGGGTCGATGTCGTACACGGTGAGCATCGTGCCGGCGCGGTGCTCGGCGTCGTACACCTGCACCTCAGCGTCCGCTCCATCGGCGACGGCGAGGTTGTCGCGCGTGTGCATCCTCCACTTGAACGAGCGGCTCACGCCGAGGATCACCGCCTTCGCGACCCCGAATCCGCCGGCCGCCTCGCCCGAGTCGGTGGCGTCGCGCTTCCCGCTGTCGCCGATGGAGAGGAACTTCCGGATGATGGTGTCGGCGTCCATGCCGATCCCGTTGTCGGCGAAGGTGAGCGACCGCTCCTCCGCGTTCCACGTCACGTCGAACTGTCCCTCGTCGGTTTTCAGCTTACGAAGCCGAATTGCGGCCTTGATCGCGTCCCAGCCGTTCTGAAGCGCCTCGCGGGTCGCGAGCCACGGGAGGTCGCCGGATTTGTACACGGCGCGTGTGAAGTAGCCCCAAAGAACGGACACATTTGCCGACGGACGGCCCGACGCCTTCGCGATCATCGCCTCTCGGATCTCGGGCACGCCGCCGAGCTCGCGGCGGAGCGCCAGGTGGTCGATACGGACCCAGGCGAGCGCCTTCTTCGCGCCGGGCGCGGGCATGGGGTGGGAGCAGGGGCAGGTCATCGGTGATCTCCTGTCGTGCGGGGTCGTGGGGCCGGTTTGCGACGACAACGCGCACGGCAGGCGCCACGTCGCGTCGTGTTGGGGTAGTGGGGCGGATGCGCCCAGCCTTCCCCGAGAATGTCCCCGGCGACTGGTACGTTGAGCAGGACTGCTGCATCATCTGCGCGGTGCCCCTCGACGCGGCGCCCGACCTGTTCAAGTGGGCGTACAAATCTGGCTCTTCCGAACCCGATCACTGCTACGTCTCGCGACAGCCGCAATCGGCGGAGGAGTTGGACCGGATGATTGACGCCGCGCGGAACGCGGAGGTGGAGTGCATCCGCTACCGGGGCATCGAGGACAGGATCCGCGAGCGCATCCGGGCGCGAGGCGCGTCGAATGCCATCGACGTGCCGGACTGGATGCTCAAGCGCTGACCGGAGCGCGAGATCAGTCATGCCGCCCACCTCTGCAACGAGTCGGCAGTGAGCGCCCTCAATCGCGAGGCATGACGCGCCACGAACCCGTCGATGTCCTCCGGCGCCACGCCCGGCGGCGGGCGACGACGCACACCGGCGACGGCCGCGGTGAGCACCCGCTCTATCCGCGACGCGACCGCAGGCAGGCTCTCCCGCACGGTGGAGGCGCCTTCTTCCGCAGCGCGCACAGCGCGAGCGACGACGGCGGCCAGCATTGGCGGGACCGCGTTGCCGACCTGGCGGTAGCGTGACTCGAGGTCGCCGACGAAGGGGTAGCCCTCGGGGAACGTCTGGAGCGTGGCGCACTCACCCAGCGTGAGCTTGCGGCGCGCGCCCTGCGTCGCGATGGCCAGCGCGTCGCTCGCGTTGTTCAGCTTCACCCACCAGCTCGGGTCGGTCGGCCGTCCCCTCCACTCGTTGGTCATCACGCACGGCGACGGTCGGTCCCACGGGACCGCGATGGCATCCCGCATCGTCCGGCGCGACGGGCTCGCCTCGGGCGGCGACACGGGGCGGGGACCGGCGATCACGAACGGGCGGGTGCGGCTCTGCGCGACACCGTGGTCCGCGGCGTTGAGCACCCAGACCGTGACGTGGGGAAACGTCGCGCGCAGCTCGGGCACGACGACGCGCTCGACGTAGCTACGCGCGTTTTTCACGTTCTCGAAGATGGCCCAGCGCGGACGGACGATCTTGACGACTCTCAACGTCCACGGCCAGCCGTTCCGGGCCTCGTCCTCCGCGCCCTTCGGGCCCCCGCGCTGGTTCGCGCTCGACCACGCCTGGCAGGGCGGGGAGGACCAGAGCACGTCGATGGTCCCGGCGAGCGCGGCGTAGTCGAGGTCGCGCACGTCGGCCTCAACGGCGGGAAACCCGGCGGCCCGGAGCGTGGCGGCGGCCGAGGCGTCGCGCTCGACGCACGCGACGTGCTCGAACCCAGCCTGGTGCAGCCCGAGTGCCGCGCCCCCTGCCCCGGCGAAGAGGTCCAACACGCGAGTGCTCACGACGCGCTCTCGGTAGGGACTCGGGCGCCGCCCGTGGTAGGCTTCGAACCGCCTTCGGAGCCCTCTTGCCCATACCCTTCCTCATCCCGCTGCTCATCGGGGGCGGGTCCGCGATCCTCACCGCCATCGGCGGCAAGAAAGCCTACGATGGCTATAGCGACGTGACCGACGCGAAGGAACGCGGGACAAAGGCTGAGAAGAAGCACAAGGCGGCCGTCAAGCGTGTAGATTCCGCGCGCGAAAAGGTGAATCGGCACGCCAGCGCGTTCGGCGATCTCAAGGCAAACGTGGTGGCAGGCACGATGACGGACGTCTTGGAGTTCCTCAAGAAGATCGAAAGAAAGTCCAGATCCAAGCCCATCGAAGCCTTGGCGGAGGTGGGGATCACCCGCGAGGAATTCGACTCGTTCCGGGCCAAGGTGTTGGAAGCCAAGACGGTCTTCGGCACCGCCTACGCGGCGGCTGCGGCGGGGGCCGCTGCCGGCAAGAGTGCGGTCGTTGGCATCGGCCTGTTCGGGGCCGCGAGCACGGGAACCGCGATCGGCGGGCTCTCCGGTGCGGCAGCCACGAACGCCACGCTCGCCTGGCTCGGTGGCGGCTCGCTGGCGGCGGGTGGCGGCGGCATGGCGCTGGGAAGCGCAGTCCTGGGCGGCGTGGTCGTCGGTCCGGCCGTGTTCATCACGGGGTTCATGCTGGCGTCGCAGGGAGAGAAGGCCCAGACGCAGGTGCGCGAGTACGAGTACAAGGTGAACGTCGCCTGCGAAGAGTGCAACGCGATCATCGCCCTGGTCGGCCAACTCCACACCCGGATCGACGAACTCGTCGGGGTCATCGGCGAGTTGGACGGTCGGGTTCGGACCGCCCTCTCCGAGCTCGACGCCGAAACCTGGAGCGAGGACTCCGACGCCGACATTCGACGCTACCAAGCGATGATGCTGCTCGCCAGGGCTCTCGGAGAGGTGATCCGGGCGCCCGTGCTCGACGAGAACGGGGGCCTCGCCGGCGCGTCCGCCAACCTGCGGTTCAAGTACCGCACCCTCCTCGCCTGAGGCATGACGTTGATGGACAAGACCAAACTCGTGGCAGTGGGCAAAGCCGGCGCCAAGAACCTCCGTGTGCTCGACATCGACCCGAGCCAGACCATTGACGAAATGGCGCGAGCCTACCGAGAATACCAGGTCGTGCGAGCGCAGGAACTCACGAAACGCCGCCAGATTGACGCGGACGAGAAGGTCGCACTCGCCGAAATTGCCGCACGGCGAGAACTCTTCATGGAGTACCTCACCCGGTCCTTCGATGAGCGGTCCACGAATTTCGGCTCGCTCTTCGAGCGTGTCGATACCGCACTGGAGAAGGGCGACGTGCAGGCGTTGGCACTCCTCACCAACGCCATCGTGGACCTCGCCAAGAGCAGCCCCTTCAAGGATCTCGCCACGATTGAGGCGACGCGCCAGGCGCTCAAGAACCCAGATCACGAGTGGGACGTGTAGGGCCCTGCCCGCTCCGGCGAAGAGGTCGAGCACCCTCACGACGCAACTCGGCCGCTCGCGCGGTGCGCGAACGGTTGCTGGTTGCGACGGAGACAGACAAACACGAATCACTCACGACTCGAAGGCGTAGGAGGGCCCAGGAGCCCTTTGGGCGGGGTCGGGAGGGGTCCGGGAAGGCCCGCTCGCCGACCCCGAGGAAGGGCCCGTGGCGCGGTTTTCCGAGGGGGTGGGTCAGGACGGGATGAAGCCCTGCTGGCGAGCCTCGGCCACGCGGCCGGTGGCGTCCCGCAGCCTCTCCACCAGCACCTCGAACGTCGACTTGGGGGTGGGTGGCCGCTGGAACTGGAGGGCGCACACGCCCCGGATGAAGACGGCGAGCAGGTCATCGCGGACGCTCTCCGGCCCGAGGTCCTCCAGGTCGGAGCACGGGTGGATTTCGAGGGCGCGCAGCAGCGCGGTCGCCACGAAGTCGTGCTTGTACGGGCCGCTCTCGGGTCCGAAGGTGCGCTCGGCCAACTCCATCAGGTCGCGGAGCAGCGGCCAGAACCACGGGGGGAGATCGACCATCGAGAGGTCCCACGGCGGCGGGGACGGCGGTTCGGCGGCGAGGGTGGACGCGCGACGGTAGTTCGCGCCGCCGGGAAGGTTTGGATTCATGGCGTTGTTCCTTGGGGTGAGGGTGGGATCGGGAGTCAGGGTCAGGCCGCGCGGCGCGTGGCCGAGAGGTCCACGGGCACGTCGCGCAGCGTGATGTCGGTGAGGATGTCGCTCGACCGCTTGGTGATGAGGTCGTAGAGGCTCCACGGCTTCGACGGCGGGCCGGTCACGGCGTGCCAGACCCCGGCGACCGAGACGCGGCGCACGCGGTAGGCGCCGAGCCCGAGCTCGGACCACTCGGTCGCCACCGGCGACCACCAGATGTTGCCGTCGTCGTTGTAGTTGCGACGCGGCGGCGCCGAGGTGCGGCGGAACTTCGACGCGCACGTCCAGGCGTACTGGGCGACGACATCGTTGGCGACCGCCGGACGACGGTGCGGGTCCTCGGCGTACCAGGCCACGAGCCGCTTCGCCGGGCCGAGCGCGCCCGCTGCGCCCTGGTGGACGGTGCGGTTGTAGTACAGCGTCATCGCCCGCTCGGTAAAGACGCCGAGCACACCCGCGATCTCGACGGCGCCGGCCATGTACTCGGACTCGGCCGCGACGCGGGCCTGCACCTGCTGGAACGCGGGCCACCGCCCGGCGGCGGCGAAGCGGGAGACCCACGGTTCCGCCCAGAGCGCGACGCCATCGACTGCTTCGAGGCTCGCGCGGTCGGTCACGTCGAGGAGCCGCGCCCAGCTCGCGCCGAAAAAGCGGCCGAACGCGATCGGGTCGGCGGCGGCCATGTGGCGGAGCAGGCGGCCGAGCGAGCCCGACTTCTGCGTCCACTGGAGGATGCCGTAGCTGACGCCGTTGCCGTCGAGGTTGGCCTGCACGGACCAGTAGTTGCCCTCGTGCTCGCTCGTCTTGCGGAGGAGCGTCGGGATCCAGTCAGTGATGAGTTCTTCCACCTTCTCCTCCAGTTTCTTGGCTGCCTTTCCCGCCGATTCCGCGGACTCCTTCGCCACGCGCCGCGCCGACGGCGATGCCGCCACCGCGAGCACGAGCAGCCCGAACGCGCCCGCCCCGAGCAGGAGCGGCATGTTGTCGCCCTTGCTCACGCCGCCCCCTCGGCGAGGTCGTCGCCCGCGTCGGCTTCGCCGGAGAGCAGGTTCCGCGGGATCGACCGACCCCACCACCAGCGCCCGGCCTCGGCGAGCTCGCCGAACTTGAGCCCGGACGCCGGGGCCTGGGCGAGGAACGCCTGCCAGCCGCCCTCGGTCGGCGGGAGCACGTCCACACCGGCGGTGCCCGACGCGGCGCCCGCGTTGACCACACGGAGCCCGGGGGGCGCCACCACCGGGATCTTCTGGCTCTGCTGGTTGTAGTACGACACCTTCGCGAGCGCGCCCACCACCGTCTCGGCCACCTGCGGCCAGGTGCGCTCGACCCACGAATCCGGTGCGTGCTGCCAGCCGAGGCCGGGCCAGTCGCCCGAGTAGCGGAGCCGGTCGTTGGCAACGGCCGACACCGCCTTGAGCGTGAAGCCCTCCTCGTCGGAGGGGAACGTCACGCCGTAGTGCTCGGGCTTGAGCGTGGCGAACTGCGCCGAGTCGGACTTCAGCAGCTTCCAGGCGGCCTCGCCCGCGGAGCGGAACGCGATCTGCCCGTCCTTCGTGACCTTGCCGAACTCGATGTAGTCCACCTTGCTGGTGTTCCAGGCCGAGAGAACGCCGAGGCGGAGCCCCTCGAACAGCGGCCCGCCGCCCTCCGGCACGAGCACCGGGCGCTCGCGCACGACCACTGCGATCGGCGCCCACGGCCACGCCTCGACGTTCACCCGCGAGAGGTGCTTCAGCCGCTCCTCGGCCTCGCCGCGCAGCCGGGCCGCCTCGATGCCATCCCGAGTGCGCTCGGCATTGCGGAAGCGCGCGTTGATGGCGCGCAACAGCTTCGACGCCTCGGTCGCGATCTTCTTCTTCGCCTCGGCCTCGCGCTGGGCGCGGACCGCCTCGAGCCGGGCGCGGGTCTGCTCCGGGTTCCGGCTGATGAGCAGCAGGATCTCCTCGGGCCCCATGTCCATCTGGGCCCCGGGGTTGTTGGTGTCGCGGTCCTGGGACTTGATAAGTTGCGTCATCCAACCCCGCTTTCCCTGGATGAGGTTGAACCGGAGCCCGTCCTGGCTGCGGCGCGCGAAGTAGTAGTAGATCGCGATGGCGGAGAGCGTGTTGCCCTGCCGGACGCCGCGCCCGTTCCGCTGCTGCAACGTGGCAGGTTCCCACGGCAGGTCGAGGTGGTGGATGGCGCAGGTGCGCGTCTGGAGGTCGATGCCCTCGTAGGCGATGGCGTTGGCGATCACGACGTCGAACTTGGGAGCCGTGCCCTCCTCGGGGTCGCCGTTGAACTCCTTCGCGATCCGCTGCCGGTCGGCGGCGTTGGGGGCCACCTCGGCGTTGAGCACGCCGATCCGGTCGGCGGCGATGCCCGCGTTGACGAGCACCATCTTCACCCAGCGGTGCGCGGCGACGTTGTCCACGAAGACGATGTGGCCGCACGTCCGGTTCGCCAGCACGCGCTCGGCGAGGGCCTCGAACTTCGGGGAGCCCGGGTCGCTCACCTGGTCGGCGTTCTTCCAGCCGTAGCCCTGGTCGAGCTGGCTGTGGATGGCCACGAGCGCCATGCGGGCCAGCAACCCGAGGATCTTCGCCTTGTCCGACGGGTCGTCCGACTTCAGCGCGGCCTCGATCTCGCGGACGTAGCGGTCGTACTTGGCGTCCTGGCCGGCATCCATGTCCACCTCGACCATCTCGACCCTGGGATCAGGGAGCTTCAACCCCACGTCCTCGGCGGTCTTGAATTCGCCGTAGCGGAGGATGGTGTCGCGCAGCTCGTGGAGGTTCTGGAAGCCCACGACGGCACCGCGCTCCTCGACCTCCATGCTCGGCGTCACCACAGGCTTGATCTCGATCCGCAGGTAGCGATCGATGAACTGCTCGGGGTCGCGGATGCCCATCCGGCGCCAGGCGTCGGGATCGACGTACTGGATGAGGTTGTAGAACTCCAACGGGGAATTCTTGGCGGGAGTCGCGGACAGGAGCACCACGCCGGTGCCACCGGTGCGCTTCCGCACGGCGGCGCACCGGAAGTCGAGCTGCCATGCGCGCTTCGAGCCGTCGCCGGGGTTGCCCATGAAGCGGGGCACGCCACCCTCGCGATCCTCGGGCAGGTACAGGTTCTTGTAGTTCTGCGCCTCGTCCACAAGGAGGAGGTCCACGCCGATGTCGTCCCAGGCGACGCCGGGGTCGTACTCCCAGCCCTCGGCCAGCTCCATCTGCTGCGCGACCCAGGCGGCCACGCCCTCGCGGAGGATGGCCTCGTCGCGCTCCGAGAGCTTCTTGCGCTTCGCGGCGTTGCGACGGCGCAGCGCGACCTCGCGCTGGATCGCCTCCGTCTTCTCGGCGTAGGCGCGGACGGCCTGTTCGTTCATGCGCGTGCGGCCGAGCGCCGTGTAGGTGAGCAGCACCACGTCGTACTCGCCGGCCTGGAACCGGGTCCACTTCTCGGCGCGCTCCTGCGGGGTGTCGGTGTCGCTCGTCGCGAGGCCCTTGCGCTCGCCGCGGCTGATCGTCTTGCGCTTCGACCCGATGACCGCGATCCGGTAGTCGGGCAGCACGCGCTGGATGTCGGCGACCCACTTCCACACGATGGAGTTGGGCACGAGCACGACCGGCCGCTTGCACCAACCTTCCTGCCGGGCGCGCGCGAGCACGGCGATGCCCGTGTACGTCTTGCCCACACCCACGTCGAACGCGAGCAATCCGCCGCGGTTCGCGAGGATGCGGCGGCCGCCGGCGACTTGGTGGGGGTGCAGCCGCGGGCCGTCCTTCCGCCAGCGCGCGATCGCCAGCGGCTCGGCGGTGTAGGTCGGGGCGATGTAGCCCCGGAACTGCCGGTTGTAGGCGTGCTCGATGGCGAGGCGACGCTCGGGCGTGGCCCCTGCCCAGCCCTTGAAGCTGGCGTCCCACTCGGCCGCCTTCTTCATCCGGATCTTGTCGATGTCCTTCTCGTTGTCGTCGTCGAACTTCTTGGACGGCGAGAACAGCGTCTTGTCGTGGTTGATCCAGCCGAGGATGAGCAGCACCTCCGGGTGCATCTCCCCCGCGTTCTCCTTCTTCGACATCTTCTCGTACTGCCAGCCCTGCGGCGCGACGAGGCCGCCCTGGCGGACGAAGGTGACGTCGTCGTACCCGGTGTACGTCGCGTTGACCCACTGCGCGACGAGGTCGAGCGGGAGCCAACCCTGTCGGGCGCTGACCCCCTCGATGTCGTCGAAGATCGCGGGCTTGATCACGTCGAGGAGCCGGCGTACCTGCGCCTTCGCCTGCGCGTCGTCGGGACGCGCCATCGCCCGGTCCATCTTCGGCCAGAGCGAACCCGACAGGTAGACCTCGGCGGGGAACAGCTCGTCCCAGCCGTCGCCATCGACGCACCAGCCGCCCGCGAGCACCTTCGCGCGCACTTGGTCGGGCGTGAACGGCCCGCCGAGCCCGGCGTGGTACTCCAGCAGCTCTCGCACCGAGAGCATCCTGGCGTGGCGGTAGAGGTGCTCGGCCTGCGCGACCACATCGTCGGCCCGGCCGTTGAACCGCGGCTCGATGACCGGAGGCTTGTTGCGGAGCCCGGCGATCAGGTGTCCGGCGCGGTCGAACGCGGAGAGGAAGCGTTCAGCGCCGGTGTTGCCGCCACGCGCGAGCTTCACCAGCTCGATGCGTCCGTGCGGGTTGCCGTTGGTCGTGGACCAGGCGGTCAGTCCCTCGTGCAGCTCCGGCCAGAGGAGCGGCGGCTCCTCGGCGTTTTCGGCGGCGACCAGCGCGAGGTACTTGTCCACGCGCAGCCCGAGCAGGACGGCGCTGGCGAGCTCGCGCGGGAGGTCGGTGACATCGGCCTCGGTGACGCGGGTGACGCCGACACGGCCTCCGCCGCCAGTGGGCTCGGCCGCCTGTCGCGACGGGAAGGCGATGACCTTGCAGTCGCCGCAGATCGGGCGCTCGACGAGCGCGGGCAGGCCGGTGAACTCGCCCTGAACCTGGTAGCCCCAGCGCGGCTTCGCGGTCTGGTCGTCCTCGCCGCGGTCGTCGCCGACTTCACGGCCGAGGATGTGGCGGGGGAACTCCTTGAAGTAGCCCCCGGAGACGATGGCCTCGTCGGCGCTGTCGATGGCGTCGAGCTGCCCGCCGCGTGCACGGAAGAAGAGCACGTCGGTGACGAGCATCGCGCCGGGAAAGATCGCCTCGCGTCGCTTCTCGTTGATGCTCGGGAGCCGGAACGCCGCGGCGAGGTGGTGCCGCCTCAGCACCTTCTCGCGGAGCGCCACGAACTGGGCCGTCCGACTCGTGAGGAAGCCGCCGGGGACCAGGAACACGCCGAGCCCATCCGGCGCGAGAAGGTCCAGTCCCCGGCGGAGAAAGTAGTGGTACGCCATCCGCTCGCGGTAGGCCCGGTCGGGGTCCTCCGCGATCGATGCACCCCGGATGCCGTAGGGCGGGTTCGACACCACCAGCCCGAGCCGACCGGCGGCACCGGCGCCCTTCTCGCGCACCCAGCGCTCGAACGGCGCGAGCGTGAGGTCAACGTCGGGGCGAAGGACGTGGAGCATCCGCGCGGAGAGCTCGGACCACTCGACGGCGTGCCAGGTGATGCCCGGCACGGGCTCGAAGGCACGGAGGAAGCGCCCGATCCCGGCTGAGGGTTCGAGAGCGTGGACGGTCTCGCCGTCATGCGGGAGGCTCGGGACGAGCGGCGCGACGAGGCGGGCGATCTCCTTCGCGACCTTGCTCGGCGTGTAGAATTCGTGAATGAGTCCGCGCTCTTCTGGCGCGGGGAAGCCCGGCGGGAACTTGCCGGCGGCGGCGGTGATGGAGAGCCCACCCCACCCGGAGTACCCGGCGAGGACGGCGCGCTCGTCGGGGGTCGGGCCGCGCTTCTGCGCGTAGAGGTTCGCCGCCGTCGCCATCGCGGCGATGTTCGCTGCGGTGCGCTTGCTGGCGGCCCAGAACTCGGGGAGGTCCTCGACGAAGGCGCTGTTGGCGGCCTGGAGGCGAGCGAGCACGGGGCCGAGGTTCTGCTCGATGACGGCTTCGAGCGCCCAGCGGTTCCGGGCGAGGAAGGCGTCGAGGTACGCCACGTCCACGCCGCTCGGGAGGCGGGTGCGGACGATGGGGACGACGGCGTCGAGGAGCTGGGCGGCGACTGCACTCATGCTCGGGGTGTAGTCGCGAGCCAGCCACGAAGGCAGCGACTTTCACTTGCCGCGGGCGGGTTTCACTTGCCGCGCCATGTCCGACGACCGACCCGCTCGGCCTTCTGATCAAGATGGGCTACCGCGCACCCCATTGATGGAGCGTGATCGCCGTGGCTCACGACGACTTTCTCCCTAGGTCACCGTGGGACGCACGTCGATGAACGTCACCTTTACGAGCACGTCGTCTCGCTGAAGGTCCGCGGAAAGGCCTGTTCCGTAGTCGCGAGACCTTCCGTCGAAGATGAGCAGGAAACCGAGCGCGGTCTTCTTCTGCTTCATGTAGTGCGCCAGCTGATCCGCGCCGCCTTCCGCGTACCCAAGGGAATATGGCCTACCGCAGATCTTCAACTCGATCACCACTCGAATTCCGCCCGGAAATAGGACGTAGACGTCCATTCGTCCCGCACCGACCCTGACTTCTTCGAGGATCTCGGCGCGGTCGCCAAGATGTCCACCCAAGAAGGCCCGGAGCAGCTGCTGGCCCACCGCCTCTGGATTCGGTGCCCATCCGCGGTCTTTGCGGGTTCCAGCCCAGAAGTTCATCCTTAGATGTGAAGCGACATACTCCGCGAACTTCCTGATCACCTCCTCAATGGCAGCACGGTCCGGCAATGGTGCCGGAGCCGACGGCGCGGGCTCCACGAACGTGACCACGCCATCCCGCTCCCTCACCAGGGGAACCGTCCCGGAGCCATCCGCACGTTCCAGCTCAACGAGGATCACTTTCCGTAGCTCGTCTTTGTCCTTCGCCAACGTCAGCGCACGCGACAAAAGGCTTACTGCACGCTCGCGATCCCCCATGTTTCGTGCCGCCCTAGCTTCACATACCAGCCAACCCGGTAGCGGCCCGAGCCGCTCCCGCCGAGATGCAGCGTGCGTGCGCAATTCGGCCCACCTACCTTGCTCTTCGAGGAGCACCGCGACGTTCTGACAAGCCACCTCGTGGTCCGGCTGCACTTCGAGCACACGCTGGTACGCCTCGAGTGCGAGTCCCCATTTTCCGTGAGACCGGTGCAGTTCGGCGAGGGCGGCATCCACCAGAGCCTGGTCGTCGCGTCGTTGCGTAGCCGGTCGACCGGCAAGCGCCGCGCGGGCCACGTCAAGCCGCTCAAGCCGTTCCTCGTACGTGGAGGTCGGGTCAGCGGATCGAATCACCGCAAGGTAGATCTGCTTGTCGGGACGCAGCCTTGGTCCGATGGCATCGAGTGCAGGGCCGTCGAGATTGCCGGATCGAAGCACCTCGACGAACTCGTCAGCAGCAGCTTCGTCGTCGGCTCCGAGCTTCGAGGAGATGGCCCTGCGCGCCTCGATCGCCGTGGTGGCCTCTTCATGCCGTCCAGCACCCTCGTGGGCGCAGACAAGCGCGCCCATGGCACTCAGCAGCGTGATCTCAGCTCCGAGCACCCCTGTCAGGAATGAAATGGCTCGCCTGGCTGCGTCAACGGCTTCGTCAAAGCGTCCGATCTCGAGGAGAGAGCAGGCCTCGAAGTTCGCGAGACTGCCCCGGAGGTAGCGATTCTGAAGGCTGTCCGGAGTCGGTAACCAGGCGGCCGCTTCGGCGAGCCCAGCAACAGCCGCAGATGGATCCTTGTAAAGCAGGATTGCGGCCCTCTTCGAAAGCTGTTTCGCAGCCTCGACGCGGTCGCCGGCCTCCAGGAACATCGTCGAGGCTGCATCAAGAAGGCGGGCTCGCTCCTCGTCGGTTTCCCCAATCGAGGCAGCTCCCACGAGGGCGTGACCCCGAAGGTCGGCAACCGCGTCGGCCGAGGCGATGACGGCGTCATAATGGGCACGAGCCGCTGCCAGCCGACCAAGGTCTGCCAGCCCGTGCGCGAGGCCAAGTGTGGCCGAAACACGACCATCTTGCGGCCCGTTTGTGGCGAGCCATCGTGCATCCTCACTCGCCACACCAGGCTTCCCGAGGCGAGCGGTGAGGTGCATCCTGGCCCGCCGAAGGTCCACGCCTTTCGCGGGCGGAAGGAGCTCCACATCAATCTTCAGCATCAGGTCGAGCAGGCCCGACTGCCCCATCAGGACGCCGAGATCCAGCCGACCATCGCGCTGAATACAATCGAAAGCTGCTTCGTGGTCCCCCGTGGCCACGAGGCGGTCGGCCTCGGCCAGAGTGTCGCCATCGACGAACCCCATTGTCTCGCTGAGTGCCTTGAATACGTCCGCAACTAGCCGTTCGCTCACCGTTGCCAGAGGGTGCGCTGGGCCCGCAGCTGCGTATGTGGTTCCATGCGCGAGGTCGATGGTGAACTCCATGCACACGTCGCCAGGCGCTTCGGATGCCTCCCAACCTTGGTTGACTCGGCCGTCGATCATGGTAACGAGCGCCAACCTCGCCCGCGCTTCCGCGTCCTGGGGGTCGGGATCCTCCCGAAGGCCTGCCACGAGCTGCTCGAACTCGGCCAGGATCCGCTGAGGCTCCTGCGAGTGCGACACGGAAACCAACGCCCCATCTTCGCCTTCGGGACCGATTTCGATCAGGAAACTCCGATTGCCCTCGGGATCCACAAGAGCAACGCGTCGCCAGTGTGAGGGGCGTTCGGCTTCGTCCACTGCGTACTCTCCGCCGGGAACCTATCTCGCGCGCGAACCGCCTGGGGGAGACGGCACCAGCACCTTCACCGCCTCTGCCGCCCGCGTCGGATCGACCCCGCGCTCCAACGCGAGGATGCCGATCACGAACATGTTGAGCAGCCAGAGGAGCAGCATCGACCACGGCACCCAGCGGAAGGGCGGGTTGGTGCGGACCTCGCGGATCTCGGTCTTGAGCTCACCGAGCGCGGACACGACGGCCGCGCCGTTGCCACGGATCTCGGCCACGAGTGCCGCTTCGAGCGGCGTGAGGAAGCCCTCGGCGAGCTGCGGGTCGGGGACCAGGCGCGGGCCGACGGCCGGGGCCGGGGCAGGCGGGATCTGTCCCACGGCCGTGACCGCTTCGACGGCGGCCAGGGCGGCGGCATCGCTCACGACGCACCCCCCATCTGCTGCGCGGCCTGCTTGATCGCGTCGGTGAACGCGGACACGAGCGCCGCATCCTTGGCAGGATCAACCTCCGGAGCCTTCGCCTTCCGCGTGCGCTTCGGCTTCTCGGTCGTCGGCACCGCCATCGACGGCGCGGCGGGCGGCCACACCGGCTGCATCGACACCACGGGCGCGGGCGTCTCCCGCGCCTCGATGCGCTTCGCCACGGCGTCGGAGCTCCGCACCGGCCCGGTCAGCTTCTGCTGCCCGGCGGCGCAGGACTTCGCGGCCCGTGCGGCGGCGAGCGACACCCGCTCGGAGATCCGGCGCAGCGTGATGACGATGTCGGGGCTCTCGCCGCGACCGATCGCGTCCCACGCTTGCTGGTAGGCCCCGGCAGCGCGGCGCACATCCTCCATCGCCGCCTTCTGCTCCTTCCCCGAGCACAACGGCGAGGCGACGAGTGACTGCGCGTGCCGGATGAGCTTCCCGGCGCGGGTGAGCAGGTCGGGCGCCTCGGTCGAGCCCCACAGCGACCCCGCGAGCTCCTCCAGCGCCTGGGACTCCTTCTCGGTGGCCGACGCGATGCGCGCGACCGAGATCGGGCACGCAGGCGGCTCGGGCGCGGGGATCGCGTCGAGCGAGGGCACCGTCACCCCCGGCATTCCCGTGAGGCCGAACCCGGCCGCGATGTCCGGCGCGACCGTCGCCACGGGCACGGTGCCCCGCGTGAGCGCGCTTGCATGCTTCGCGGCCTTTCCCTGCTCGCGCTTGCCGAACTTGGCGACGACCGAGCCTACGTCGTTGACGACGACCCAGCCATCGTCCCGCTCCACGGCGCGGAAGCTGGACTTTCCCTTGTACCGCTCGGTCGGGTCACGGCGCTCGGGGAGCGGACGCGGCGGGTACTGGGCGGCGAAGGCGGGATCGACGGTGTTGCGGCGGTGCGTGTCGCGGAAGCTGCACGCCTCGGACACGAGCCCGACGACCAGGCCCATCCCTGCGGTGATCGCCTCGGCCAGGCCAGACCGCTCGACGCTCTCCTGCTTCGCCTTGCTGAACCACTTCTCGGCGCGCTCGAAGGTGGCGAGCCAGCGACCGTCCGCCTTCGACGCGAGCTTCAGCGTCCCGTAGGACGCGACGCGGCGTTCGAGCACGATGCTCGGCGTGCCGTCCGTGCAGAGCAGCAGCCCCGCCCACTTCCCCTTCAGGGTGGCGGGCCCGGCGGGCGGCGGGCCCGACTTCAGCTTCCGCAGCTCGGCGACGGCGGCGGTGGGATCGGCGTCGAGCTCGGGCGCGTGCGACGGCGCGAGCCCGAGGTCCGTGCGCCACACCTTCGCGGGCTGGCGCTTTACCTGGTGGACGAGCAGCGCGGTGTTGTCGCGCGGGCGCATCACGAACGCGACCTCGCCGCCGCAGCCGCGCCCGTAGGCGAGCAGCACGCGCGGCACGTCCTCGTCGGCACCGACGATGTTGAAGCGGAACTTCTCGGGGTTGGTCGTGGTCATGGTTCAGCCCTTCCCCAGCTTGGGGACGATGAAGATGGCGGCGCCGGCGAGCCCAAGCGCGGCGAGGAGCCAGCCCCAGCCGCCGCCCTTCCCGCCGTCCGGGTTGGAGGGGTCGGGCGGCGTCGAGTTGGGGGCGGTGGTGTTGATCCTGTCGATGGCGTCCGCGAGCGCCGGGTCGCGCTCGATGATCGCGATCTCGTCGGAGAGCACCTGCGCCTCCTTGAAGTGGACGACCGCCCAGGCGAGCCCGGTCATCGACACCGCGATGACCGCACCCGCCGCCGCGATGGCGATGATCACGACCGGGGCGACGCCCACCTCGATCGCTCCGCCTTTCTCGGCGTCCGTGGCGGGACGTTCGTAGGCCCCGTAGCCCTTGGCGTGCGCCGACCACGACGTGAGCAGCTCGACCGTGCGGCGGAGCAGCGCGGTGAGGGCCGGATCGTCCGGCTTCTTGGCGAGCGCCTGGATGACGCTCACCTGCGCGCGGATCAGCCGCGAACCGCTGTCCGCGATGATCGCGCGGTAGCCAGCGCAGACCTTGGCGAGGGTCTGCGCGTTCTCGGTCGCGACCATCTGCACGCGGGCGAGCGACTGCTCGGCGGTGATCCGCATGGCCTGGATGCGCTCCGAGACGGCCTCGGCGCTGACCGGGAGGGTCGCCATGTCAGCTCCCACACCGGCGACCGTCGTCGCAGCCGAGGTAGCCAGCCACCGGCGCGGCCGGCGCCGGGGCGGCGGGCGCAGGCGCGGGGGCCGGTTGAGCGGCGGGCGCGGGCTTCGGCGCGAGCCGCTGCTGGATCTTCTGCTTCACCAGCGGGTAAAGCAGGAGAGGCAGGATGCCGACGTTGTCCCCGGCGATCCGCTTCGCCGCCTGGTCGGACACGATCTGCACGATGAACAGGCCGGGGCTCACGGTCGCGACCATGGCGTTCTGCCCGGCCTTCGCCTGGATGCGCGCGGCGTCGCCGAGTGGCTTGTGGGGGCCCCACTTCGCCGCGAACAGCTTGCCCGCCTCCTGCAGGAAGTTGCGCTTCGGCTTCTTCGGCTTCGCCCGCGGCTCCACGCCGACGTAGCCGTCGAGCCAGTTGCCCTCGATGGGCTCGGGCTCGGGCGACTCCGGCAGATCCTCGAGGTCGTCGTCGCCGTCGGACGGCTCGCTCTCGGGGAGCTCGTCGAGGGCGGCGTCCATCTCGTCCTCGCCGGGCTTGAGCGCGCGGCGCGGCTTCTTCGGCTTCCAACCGAGCTGGCGCAGGTCCGCCATCACCACGCGGAGCTCCTTCTTCAGGTTCTGCACGGCGCCCTTCCAGCCGAGCGGCTTCCGGATGCGGAGGTGGTTGATCCGCTTCTTCAGGCGGAACGCCTTCTTGAGCTTCGCGCGGATCTGCCGCTGCTTCGGCGTCAGCTTGCGCTTCGGGCCGGACACGGTGGCGCTGCGGGACTCCCCGGCGAACTCGACGGGGCCGACGACGCGGGCGCGGATGAAGCGACCGCCAAGGCGGCGGGTGGACGTGGACATCAGGACTCCCGGCGCCGAGAACGGCGCGAGTGGGTGGAACGGTGGGGACGGCGGCGGGCGTGGTCGGGGTCGCGACGGAGCCCGGCGAGGCGGACGCGCGTGACGATGCGCTCGTGGCACGCCCGGCCGTCGAGGCGCTCCTCGAGCATTCCGAGGCGAGCGGAGGGGTCGTCGAACCAGACGGTCCCGTTCACGACGTAGCGGACGACGCAGTGGTAGAGGCCGTGCTCACCCTTCGCGATGTGGGTCGTGAGCGCGACCTCGGAGGGAATCGTTTCGAGCCGGGCGGCTTTCGCGGCGGCGTATCCGGGGTCGCTCGGGGAGAGCGCCCGCCAGCCACGCGCGATGAGCTCACCGGCACGGGCGGAGGCGAGCGCGTCGCAATCCTCGTGTCCCTGCGCCAAGAGTTGGATGTAGTCGCTCCAGAGCTCATCCTCCTCGCGCTGGTACCGAACGCTCGTCCCGTAGAGCAACGGCAGCGTCGGCCGCTCCCGGAGCAGGCGCGCATTGCAGCGCGCCAGCCAGTTGAGCAGGCTGACCGCGTCGCGTTCGTTGAAGGTGAGGGCAACCGTGATGTTCACGAGGATGTCCGAGGATCAGGAGGTGGTGAGCTGGAAGGGGCCGGTCGAGACGACGTCCACCGTCGCGACCGCGCCGAAGTTGGTGCCGCCCGCGAGCACGAGGCGGGCGCGGACCCACGGCAGCAGCCCGACGGTCGCGCTGTCGAGGCCCTCGTTGTAGGTACCGGCCTCGGTGCGGACGGTGCCGAGCACGAGGTCCACCCAGGCGATGCCGTCGATGGAGCCCTGGATGACGAGCTGGCCCGTGGGCGAGGTCACGCCGCCGGTGAGCACGAGCGTCGTGATGAACTTGAACTCCTGCTGCGAGTCGGGCTGGTCATCCGCCTGGTTGGGGAGGATGCGCTGGCCCGCGCCGTTCTGGGTGACCGTGACCGGCGTGCCGGTCGGGGTGTTCATCAGGCGGGTGGTGACCCGGTTTGCGTAGCACTTCATGGCGGTGGCCCTCGGAGATTCAAAGGTGGAGGAGGAAAACGACGCGGTAGGAGTAGTTGCCGGCGGGCAGCGTGCAGCGCACGCTGGCGGCGTCCCCGATGGGGGCACCCGGCGCGGGCTGCGCGTCGGCGGTGTACCGGGCGCGGCTGGTGGCGTTCGCGTCGAGCAACTCGACGATCGCCGTGGAGAGGAGGGTAGAATCCGAGAGTTCGAGGCGGGCGAACCTGGCCCAGGGCGGCGTCACGACGTCGATGCTGGTCGGCGCGGCGACGGACGAGACGGTCCCGCGCACGGCCCACTGGTTCTCGGTGTCGCACTGCCCGTCGGCAACGGCGGCGCGGGCTTGGACCGCTGCCGAAGTCGAGAGGTTGGAGCCAAAGACCTGGAGCATCGTGGCGTGGACGCAGATCCGCGTGCACTTGGGAACGTCCAGCAGCGCGGTGCGCTGGGCGCCACCTCCCCCCGACCAGGCGAGGCGCGCCTCCCAGGGCGTTGCCTCGTCCGACCACAGGTCGATGATGCGCCAGTCGCCGTCGCCGACGCCCTCGGAGTGGGCCGTGAGCACCTCGCCCTCTGCCCCCGCCGAGCCGGCGACCGTCGAAGCAGCGAGCTTCGCGGTACCGGACCGACGGGAGAGCTTGCAGGCGCCCACGGCTCACCCCCTGCCGATCAGCAGCGAGCTTGCTTGACGCGCGCGCGGCCGTAGAAGCTGAGCTTCAGCGACGCGGTGGTCGAGCCAGCCGTGTAGTTGATCGTGACGGGCACGCCGGCCTTCAGCACGCGGCCACCGAAGGAGGGGCCGTGGTACGCGGTCGGCGAGATCAGCGCGGCGTCGAGGCTGTCCAGCACCACGGGGTCGTCGCCGGAGATGATGGTGGTGATCGTCGCGGCGGTGTCACCCGTGGCGAAGATCTTCGACAGGTGCAGGCTGGTGCGCGGCGTGAGCGTCATCGTCATCGCCTGGCCGATCGTGGTCGCGATGGAGCCGATGACGGTGACGTTGCGTTGCACGATCTTCCCCTTCCGCGTCTTGCGGATCTTCTTGTTGACGGCGCGGTTCTTGCGGAGGAGCTTCTTCTCGCGGGCCTTGAGGCGAGCCTGCCGGCGGCGGAGGCGCTGGATGCGGCGCTGCTTTGGCGTGAGGCCGATCTCGTCGCCGAAGTCGTCGCCCAGGTCGTCCCCGAGGTCATCGCCCAGGTCGTCCCCGAGGTCGTCGCCCAGGTCATCGCCGAGGTCGTCGCCCAGGTCATCGCCGAGGTCGTCGCCGAGCTCATCGCCGAAGTCGTCGCCAAGGTCGTCGCCGAAGTCGTCGTCGTCGTCGTCATCATCGTCGTCGCCGTCGAGATCGGCGCCGAAGGAGGGATCGAGGCCGTGGAGCGAGGCGCGGAGGGAGGTGCGATCGACGAGGCACTTGCCGTCGGCGGTGAAGGTCACGAGGGCCCAGATGGGTGCGGTGGTCATTGGAGTCATCCTTGGTGGAAAGCGGTCAGTGGGAGTGGGTGGGGTGGAAGGGTGGAAGCGGAGAATCAGCTACGCTCGCGGATGAAGCGACCGCGCCCGGAGACCTCTTCGTCCTCGTCGCGGTTGCGGCGGCGCATGCGGGCGCGGCGGCGTCCGGCCAGGTCGTCGCCCTCGGTGCCGGGCACCATGCGGACCATCCGGGCGATCTCGCCGATGTCGTCGCCCTTGATCTGGGCAGGAGGGGCCGCCACGGGGGCCGGAGCCGCTGCCGGAGCCTGGGCGGGCGGCGTCACGGAACCGTTCTTCTTCTCCGCGAGCGCGCGGCCCGCGTGGCGGCCGATGCGTCCGATGCCGGCGGCCATGAGGCCGTTGCCGAGGGCCAGGGCGTGGCTGCCACCCTTCCCGGACATCGTCTTGTAGAGGCCGTAGCCGCCCAGGAGGAGGCCGCCGCCGAGGCGGAGATCCACCGGGCCGATGTCCATCTTCTCCTCGCCCAGGTAGCCCTCGGCGAAGGTGGCGGCGAACACGGTGCCCTGCGTCTCGGCCGTCGCGATGACCGCGTCGGCGAGCTCCTCGGACATCTCGCGTGCCTTGTTGAAGCGGCCGGTGAGGTTCTTGGCCTTGGCGATGGCCTCGGCGAAGACGCCGGGCTTCTTGCTCTCGGGCACCTTGCCGCCGGTCATGGCCGTCTTGAGGGGGGTGGTCGACATCGTGGGTTCCTTGGGTCGGGGGGGTGGAGACCGGCGGGGCGGTCGGGATTCGGGTGCCGGCCAGCCCGGCGACACCGACCACATTGCTCGCCGAAGTTGAGGATGGAAGGGACTTTCACTTGCCGCCGCTTGCCGCATTTCCGGCCCTTCGAGCGCAGCAAGCGCCGGGGCAATTGCGGCAAGCTGGAGCGCGATGGCGGCAACCGGGACCGGCACCGGCAGCAAGGGCGGCAACCGATCGGGGCTCGGCGCAGCAAGGGCGGAAAGCGTCGGCAGCAAGCCCGGATCGACCGGCAGCAACCGCGGCAAGGCCCGGCGGAAAGGGCGGCAACCACCCCGGCGGCAAGTGCAGCAAGCGGCGGCAAGCGGTTTTTGAGGGTCAAGACGTAGTCTCGAAGCTACATAATGGTTGTAGCGTCAACCACCTACGATCACATAGGAACACCCCACGATGACCACCTACATCTTCCACGACCTCGAACCCATCCAGAAGCGCCTCGTGCAGCTCGCCGACGACCTCGGCTACGTCGTCCTCGCCGAGGTGACGGGCCGCAGCCAGACCGAGAAGCTGGCGCGCGTCAACCTCAGCGAGGCCGACCTCGAAGCCTTCCTCGCGGTCCGCACGGGCGAGGACGCCGAGGACGAGGACGACGAGCACGACGACGGCGACGGCGACGGCGACCCCGAGCGGGAAGAGGACGACGACGTGCAGGACCACTTCGGCGGCCCCTCGCGCGACGCCACCCCCGCCGACATCGCCCGCGCCGCTGTCCGCTGGGTGCAGGAGACCGCGGGGGCGCAGATGAACTCGACGCGCCGGCGGAAGTTCAAGCTCTCGGCGTGGAGTCCCAAGGGCGACCGCCTCATCTACAGCGCGCGCTTCTCGTGCGAGAACCCGGACTGGGACGCCGCCGAGGAGGACGACGAGCTGGAGGAGCGGCGTCGGCCGCCCGTGCTGGTCCCCGGTTCGCAGGGCCTCACCGTGCTGCGGAACCCGGCCGCGACGCCCGCCCAGTCCGCGCCCCCGGCCAGCGACAAGCCGAGCGCGGCGATGGTCATGCTCGAAGCGATCCCCGAGGGCCGCGTGTGGAAGGCGCTCGGCGGCGGGTACGAGCACCTGCTCACCTTGTACGAGCGCGGCTTCGGCGGCTTGTCCGAGCTCCAGAACGACGCGCTGTCGATGATGGGCGGCCAAAACCGCCGCAACCAGGTGATCATCGAGAGCCTCGCCGACCGGCTCATCACGCTGCGCGTCGGCACCGAGCTCGCCGAGAACGAGGGCCGCGAGGAAGCGGCCAGCTCCCGCGTGAACCAGGAGTTGGGCAAGCAGTTCATCTCCGAGCTGGGCGGCCTCGGCCGCGTGGTCGCCACGGCGAAGTTCGGCATGGCGCCCGAGATGGTCGAGCTCGCCGACATCGTGACCGCGTCCCCCGAGCTGATGGACGCGATGCGCCGTCCCGAAGTGCTCAAGATGCTCCGCAACGAGAAGACGCGGAAGGAGCTGGCGAGCCTGCTCGTCGCCGCGTCCGCCGTGCCGGATTCCCCGGAGCCCCCGCCCACCCCCAACCCGCCGACGGACGTGCCGAAGGCGGCCTGATTCTCCCGTTCGATCCCCCAACCCCCTCACGATCCCCTTGGAGTCCCCCGTGTCCGAACCCGCATCCCGCCTTCCCCGCCGCACCGACAAGAAGCCCGAGTGGGCCGACGTCATCGGCCGCTTCTACGCCAACAGCTTCGACGCCACCAACCGCGCCGCGCTCCTCGACTCCGCCGAGGCGTGGGCCTCGATGGACCCCGACGAGCAGTCGTTCCACGCCGCGCACCTCGCGTTCCGCCAGGTCCAGGCGCTCGGCGACATCCACGACACCCTCAAGGGCATCGAGCGCGGCCTCGCCACCCTCGATCCCAAGGCGCTCGCGGCGCTCAAGCACCTGCCCGGAGTGAAGCGCGCGCTGGTCGTCATCGCCCGTGGCCAGCAGGAGATGCTCGAGGTCCTCGAAGCCAACGGCTCCCCCAGCGGCGTCTCGGGCGAGGATGACGACGACGGCGACAACGACGACGCGGACGACGACGACGCCGACGGCGAAGACAGCGATGGCGACGACGACGACGACGACGACGAGGACAGCGACCTCGCCGACGCGGTCGATGCCGACGAGATCGAGGAAGAGCACCACGGCACCGGCGACGCGCCGATCGTGCCCGAGGTCCTCCCGGCCGGCTCCCGGCGCCCTGCGCCGTCGGACGGGGGTGCGTCGTGAACCCGGCGCTCGCCCACGACCCGCGCGCGCTCCGGGTCAACCTCACCGCGCCGACGACCGCGATCCGCATCGGGCCGTTCTCGTTCGACGGGCTCAGGGCGCTGCTCGGCGTCGAGCTCGCCGACCTGCTCTCCCCGATGATGGTCGCGCCGAAGTTCCAGCGGCCGATCCTCGGCGGGTTCGTGGACGTGTACCCGCTCGCCATCCCCAACGGCGAGGGGCTCACCATCCCGGTCAAGCTCGTCGGCGGCGTGGGATTCCGCAACTTGCACGGTGCCCTCGTGATCCAGGTGCCGCCCGCGATGGTGGACCTCGTGCGCGCGCAGCTCGCCGCCGAGCTGGCCAACGGCGAGGCCCTCGGCCCGGCCAACAACGACAACGGCGCCGGCGGCACGGTCACCGAGTTCGCCCTGCGGCTCCGGCCGGGGATGCGGAAGGCGCTCCCGCTCGGCACCTGGGGCGAGCTCGGGCTGGAGGCTGCGTGATGGAAACCGTCCTCTTCCGCGAGCACAAGGCCAGCTTCGGCCCGTACCTGCGCGCCCTGCGCGTGGGGCGCGGCCTCTCGCTCCGCGACGCCGCCATGAAGCTCGATGTCTCGTTCGCCAAGCTCCAGAAGATGGAGACGGGCGGTCGGTTCCGTATCGAGTCGCCCGCGCTCTTCGACGCGATGGCCGCGTTGTTCGAGCGGCCCGTCGCGGAAGTGCTCGCCGCGGCGGGAGTGCGGTTCGATGTGCCGGCGCCCGCGGCGTCGGGCACCGGGCGAGAAATCTGGCTCTACCGGCGCGACGGCGGCTGGTCGCGCATCCCCGACTTCACCTGGGACGAGGCCGCCAAGAGCCACGACCTCGACGACGAGATGGCCGCCGCCGGCTACGACCCGTGCACGCTCACCTACGGGCGCGAGTACGGGCTGATGGTCGAGGTTCATCGCCGGGGACACGGTCCGACTCGTCCGCCGTACGACTACTTCGTGTGGGTGAGCGTTGGCAGCAACAGCGAGCCCGTCGCCGTCCCCACGCTGCCCGACCTGGTCGCGCTCCTCGGCGAGTTGAAGCCGCTCGCGGACCCGCAGTACATCGGGATCGCCCCGGCGACCGGCTGGACGGCGGGAGGGAGGGCGGTGGGGGCGTTCGTGCTCAGCCCCGACGGCGGCGTCACGCCGATGGTCGCAGCTTCGAGGACCGAGGACTCGGGGTTGGTCGAGGAGTTTGGGGGGTTGCGGGGGCCGTAGGACGCGCGCACGCGCCGGGCCTGCACTGGCCCAGTACGCTGGAGCCGATGGTAAGGCCGCCGCCTGCCGCCGGCCATCGGCGCCGTTAGGACCGCTGGCGAAAGTGGAGTTCGCAATGGCCAGCGTGAAAGTAGAATTGTCCGATCCCGAGTTGGTCGAGTGGCTCAGCGGCGTGAGCAACGCAGAACGCTCCTCGTTGGTCACTCGGGTGCTCCGAGTCGGAAGGATGGTGGTGAACTTCGCCGAGGTGTCGGACAAGCTGGGTACGCTGGATGGGTACTTCGCCCCAATCACGTTCCAGATGCAGCGTTTCGAGGAGGCCCTCGACCGCGTAATCGCCCGCAGTGGCCAATCCGAAGCGCGGGGCAGCCTCGGCGAGGAGGTCGTACTCCGCGCCTTGGAGAAGGGGAACCGCCACGATCACTTCTCTCGGGTGGGTGTACGAGCCCGCACTGCCGACCTCGACGTGACCTTCGATGTCCGAGGCGCCGCGATCCGGGCACTCGTGGAGGTGAAGGCATACACGAGTGCGGTTCCGTCAGCGGCGGTGAAGAAGTTCTCGACCGACTTGCAGGCCCAGGGCCGGCAGTTCGGCCTGTTCGTGGCGCTTGGCCAGCGAATTCAGGGCTTTCCTCAACGGCTTCGGATCGACCAGCGAGCCGGCGGCCTCATCATGTACCTCTGCGACGTTGACGAGGCTGGTGCTCTACTCGGGTACGACATGTTCAAGCGCCTGGTTGAGCGACACCTCGCAGGTGATCGTGCGGCCGGCGGTGATCGGCTGTGGGCGACCTTGAACGCCGAACTCGATGCGCTTGCGGAGTTGGAGAAGTCTACGGACGAGATGGAGCGCACGGCGCGCGAGGGTGAGGACGCGGCGAGGAGGACGCTCGAACGCGCACGGGCGCTGCGGCAGCACCTCGCCCTCGCGCTCCAGGGCTTTCGTCGCAGACTTCGCGGGGAGTTCGACCAGCCTGAGGCCGATCCACCCACGACGGAGACCGCCACCATCCCTTGGCCCGAAACCACGCCGACGCCCGCAAGCGACACCCTTTCGCCGGTCGCAGGCCCCCTACCCCAGAAGCGCCGTCCCCGGCGCCCAGCCGCGCCCGACGTCACCACCGCATGGGAGGCGGAGGTCGTTACCGCCTGCACCGAGGCCGGCGTCGAGGTGACGGTAGTCGCCGGACAGTGGCAACTCCAGCGGTCTGGCCGCGTCCTCGGGGTGGTCGTGCCCGATGAATCTGCGCCCAAGGCGAGGCTCACGTACGACGATGGACTGAGGGGGCCGCTCCGCAAAGGTGAGCAATTCATGAATGGAAACCAGGAGATTACGATCGCAGGGTCCTCCGCCACGTTTGCCTCTCGGCTCCGCGCCCGCCTGACGGATGTGTGACCAGACTACGCGGCGCAACCCTTTGCTCACCGCCGTCGCTACGACTCGACCTACTTCATCCCGGAGGCGGAGCAAGACTCGGCTGGGGCGGGAAGGCGGTCGGGGCGTTCGTGGTGCGCCCCGATGGCGGCGTCACGCCGATGGTCGCTGCGTCGAGGACCGAGGACTACGGGTTGTTCGAGGAGTTTGGGGGGTTGAGGGGGCCGTAGTCGGCGAGGTTTGTCCACCTCACGACCGGCCGCCGGCTACGTCCCCACCGTGACACCACGCCGAGCACAGAAGCTGATCCAGGCGCTCTCCAGCCAGCGCCTCGCCCTCGAACCCCTACTCGGCACCCATGCCGAGCACCTCTTTCTCATCCTCGCCGACCCCCGGACGCATCGATGGATTCACCCTCCAAAGCACCCAACCGTCGCCGATCTCCGTGCCCACTGGACGCTCGGCGAGAGCCGGTGCGAGGCGACCGGGCTCGAAGCCCGACTGGCGTGGGCGCTACGGCGGCTCCATGACGGCGTCTACATCGGGAAGATCGACGCGAATGTCTCCGACATCAAATGGGCCACGAACGTCGGGTACATCCTCTCGCCCGAGGTCTGGGGCCGGGGGTACGCGACGGAGGCGGTCGGGGTCGTGGTCGAACACCTGTTCTCCCGTGGGATCAGGGGGTGCCACGCCTACGTTCGGCCAGGTAACGACGCATCCTGTCGCGTCCTGACTCGCGCTGCGTTCGAGCCGGCAGGGATGTTGCTCGATGAGTTGAAGTTCACCCGCAAGGCGCCGAACGCGGGGGTCAGCGCGCGCTGATCGGCGGCGGGGCACGGCGTCGGTGAGGGCTACCGCACCTCGACGACGAGCCCACTGTGGTCGCTCAGCTTCACCCCGTCGGCCGCTGTGCCTTCCCACGCCGCGACAACCCCGGTGCGAGGCTCCCACACCGCCGGCACGGCGACGTGATCGATCGGCGGATGTTGGAGCCAGCCCGGCGGCAGCCGCTCGGTTTCGGTGGCGCAGAATAGACCGCTCTTCGCCAGCCCGTCGCGAAGCACCGTCCGGCCGCGGGCGGTGCCGTAGTAGTGCTTCCCCCCGAGGTTCATGTTGAAGTCGCCGGCGACGACCAGCGACGCGTCGGGGTGCTCGGCGCGCAGGCGCGCCCAGTCAGCGATCTGTTCGGGCAGCACGCGGTCCTGCTCGGTCCACCCGCGTGCCGGCTGCTTCGGATCGGGCCCGGAGTCGTTCCCCCACGGCATCACCGTCCCGTAGACCAGGACCTGGCCGAGCGGAGTGTCGAGCAGCGCCGCGACCGTGCGAATGGGATCGGTCACCGCGGGCGTTGCCAACACAGGGAACCGGCTCCAGATCGTCGTCCACCGGCCACCACGACGACCCGTCGGCCGCTGTTCCGTGGAAACCGCCGTGTGACTGGCGGAGAGGTCAAGTTCGTCGTGCGTTTCGGTTAGCACCCAGACGTGAGCGTCGGAATCGCTCAGGGTCGCAGCGCGGCGGACGTTGCGCGGGGCGCCAGCGGCGTACTCGACGTTCCATGTGCCGATGCGGAAGGTGCTCATCACGGGGAAATACCTCGCGTGAGGCTCGGCGGCGCGACCTCGGTGAGCAGATTCCACGCCGTCAACCAGTGGGGCCCACGCCGAGAGCACTGGAGGTGTGCCCATCGCACCAACTGCAAGCGCGCCGCTGGCGCGTTCACGATCTCGGCCAGCCGAACGCGCGCAGCCGCCACCACGTCGCCGACACGCGCGTCGGGGGTGCGCCACAACACAGCGTCTGGACTGCCTGCAGGGGCAGGGGCGACGAGGTCAGCAACCGCCTCCTCCACGCACATCGTCGGGAATCGCGACCACAGGACCTCGTAGACCTCGGGGTGGAAGCCCCCACCAAGGCGCTCTCGCGCCACGCGACGGGCCTGCGCCTCGGGTACATGCTCGATGCCGCGCTTCTCGTGATGGGCACCCTCGCCGCCCCACCAGTCGAGGATGATCTCCCAGTGCTCGGCTGTCAGCGCGTCCCAGGGCAATCCCGCGTAGTGCGGGAGCCAGGAAAGCCGGTGCTCACGGAGAACCTCGGGGGGAAGCTGTGACCAGACGCGCTTCGTCCACTCCTCCGACAGCTCGGTCCCCGGACCGAAAGTTGGGCCACCATGTGCCGCCTTTGCGCGCCACAGATGTTCGAGCACAACAGGCATGTCCAGCCCCTCGTCCCGCGCAAGGGTTTCGAGCGCATCGAGGAGGTAGGGCTGATCGATCCTGCCGTCCCAAACCGGCGTCTGCCCTGCACGGATCGCGTCGAAGAGCAGGAACGGCGCGTAGATCGTGCGCCCGGAGTGTGCATTGCTCGGCACCCCGAACTTCCTGTACACCCGCCCCGCCAGGCGCCACGCATCCATCAGGAAGTCCGGTGGATCAGCCTCATTTTCGCCGCGACGCGACGTCCGCCCCGCCGTCGTGCAAGCCCGGTCGAAGGCCCAGACCGCATGCTCGGCGAACTCGGGGAGCGTGGCCGCCGCCCACGGGGACAGCGGTCCGGCGGGCAGCTCAATTCCAGCTAGGTGGAGGCGCTCGCTGATCGACAAGCAAGCGATGTACCAGCCGTTCTCCCAACCCCCGGCCTCGCGGTCTACGGCGAAGATCCGGGGCTGCGGAGCCGAGTTGTTGTAGCGGTCCACCGAGAGCCGCATCTGGGATTCCCAGAGGCGATGGAGGACGCCCGGTGCCGTGGGAACCTCGGGGTCGAGCAAGGCGATTCCCACCGCTTGAAACGTGGCCTCAAGTAGGGCGACAGACTCGGGGGCCGCGTAGTCCAGGAGTTCCACCGCCAACTCGGCGACCCGCCACCCGCTCGCCGAACCCCCGACCGCAGCAGCCGCGTGGTCCTCCTCTTCGTCCGGGATGAGGCTGTCCCGTAGCGTCTTGAGCGGCCACTTCGCCGCCTTCGGCCTCAAGAGAAGCTTCCCTAGCCCCCGTTGAGGTTCGTCGATGAGGCGCTGCATCGCGGGTTGTGCGGCAACCAGGGCCAGCCAGGTGGGCCGGAGCGCCACGGCGCCCTCGCCGATTGGCTCCAGCAGGTGGAGCCGGAAGAGTTCCCGCACGGCGCCGTCAATCGACGGGCGCGCTCGCCGCTTGGCGGCTTCGAGATCCTCCAGGCTGGGCGACGCGACATCGGCCAGCTTGAGGAGAGCGGAGTCGTCTCCCGGCGGTAGGGCATCTGGATTGAGCCAGCGCTTGAGCGCCTGCTCGGACGTGAAGGTGTCCTCCGTCCCAGAGTGGATCATCGCGCCCTCGACGCAACCCGAGATCAGGCGGAAGAGGTCCTTCGACCTCCACGAGGTTGGGGCGCCGAGATCGGGGCGCGTGACCCGCGAGTCGAGGAAGCGCACGGCAACCTGCTCCGCAACGGCGTCCTCCAACCCGTCCACGCCGAGCGCCTCGACGACGCCGCAAATGCCGATGTAGTCGCCGGGGGTCGCCAGGATCGCGTCCCACCCGCCAGCCTTCACGAACTTCAACACGGCCGCCGCGTCGAATCCACCGCCCGCGCGCATCCGGGCAGCTACCCAGTGAACGAGATCGTCGATCCAGTCCTCCTTCGGCGGGGTCTTGACCCACTCCCACCCCGACGGCAACGCGGGCTCGGCGTCTTCATCCCGTTCGTCCTCGCTCATCTCCTCCCACTCCTGCCGCTGCTGCGCCACGCCGACCACCTCGTCCATCGGTACGGGGACGAAGGGGGCGGCCACGCAGACGCCGCGGCCATCGAGCTCCGCCGCCCACCGGGTCGCATCGGTTGAGTCCGGCGTGGTGAGCTCGACGTACACGGCGCCGGTGGCGGGGATGAGCGGGATGACGTCGGCCAACCGCTCGCCGCGTAGGTAGACCGCCAACCTGCGGGCCTCCAGCCACCGACCCACCAAGGTTTTTCCGGCACCGGCGTATGCGAGCCACCACGTCCGGCCCCACGCCGAAGGGTTGAGGACCTCGGCAGGGATTCCGGGGTACAGGTCGTCGCGGCGAAGATCGATTGGGCGTGCCTCGCGAAGCTCCTTCAACTCCACCCTGGGGTCGGCAGGACCGTCGGCTTCCACCAGTCCGGGGTCGAGTCCCTCGGGGCTCACGTTCAGCAGGATGGCCAGGACCTCCTTGACCTCCGGCCGATTGTCGAGCCAGACCTGTCCCTTCCGCTTCCTCTGGTCAACGAGCCTGAGCATGTTCTCGACCGAGCGTTCGTTGCGCGACTCGTCGGATGGCCAATCCTCGTGGGCGACGGCCGCTCGCGCCAGCTTGCCGAGGGTTGAGTAGCGGGCGCCCTTGGCGAGATCCTCGAACCAGCCCATGCGGGTCTCCTTGGTCGCCGCAGGGTAACCGATACCGCACCATACGTCGCACACTTCACACATATGCAGAAAGATGCGTGAAGGTGTGCAACACCTTGACGCCGGTGGCCACTGGGTGAAAACTGCCCTTCGCTGACGACCCCCACCCCCGTCGGCCAAGGAGCCTCATGACCCGGCGACTTCGGTACACCTCCCACGCCCTGCAGCGCATCGGCGAGCGCGGAATTCTGCGTCGATGGATCGACGCTGCGACGCGGACGCATCCAACCAGCTACGGAAAGCACAGCGTGTTCGTCCTTTCCGCCGATCAACTTCGCGCGAGCTTCGGCACCGCGTTTGTCCACGGGCTCCGCGTCGTGATCGACACGTTCCGCCAGGTCGTCGTCACCGTGCACTGGCACCCCGGGCCGACACAGTGAACCGGCGCCTCGTCCTCGTCGCTCTCGACTGGCTGCGCGCGAAGGACCCGCGCACGAGCCTCGGCCACGCCTCCCTGCTCGCCAGCCTGGCCGCCGATGAGCAGCTCGATGTCGTGCCCATCGCACGCGCGGTGAACGCCCCCGGCTTCGACCGCGAAGAGCTCCTCCGGGCCATCATCGACGCCGCCAGTTCCGACGCCGACGTCGCGATCGGCGCCTACGTCTGGAACGAGGCCGTCGTCCAGTGGCTCCTGCCGGGACTCCGGGAGCGCGGGTTCACCGGGCGAGTCATCCTCGGCGGCCCCCAGGTCACCTACGCGCCCCCGGGCGTGCTCGACGTCTACCCGCAGGCGGACGTGGTCATCCGCGGCTACGGGGAGGACGCGCTCGCGGCGGTGGTCACGAGCACCGAAAAGGTCGCGCTCGAAGGCGTGGTCTGGCGGGGTGACTTGGACTCGACGACGTCCGCTTCAGCCGACCTGTCGGCGCTCCCGTCCCCGATCCTGTCGGGCATCGCACCGGTGCAGTCCTTCATGCGCTGGGAGACCCAGCGGGGCTGCATCTACGCCTGCTCGTTCTGCCAACACCGGGAGAGCGGAGGGCGCGCCCGCCAGCGGGTACTCGCCGGCGACCGCGTGGCAAGTGAGGTCGACGCCCTCGTCTTGGGCGGTGCGCGCGACATCGCCGTACTCGACCCGATTTTTCACACCAACCCGGCAGCTGTGGACATCCTTGGCCGCTTCGCGCGACGCGGCTACACGGGCCGCCTGTCGCTGCAGTCGCGCTTCGAGCTCGTCGACGATGCCTTCCTCGACGCCTGCGGCGACCTGGACGTTCGCCTCGAGTTCGGGCTCCAGACGATCCACCGATCGGAGATGCTGGCGGTCCATCGCGTCAACGACCTTGTCGCCGCCGACGCCGTCGTCGCGAAGCTCCACGCGCGCGGGATCCCGTTCGAGGTCTCGCTGATCTACGGCCTCCCCACCCAGACCCTCGCGTCCTTCGAGGCGAGCGTACGATGGTGTCGCGACCGCGGTGTCCCGGCAGTGCGGGCCTTCCCCCTCATGCTCCTGCGTGGGACCGGCCTCGATCGCGACCGCGAGCGCTGGGGCCTCGTCGAGAGCGCCGACCCCATCCCGGTGGTCGTGGCGAGCGACACCTTCTCCACCGACGAGTGCGCCCGAATGCGCGAGATCGCCGACGGACTCGACGATGACGATGCGGCCGCCCGCGCGCGTGGTGCTGCATGAAGCCGCCCCTCTTCCTGGCCTTGGAGGCCCTCGACGGAGTCGGCAAGACGACGTTGGCGTGCGACCTTGCGAATCGGCTGGGCGGTGTCTCGATGGACACCCCCGGGAGCGAACTGCGCGCCTGCTCCCCGGCGGTGTTGGCGGCACTTGGGCCTCATCAGGCCGCGCGCTGTCTCTTCTACGGCGCGTCGGTGCTCGTGGCTGGCCAGCGGGCTCGGGCCCTCGTCGGTGGTGGCACCACCGTCGTCATGGACAGGTACTGGCTCTCGACGATCTCCTACGCACGCGCACGCGGCGTCGCGTTGGACGTCGCCGCGATCGAGGAGGTGGTTCCACCGCCCGACGTGACCGTGCTGGTCACGCTCGATGAGCAGGAGCGGCAGCGGCGGCTGCGCGAGCGGGGATGCACGGAGGCGGACCGAGAGACGCTTGCGCTCGAGTTTCGCGCCCGCGTGCTCCGCGAGATGACCTCGCTGGAACGGGCACTACCGCTCCGTCCATCGTTCGTCGTCGACGTCACGGGCGCGGGACGTGCCGAGGCCGTTGACCGGGTTCTTGCGGCGCTGTCGGCCGGCCGGGAGCTCACGTCGAGGTGCTCGTCCGCACCCGGAACCTGAACCGGTTCCCCCCAACCTCGACCGGCCGCTGGAACTGGTCCACGGTCACGACGATCTCGCCACCGTCCCACTCCCGCGCCATCAGGCGTGCCCCCTGGTACCGCAGCATGTCGGCGAGCCAGGTGTCGATCGGCGGCGCCCCCTCGTCGCGGTGCTCCAGGGGAACGATGACGTAGAACCCCCGCCTGGGCGACACAAGCCGCCGCCGCTTCGCCAACCGCAGCGCAGCCTGCTTCAGCGCGGGCATGGTCACCCCGAGTGCGGCCATCGCCTCGTCGCGCGTGAACGTCAGCCGGCCCCCGGCCTGGAGGTCGTCCACGAAGTCGGCCAGCGCGCCACGTCGAACCACAGCGTCAGCGTATCCCTGAACAAGACGATCTGATCGCGCGGTTGGCGCCATCCCACCCAACCGCGATCACATCGTCTCGCTCAACGTGCCGACACGAGCGCTCGTGCTGCGGCCGGGCGGGCTCGTCGTGCAAAATCCGTCCAGGCCAGCCGTCGGCGTAGACATTCCTTGCCCGACCCGGTCACCCGCCCGTATACGCCCCGGCATTGGCCGGATGACGGCGGGACCCACGCGATGTATCACTGATGTATCAGCATGTATCAAGCGATACGTCGCCGGACCTCCGCCAGTAATTCCGCGGTCAACACCGCTGTTGACGCCCGGATCACCGCCTCGGGCTCGACGTGCGCGGCTGCCCGCGCAGCCATCTCCGGCCCGACCGCCCCGCGCTGGACGAACACCGCCTCGAGGTGGCCGATCGCGACGTCCGTCGCGGGTCCCGCGACAGGGTCGCCACGGAGTTGGACGAGCCTCCCGGCCATCCATGCCGTTTCGGTGCCACGAAGGAGCCGGAGCACGTCGAGCGCGTCCTTGTCCTCCATGCGCTTCGTGCCGAGCCGCTCCCCGAGCTTGTGCAGCTTGGCCACCAGCAGCGCCGCCGGCCCAGCAACGCGGACCTCGAATACCCTGCTATCCACCTCGTCCAACGAGGGGATCACGCGAACCTGGTGGTCAACGACCGTCGCCTCCAACCCGGGCGTGCGTCGCGTGGCAACACGGCCGTGGACACCGAGGTCGACGCTCCGGCGCCCGGACGAAAGTGCGAGCGCGCCGGGCACCATGAGGTCGATCAGCACGCCCCCGAATCCGACCCACGATCCCGGCTGGGCGGACGGGGCGAACCCAGCAGCGGCCATCGCCTCGCCGATCACGGGAATGTCGGCGAGCTGCCGTGGATCGATGGCGAGGTCGCCGTCCGTCGTCATCGGCGCCACGGCGAGGTCGGCGTCGCCGACGTTGAGGTAGATTGCCTGCGCGCCAACGAGCACGATCGCGTCGCGTTGGCCTGCGAGTCCCGCGAGCGCGTCGAGCAACACCCGGCGGGCAAGGACGTATTCGGGTGCGGGCGTCACGGACGCTTCCTCCAGCTCGATTCGTTCGCGCGCATCCACTCGATGAGCGCCTCCCCCTCGGCGGAGCCGCGGCCTGGCCCCTTAAGCAGGTCCGCCGCGACCTGGCTCGGGGCGCAGCGCACCACGCCGTCGTCGCCGGCCACAGCGCGGGCGCGTTCGTCCGACTCCCCGACTCCCACGAGCAGGACGTTGGCACCCGTATCCACAGGTGTGAGGCTCATTTCGCGGGCGGCGCGCTCGGGGGACTCCACGTAGACGGTGGCGAGCGTCACCGGGGCGATCGCGACGCCCGGCGGCACACCCAGCGTGCCGGTGGCCGCCCAGGGCTGGCCGTAGGTCGCGAGCTTCCGGCTGAACGCCGCGATGCCGCGGGGATCCAGGTAGCTCACGCCGCGGTCAGTGCCGGGGAAGCGGTAGTCCTCCACCCAGCGCCGGAGCACCTCCACCCACGATACTTCGAGCACGGTTCCGCGCTCGTCCCGGCGAAGCAGGGCGTCGGAGGCGAGCAACGCGGCCACGCGCGACAGGACCGGGGCCGACGCGCCGGAGATCTTGGCGAGCTTGCGCACGCCGTAGGGCGGGGCGAAGTCGATGAGCGCACGCACCGCGCGGGCCGCACCAGGGCCTTTCAGGCTGCCCAGCGCGCTGGGGGCAGGCTCGGGGTCCTTCGCCGCCCCGGTCGTCCGTAGAACGAGCCCTGGGCGCGACAAGCGCACGTTTGCGTTGCCGGTCAGGTCCACGTACCCGACGCCCGCCTCGGTGAGAGCGGCCCGCGTCAGCGGGCTCAACCACGATGCCACCACCAGAGCAGCCGCCGGGGCCGCCCGCGCGAGCTGGGCGACGACGGCGGCTACGTTCCCCGGAGCGACCCGCTGTTTCACCTCGACCGCGAGAGTACCGGTGGCACCGTCCGGCGAGCGGATGGTGAGCAGCAAGTCGGTCTCGGCGGGCGCACCTTGGCGGGAACACGACCAGCCATCCGGAAGTAGACGGGCGATGGCGTCCTCGGCGCGGGCGAGCAGGGCTGTTTCGGAAAGCATACCGTTTCTGTATAACCGAAACGCATGCTGTCAAGAAACATCCGCCCGATGGAGTCGCGTACAGAAGGTCACGCCCGACGTTCGTTTCGGTGAGCGAGTCCATCGGCGGTGGGGAGGAGCGCCTGGGCGGGGGGCTGGCGACGGGCAGCTCACCGCTCAACCGGCGCCCTCGGCCCATTCGGGAAGAACCCGCCGTAGATCTCCATTTGCCAGCGCTCGTCCCGGTCGGGTTCGTTCACGAGCGTTCGAGCCCGTTCAAGTACGGGGAGCCATCTTGCCCCCCAGAAAGAACACCGGCCCCCCGGTAGGTGTTCGCGGGCGTTGAAGGGTTGTTCGCAACGTTAACCGAGCCCCCCTTCGCTCCCGACGCGCCGCCGCCCTTTCCGCGCGGCTTCTTCCCCACCA